>Ga0136846_1229353_pt1 | contig 10219 bp, 9 predicted proteins | sample HopSoiMetagenom2_FD_96841 | JGI IMG/M metagenome (GOLD analysis project Ga0136846, IMG submission 96841) | Grasslands soil microbial communities from Hopland, California, USA - 2 Assembly 2016 (version 4) | ecosystem: Environmental > Terrestrial > Soil > Grasslands | place: USA: Hopland... | reverse complement strand
TCGCGCGGCCGGGGCAGCCGGACGGGAATGTCGTCACGCACCTCGACCCGCACCCCATGTCGGCACCGCCGCACGCTCAGTCGCATGTTCGTGTGGGCGTGGAGCACCACGTTGGTCGCCAGCTCGCTGACCAACAGCCGCGCCCGCTCCGTCGTGCCTTCGCCTGCCCCGAACTCGCCCAATGCCTCCTCGGCGAAGGCGCGAGCGGCAGGCACCGACGCGGTCTCGGGGGGCAGGCGGGTGCTGCGGATGTCTTCCGTCAGGCCCGCCATGACTGAACACATGCCCCCGCCGTGCAATTCGGTAACGAATGATGGGGCGCCGGGGATGGATCTTGCCCCGGCCGGCGGTTCCTAGCGGGCGTTCATCGGGACGTAGTCCCTGACCGCCGGCCCGGTGTACACCTGGCGGGGGCGGACGATCTTCTGGTCCTGCTCGAGGAGCTCCGACCAGTGAGCCAGCCAGCCGGCGGTGCGGGGGATGGCGAAGAGGACGGTGAAGATCTCCATCGGGAAGCCCATCGCCTTGTAGATGAGGCCCGAGTAGAAGTCGACGTTGGGATAGAGCTTGCGGCTGATGAAGAAGTCGTCGGCCAGGGCCGTCTCCTCCAGCTTCAGTGCGATGTCGAGGAGCGGGCTCTTGCCGGTGATCGCAAAGACCTGGTCGGCGGTCTTCTTGATGATGCGAGCCCGCGGGTCATAGTTCTTGTAGACGCGATGCCCGAAGCCCTCGAGCATGGCCTTGCGTTCCTTCACCGCGGTCACGAACGCAGGCACGTTGTCCATCGAGCCGATCTCGCCCAGCATCTTGATCACGGCCTCGTTGGCGCCACCATGACGGGGGCCGTACAGCGCCGATGCGGCGCCGGCGGTGGCCGAGTACGGATCGGCGTGCGAGCTGCCGATGACGCGCATGGCGGTCGTGCCGCAGTTCTGCTCGTGGTCGGCGTGGAGGATGAAGAGGAGGTCGAGGGCCCGGGCGAAGACCGGGTCACGCCACGGGATGTGCTCGACCGGGTCGAACATCATCCGCAGGAAGTTGGCGGGGAGATCGAGGCTGTTGTCGGGATAGACGAACGGCATGCCCTGGCTGTAGCGGTGGGCGGAGGCGGCGAGCGTGGGCATCTTGGCGATGAGCCGCACGATCTGCTTGCTGCGCACGTCGGGGTCGTCGATGTTCTTGGCCTCGGGATAGAAGGTCGAGAGGGCGGCGACCGACGAGACGAGCATCCCCATGGGGTGGGCGTCGTAGTGGAAGCCGTCGACGAACCGCTTGCGCATGTTCTCGTGGATGTACGTGTGATGGGTGATGTCGTACGTCCACGTCTCGAGCTGCGCGGCCGTGGGCAGCTCGCCGTTCAGCAGGAGGTACGCAACCTCGAGGTAGGTCGAATGCTCGGCCAGCTGCTCGATCGGGTAGCCGCGGTACCGCAGGATGCCGTTCTCGCCGTCGAGCTCGGTGATGGCGCTCGTGGTCATCGCCGTGGTCATGAGGGCCTCGTCCTTGAACCACACCCCCGGAAGCAGCTTGCGCCAGCTGTCGGCGTCGACGGCCCCGTCGACGATCGGGATCTCTACGGACTCGCCCGACCGGTTGTCGGTGATCGTGACGCTGTCAGCCATTGCGTTATTTCTACTCCTGTCGCGAGGGGGTGTCGGCCACGCGGCAGCGCCGGGCGCTAGAGCGGCAGGTTGTCGTGGGAGCGGGGGCGCAGCCGCTCGCGCTTCGACCGCAGCAGCTCGAGGGCGGCTGCCACCTCTCGACGGGTCTCGTCCGGCGTGATGACCTGGTCGACGAAACCCCGCTCGGCGGCGACCCACGGCGTCAGCAGCGTGCGCTCGTACTCCCGCTCGGCCTCCAGCCGCTCCTCGGGCGTGGAACGCCGGTGGAGGATCTCCACCGCGCCCTTGGCGCCCATGACCGCCAGCTCGGCGGACGGCCAGGCCAGGCACAGGTCGTTGCCCATGGTCTTGGAGTCCATGACGATGTAGGCGCCGCCGTAGGCCTTGCGCAGCACCAGGCAGACCCGGGGCACCGTCGCCCGGGCGTAGGCGCCGACCAGCTGGGCGCCGTGGCGGATGATGCCCCGCCATTCCAGGTCCTTGCCGGGCAAGAAGCCCGACGTGTCGACCAGGGTGACGATCGGGACGTTGAAGGCGTCGCACAGGGCGACGAAGCGGGCGCCCTTCTGGCTGGAGTTGATGTCGAGCGTCCCGGCCAGGGCGATCGGCTGGTTGGCCACGATCCCGGTCGGGCGGCCGCCCACGCAGGTGAAGGCGGTCACCAGGTTCGGCGCCCAGGCCCCCCACAGCTCGAGGATCTCGTCGTCGTCGCCGATGGCCCGGGCGACCTCGCGCACGTCGTAGGAGCCGGTCGACGCCGCGGGCACCAGGGCCTCGAGCTCGGGGGTCAGGCGGTCGACCGGGTCGGCGCTGGGCCACGTGGGGGGCTCGTCGTCACAGGAGTCGGGGAGGTAGCCGAGGACCGCACCGAGGAAGGCCAGGGCATCCTCTTCGTCGGCGGCGATCGTGGCGGCCACACCTGAGGTCCGGCTCAGGATGGCCGACCCGCCGAGCTCGTCGGCCGACAGGAGCTCGCCGGTGAACCCGGCAACGGTGCTCGGCCCGACGACGTAGGCCGATGCATCCTGGGTGGCGACCACGACGTCGGCCATGCCGAGGAGGAGCGCCGGGCCACTGACGGTCGGCCCGGTGACCGCGGCCAGGACCGGCACCACGCCCGAGCACCGGGCCACTGCCCGTGCCGCCATGCCCCAGCCGTGGAGGGCGGCGACTCCTTCGTTGAGGTCGGCGCCGCTGGAGGCCAGAGCGAAGACGAGAGGAAGGCGGTGCTTGAGCGCCAGGTGGGCGGCGGCGGCCAGGTTCTCGCTGCTGGCCTCGTCAAGGGCGCCGAGCCGGGCGTCGGCGACGCTCCGGGCCAGCACGACCTGGCGGCCGCCGAGCTCGGTGACGGTGACGCTGACGGCGCCCGGAACCGACGCTCGAAGCGCGAGGTCCGTCATGAGGGAGCCGAACCTAGTGGGTCGCGGTGGCGGGCCTGACCCCGGGCAGCTTCCCGGCGTTCTCGACGACGATGGCCACGATGGTGCCGGCCAGCACCCGGCTGGGGGCCGAGGGCAGGCCCCGGCGGCGGCGGGCCAGGCCCACGGCGCGCACCGGTGCGCCCTTGATGTCGACCCGCTGCCAGTCGCCGCTGAGCCAGGGGGGCACCGCGCTCGACGGCACGATCGCAGGGCCGAAGCCCTCGAACGCCAGGGAGGTCATGAGCCGGACGCCGTCGAGCTCGGCTTGGGCGCGCAGCTCAACCGCGGCCTCGGAGGCGGCGGCGTCGAGCGCGACCCGGATGGCAGTGCCGGGCGGGGGAAGCAGGAGCTCGTGCTCGGCGATCTCGCCGATGGTCACCTGCTTCTGGGCCGCGAGCTGGTGCCAGTTGGGGGCCACCAGCACGAAGTCCTCCTCGAAGAGGGGATCGACATGGACCTCGGGGTCGCGCAGGGGGAGGTTGACCACGGCCAGGTCGAGCTCGCCGCCGGTGAGGGGTGGCATGAGGTTGGTGGTGTTGCCCTCCAGCAGCCGGATGGCCACCCGCGGGTAGTCGCGGGCCATGGCGCCCAGGAGCGGCGGCATCAGCCATCGGCCGGTGGTGCCGATCACGCCCAGGCGCACCTGGCCCATCACGTCGTCGCGCATGGAGGCGACATCGGCAGCCAGGGCGTCGAGCTCGCCCTGGACCCGGCGGGCCCGGGCGACGACAGCGGTGCCCTCCTCGGTGAGCCGCCCCGCGGCCCGGTCGACCAGGGTCACGCCCAGCTCCCGCTCGAGCCGGGCGATGTGGGTCGACACGTTCGATTGCACGGTGTGGAGCCGGTCGGCGGCCGCCGAGAAGGTCCCCGTCTCGGCCACTGCCACCAACGCCGCCAGCTGTCGCAGATCCATCGCCACCAATGATGCCATGCATCGCCAACAACTGTTGGACAGATCAGGCTGGGCACGGCAGACTGTTCCCCAACAGGACGGTAGATCGAGGAATCCCCCCTCCTCAGGTCCCGTCCATCAACGAGCGAGCGGCTGGTCCACCCCCCCGGACCAGCCCTCGTTCGCGTTTTGGCCCCGGTAGGACGCTCTACTGGGAGAACTTCTGGCGGATGATGTTGAGGGCGCTCCCGGCCCGGAACCAGTCGATCTGCTCGGGGGAGAGCGTCTGGGTGGCGGTGAAGTCGACGGTCGTGCCGTCGGCCTTGGTGATGCGGCACCGCACCGGCACGTCGGGTGCCAGGTCGGCCAGGCCGAGGACCGAGATGCGGTCGTCGGCCTCTATCAGGTCGTAGGTGGCGGGATCGGCGAAGGTCAGGGCCAGCACACCCTGCTTCTTGAGGTTGGCCTCGGCGATGCGGGCGAAGGAGCGGGCGAAGATCACCTTGCCGTTGCGGTAGCGGGGCTCCATGGCCGCGTGCTCGCGGGACGAGCCCTCGCCGTAGTTCTGGTCGCCGATGGCGATCCAGGCCTGGCCCGACTCGTGGTAGTGCTTGGCGATGTCGGGGAGCGGCTTGATCTTGCCGTCGAGCTGATCCTTGCCGGAGCCGGCCTCGCCGGTGAAGGCGTTGACGGCGCCGAGGAACAGGTTGCCGCTGATGTTCTCGAGATGGCCGCGGTACTTGAGCCAGGGACCGGCCGCCGAGATGTGGTCGGTGGTGCACTTGCCCTGGGCCTTCACCAGCACCGGCAGCTCGATGTAGTCGTTGCCGTCCCAGGGCGCGAACGGCTCCAGCAGCTGGAGGCGGTCGCTGTGCGGGTCGACGGCAACGGCCACGTTGGCACCGAGGCCGGACGGGGCCAGGAAGCCGCTCTCGCCGGGGTCGAACCCCTTGGCCGGCAGCTCCTCGCCGACCGGCTCGTCGAGCTTGACCCCGTCAATGGCATCGGTGAGCGGGTTGAAGTCGAGCGTGCCGGCCAAGGCGTAGGCGACGACCATGTCGGGCGAGGCGACGAAGGCGAAGGTGTTGGCGCTGCCGTCGTTGCGCTTCGGGAAGTTGCGGTTGAAGGAGTTGATGATCGTGTTCGGGGTGGCGGCGTCGACGTCGGAGCGCTCCCACTGGCCGATGCAGGGGCCGCACGCGTTGGCGAGCACGGTGGCGCCGATGGCCTCGAGGTCCGACAGCAGCCCGTCACGCTCGATGGTGGCGCGCACCTGCTCGGAGCCGGGAGTGATCAGCAGCTGCGTCTTCGACCGGAGGCCCTTGGCCGAGGCCTGGCGGGCCAGGCTGGCGGCCCGGGTGATGTCCTCGTACGACGAGTTGGTGCACGAGCCGACGAGGGCGGCCGAGATCTCGAGGGGCCAGCCACCGGCCTTGGCCTCGGCGCCCAGGGAGGCGACCTCGTGCGCCAGGTCGGGGGAGTGGGGCCCGTTCACGAGGGGCTGGAGGTCCGAGAGGTTGATCTCGATCAGCCGGTCGAAGAAGCGGCCGGGATCGGCGAGCACCTCGTCGTCGGCCCGGAGGTCGGCGGCGACGGCGTTGGCCCGGTCGGCGATCGCCTCGCGGCCCGTCGCCTTGAGGTAGCGGGCCACGGCGTCGTCGTAGGCGAAGACCGACGTGGTGGCGCCGATCTCGGCGCCCATGTTGCAGATGGTGGCCTTGCCGGTGGCGCTGATCGAGGCGGCGCCGGGCCCGAAGTACTCGACGATGGCGCCGGTGCCGCCCGAGACGGTGAGGATCTCGGCGACCTTGAGGATGACGTCCTTGGCTGCCGACCAGCCCGACAGGTGGCCGGTCAGGTGGACGCCGATCAGCTTCGGGTAGCGCACGTTGAACGGAAAGCCGGTCATGACGTCGACGGCGTCAGCCCCGCCGACGCCGACGGCGACCATGCCGAGGCCGCCCGCGTTGGGCGTATGGCTGTCGGTACCGATCATCATCCCGCCCGGGAAGGCGTAGTTCTCCAGCACGACCTGGTGGATGATCCCGCTGCCCGGCTTCCAGAAGCCGATGCCGTACTTGGCGGAGACGGTGCGCAGGAACTCGTAGACCTCGCTGTTGGCGTCGAGGGCGAACGACAGGTCACGGTCGGCGCCGACCTTGGCCTGGATGAGGTGGTCGCAGTGCACCGTCGACGGCACTGCCACCTCGGGCAGGCCGGCCGTCATGAACTGGAGCAGCGCCATCTGTGCGGTCGCGTCCTGCATGGCCACCCGGTCGGGATGGAAGTCGGTGTACGACCGGCCCCGCTCGGTGCCCGCGTCGGTCGGGTCGGCCAGGTGGTTCCACAGGATCTTCTCGGTCAGCGTGAGCGGCCGGCCCTCGCGCTGGCGGCCGAGGGTGACGCGGTCGGCCAGCCGGCCGTAGACCTGGTCGATCAGCTCGAGTGGGGTGGAGGCGCTGACTGCCATCGATGCTCCTTGCGTGACGTCGGTGACCGGTCCGGTTGCGACCGGGCCCTTATGTAGACAAGTATAAGACAAGTGCGAGCCGTCCGCTATCTGGAGATCGCCGGCGATCTGCGGCAGCGGCTCGCCGCTGGGGAGTTCGTCGGCGGTCGCCTGCTGCCGAGCGAGGCCGAACTCTCGGCAGCGTATGGGGCCAGCCGGGTGACGGTCCGTAAGGCGTTGGAGGAGCTGCGGGCCGACGGGCTGCTCGAGTCACGGCAGGGCTTCGGCTGGTTCGTGCCTGCCGATCCGCTGCAGCAGCCGCTCGGGCGTCTCGGCACGATCGAGGCGCAGCTGGCGGCGTCGGGCGTCGACGCCGAGCGCCGCATCCTCGACTTCGGGTTCGTCAAGCCACCCGCGTGGGTGGCCGCGGTGCTCGGCTCCGGCTCACTGCTGCGGGTGCGGCGGCTCAACCTCGCCGATGGCCAGCCGTTCGCCCGGGTGACGGTGTGGTGCCCGGAGCGGCTGGGCTCGGCGCTGTCGCGCGACGACGTCGGACGGGCGTCGTTCTACGAGCTGCTGCCGGTCGAGCTCGCCGGGGCGACCCAGACCATCGGTGCCGCGCCCGCCGCCGCCGACGACGCCGAGCTGCTCGGCATCCCTGCGGGATCGCCGGTGCTGGTGTGCCGGCGGACGACCACCTCGTCCGACGGCGAGGCGGTGTTGCTCGCCGAGCACATCTTCCCGGCACACCGGACCGAGTTCGTGGTCGAGCTGCCCCACGCCGGCTCGTCGATGGCGCCCGAAGGACTTCAGCTCACCACTGGTCCCAATGGACGATCTCGTCGAGCGAACGGCGGGGCCCGGGCTTGAAGTCGGTTCCCTTGGTGTAGGCCACGGGGAACAAGCCGGCCTGGGCGCAGCGGGCGTAGGGGATGCCGAGGATGTCGGCCGCCTCCTCCTCGTGCTGGAGATGCATCGTCGTCCACGACGTGCCGAGGCCGCGCTCGCGGGCGGCGAGCATGAAGCTCCACGCCGCTGGCAGGATCGATCCCCAATAGGCGGCCTGGCTGCCCTCGTTCGCCGGCCGGGTCCACTGGCAGGGGATGAGCAGCACCGGCGCCTCGTGCAGGTGCTGGGCCAGGTACTCGGCCGACGACCAGACGCGCTTGCCGGCCTCGTCCATCTGGTCGCGGGCTGCCGGTGTGTACGCCGTGGCGAACACCCGGTTGTACAGCTCGGCCAGCCTGGCTTTCTTGTCGGGGTCGGTGACGAAGACCCAGTGCCATCGCTGGCTGTTCGACCCGGACGGGGCCTGCACCGCCAGCTCGATGCACTCGTGCAACACCTGTCGCTCCACCGGCCGATCGAAGTCGAGCCGCTTGCGGACTGCCCGGGTGGTCGAGAGCAGGTCGTCGGGGGAGAGGTCGAGGCGCATGGACGAACCTTCTATCGCGATGATGTGGCCATGAGCGCTCCGAAGACCCCAGCCGAGCTGTTCGACCTGAGTGGACGGGTGGCCGTCGTGACCGGAGGGAGTCGCGGCATCGGCCGATCGGTGGTGCTCGGGTACGCGGCGGCGGGGGCCGATGTGGTCATCGCCAGCCGCAAGGTCGACGCCTGCGTCGAGCTGGCCGACGAGGTCCGGTCGACCTACGGGCGCCGGGCGCTGCCGGTGGCGTGCAACGTGAGCGTCTGGGAGGACTGCGACCAGTTGGTCGACACGGTCTACGCCGAGATGGGCACCTGCGACATCCTCGTCAACAACGCGGGGTCGTCACCGCTGTATCCCGACCTGGTCTCGGTCACCAAGGAGTACTACGACAAGGTCCATGCCTTGAACGCGCGCGGCCCGTTCCGGCTGTCGGCGCTGTTCGGCACCCGGATGTACGAGGGGAACGGCGGCTCGATCATCAACGTGAGCACGATCGGGTCGCTGCGGCCCGGCGGCAAGGAGCTCGTGTACTCCATGGCCAAGGCCGGGATGAACGCGCTCACGCAGGGCCTGGTCGACGCCTTCGCCCCCAAGGTCCGGGCCAACACCGTGCTGCCCGGCGCCTTCGCCACGGACGTGGCCAAGAGCGCCTACTGGCTCACCGGCGGCGAGGACCAGATGAAGGTGATCGGCCAGCCCGACGAGATGGTGGGCATCTGCCTGTACCTGGCGAGCGATGCCGGCAGCTTCACCAACGGTGCCCTCATCGAGGTGGCCAAGCAGGGCTGGCGCCGGGAGGCCTGAGCCTCAGGCCGAGACCCGCGCCGCACGGGCGAGGGCCACGATGTCACCCACCTTGGTGAGCTCCCATGCCTCGCCGGCGCGGGTGAGGTCCCAGCCGCCTTGGAAGGTCGTGCCCTCCAGCCAGATGCGAACCTCCCCCGCGTCGACGGCAGCGTCGAGGTCGATCGGGCGGCCCCGATCGTCGAACGAGTGGTTGTGCAGGCGACCGGTGTCGATGACGGTCATGGGGCCGGCCCCGCAGTCGAGGCCGAGGGCGACGCCACTGAACCCGAGGTAGTCGAGCAGGCGGTCGTCGAGCCGCTCGGCCCGGAGATGGATGGCGGTGTCGAGCGAGAGTCCGCCGTCGAAGCGCCAGCAGGCCAGTCGGTCGCCGAGCGAGAGGCTGAGATCGACGTGCGGCCTGCCCGTCTCGTGAAGATGGAGCGCGAACCGATGTTCCATCGACCAATTGTCCGGTATCGGGTCGTTGAGGTCCATGCCCCAGACGGACTATTCGGACATGGCCCGATGTGAGGAAATCGGGCGGGTGCACCCAAAAGGGATGATCGGCACGCGAGACTGGGGCTCGGACCGCGGCTGGAGAACCGCGGCACGACGGCAACACCTCTGGGAGACGGCGGAACATGCAGGTGCTCGGCAGTCAGCCGCCGAGGCGCGCACTCGCGGGCCTCGCGGCAGTCGGTGGCGGAATGGCAGTGGCGGCGCTGGTGGCCTTCGGGTCCCCTGGTGCGGCCGTGGCTCTGGGTGGTGGCCCGACCGCGGTCGAGGTGGCGGCGACGACCACGACATCCACCACGCCGTCGACCACGACATCAACGACGACATCAACGACGACATCCACGACGACCGTCGCGATGGCGGCGGCGACGCCGGCCCCCCGGGCCCTGGCGGTGCGGTACGGCTACGACCTCTCCTGGCCCCAGTGCGACGGTCCGGCACCGCCGGGACGCGGTGGGTTCGTCGTGGCCGGCGTCACCGGCGGCCGACCGTTCACCCGGAATGCGTGCCTGGCCGCGCAGTGGGCCTGGGCCCGGCAGTCGGGGGCCCACGGCGGGCTGTACATGAACCTCGGCGCACCCCGGGTCGGCGAGGCGCCGGCCATGCACGGCCCGGCTGGTTCCTGTGCGGCCAGCGATCTCGGGTGCCAGGGCGTCAACTTCGGCGCCGCCGTGGCCAGGGACGCGTTGGCCCACGCCCGGGCGGCCGGGGTCGACGTGCCGATGTGGTGGCTCGACGTCGAGGACGCCAACTACTGGACGGCGGATCCCGCCGTGAACGTGATGGTGGTGCGGGGCGCGGTCATGGAGCTCTCCAGTGCTGGTGCGGCAGCGGGCGTGTACTCGACGCCGCGGTACTGGCGAGAGATCACCGGCGGTGCTCGCCTCGGGCTCCCGGTGTGGGTGGCGTCGACCACCGACCAGCTGGGCGCCCCGTCATGGTGCGGGGCCGACAAGGCGTTCACCGGTGGTGAGGTCTGGCTGGTGCAGGCGCTCCCCGGTCAGTTCGATGCCAACTGGGCGTGCGACCCGGTCGCCCGGCAACCCCGCGCCGCCTTCCGTGATCTGGCGGTCGCCAGCTCGTAGCTGGTCCCCCCTCAGG
>Ga0136846_1232144_pt1 | contig 10220 bp, 11 predicted proteins | sample HopSoiMetagenom2_FD_96841 | JGI IMG/M metagenome (GOLD analysis project Ga0136846, IMG submission 96841) | Grasslands soil microbial communities from Hopland, California, USA - 2 Assembly 2016 (version 4) | ecosystem: Environmental > Terrestrial > Soil > Grasslands | place: USA: Hopland... | reverse complement strand
GGGGGGCGGCGGAAACCACGGCGGTGGTGGACACGGTGGCGGAGGCCACGATGGCGGAGGTCATCACGGAGGGCGCCACTAGCAAATTGCTGTGTTGTTCTTTCGTGAACTTTCGTGTCCGTTGTGGTTAAGTGTTCTTTAAGGCTTTAACCACGAAGGTCACTAAGGTTCACGAAGGAAAACTCAAACTTTCTATAGCGTGAGCTCAAGGGCAATTACAGGAGCGCGAAAAGACAGTAACACTTCGAAATTAGATTGGCTGTGTTGTTCCTTCGAGGAACACTTCGAAATGAAGTTTCTGTGTTGTTTCCTTCGTGAACCTTCGTGTCCTTTGTGGTTAAGGTTCTTTAAGGCTTTAACCACGAAGGTCACTAAGATTCACGAAGGGAAACTCAAATTTTCTATAGCGTGAGCTCAAGGGCAATTACAGAAGTATGAAACGACAGTAAAACTTCGAAATTAAATTTGCTGTGTTGTTCCTTCGTGAACCCAAACTGCGCGTCCCACTTGAATCTCAGCATGATTTTCACAGGCGGTACTTTGTCAGTTGCGGGCAGCCCTTTTCAGAGAAGCAGCGAAACCCGTGCATTCAGCGGTCTTCAAGTGCCTACCCGCGATCATGCTGCACCACTCCCGCTGCACCGCCCTGTGAATCAGCTGCACTCGATTGAAAGCAAAGAACATAGAAATCATCTTTTTTGATTGACCAAAAAAATAGAAGGTGTAAAACACAATTGTTCTTTGACAGTTTCTGAAGTTTTTCCGGTTGGTGCGGCGTCCGGGGGCCAAGCGAAGTCACCATCGGCGACGTGCAGGAGCGAAGCGCGGAAGAGTTGGGCAACCAGCAAATTCAGCGAACAGCTCAGGCAAGATGACCGACGGAGGGCTAGCAAGGCTCTATAGCAAAGTGCTGGTCGAGGAGAACAGGAAACCCAGTCGAAGGCAGGATAGAGTCCCGAAGGCGTTGAACTGATTTTTCCGGTTGGCGGTAAGCCCGGAGCCCGAGCAACGATCGCCGGTCGCGGTCCGCAAGGATAGTGATCAATGCAGGTCGGCAAGGGTCTAAAGCGAGCTACTGGCCGAGACGAATGAGATCGACATCACCGACGGGACTCTTATTTTTGTGTCACGCCGGCGGGCGTCCGGCCTGTCGCCGACAAAGCGCCAGCAACCTGGCACCGGTAGGGTGACACGAAACCCGCAGCGCCACCGACCATTTGGGAGCGGCCGGTCTTTTTTGTTTTTACGCTCCTCCCCCTGAAAGAGCGGCCCTTAAGCTTCCCCACCAGGAGGCGCTGCGTCTTCAAGGTCCCTGTGATACCGATTGCTGCGTCACCAGTCGCGCGCGAAATATCCGGTTCGACACTGGCTCTTCTCCTACCACGTCAACATTCACGGCGTAGTTGCCACGCGAAAGCGTGTCGCCGAACGGGACTTCCATGTCACGCGTGTTTGCCTTGAGCGGAAAGTGCTGGTAGCCGATGGCGGTGGCGCGGCCGATGTCGTTGACTGCGAGAACAATCATGGTGAGATCGAAGTCGCGCCCGGTGTGGTTGGAAACCTTGATGGCGCCGTCCATACGGTTGCCGCTGACTTTGGCGTGGGTGCTCCAATTAGCGGTCAGTGGAGTTTCAATCGCGATCGTGATTTTTTTTCGGAGAGCTTGCGGCGGGCGGTTGCTGTCGGTCAGCAATGCTTCGAATTCGAACTGGCCACTTTCCTGCGGAGCGCCGGTGACTTCTCCGGCGTCGTTCATTTTCAGGTCGGGTGGCAGGGAACCGCTGGCGATGCGCCAGTGGTAACGGGGAATTCCGCCCGCGGCTTGCAAGTGGAAGTTGTAGGGACTCCAGAGTGAGGCCTTAGGGATCTCTTTTGCCGGGATCGAGAGCGGATCGGTTTGCGAAATCGCCGCTATGGCTACGAGCAATACTCCCAGGTGACACGCGACGCAACCTTTGGCTCGCATTTTCGGATTATAGGGCTTTGAACCCCTTACGGCTGAGGGCGCACATGGGGATTTGTCGGTGACGCCGGGCTTAACCCTCTTTACCTCTAAGGGCACGAAGGTTCACAAAGGAACACCTTAAGAGCTTCTTTTTGTGGAATCCTCGTGCTTTTAGTGGCAAAAATTTTAGTGCTGCAGCTCCATACTTCCTGAGGTGTCGGTTCCACTGTCGAGTTGCAAGGCGTAGCCGCCTGAGCCGGAGGCCGCGTAGATCACCAGGTTGAGAGTAGATCCGTTGATCGTGATATCTACGATCCCACTTGGCGTGACTTGATAAGTTCCGGTGAGAACTCCGGGGCTGACTGCGCCATTGCCGGAGTTCGAGGCATTCACTTCTTCGGTCAGCGTAACTTTTCCCGCGCCATCGAATTGCAAGGTCCCGATACGCGAAAGGTATTCGGGAGTGAGGTCGTTGCCGTCCATCATCATGGCGTACTGGCCATTGATCGTGGGCTTAGAGAATGTAGCTACAGTCTGCAAGTCGGCGGTTCCATCTTCGATGGTGTTGGGATCGTCGGTGAGGAAAAATGCACGAGACGGGCTGACCATCCAGAAAATCTGCTGAATGGCTCCCGAGTTCAGACTCATCACCACGCGCCCGTTGGCGCTGGTTGTGTAGGTGCCGGTGAATGCATTGTTGGAGGAAACGCCGAGCCGCATCGAGTCGTTGGTGTAGGCGGTGATATTGCCGCTGCCATTGGCGGTGAACTGTCCGGCGGTGGCGACAGCGTCAGAAAAAGTTCCCAGATCGCCGCGGCTGCCGAAGACATAGTTTCCTGAAAGGCCGGCGTTGACCGCGCCACTCTGCAACTCGGCGCTGCCGGATTCAACTGTGCCGGAATTGGTCACCAGCAGGGCGATCTTGCTGCTGCTGATGACGTAGTAAATAAAATTGGTGGTGAAGTTCGTGTTGTCAGTAAAGCTGCCCGTGCCCGTCCCGAAGGTGTCGGGAGGATTGAAATTTCCGGTCAGGGTAAGCTGGCTCACGCTTCCCCCAAAATTCTGATCCAGATTTCCAGTGGCCGCGCCCGAGGAGACGGTGAACACTCCTGCTTCCGAGACGCTGTTTTGTCCGAGCGCGGTGGCGATTTCATGCAGGCGGTAAACGAACGTCCCGCTGGGGATCGCTGCGGCCGCCGTGGAGTTCTGCAACTCGGCGGTGCCGGCGGCGTTCGCGCCGGGATCGGCTTCGATCAAATCAAACCTGGAAATGCTGACCAGCGTGATGGCGAAGTTCACTGTGCCCAGGGCGGTGTTGTTAAGAGTGATGAAACCGGTGCCGTCGTTTGCCACAGTGTAGGAGCCGGTTGTGTTGTTGGAAATCTGGCCGGTGCTGGCGGCCACGAAATCGTCCACCCCGGTAATATGTCCGGCGCCATCGGCAATGAGCACGCCGAATTCGCGATAAGGGCCGACCGACGACGGGCCTCCGCGAACCTGGTACACGTAGCTGCCGGTGAGGCTGGCGTTTGAATAGTTTCCACTGGGATGCGGAAGGGTAACTCCCGATCCATTTCCACATCCCACGGCGGTTGCAAGTGAAAGTATTCCAACGACGAGCGACGAACTGCGGACCACCCGACTCGAAAATTGCACCGGCGGAACTCCTTCGAACGAAATGATTGGACGTGAAAAGAGGATCTACTCGCGATTCTAACCCTGCGGCTCTGGGAAAGTTGTTTGCGGGAAGTTAAAAGGTCAATACAAAGGTAATGCGGCGGCGCACAGACAACAGAAGATTGCAATGTGCCAGAAACTTGGGATCACTACCGTTATCGGTGATTCGGAAAACCTTAACCACAAAGGCCACGAAGGTCCACGAAGGAAAACCACCACGAAGGAAACCCAGAGGAGCATTTTGCGCTTGCGAGACAAGCTCCCCGCGAGCGCGAAAATTTTTTACCGGTTGCTCGGCTGGAACTTGCTGCCACTCTTCGGCGGCCTGCTGCTGAAGCCCATTCACTAGACGTCCAACCGGTCGGTAAGCGAGTTTCTTCCTACAGAGCGCCCTGTGATGTAATGAGTGAACCTCGACCGGGGCACTCAGTGGCAATCTTTTCTGTCCCTGTCCTCTGTGGTTAAGCTTTGTCAGGAGCCATGCGTGGATTTCCAACTGAACGAAGAGCAATTACAACTCAAAAGAAGCGTTCGCGAATTCGCCGAACGCGAGATCGCGCCTAATGTCCGCAAGTGGGATGAAGCCGGTGATTTTCCGCTCTCGACGATCAAAGAACTCGGCAAGCTGGGAATGCTGGGGGTAGTTTTTCCTGTCGAACTCGGCGGCGCGGGCATGGGATACGTCGAGTACGTCACTGCGATCGAAGAGCTTTCCCGCGTGGATGGTTCAGTTGGAATCATCGTGGCCGCGCATACGTCGCTGTGCTCGAACCACATTTATCTTGCCGCCAGTGACGCGCAGAAAAAGAAGTATCTGCCCAAGCTGGCGACCGGCGAATTCATCGGAGCCTGGGGATTGACCGAGCCGTCCTCGGGTTCGGATGCAGGCAGTGCGCGCATGACCGCAGTGCGGCGGGGAGGGAATTGGGTGCTCAATGGCACGAAGACGTTCATCACCAACGGTCATTATGCCGACGTGCTGGTGGTGGTGGCGGTCACCGATCGCGCCGCGCACACACATGGACTCTCGGCCTTCATCGTGGAAAAAGATACGAAGGGATTCCGGCCCGGCAAGAAAGAAGACAAGCTTGGCCTGCGCGCCAGCGACACTGCGGAACTGATTTTCGAAGACTGCGTTCTTCCGGCAGAAAATTTGCTGGGGACGGAAGGCCAGGGATTCGTCGATGCGATGCGTGTCCTGGATGGGGGACGCATTTCGATTGCTGCGCTGTCGTTGGGCATGGCGGAAGGCGCGTATGAGGCAGCGCTGAATTATTCCAAGCAGCGCAAACAATTTGGGCGCGCCATCAGCGATTTTCAGGCGATCCAGTGGAAGCTGGCCGATATGGCGACGGAGATCGAAGCCGCAAAGCTGCTCACCTTGCGCGCTGCCGCAATGAAAGACGCGGGTATGAAGACCACGCTCGAATCATCCATGGCCAAGCTGTTCGCCAGCGAAGTAGCCGTGAGATGCGCGAATGAAGGGGTACAGATTCACGGTGGCTACGGCTTCATCAAAGACTATCCTGCGGAAAAGTTTTATCGTGATGTGAAGCTGTGCACCATCGGCGAAGGCACGAGTGAAATTCAGAGGCTGGTGATTGCGCGGCAGTTGCTGAAGGATTAGTTCGTCGCCAGTCAGCATGGCCGCTCATTATCGCACTCGATTCTTGGAGTTAATCCTTTAAACTCGATACTTGGCCATCCCGATCAAAGCCTTGCTCGAACTTGCGCTCTCTGGCGACCCTCGCTCACTCGCGCGCGCCATATCTACAGTTGAAAACCACGCGCCGGGATGGCTCGATCTTCTCAAGGCAATGTTTCCGCATAGCGGCCGCGCTCGCACTCTCGGTTTGACGGGTGCTCCCGGCGCGGGGAAAAGCACTCTAGTCGATCAGCTGGCGAAGCATTACAGAAAAGAAAATCGCAGCGTGGGAATCATCGCGGTCGATCCCAGCAGCCCATATACCGGTGGCGCGATTCTGGGCGACCGCATTCGCATGCAGGACCATTTTTCTGACTCCGGCATTTACATCCGCAGCATGGCTACGCGTGGATCGCTGGGCGGACTGGCGCGAACTACGGCGGATGTTGCTATGGTGCTCGATGCGTCGGGCCGCGACGTGGTGATGATCGAAACTGTGGGAGTCGGCCAGGATGAAGTTGATATTGTTCGCGTGGCCGACGTCACAATCGTGATTCTTGTCCCTGGCATGGGCGACGACGTTCAGACCATCAAAGCCGGGATCATGGAGATCGCCGATATTTTCGTCATCAACAAGAGCGATCGTGAAGGCGCGGAGCGGGTAGAGAAAGAAATTCGCGCGCTGCAGTCGCTGGCGGTCCGGTCCGACAACTGGACACCTCCGATCGTGAAGACGGTTGCGACCGAAGCGAAAGGAATTGCCGAAGTTGCGGCTGCAATCGGCGATTACGAGGCATACTTGAAAAAGCAGAACTTGCTGACCAGGCGCCGGGTGCAGAACTGGGAAACGCGACTGGTGGACATGCTGCGCGACACGCTGCTGGAACGGGCGCGAGCGGCGATGTCCGACGGTGACCTGGCGAGGCTGGCGGCAGAAGTGGCCGAGCACAAACGCGATCCCTATTCTGTGGTGGATGAGATTGCCGGCAAATTATGAGCCTGACTTTAGACCATCTCGGCATCGCAGTGCGGTCGCTCGCGGCAGCGAAATCTATCTATGAGAAGCTCGGACTGCCAGTGACGGCGGAAGAGGTTGTGGATGCGGAAAAGGTGCGAGTGGTGATGGTGCCCGTCGGCGAAACCAGATTGGAATTGCTGGAGCCGACGTCGGATGATTCAGTCATTGCGAAATTTATTGCCAAGCGCGGCGAAGGTCTCCACCACATTTCCATGCGGGTTCCCGATCTTGTGGCGCTGGTGGAAAAATTGAAAGCCGACGGGGTTCGCCTGGTCTCGAATGAAATCAAGGTCGGCGCTGGAGGGCATCGTTACGTTTTCGTGCATCCCTCGAGCGCTGGAGGAGTTCTGCTGGAACTGGTCGAGTCCGCTCACTAATCATGCTCATTCTTGGCCTGGACAGCAGCGGGAAGCACGGCAGCATTGCATTGGCCGATTGCAGCGCAGAGAGTTTTCGCACTGTGGAACTCGTGCCTCTCGAAGGCGGAACTTTTTCAGCGCAACTGGTTCCGCAAATTTCCGGACTCCTGGCCGCGCACAACCTCACTAAGGCCAGCATTGACGGCTTTGCGGTAGTGTCGGGGCCGGGATCGTTCACTGGATTGAGGGTAGGACTGGCGGTCATCAAAGCGCTGGCTGAAATTTTGCAGAAGCCGATTGCTGCGGTTTCATTGCTGGAAGCCCTGGCAATTGCAGCTCAGATTGAAGGCCGCATGTTTGCCGCCGTTGACGCCGGCCGCGGCGAGGTTTATTGCGGAGAGTACCAACTCTCGACCGCATCGCAATCCCGATTTATTTCTGAGCAATTGCTGAGCCAATCGGAATTCCATATCGCCGCTGCCGGAGGGCAGGTTGTCACCAGCGATGTAAAGATCGCGGAGGCAGCGCAGGCAGGAGGATTGAGCACAATCCTGGTCGAACTACCGCGTGCGGACATCATCGCGCGACTGGGCTTCGCGAAGATTCTGGCAGGGAACATTATTCCGCCAAACGCGCTGGATGCCAATTACATGCGCCGCACCGATGCCGAAGTCAAGAAGCCGGCACGCCCGTGAAAACCACGATCAAGGCCCGTGCGATGCGCGACGCGAAGTTCGTCGTGATCTGGGAATTTCTAATCCGGAAAAGTGCGCGAAGAAAATTCGAGAAAGCTTACGGCCCCGACGGGCTCTGGGCAACACTGTTCCGCGCCGGCGCCGGATACATCCGTACAGAACTGATTCGTGACCGCGAAACTCCCGACCGCTACCTGACGTTGGATTTCTGGGCCGCAAGGAGCGACTACGAACGCTTCAAGAAACAAAAGCGAGCGGAGTACGAAAAGGTTGACCAGCGATGCGAATCGCTCACCCGCGATGAACGCGAAATCGGACAGTTCACAGCCATCCGTGGAAAACGCTGACTCAAACATTCGTCCCGCGAACGCAGCCGATATTGCGGCAATCATTGCGCTGGAACGAAACTCGCCGCAGGCCGCACACTGGTCGGAGCAAACCTACAGCGAGATGTTCGCAGGTGAAGCTGCGCCGCGCATCGCGATCGTTGCCGAAGAGAATGGGACACTAGCAGGGTTCATCGTCGCCCGTGTCGCGGACAAAGACTGCGAGGTGGAAAACATTGCGGTCGCAGAAAACTTTCAACGGCAAGGCACAGGATCGAAGCTGATGCGCGCGTTGATCTCCGAAGCGCGCAAACGAAATGCCGCGCGCATTTTTTTGGAAGTTCGTGAATCTAACACGGCTGCGCGTGCCCTGTATGAAAAATGCAGCTTCGGCATTACTGGGGGCCGCAAGTCCTACTATGTGGGGGAAAACGGGAGCGAAGACGCGGTTTTATACACTCTGGCGCTATGAACTGCCCTGATTCCTGTGCAAGATTAGCGCAAAATAACACCATTACGATTCTGTGACTTACAAATGAATTTCTGTTGAAAATTCTTCATTGAACCAGCTCTGACGCTGTGCTAGTTTTAGGTGAAATATGAATATTAGGAGGTCTGCAGGATGCTAGCCTCTAGAGATCATCTCCTGGCCACGCACGAAGAATTCCGCAAGTTGGCCCAGGAGCACACTCAGTACGAACAACGCCTCACATCCCTTACCCACAAACGTTATCTCACCGACGACGAAAAAGTCGAAGAAGTCCGGCTGAAAAAACTGAAATTGCGGCTCAAGGACCAGATGGAATCGATTGAGCGCGAGTATCGGTACGCCGTGCAACACGGCCAAGTCGCTTAACAATTTTGACCAATTTCCCTCCGTTGCGAACGGCACGGGAAAAATGTATTCCGAAACCGGGCGCCTCGAGCGCCTTTTGTTTTGAGCGCAAAAAGCTTTTTCCGTCCGGCGCGTGCCATATAATTCCCTTAACTTCCCATGGTTCGTGACGGCTACTATTACGGCTTGGTTATGCTCGCGTCTGCGCTGCTGGTGGGATGGCTGGCGCAGCCTGCCTGGGCAGTCGTTCCCATCCTTCTGGCCGCCTTTTTCATGTGGTTCTTTCGGGATCCGGAGCGGGTGATTCCCGCCGATCCGGGAGCTGTGGTTTCGCCCGCCGATGGGAAAGTGACCGATGTTTCCATCGTCAAAGTTAATGGGCAGGGTTTTCAGCGGATCAGCATTTTCCTGAATGTGTTCAACGTGCACGTGAACCGTTCGCCCATTGCGGGAGTGATTCGCGATGCCCGTTACCAGAGCGGGAAATTTCTGAACGCGATGAATACGGAGAGCGCTGAGAGCAATGAACAGAACACGGTCACAGTTGAGGGCCAGGGCCAGAAGCTGATTTTTAGGCAGATTGCGGGATTGCTGGCCAGGCGTATCGTATTCACCAAGAAAGTTGGGGACACGGTGGAACGCGGAGAGCGCGTCGGCCTAATTAAGTTTGGATCGCGGACGGATGTGCTGCTGGAGCCGGGCGCCGCGATTTCAGTGAAGGTGGGCGACAAGGTGAAGGGCGGGTCGAGCATTCTGGCTTTTGTGAAAGTGGCTGAGCTTGCGGGCCGACCTTCAGGCCAAAGCCAACGGGTCACGTGGTGATGGAAGGCAACGCGGAACAAATGCAGCGGCGCAGATTTGAGGACGTGCGTTCGCGCCGGCTGCGCAAGGGTATGTACGTGCTGCCGTCGTTGTTCACCACGGCGAACGTTGCCTTGGGTTGTTACGCATTGATGCAGGTCATCAATGGGGTCGTGCAATACGGCATTGCACAGGCGATGCATAGTCCGGTTCTGGGGCCGCCGCATTTCGACTATGCGGCCAAGGCGATTGGATTCGCGGTGCTGTTCGACGGGCTCGATGGACGCATTGCGCGCATGACCAACACCACCAGTGATTTCGGCAAGGAGCTGGATTCACTGGCTGACGTAATCACATTCGGAATCGCTCCCGCGCTGCTGGCGTGGGGATGGGGATTCCAGCAGATGTCCGCCGATTTCTCGCCGGAAATTGTTACCAAACTGACCCACCTTGGCTCGATAGCCAGCTTCCTGTTTCTGGTAGCGGGGGCGAGCCGCCTGGCACGATTCAATATCACGAATAATCCGCAGCCTTCGAATCCCGGGCGTCCCGGCAAAAAATATTTTGTTGGCCTGCCGATTCCGGCGGCTGCGGGAGTGATTGCCGCCGTGGTGCATTTTTATACCGGCGAGCCCTTGGTTTGGTGGGTCGGCGGAATCCTATGGATTGTGATTGTGGTGGGCGCGGCCTATCTGATGGTCAGCACCTGGCGTTTTTACAGCTTTAAGGATATCGATTTCGGCGCCCGCCAGCCATTTCGGCTGATTGTCATTTTTGGATTGCTGTTCGCAGGCATCTGGTTCTTTTCGAAGCCGGTGCTGTTCGTAATCGCTTTGACGTACATGTTCTCAGGCATCTTCTGGCGTCTGCAGTGGATATTCCGACGCCGGGGGAACCAGCCGCCAACTTACAAGGAAGC
>Ga0136846_1209126_pt1 | contig 10221 bp, 6 predicted proteins | sample HopSoiMetagenom2_FD_96841 | JGI IMG/M metagenome (GOLD analysis project Ga0136846, IMG submission 96841) | Grasslands soil microbial communities from Hopland, California, USA - 2 Assembly 2016 (version 4) | ecosystem: Environmental > Terrestrial > Soil > Grasslands | place: USA: Hopland... | reverse complement strand
GTCTACGAACCGGACCAAGCCACGCCCTTCGTCGGCTTTTCGCGCCTCTACGTCAACGCCCAGCTGTCGTCGGTGTTCCGTCGCGCGCCCGTGGTCAAGGAGATCGCGCTCGACTCGCTGCACGTCCACGTCGTGCGCACCAGGGCGACCGCCGACGCGTGGGCGGACGTCGGCGCGGCGTACAACTTCTCCGACATCGTGGCGCGGCTGCAGGCGATGCCGAAGTCTCCCGAGCCGCCGCCGCCCCCCGACGCTCCGCCGCCGCGCTTCTCGCTCAACAACATCCACGTCAGCGATCTGGCCGTCATCTTCGACGATCTGCCGTCGGGCGGTCACCACGAGCTGACCGAGCTCGCCATCGGCATCCCGTTCGTTTCGACCCTGCCCGTCTACGTCGACGCGTTCGTCGAGCCGGGGTTCAGCGTCCGGATCGACGGAACGCCTTTTGCCATCAAGGGTCGGACGAAGCCGTTCAAAGACTCGCTCGAGACCGTGCTCGAACTGCGCCTGAAGGCGCTCGATCTGACCCGCTACCTGCCGTTCGTGCCCGGCCGGCTGCCCTTCTCAATCGAGTCGGCGCGGCTGTCGCTCGCGCTGGACGTGGCGTTCGTTCGCGCGCGAGCCGACGCACCTCGGTTGACGGTCAAGGGCGACATCGCCCTCGCGAAGCTGGACGCCCGGGAGAAGCGCAAGACCGGGCTGGCCCCCCTCGCCGCGCTGGACAAGCTCGAGGTGCGCATCGGCGAATCGGACCTCAGCGCGCAGAGATTCCAGGTGGAGAAGATCCTCGTCTCCGGCCTGGACGTCCACGTGCGTCGCCAGCGCGACGGGACGCTGAACCTCGAACACCTGGCGCCGGGCGAAGGCGGCGCGGCGAAGCCCGCCCACGGAGCCGCGAGCCGTCCGGCCGCGCCGGCCGCTCGCGGTCCCAGGTCCGGGCAGGCCGATCCGGGCGCCCGGTTCGCCGTCGACGCGTTCACGCTCGAGAAGACGGCCTTGCATTTTCGCGACGAGTCCGTCGAGCCGTCGTTCACCGCCGACGTGCGCGACGTCGAGATCTCCGCGCAGGGCGTCTCGAACACGCCCGGCGCGACCGCGAAGATCAAGGTCGGGTTCCGGGCAGTCCCGGGCGGCACGTTCCGCCAGCAAGGGACGCTCCGACTGACACCACTCGCCGCGAGCGGCACGTTGTCGCTAGAAGGAATCGAGCCGGGGCGCTTCGCGCCGTACTACCACGACCTACTTGCGTTCGACGTCGCGTCGGGAACCTTGCGGCTCGGCGCAAGCTACGAGGTCGCGCAGCAAGCAGCCCGCACGTCGGTCCGTCTCGGCGACGCCTTCGTCGGCCTCGCCGATCTGGCCTTGCGCCGCCGCGGCGCCCGCGACGACTTCTTCCGGCTGCCGGCGCTCGACGTGCGCGGCGGCAAGATCGATCTGGGGGCGCGCTCCGTCAGCGTCGCCGAGATCGCGACGGGCGGCGGGCGGATCCGAGCGGCCCGCGACCGGCAGGGGGTCGTCGATCTGACGACGCTGGTGCCGCCCGGCCCCCCAGCGCCCCCCGGCACCGCGCCGCCCAAGCCCGCCACCGCGGCGGCGCCGGGCGAATCAGCTCCGGCCTGGACGGTCGCCGTCGCGCGCTTCGACCTCGAGCGCTGGGGCGCGCGCTTCGAGGACCGGGCGGTGTCGCCGGCCGCCGTCGTCACGATCGATCCGATAGCGCTACATGTGACGGATCTGTCGACCACCCCCGGCGCCAAGCTGGGCCTGGATCTGCATTTGGGCGTCAACAAGAAGGGCCGCCTTCAGGTCACCGGCTCGTCGACGCTGCCGCCGGTCAACGCGAATCTGCGCTTCGATCTGCGCGCGCTCGAGATCGTTCCCTTGCAGCCCTACTTTCAGGACCTGGTGAATCTGGCGGTCAGCGACGGCACCGTCACGGTCAAGGGCCAGGCCGCGCTCAAGCTGCCCCCGAGCGGGGCGCCGCAGGTGAGCGTCAAGGCCGACATCGACGTCGACGACATCCAGACCGTCGATCGCGATCGGCGCGAGCCGCTGCTCGGCTGGAAGTCGTTCCACGTAGGTGGGCTGAACTTCGCCAGCCCGCCCACCGCGGTGGCAATCGCCGCCGTCTCGCTCACGGAACTGCGGTCGCGCCTGGTCCTGTCCGCCGGCGGCGGGGTCAACTTGCCGGACGCGTTCGCGCCGCCCGCCGGGCCGCCCGCCCCCAAGACGGCCAAGACAGAAGGCAAGACGGGCAAGGCGAACGGCGGCGCCAAAGGGCCCGCGCAGGCGCCGGCCGCCGCGGCCCCCGCACCGCCGTTGCAACTGACGATCGGGCAAGTGACCCTGCAGGGCGGCCAGATCACCTTCACCGATCAGTCGATCCGCCCCGCCTACAGCGCGGAGCTGAGCGACCTGACGGCGCGAATCTCGGGGCTGTCGTCGGCCGCCGGCAGCACCGCCGACGTCGACGTCCGCGCCGCGGTCAATCGCTCGGGCTCGCTGGTGATCGCCGGAAAGGTGAATCCGCTCGCAAAGGACGTCTCGCTGGACATGCGCGTCGACGTCAAGGACGTCGACCTCCCACCCGCCAGCCCCTACACGGGGAAGTACGCCGGTTACGGCATCAGCAAGGGGAAGCTCGACCTGGCCCTCGGTTACAAGATCACAGGCCGACGGCTGGAAGCGACCAACAAGCTCGTGCTCGACCAGTTCACCTTCGGGGACAAGGTCGACAGCCCCGACGCCGTGAAGCTGCCGGTTCGCCTCGCCGTGTCCCTCCTGAAGGATCGGCACGGCGTCATCGACGTCGACCTTCCGATCGCCGGCTCACTCGATGATCCCGAGTTCAAGATCGGGCGGGCGATCCTCAAGGTGCTCGGCACCCTGGTGGTCAAGGCGGTCACGGCGCCGTTCTCGCTGCTCGCGTCGGCCTTCGGGGGCGGCGACGAGCTGTCCCGCATCGACTTCGCCGCGGGCGCGGCGACGCTGGACGCCGTGGCGCAGAAGCGGCTCGCGACCCTGGCCAAGGCGCTGCGCGAGCGGCCGGGGATCTCATTCGAGATCGAAGGAAGCGCGGATGCCCAGCGCGACCGCGACGGCCTTCGCCGTCTCCTTTACGAGCGCAAGCTGAAGGCGAAAAAGCTCGCGGCGCTGGTGGAGGCGGGGGCCACGGCGCCCGCACCGGACGACATCAAGATCGAGCCAGCCGAGCGCCCGTCTTTGATCGAGGCGGCCTACAAGACGGAGAAGTTTCCCAAGCCCAAGAACGCCCTCGGCTTCGAGAAGGGTCTGCCTTCCGCCGAGATGGAGAAGCTGATGCTCGCGAACACGCGCGTGGAGAACGACGAGCTTCGGGCCCTCGCCCTCAGCCGGGCGACGATCGTCCAATCCACCCTCGCCAGGGCGGTGCCGGGCGGCGCGAGCCGGATCTACCTGGTGTCGCCGCGGGTCAGCGGCACGGGCGGGCACGTCGAGTTCAAGCTGAAGAAGGACTAGGTCGGCCCTGAGCGGAGGTCATTCGCAGTCCGCGACGACCACCGTCACGTTGTCCGGGCCGCCCGCCGCCAGGGCCGCCTGAATCAGGTCGTTCGCCACGCGTTTGATGTCCGCGGGCGCGCCGAGAATTCGCGCGATCTCGTGGTCGGGAACCGGACCGTGGAGGCCGTCCGAACAGAGGAGGATCCGATCGCCGCGCTGGAGGCGCGCCTCCGACGTGACCGGGTCGATGGTCGATTGCGTTCCCACCGCCTGGACCAAGACGTGGCGGTAGGGATAGGTGGCGACCTGCTCGGGCCGCAGCGCGCCCATCTCCACCAGCTGGTCGGCCATCGTCTGGTCGCGGGTCATGCGCTGCAGGCGCCCGTCGCGCAACAGGTAGGCGCGTGAATCGCCGACCTGCGCCACGGAGATCCGGTCCGGCAGCACGATCGCCGCCGTGCAGGTCGTCCCCATTCCGCGCGCGGCCGGACGCGCCTCGGCCTCGGCCAGGACCGCCCCGTTGGCGCCCGACACGGCACTCCTCAGAGACTCGTTGGGATGCTCCACGACCGCCTGGCCGGCGCCGACCAGCTGCTGCTTCACGGCGTCCGCCGCGATCCGCGCCGCGAGATCGCCCGCCGCGGCACCGCCCATCCCGTCGCACACCAGCAACAAGATCCCCTGCTGCGAGAGCGGGATCTCGGTCCGGCTGCAAGGATTGCTCAGATCACCCGACCGGAGGTCAGCGATCACGAACGCGTCCTGGTTGTCGGCGCGCCGGACGCCGACGTTCGTGGCCCCGCACAGCGCCAGGTGCCCGCTGGGCGCCACAGCGCGTGCGGCCGGCGCCTGCATCGTCGCTCGATTCATCGGGTTCTCTCGCGCGGGACGCGCGATCGTCAGATGACGTTCTTCAGCTTTGCGACGACGAGCCCGAGCGCGACCGCGCCGAGGATCGCCCGCACGGGATTGCTCCTCACGAGGCGCTTCGTCCGGCCTGGCAGGGCCCTCAACATCGACACCTTCGATGCCGTCTTCCTGGCGGCCGCCTTGGTGGACCGCTTCGCGATGACTCCGTTCTTGTGTTTTGCTCTCATGCATTGGCACAGAGCCACGACCGTGCCAACCCGCCGACCCGCGTAAGTAGCCGCCTTACGAAACCCCGACGCCACGGTCCGGTAACCCCCTGAAATTCTCGTTACCGGAGCGCCACGTGGGCCACCGGTCTCGAAGACGCCCACACGCCGGTGATAACCTCCGAGGTCAGCCATGTTCGCGGACTTTGACCTGCGCGGCTTCTGGAAGCAGTCGAAGTACGCGCGGACGCGTTACGTCGACGATCCGTTGACGGCCGACAAGCTGGCGTTGGTCGAGCGCGCGTTGGGGGTCCGGCTCCCGTCTTCGTACGTCGCCCTCATGAAGACGCAGAACGGTGGCTTTCCGGTCAGGACGAATCACCGCACGCAGCGGGGCACGTCGTGGGCCGAAGACCATGTCGCGATCACGGGCATCTTCTCCATCGGCGACGCCCGCGACTGCTCGCTGTGCGGCAAGCGCGGAAGCCGGTTCTGGATCGACGAGTGGAAATATCCCCCCATCGGCGTCTACTTCGCGGACTGCCCGTCCGCCGGTCACGACATGCTGTGCCTCGACTACCGGGCCTGCGGGCCTACCGGCGAGCCGACGGTTGTTCACGTCGACCAGGAGAATGGCTTCAACATCACCTTCGTCGCGCCGTCATTCGAATCATTCATTCGGGGGCTCGAAGACGACACCGCGTTCCAGGACACGAAGGAAGCCTCGAAACCGGCGCGACCTCCGTCGTGGCACCCAAGGCGCATCAAAGCGCGCGTCGAGCGGGACGCGTCGAGCTCGCGAAGCGGCCAACACCTCGAGCTCACGCAGAGCCTGCCCAGGGGCGAGGCAGGTTGGACGCTGTTGAGAATCGATCTGCCGCGGTCGTGGCAGATCGCGAGCGCAAAGATGATCCGCGGCGTCGTGGTCGTCGTGCGGGCGGGCGGCGACACCTATCGTGTCGGACCGGCGAACTTCGGGGCGCTCAACCTCGCCGTCCTTGGCGCGGGCGATGCGACCGACGCCGACCTGGAGGCGCTCTGGACGAAATACGCTCGGCTCTCGTCTGCGCGAGGCTGAGGGCGGTTGCTGCGGGTAGACTATCGGCCGCATGAACATGCCAGCGCGCAAGCCCCGCGGCGCCGCGTTCGTCCCCGTCGCGTTCGCCGCATTCGCAGCCGCCGCCCTCGCGGCCGCGCCGCGCGCGCGAGCTTGCGGCGTGTCGACGGCCGACGGCCTCTCGTCCTGCAGCCTCGCCGAGCACGAGGAGGAGACGCGGCCCCGCTGGCGGCTGGGGGCGAGCGCGAGCTATACGTCGACCGCGATCGACTTCGGCTCCTTCCGCAGCCCGGAGACGCGCGGGTCGGCGATCGCGTCGCTCGCTTACCAGCCGACCCCGCGCTGGACGTTGCAGCTCGCCGCGGGGAGCACCCTCGGCGGCCACCTGGTCACGCCCGCGGGGCAGTACGACTTCTCGGCGGGCCCGACCGCGGCGATCGGCGCCTCCTGGCGCGCAGTCCCCGGGACGAAGCCGTTCGTCATCCTGACTTCGAACCTGTCGTTCTCGACGGCGACGACCGAGCCGACGGGCGCCGCGCCCGCCGCGAGCCGCTACACCGCCTTCGACCTGCGACTGGGCGTGCTCGTCGGGACGACGATCGCGCGGGTGCTCAGCCCCTACGCGGTGGGACGCGTCTTCGGCGGCCCGGTCTACTGGGCGTACCAAGGGGAAGATGTCACCGGCACCGACACGCACCATTACCAACTCGGCGCCGGCCTGACGGTCGTCGCGTTTGGCCGGGTGAACCTGTTCGCCGAAGGGGTGCCGATCGGCGAGCGCTCATTCGCCGCCGGCACCGCGTTCGCGTTCTGATCAGGACGCCGGGCTCGAGATAGAACAGCAAGGTCAGGGACACCCTCGCGAGCCGGAACAGCCAGCCCAGTGAGGGATTGCCGCCGCATCGCCGTGAAGGAGGGCGTCAGGACCCGCGAAAGGCTGTCTGCTATTCTGCGGCTGAAATGGCGGGGCCGATCCCGGGGGCGAAGGGTCTCGCAGCATCTCTTTTGATGCTGGCAGGGCTGGCCCTGGGCGGTCTCGCGGTGCTCGATTGGGCCGGCTACACGGGGTTCTTGGTCTCCCTGATCTGGCGATGACCGAGCTGCGAGACACCGTTCTCGACACGAGTCCGCGCTCGTTCGCTGTCCTGGGCGTAGCAGCCACAGCGCTCATCCTCGGCGTGGTCGCCTGCGTGTTGGGACACAGGCGACGGATCTGGACGGGCCTGCCTCGCCAACTCGCCATGGCGGCGGGGTCATTGGCGCTCCTGGCGTCTGGCTTCGTGGTCGCGGCGGCGCAAGCCTGGAGACCAGTTGTCATCCATGAGCTTCTGGAGAGCACACGTGTCGCGGAGGGTTTCGCCGCAGAAGCCAGGATGGTGCGATTGGGCATCGGCGTACAGTTCGCTGGATTTGTGTTCCTCGGCGCGCTGATGCTCCTCTCGCTCGTCGTGGTCACGCTCGGGCTGACGCTTTCGTGGCGGACCGAGGCGCTCAGCGGACACCGGTCGCTATCCATGTCGCGGTTGCGTGCGATCGCCCTGCTGCTGCCCGCCTGGCCGCCCGCGGCAGCACTTCTTCTCTACGGATTGTGGATGGATAAAGGGTTCACGGGTGTGGCCGGGGCGGATCCGTCGATGAAGACGGCGGAGCTGCTGCGATCGATCGACGGCTCCTATCCCATCATCGAGGCGGCCCGTCTCGGATTGTTCATACTGGTCGCCCTGGGATCAATCACCGCCGTCGTCGTGTCGAGGCGCGGCGCGCTCCGCCCCGTCTCTTCCGTCCGGCTCGCGGCAGCCGTTTTGGTGTTCCTCGCGGGGCTGTCTGCCTTCGCCGTGACCCGCGGCCACGCGGCTGATCGACACCCGCTGCCGATTCTGCCGCACCCCGCGGACGACTCGTACGCGCGCAAGGTGCCCATCCTGTCGCCGTGCCCCCCGCCGACAGAATCGGGACTATTCCTCGAGTTCGCAAACGACTTCGTGAGGCTGGGTGCGAGCGAAGTCGACCTGGACAAGTTCCAGGCGTATTTCCTGTCCTATGCCAACGACTACCCGCTCCTGCACGCTGGCCGACCGATGCCTTTTTTGATCGTCATGGCCGACCGCGCCGCGCCCACCGATCGGGTCATGGCGTATCTGCAAAAGGTGCCCGAGGGTACGATCATTCTGGTGGCATCGGCGATGTCACGCCCGGTTCTGTCGAAGACACTTGGAACGATCGCGCGATACGAGTTCTGCGGGCGCCCGTTCCGTCTCAGCTACGCGAAGACAGCCACGCATCTCAGCCGATACCGAAACTGGTCCGACGTCGCTGCAGCGATCAGCGGCAACTCTGAGATTCTCGAGATCACAGCGTGGTAGAGAAACGGCGACATGGAGGATCTCGATGGCAACCGTCTGGGCGGCACGCGAGGACGCGTTCGAGTGGAAAAACGACCCGACGACGGGCTGGAGCCATTTGTTCACGTTCGGTTCCCTATCCGACCTCTCTCAGCAGATGATCCGAGCTCGTCCTGCACTCCCCGGCCAGGTCACGAAGCTCGCCATCGTTGCCCACGGCGATCTGCAAGGGCAGGTCAAGCTCGATCGCCTTCTGACTCCCGAGTCCGCGACAAGCTTCCGGCAAGACTTCCTGCAGCTGGACGCCTTTCTGGGTCCCTATGCCCGCCTGATCTTCTTCAGCTGCATTGCTGGCGAGGATGAGCGTGGATCTCAGCTCCTCAACATCATCTCCGGGAAGTTTCTTCCGCGCCGCCACATCATCGGGTTCGAGGTGTCTGGTGGCGTGGGTCCGGGAGGCGCGCTTAAGCTCGCAGGCAATATCAATGCGGTCGATCGCGGTGGCGAGGCCGGAGGCACGCTCGTGGCAGGCCCCGGTTCGAATAGCACGATCCTGACCGAGTACTCGTGGTACTCGAAGTGGTCTCTCAACGGCAGGATCATCCGCCTGCCGAGGAATCAGCAGGCCAGGCTGGGCTACGTGGATCGCGTGGTCTTCGGCATCAAAGCGGTGAACGATGCGCTTCGAAAGCACATCGCGTACATAAAGTACGTCTACTTCGAGAACGACACCGTCCGAGCGAAAGTGCCGCAAGCCGAGGTGGATTTGGTCCTTGGGAAGGTCGCGAAAAAGACACACGCCGAGTTGACCGCGCTGGCCGGCACGAACAAGCACGAGGGCGTGGTGATGGTCTGGAGCGACATGGTCTTCAGGCACCGATGCGCCGATCCCCAGTGCCCAGGACATCACAACCCCTGGGAGTTCTGTCAGGCCTTCGCGGCCCAATTCCACAACGGACCCCTGAAGTAGATCACCGACGGTCGGTACGCCGTCACGCGCGGCCGGCCCTCACAGCATCGACAGCTCGCCCGGATACGCGGGGTCGCCGAACGCCGTCAGGTTCGCGCCGTACTGGTTGCAGAGCGACGTCAGCAGGTTGGTGTGTGGATCGTTCGGGTTCTTGTCCTCGATCCCGAGCCCGTAGGCGAGGTAGCGGCCCTTGGCGTACGTCCCGCCGCCACCGGCGAGCAGGAACGGCACGTTGGTGTGCATGTGACGGGCGGGATCGCCCAGCTCGTTCGTCCACAAGATGATGGTGTTGTCGTAGGCGCTGCCGTTGCCCTCCGGGATCGCCTTCAGCTTGTCGATGAAGTAGCTGACCTGCTGCGCGTAGAAGCTGGTCACGATCGACAACAAGCGCTGGCTGTTCGCGTCGTCCGGGCGGTAGCCGTGAGCGATGTCGTTGTGCAGCGCCGCGGTCTTGAAGATCGGGTCCTGGGTCGCCAGCCAGGGCGCGGTGCCCGAGTTCACCGGATCGATCGACATGTTGATCACGCGGGTCAAGTTGCAGGCGAACAGCTCGGCGGCGAAGTCGCAGACCATCGGGATGTACTTGTCGCCTGCCGGCACCGCGCCCTCGCCGTCGGGGGCTTGGGTCGGCTTGGCGCATGCCACCGACGTCGTCGCGTTCAAGCGCTGGGTGATCCCGTTCAGCGCGTCGAGATGCGCGTCGAGCTTCGCCCTCTCGGCAGCCGCCAGCCGGCTGCGCAGCTTGTTCGCCTCGCCGCTGACGTAGTCGATGACGGTGGTGTTCGCGGCCTTGCGCGCGGCCGCCTTCGGATCGGTCGTACCCGTGCTGACCGACCCGAACCAGTTCGCGAGGGCGCGCTTGAGGCTGTACTCGGCGGCGATGGCGCTGCCGTCGGCGCGGAAGGCGCCGATCGTGTTCGAGTTGCCGCTGTAGCCGAAGGGGATGAACAGGAACTCGGTCGTGTTCAGCAGCTTGGCCAGGTAGACGTCGATCGACGGGCCCTTGGCGAGATACTGGCCCGGCGATTCGTAGGTCTGGGGGTGCCAGCCGGTCAGGATCGACGTCGCGTTGTGGCCGCCCGTGTAGAAGTCCGGGTTGTGCGTGTCGGTCGTCAGGTCCAGCCCTTCGAGGATGACGATCGAATCCTTGTGCTTCTCGAGCGGCGCCAGCGACGAATTGGGAAAGTTCAGCGTCCAGCCGGTCACGCCGGCGGCGCTGACCCCGTCGGCCGCCTTGGGGCGGTAGTACATCGGCGCGTAGCCGTGGGGGCTGTTGAGCACGACGAAGCGCGGGGC
>Ga0136846_1233619_pt1 | contig 10222 bp, 12 predicted proteins | sample HopSoiMetagenom2_FD_96841 | JGI IMG/M metagenome (GOLD analysis project Ga0136846, IMG submission 96841) | Grasslands soil microbial communities from Hopland, California, USA - 2 Assembly 2016 (version 4) | ecosystem: Environmental > Terrestrial > Soil > Grasslands | place: USA: Hopland... | reverse complement strand
TGACATACGGCAAGCCAGGCAGGGTGACTCCAGCCACGTCAAAGCTGCCGCTCCTCAGATGGGCCTCGTACCACAGGTTAGGCATCTGGTGGCCGAGGTGCATGTCATTGGCAAGCAGGGGCTTTCCGGTTGTGGTGTGCGCGCCGGAAATGACCCAGTTGTTTGACCCCAGAACGGGAGTCTCGAAGTCTTCCACACTGAGCTTGGGAATCAACCCCGCAATGGACTTTCCATCTTCAACACCTTCCTCGTCATCCTCCGGTTCTGTATTCTTTTCCGGAGTGAAGTTGGGGCGCATGACGGTGGGAGGCCGATCATGCCAGGAAGAGTTCACATATAGATATGCTGTGAGCTCCGGCCCTAACTTCGCCAGGATTTTTTCTTTCTCAAGTGCGTGCCGGTAGAGATAGTGATTTAGGTCCTTCACCATATGGGCCGCGATCAGAGTCGAGTCCTCCGGCGCCCAGGGCCGCGGCTTGTAGCCCAGAATTCGGAATTCTATGGGGAGTGAGTGCGGGTGCGAATCAATCAATGCGTTCACGCCTTTTGCATAAGCTTCGAAGTAACGCCTGTCCTGCGCGGACGCCAGCTCGACTGACTTCCTGGCAGCCTGTCGCATACCCAAAATGCGCTGTTCGCGATCGTGCTCGATCAGATCAGTACCAAGCACTTCCGCCAGTTCACCGGCTGCAAAACGCCGCATTACGTCCATTTGCCAAAGACGATCCTGCGCGGTGACATAGCCCTGGGCTATGAACAGATCTTCCAGCGAAGCCGCCTGAATCGTGGGGACGCCGTGCTCGTCACGGATGACGGATACGGGCGCAGACAACCCCGAGATACGAATGCTGCCATCAAGTTGAGGCAAAGCTGAACGCGCGGTTCGATATGCATAGAGCGCGATCAGCGTGAAGACGACGATCAGAAAAGCGAGGAGATAAAAAGCAGCTTTGAGTAGCCGGGAGCTTTTGGTCTTGTAAGTTAGGGGCGACGAAGCGGTGGCCATATCTAGCGCAGAATTTTAACAGCCGACCGGGGTTATTTTTAGCAGCACCGACTTGCGGCGAATCGCAGCGACAGGCACACTAATTGATTCGTTGCAGGAGAGCTGATGAGCGCATGTCCGCAATGTGGTACGGAAATTCCCGCGAACGGGACCTATTGTCCTGACTGTGGCCAGTCGGCATCGAACTCCAAGCGTGTTCCAGCCAGTGGCCGTGACAGGATACTGGCGGCGATCTCCTATTTTTTTATTCCTGCTGTCATTTTCATATTTCTTCACCCATTCAAGCGCATCCATTTCATCCGCTTCCATGCCTTTCAATCCTTGTTCACGTGGATCGCAATGGTCGCGGTTGCGGGCGTGATAAAAGCTGTTTCCATGCTATTGCTGCTGATCCCGTCGTTTGGGCCGCTGATCACGTTTTTACTTCTGATTTTGTACGGCTTAGCGGGCCCCATTCTGCTGCTGCTGCTGATCGCTAAGGCAACCATGAGCGAAGAATTTGAATTGCCGATCATTGGCCATATTGCACAAAAGCAGGCAGGCAACCTGTGACCCCTGCTTGACAGAACGCGAATGCAGTGTCATTGGTAATGGCTTTCCAGTATCCGAAGCGTGAAAGGGTGAGCTTTTGAGAGTGCGAGTTTTCTATCACGACAAATGTTTCGATGGAGCTTCCTCAGCCGCGCTGTTTTCCCGGTTCTATCGGGAGCGCATCCGCAACGATGTCAACTTCGTGTTCTCAGGCCTGCTGCATCGTGCCGGGGCATTGTTCGACGAAAACCATTTTGACGGCGATGAGAATGTAATCGTTGATTTCAAATACTCCAGTTCTCCCAAGATTACCTGGTGGTTTGACCATCACCAGAGCGCTTTTCTCAGTCCCGAAGATGCGGGCCATTTTGAGCAGGACCAGAGCAACCAGAAGTTTTACGATCCTGATTTCAAGTCCTGCGCCGGCTTCATTGCCATGATCGCCGAGCAGCGTTTTGGATTCAATCCGGCACCGGTAGCAGAGCTGATCAGATGGACCGACATCATCGATGGCGCCCTGTATGCCGATGCCAAGACCGCGGTCGAGATGAAAGAGCCGGCTATGAAGCTGACCATGGTGATCGAATCGGCACAGGATTACGCATTCGTACCGCGCCTGATTCCTCTGCTGGCCAGCATGCCGCTGGCCGAGATCATTGAGCAACCCTTTGTGGCGTCGCAATTGCCTCCGTTACTTGAACGCCATCAGCGTTCTGTCGCGTTGTTGCAGGAAAGGACGGAAATCAAAGACGCAACGCTTTTTTTTGATGTCAGCGATCGCGAGCTGGAGGGATACAACAAATTCGTTCCTTACTACCTGCATCCTGAATCGATCTACAGCGTTGGGCTGAGCAAGAGCAGTTTCCGGGTTAAGGTGTCGGTCGGGTCAAATCCGTGGGCGCCCTCGGAGCCGGTGGTGAATCTTGCCAAGGTGTGTGAGCGCTACGGTGGTGGAGGGCACGCCCGGGTGGGAGCGATCTCTTTTGCGGTGGATCGCGAAGAGGATGCTCGCCGCGCTTCCCACGAGATAGTAGCCGAACTGCGCGAGAGTGTGCGCAACAGCAAGCTTTCCTGACTTTCTTGGACTGTAAGCTGGAACCGATGCCCGAAAACTCAGCGGCAATTCTCAAAGCCGATCACCTCGGCCGTTCCGTCGGGACCAGGATCCTTGTCGAGGATATTAACTTCGAAGTACCCGCAGGCCGGGTGCTTGCGATTGCCGGGCCAAGCGGCTCGGGCAAGACTTCATTGCTGCGACTGCTCAACCGGCTGGACGAGCCCACGGCCGGAACGGTTTACTTCGAGGGTTTCGATTACCGGGCAATTGCTGCTCGCGAGTTGAGGCGAAAGATCGGGCTGGTTACGCAGCGACCGTTTCTCTTCCCTGGAACTGTAGCCGACAACCTGCGTTTCGGGCCTGCACAGCGTGGAGAGTCGATTTCTGTTCAGAACATCGATGAGTTGCTGCGGCGGGTCGGGCTCGAAGGCTACAGCTCGCGAACCGTAACCAATCTTTCGGGCGGAGAGGCGCAGCGTGTTTCGTTTGCGCGCACCCTGGCAAATTCTCCTTCGGTGCTCTTGCTGGACGAGCCCACTTCCGCTCTGGATGAAGAGTCCAGAGTGGGCGTTGAAGCAGTAATCCGGAATACAGTGGTTGACAGCAATCTCACGTGCGTCCTGGTCACGCATGACATGAGCCAGGCTGTTCGGCTGGCGCAAAGCGCGCTCGTACTGGACAGCGGCCGAGTCGCGCGTTACGGACTGATCACAGAGGTCCTGCATGCTTACTAGACTGTTTCATTCTCAACTGGAACTGGGACTCGCGCAGGCTGCCGCAGCCTTCATCACCGCGTTTGCCGTGGTTATTTTCGGCCGCCGACGCGGGATTCATCTGGAACGCGAGACCTTGATCGCGATGTTGCGGGGAATTGTCCAGATTGTAGCTGTCGGGTTCGTGCTGCTGGCGCTTTTGCAGGCTCCAAACTGGAGCAGCGGATTTCTTCTGGCGGGTATGATCGTGGCCGCCGGCTCAATCTCTGCCCGGCGCGCGAAGGGGATACCCGGAGCCTTTCGAATCTCAGTAACAGCCGTGGCTCTGGGCGCCGGCAGCGTCATCGCATTCATGAGCGGCCTGGGCGTGATCAATGCGGCTATTACTTCATTGGTTCCGGTTGGCAGTATGCTGATCGCGAACGCTATGAACACCAACGGTCTGGCGCTCAACCGGCTTCGCTCTGACATCATTGGCAAAGTGGGTGAGATCGAGACAGCCCTTGCGCTGGGGGCTGATGCAAAGACCAGTGTCGCCCCCTACATGCAGGCGTCCCTGGAATCGAGTCTGATTCCGGCTATCGATTCGCTTCGTTCGCTTGGGATCGTCTGGATACCGGGCCTGATGGCGGGAATGTTGCTTTCCGGATCGCGCCCAATATATGCGGCGATCTACCAGTTTGTGGTCCTGGCCATGATCTTTGCGGCTTCGGGACTTACAGCCATGATCAGCACGCTCCTGGTGCGTAAACGGATCTTCTCGCCGGCGGACCAGTTGATTCTGAGGGCTGACGCGGCCTGATCCTTAAAACCGGTAAATCCTTGCAGTTCTGAGCGCGGAAATGTTCGCAATCATTTTCACTGCCATCATTTCGCCTCAGAGGGGCTTTTTTGCTGGTCTAGTTCGCTGTTTGGGGGCATACTATGGTCTCGCCCACCCCCGGGGACAAAGGAGTCACTTCGCCATGCCAGTCCTACTCGGGGAACCCGAGCAACCGCAAATCGATATTTCGGCGCTGGAATCGCGGTCACCGCGCCAGCAACGCCACCGCATGTTGCTCGCATTAGTCCTCCTGCTGATTTCGCTTACTCTGGTACTGGTTCGTTACCGTGAATTCTGGCTGCCTCCGGGTTCTTCTTCAGAAGCGGAAGTTGCTCCCACAGCCCCGGCCGAGCCGACCGCGAAATCGCACACCAAAGCCGGCAAAGCGCATGGCGGGTCACTATCTGCGACTGCCAGGCATTCCGCGGTGGCAGGCGATGCCGAATCGGCTGCAGCAACAGCCGAAGTTACCCGAGTCGTCCTCCATCCGATGCAGGTTGAAGTTTTACGTTCCGGTGGTCGCCGTCAGACGATACGGACCCGCCCGGCTGGCATCAGCATCGATCTCTCAAAGGATGTAAATGATATTCCACCGCCCAGCCAGGCGGCGGCCTCGGCTCCGGCTCCCGCCGGAGATCAGGTTCACATGTCTCCTGCAACCGTCGCCGCAGTTACAACGCCGGTGGACCCGGTCTATCCGCCGCTGGCGGAGCAAATGAACGTCCAGGGCTCGGTGGTGCTGCAGCTTCATGTCGGGAAAGACGGCAACATTCAGGATCTGCAGGTGGTGAGTGGGCCGGACATCCTGGCCGAGGCTGCCCGCGAAGCGGTGCGGCAGTGGCACTTCAAGCCTTACTTACGCGACGGCTCTGCGGTCGACACCGAAGCCCAGGTGACCGTGAAGTTCAGTATTTCCACTCCCTGAGATTAGTCCATAAGCACCCGTAGAAACTGAAACGGGGCAACCGGCACGTTGTCCAGCAGCATCTTTCCGCCGGTTTATACGGAGGTCGGCGCATGAGACTGAGCGACACTGTAAGCTCCATCCTGCGAACTAAAGGCAATCAGGTCTGGTCGATTTCTCCCGAACAATCAGTTTTCGAGGCCATCGAGAAGATGGCCGAAAAGGAAGTTGGCGCGCTCGCGGTAATAGCCGAAGAGCGATTGGTGGGAATCATCTCAGAGCGTGACTACGCCCGGAAAGTTATTTTGTGCGGCAAATCGTCGCGCGAAACGCAGGTCAGCGAGATCATGACAGCAAGCGTGATCACTGTCGGTCCTGATCACACCATTGATGATTGCATGTCATTAATGGCCGGTAATCGGATCCGGCATTTGCCTGTTTTGGATGCTGACTGTCTGCTCGGGATGATCTCCATCGGCGACCTAGTGAAGTGGATTATCTCCGGCCAGGAGCACGCGATCGAGCAACTGGAGCACTACATCGCCGGCCGCTATCCGGCGTAAGAAATCTTGCCCTTCACCATTTCCCTGAAGCTTGAAGATATTCTCCTATTCGTTGCTGAAAACCATCGTAGTCTTGCCCAGTGCTGCGCTTTAGAGCCTCCTCCACCGGCTCGCCAGAACCGATGTTGCGCATCATCCGCACGATCTCACCCAGGCCATAACGGTCGCGCAGATAATCGACCGCGGAAAGCGATTCAGCGTAGGCAACCTCAGCCTGCAGGGCCGAAAAGCGTGTGAAGGAATGTTCAAGAATTCCCAGCGGGATTTCTTTTTTCTGCTGGAAAAGCTGCGCCAACTGTGGCGCATATTGGCTGGAGCTGCGCGGCTCCATGGCCTGCGCAAGCCCTTCATTGAGCCACGTGGGACAACGCCCGGCAGCCAGTGAATTCACGAACGAGTGCGTCAATTCATGTTTCAGAACCCGCTGCAGTTCAGAGTTCATGCCATTGATTCCACCCATAGGAATGCGCAATTTGCCGTCGTTAAGAGCGCCTGCCCAGGAAGGCGCCTCGGTAATGTCAGTGAACTCTTTCTGAGTGTAGAGAATCACAATAATGTTCTCGCCCGGCTCGTATCCCAGCTGGCGAGAGAGGTCGGCGAATTGTTGCTCCAGGGTATCCACCAGTTGCTGCTGCAAGTCGGCTGAATTCCGGTCGCCCTGGTAGCGCAGCGTGAAATGGCGGCTCTCTTTTCGCCTGGACTTTTCTTCCACCTCGAGTTCACGCTCGGCTTTTTTTAAGAGTCGTTGGGTGGCCGGATCAGCCGAAATCGCCTCCGCACGTTTCCAGGCGACAATGGCATCACCGGTTCGGTCTGCATTGTATTCAGTTAGTCCCAGCAATCGTTGCAGATCGGCTGAATTGGGCTGCAGGGCAGTAGCGTGTTCCAGTTCGCGGGCAGCCTCGGCATAACGCCCCTGGTTGCCAAGTGCAATGGCGTTCCATTCCAGCAGCTCCAGTCGATCGGGCGAAATTTGAATCGCCTGTGCGAAATATTTGCTGGCCCTCTCCGGATTTCCGCGCTGCAACTCCATTACTCCGGCAAGATAATACGAGTTGGTGGAGGCGCGGGAATCGGGATCACGCTCAATTTCGGCCAGGCGCATCTCGTCGATGCTATCGTTCACCACAAAGCGCTCGCGCAGGCTGTTCCAGTAACGGTCTGCCTGGTTCGGTCCGGCAAGTCGGGGCATGCTCAATTTGTCATGCGGCGGTGTATTGCCGGATGGCTGTGGGCGACGGGTAAGATCCTGAACCGCACTCGATCCACCACTCCCGGAGGACGCGGGCCCGCTGCCCGCTTCAATCCTGTCAACTGCTTCCCTGGCAATGGTGTATCTCGTTCCACCTATCCAGTATTCGACCTGGCCATCTTTTTCCCTGGCCCCGTGGACCTTGAGGTACATGCCGTTTTTCAGATAAATCACATCCGCCCGCAGGCTGATAACGCAGGCAACGACAAGAAGCATGATGCAGATGACTTTGGATTTCATGGGAACTGCGGGGGAGGAGCCTTTATGTAAGCGCGAAAGCAGCGTTCCGTCAAGCAGCAAGTGCCGATGGCAAGATGCTCTGATGTAACCAAAATTGCCATAGACAGGGCGCCTCTGGTTGGGCGAAAACTAAGGATATGAAGGGTTTGTTGCTCTTCACCTGTCTTCTGCTCAGCGGATGCGCCGCCAAAAAGCCGCATGCGCCGCCTCCCACACCTCCGCCTGCGCGCAGCCAGATGCCGCCCCCGAATGCAGAAATCATTCAGCACTGCGTGGTCACCAAGCAGGAGAACGCAAACACTGTGACCTGCAGTTGCCTGCCGGTGAAGACCAAGATCGATTCCAAGACCGGGCATACGGAAATCATCTGCCAGAAAATGAAAGAGGAGCAGGCGGTGGGGAAATGAAGTCAGATCATGCTGATTTTTTTGCGCGATAAACGCAAGTAGAGCATGTAGATCACGATAGCCACATTGACCAGAAGAATCAAAAGGTGCAGCCAGGTGGGTCTTCGAAAAACCTGATAGAGCTCGAAGGGCAAGTAAATCATGCCAGAGATTGCCGCCAGCCATTCTGCCCACGGTCGCGCATACCAGAGGCCGTAGGCTTCTACGAAGCGTATGGTGGAATAGACCGACGCCACGGTAGCCAGCGTCCAGAGCTTCACGTCGCTCAGGCGATCGGCCAGGTCCAGAAAGAACCTGGCGGGGCGGCTATCCAGATTAACGTGCAGAAAATCGAGAATGTTTTCGACGAGGTCCCAAAGATCTCCGTGGTGGATAACCGAGATCACCCCGAATCCAAGCAGCAGAACCAGCACGCCTTTGCTGAACTCAACAAGCGCGATGGCTCGAAGCGCCTCCAGATGGTGCTTTTGGTGCCGCGAGTCCATCTCTCCCCAAGCGATAGGTTTATTCTGCTACAAAAGGCTGCCGCAGTAAGCAGTTTATAGCAAGCTTTCATTATTCGAGATTCGAGCTTTTAACGGGGTCCTCGTACACATGCCTTGCAGCGAATCGGGCGTCCTGATAGCCTTTTCCGGATCCGGGGGCTTCACCTTCGCGCGAGAGGGGAAAATGAAAGACGTTCAGCAACTGCTTGCAGAAAAAGAAACCGAAATGGCACGCCTTCAGAAGGAGATCCACTCGCTTCAGATGATCCTTCCTTTGCTGGCTGAAGATGCTTCGACCGCAGGCTCCGTTCCGGAGGCCACCCAATCAGCGGAGAGGAAACCGCCGGAGAATGTTTCCCCGCGGATTCTTGAGTCGCAGGGCACTGGTACTGAGGGCGCTCCACAACTGGAGCACGAGTCCGGGCTATGGGGTTTTGCCAAGCGCTGGCGAGAGAAATAATCTGCGCTGTGGGACCAAAGCCAGCATCCAATCTGTAGTTACGCCTGTTCCCCCCACCTTGGTTGCATGGCCATCTATTTACAAATCTGCTTAAATCGAACAGAAGATGATTGATATTCATTGCCACATCTTGCCCGAGGTGGATGATGGAGCGAAATCTTGGGATATTGCCGTAAAAATGTGCCGCATGGCAGCGGCAGACGGCATCGAGCACATCGTTGCCACGCCCCATGCAAATGATCGCTACAATTACGACCGCAGGTTCTTAGCCAGAAAACTCGATCAACTGCGGTGTGCCGAAGCTGCGCCGAGTTTGAGTCTGGGATCTGATTTTCACCTCTCGTATGAAAACGTGCAGGATGCGCTGATTCGTCCTGAGTATTATTCCATCGACGGCAGCCAATATCTTCTGGTGGAGTTAAGCAACTTCGGTATCCCGGCACAGGTGGAAGCTACCTTCTCGCAAATGGTGGACCTGGGAATCATTCCCATCATCACCCATCCCGAACGAAATCCTATTTTGCAGCAGACGCCCACGCGGGTTCTGCGCTGGGTGGAGATCGGATGTGTGGTCCAGTTAACCGCGTCAGCGCTGACCGGAGCCTGGGGCGAGCGGGTTTCGAACGCAGCCGACTGGCTGATGAAGCGGGAGGCGGTCCATGTGCTGGCGACCGACGCCCATGACCTGGAACGCCGCAAGCCTGTACTCTCCGACGCACGGGAAGAAGTCGCGGCGGTGTATGGTGACGACATCGCAGATGCATTGGTGCAGCACAATCCGGGCGCCATCCTGGCCGCCCAGGCTCTCCCTTACTTTCCCGACCCGGTAGTCGGGCGCTGATTTCGAAGGCCTGACGAGTCCCTCTGTTCGGCTTATACTGTTGATATCTGATTTCCGTGCGTTCGCGGAAATCCGGCCGATGCTAGATCGGAGGCCTCATGTGGTTCAGAACCATCCCCCTTATCGTTCTGTCTCTTACAATCACCGCTTCAGCCTATGCATTCGCTGGCCCCAACCCTGAAAGATTTCAGCTGAATCACGACATCCGCATCGGCCCGGACGACAATCCGGGAGACGTCACCTGCATAAACTGCTCGGTCTACGTGCGCGGCCATGTCGCGGGTGATATCTTCACGCTCAATGGAAACATAGTCGTCGAGCCAGAAGCGCAGATTGGTGGCGACCTTGCCACCCTGGGAGGCGATGTTCGACTGGAGAGCGGCACCCAGGTGGGCGGAGACATCGCTGCCATTGGGGGCGCCGTTCATCGTGATGGAGCTGCCACCGTCGGCGGGGATGTAACAGCCATGGGCAACCGGAGCTGGGCGGTTGTGATTCTTTTGTTGCCCTTCTTAGTGCTGGCGGGGTTCGGCGCTTTGATTGTGTGGCTGGTGCAGAGAGTCCGCCATCCAGCGACCGCGCCCGCGTAAGCGTACTTGGTTGGTATACGTGGCGCTGCAGACAGCATTTGGCCGCCCCCCAGGGATTCGAACCCCGATATGCGGGTGCGGCCAAGGACAAGCTGCTTAAACTGTTGAGTCTGCTGGCGGGCTCTCGGCGAAACAGGTACCGGATGGGCCGTTCAGGGCGGCTGTTGTTGCGAAAGTTGCTGCGAGAATCGTAGCTGATGAAATTAATTTCATGACAATGTTGGCTTCCACGCAGGTCTTCTAACCGTGTGCAGTGCAGCGTCTGTTCTAAAACTGTGAAAGGTCAATAGTATACTTGGATAACAGAGCCACGCCCTATTGCTCTAACGAAAAATTGGATTCGAGACATG
>Ga0136846_1226891_pt1 | contig 10223 bp, 8 predicted proteins | sample HopSoiMetagenom2_FD_96841 | JGI IMG/M metagenome (GOLD analysis project Ga0136846, IMG submission 96841) | Grasslands soil microbial communities from Hopland, California, USA - 2 Assembly 2016 (version 4) | ecosystem: Environmental > Terrestrial > Soil > Grasslands | place: USA: Hopland... | reverse complement strand
GCCATCAAAATGGGTTTAAAAAAGATCACCTTCTACAATAAGTTCGATAACTCTCTTAAAATGAGCCAGATCTTTGGTAACACCCTCGAAGCAGTGGTAGGCGCCATTTATCTGGACCGGGGTTTCGAAAAAACCAAACAATGGGTGTTTGAATGTATTGTTATACCCCATTTGTACATGGAAGACCTGGAACTTCTCGAGATCAACCATAAGAATAAATTATACGGCTGGGCTAATAAAAATGGTAAGAACCTGGAGTTCGAAACCCTCGACGAACGTATAGAAGGCGGCCGCCGGCTGTTTACCATTGGCGCCGTAGTAGATGGCGAACTCCTCGCCGAAGGCAAAGCCTACAATAAAAAAGACGCCTCCCAGATTGCCGCCGCTATCGCTATTGATAAATTGAATTTGAATAAAACCGAAGCGCCGGAAGAGGAATAGTCGCTTACCTATAGAGAAAGCCTTGAATAGCGTGAAACGGCAAATCCGCCAGCTGGCGGATGAAAGGGCTCGCGACAATGAAATATTCCACTCTATTTTCATTTTTCAGCCAATTTATTTCTCTGCCCTTTATCAACCCTGCCAACCCCGTCAACTCTATCAACTTCCAACTTTATTTTCCTTAACCCCTTCTACCTCGTTAACTTGTCAACCTGTTAACCTGTTAACTCGTCAACTGGTCAACTACCCCCTTACCCTGCTAAATTCCCCATTAAATCATTAGCAACTCCAACCAAACCCTCTACCCCTCCCTAAACAATTCCACTTATTGTACTTTTTTTCCATTTGTGGGAAAGAAATCGCTTACTGGGCTAATATTCACCGGTAGGAAATATTGTTTTTTTCTAGAATGTGGGAAACTAAAAAGGATATATGATAATCAATAAGATATAAAGACGAATACCCAATCCCGGTATCGCTTTTTGTGTTCTATTTACTCATGCCAAAAAAACAGGTACGTGTATTGAAAACATTAGTGCATTAAACTGTTTTACCCCATGAAAGCCCTTTTCGTAACCCTTTTTACCCTGCTGATGGCTACCAGCCTGATGGCAAATAAAAAAACTGCCGTAGCTAATGGTAACTGGTCCACCGGTAGTAGCTGGAATCCCGGCAGTGCTCCTGCAAATGGAGACTCCTTAATAATTCCCTTTGGCGATACCGTTTTAGTCAGCGGCAACAACGGTCTGAATAATGTAGTAATTATAGTATACGGAGTGTTGGATCTTAGTAATAATGGTAAGTTAACGCTGGATGCGCTCAGCAAGGTTTTTATCCAAACCGGTGCAAAATTATTGGGGAATGGAGCCAGTGATCAATTAAAGATCGGCTCCGGTATTAAATGGAAAGGCACAGATGGCCCGGTAGTTGGATCCCAATACGCAGATAACAGCACTACGGGCTTTGACCCCTGGACAGTGCTGGCCGTAAACTTTCAATCGTTTTATATAACCCGTCAGGGATCAAATATCCAGCTGAAATGGTCAGCCAGTGCAGAAGTGAACAACGCTTATTATGCAATAGAAAAAAGTACCGATGCCCGCACCTGGAATCAAATAGCCCAGGTAACAGGAGCAGGAACAACTGGTGTGGTTAACAATTATGGTTATACCGATAAGAATAGTACAAATGCTGATGTGTACTACCGCATACGCGAGGTAGGTACAAATGGAGCCAATTTTTATTCAGCCATTCGCGCCCTGCACAACAGTAACAATACCGTTACAAACATTTTTGCTTCTCCAAATAAAACAATTACCATCGACTTTAACAGCGATGTGAAAGATAACGTTTTCATACAGTTGATAAACATGAGCGGACAGGTTATAGTGCGTAAGGAATTTAGTCAGGCTTCTTACCGGCTTATCGTAGACGCGATGAGTGCCGGCTCTGGTGTGTATGCGGTACGGGTTAGTGATAGTAAAGGCTGGAGCGAGGTTAAGAAAATAGCGTTGTAGGTTTAAATGGTCCTCATATTAGGTAAACAGTAATGGTTCCGCTGTGTCTACAGTGGAACTTTTTTTATTTTAGGGTAATATTTTTTTAACGTAACCAACACAGTTACAATTCATTCTGTTTATTACCTACATACTTGTATCAATTATTGGGTTTTCTACTATTATATTCATCGTGTTAAGTCTGTATCTTTAAGCTAATAGCTATGCCATGTCAGCATTTGACCCGGAGCGTCATCTTACTAATGTAGACTACAAGATAGTAGCCGCTTTGGAAAAAATTTCTGAGGTCTTCAGGGTTTTGTTATGGACGGAAGCAAAAGAACACAAGCTAAGTCCCATCCAAATGCAGTTGCTTATTTTTATCAAATACCATAACTCCGATAAGCAACGCCGCATAGCCTCCATGGCCCGCGAATTCAACATGACCAAGGCCACCATCAGCGACTCAATAAAAGTACTGGAACAAAAAGGATTGATCGAAAGAGCAGATGACATGCTCGATTCACGCAGTTTTAATTTTTCGCTTACTGATAAGGGCGTGAAGTTAACCGGGATGATCGAAAATTTCACCAAACCGTTAGATGGCGCCATTGCCACACTGTCCACACAACAAAAAAATGAATTCCTGGTATCGGTGCTCGATCTGATATTCCGGTTAAATCAGAACGGTATCATTTCTACCCAACGCATGTGTTACAACTGTTATTACTATAATGGCGATCGCCAGCAGGCCCACTTTTGTAACCTCATGCAAAAGGAGCTGGCCATTGATGAATTGCGCATTGAATGCTCAGAACATAAATCAACTGAAAAATAGTTTCAGGTTTCTAGTTCCAGGTTTCAGGGTCTTGATATTCTGGAACCCTGCAAATAGTCGAACATTACGCTATTGCGCCCTGTAACTTGTTAACCTGTAACGGGTTCTTACTTCATTTCCATACAAAGCTCTACCAATACCCCATTTGTATTCTTTGGGTGCAGGAAACAAACTAACTTATTATCGGCGCCGCGTTTGGGTTGTTCATGTAGCAGCACGAAACCTTCACTGACCAGTCGTTTCATTTCAGCCTCAATATCTGCCACTTCAAAAGCAATGTGGTGAATACCCTCGCCCTTTTTGTCAATAAAGCGGGCGATAACTCCTTCGGCGCTGCTGCTTTCCAACAATTCTATTTTGGTATCGCCGGTTTTTAAAAAAGCGGTAGCCACCTGTTCGCTTTCCACTGCCTCGGTTTTATAACAGGAAGTATTGAGCAGTTTTTCAAACAGGGGAACCGATGCCGATAATTCCCGAACGGCAATGCCAATGTGTTCAACTTTCAGCATATCAGGTAGTTAGTTGTTGAATGTGTAAGTTAACAGGATCAAACCATTTCAACTAATTTTGTGTTGAATAGAATTATGCTGAAACTCCCCATATATCTCGATCATAATGCCACCACCCCTTGCGATCCGCGCGTAATGGAAGTGATGTTGCCTTATTTCACCGAACAGTTTGGCAATGCGGCCAGTCGCAGCCATTCCTTTGGCTGGCAGGCAGAAGAAGCAGTAGATTATGCCCGCGAACAGGTGGCCAGGTTGATTGGGGCCGAACCAAAAGAGATCATCTTTACCTCAGGCGCCACCGAAGGCGATAACCTCGCCATAAAAGGCGTGTTTGAAATGTACGCCGGCAAAGGCAACCACATCATTACCTGCGTTACCGAACACAAGGCCGTGCTGGATACCTGTAAGCATATAGAAAAACTGGGTGGAACCGTAACGTATCTGCCCGTAGATAAAGAAGGCCTGATAGATCTGCAGCAACTGGAAGCCGCTATTACCCCGCGCACCATCCTCATAGCCATTATGTACGCCAATAATGAAACGGGGACCATTCAGCCCGTGAAGGCGATTGGGGCTATGGCTAAAAAGCACAACGTATTGTTCTTTACCGATGCTACGCAGGCCGTGGGTAAAATACCGGTTGATGTAATAAAAGATGATATCGACATCCTGGCCTGCAGCGCCCATAAATTATACGGACCAAAAGGCGTAGGCGCCCTGTATGTTCGTCGCAAGAACCCCCGCGTTCGCCTGACCGCCCAAATGGATGGCGGCGGCCATGAAAGAGGAATGCGCAGCGGTACCCTGAATGTGCCCGGTATTGCCGGTTTTGGGAAAGCCGCCGATCTCTGCCGCCAGCAACTGCAGGCAGATGGGGAGCGCATGAGCCACCTGCGCAATAAACTGGAAAACGCCCTGCTGCAACTGGATGCCACTTATGTAAACGGCAGCCAATTGCACCGCCTGCCCCATGTAGTCAATATCTCGTTTAACTTTGTGAATGGCGACCAGCTCATGATGGGCCTGAACAAGGAAATAGCCCTTTCATCCGGTGCAGCCTGTACCAGCGCCTCCATGGAACCCAGTTATGTGCTGAAAGCCCTGGGCGTGGAAGATGACCTGGCCCACAGTTCGTTACGGTTTTCCATTGGCCGGTATACTACTGAAGAGCAGATAGATTATGTGATAGAACGGGTAAAAAAGACGGTAGAGCAATTGAGAGCCAACCAATTAGCAAATTAGCCCAAATGGAAAACCGGGATCCATGCTTTCAAGTGAGCGCTAATTTGAGTATTTTTAAACAATTAAGGCCCAAGAGGCGTTATAATAAGGTCTATTCATGACGTGAAAATCAGTCGTTTAGGGTTTTAATTTTCACATTTTCGAATTTTCACATTTACAAATTAGAGTATGATTTTCGTAAGCGACAAAGCAAAAGAGAAAGTAGATAAACTGATGGAAGAAAATTCTCAGTCTGCCGAAGCCGGTTATTTTCTGCGGGTATCGGTAGTGGGGGGCGGTTGTTCCGGTCTTAGCTATAAAATGGATTTTGATAACCAGTCAAAACCCGGCGACCAGGTATTTGAAGACAAAGGCCTGAAAGTAGTTACCGATATGAAGAGCTTTTTGTATCTCTTTAATACCACCCTGGAATTTTCAGAAGGGTTGAATGGCAAAGGGTTTTACTTTAATAACCCCAATGCCAGCCGTACCTGCGCCTGTGGCGAAAGCTTCTCTGTATAAGGTTAAACTGAAATAAGGACAGCAATATATTGGCCCTGCTCCCTCCCGGGAGTAGGGCTTTTTCATTTTCTGCCCTGCCTCTTATTCATCTTATTTAAAACAACCCCTATAAAAACAGTACTTACAACCAGAGAAAACCCAGTTCTGACACAGATAAAATCTGGGTTTTGTCTGGGCTTGGTCTGGGCTAGGTCTGGGCTTGGTCTGCGTTTAAGTATAAAAAGAATAAGTTGATCTGTTGATGAGGTTGACAGGTGAACGAGTTGACTAGCTAAGGATGGGGGAAAGAGGTCAGGGAAATAAAGTGAGGGGTGATAGGGTTGATGAGGTTGACAGGGGTGATAAGTTAACACGTTGACGAGTTAACACGTTGACAGGTTGACGAAGAGGAAGAAGTAGCTTAGGAGATATAAAGTTGGCAAAGCCCCTCCCCTAAAATAAAAATCCCCCGTATTACGGGGGGACTTTTTATGCAGTAGGTTTCGGCTATTTTATGATTGAACAGAAATAGACAGTAACCGGATGTATCTATTTTTCATTGGATGGTTAAAAAGAGTACACGCAATATAATAAAATTGCTGAATCGCGCGTCATAGGGCGGCATCTTTTATTTGCATATACTTATAATCACTTATTTTCGCCACATGTGGTCGGTTTGTAAAAAAGAGTTCCGGCAGTTTTTCAGTAGCCTCACAGGCTATATTGCCATCATCGTATTCTTATTATTGAATGGTTTATTCCTGTTTGTATTCCCCGATACCAATATCCTTGACTTTGGGTTCGCCACCCTTGATAAATTTTTTGAGCTGGCTCCCTGGATATTGTTATTGCTGATACCTGCTATTACCATGCGCAGTTTTGCCGATGAGTTCAAAGGCGGCACCTTCGAGATCCTGCAAACCAAGCCGCTTAGCCGCTGGCAACTGGTTTCAGGTAAATATTTCGGCGCCCTGGGCGTAGTGATCATCGCATTAATTCCCACCATAATATATCCCATCAGTGTGCAGCAACTGGCTGCCGCCGGCGGCGGTATCGATATGGGTGGAACCATCGGTTCTTACATCGGTCTGGTATTACTGGCCGGCGTATTTGTAGCCATCGGCATTGCCTGTAGTAGTTTTACTAATAACGCGGTGGTGGCCTTTATTGCAGGCGCCTTTCTTTGTTTTGTGTTGTACAGCGGGTTCAACGCCATAAGCCGCATCCCGGCATTACAGGCAGGGGCCGATTATTACGTTGAAATGCTGGGCATCGACTTCCATTACCGCAGTGTAAGCAGGGGCGTGGTTGACAGTCGCGACATCATTTATTTTCTCAGCATCATTCTTTTCTTTTTGATCTTTACCAATCGCAATTTGTTGAAACGATAATCCGGAAATACACCATGAACAAAATACTGGCTTCAAAAGGATGGTGGTTGTTTTTGCTGATCGTACTGCTGGGTATCAATTACCTGGCATCAGTAGTGCATACCCGCGTTGACCTTACTCAGGAAAAAAGATATACCCTTTCGCCCGCTACCAAAAAACTGGTAAAAGGCCTGCACGATAAAGTGTCCATTACCGTATTGCTCACCGGCGATATGCCGGCCGGGTTCAAAAAACTCTCCAACAGCACCAAGGAAATGTTGCAGGAGCTTAAAGAACTGGGGGGCAGCAATATTCAATTCAAATTTGAAAAAGCCGGCGAAGGCCTGAGTGATACTGATAAACAAAAATTTCAGGCGCATTTAGACTCTCTTGGCCTGAAACCTACTAACATTCAGGTAAAAGCGAAAGCCGGCGAAGCACAGGAAGAGCGCCTGGTATACCCCGGCGCCCTGGTTCAATATAAAGACCGCGAAGTAGTCATTGACCTGCTGCAAGGTCAGGATATGAGGGGTGGCGTACAATCACTGAACAATGCCGAAGCATTACTGGAGTATAAACTGGCCCGCTCTATTCAAAAGATCACGGCCGATACTGTACCGGCCATTGGTTACCTGCTTGGTAATGGCGAGCTGTTCAATGAAAATGTAAAAGATCTCATCGATGGCACCCTGCGCCAGGAATACCGGTTTGGTTTTCTGCCTATCGACAGCGTACCGGTTATTCCCAATGTTTTTGATGCGCTGGTAATTGTTAAACCAACCGTGCCGTTCAGCAATAAGCAAAAGCTGAAGATCGATCAGTACATCATGCATGGCGGTAAGGTAATCTGGCTCATCGACAGGTTATATGCCGAAATGGACAGCCTCATGCGCTCACACAGCGATTTTGTAGCCTTCGACCGCAACCTGAACCTCGATGACCAGCTGTTCAAATACGGCGTTCGTATCAATGGCGACCTGGTGCAGGACCTGCAATGCGATAAAATCCCCCTGGTGGTGGGCAATTATGGCAATCAGCCGCAAATGCAGTTGGTGCCCTGGCCTTACTTTCCAACATTATCGTCTTACTCAGGCCATCCCATTGCCAAGAACCTCGATAATGTATTAAGCATCTTCCCCAATTCCATCGATACCATAAAAAATAATATCAGGAAAACGGTGTTGCTGTCCACGTCGGAAAGCTCCCGTATTATCAGTACGCCGGCCATTGTAACGTTGAACAGTGTTAAAACGGAAGACGATCTGAAAACCTTTAACCAGTCGTTCATCCCTATTGCTGTGCTGTTGGAAGGAAGATTTACCTCCCTTTACACCAACCGCTTATCAACCGGTGAACTGGATACCCTGGCGGGGATGTACAAACAGCCATTCAGGGCGGCCACGGAAAAAGAAAGTAAAATGATCGTGGTGAGTGATGCCGACATTGTAGCCAATGTGGTAACACAAAATGAAGGGCCGCTGCCAATGGGATACAACCAGTTTACCCATAACCAGTACGCCAATAAAGATTTTTTCCTCAACTGCGTACAATACCTCACCGATTCAACAGGCATACTCGAAACCCGGGGAAAAGACTTTACCCTTCGCCTGCTTGATACTAAAAAAACAGAAGCGGACCGCATGAAATGGCAGTTGATGAATATAGCCATACCTGTAGTGCTGGTTTTATTGTTTGGAGCTGTATATCAGGCGATAAGAAAGAAAAAATACCAGGCTAAATTGAAAGTTGATAAAGTTGATAGGTTAAAAGGGTTTTAATGGAACCGGGTAAACCAGCAGCTGGTAATAACTTATCTTTGCCAACCATAAAATAAGACATGGCCACTGAACAGATCACCTATTTAGCATTTGGCAGTTTATTAATACTGGCATTGGCGTTTGACCTGGGATTACTGAGTAAAAAATCCTCTCATATTACCATTAAAAAAGCCTTGTGGCAGACTACCTTCTGGGTATCGCTGGCATTGGTTTTCTTTGGTTTTATCTGGTATGAGAACGGCCATGAAAGAGCGATCAAATACCTGAGCGCTTATTTAATGGAGTGGTCGCTAAGCATTGACAATATCTTTGTATTCATACTCATCTTTGGCTTTTTTAAGGTAAAAGAAAAATTCTATGCCCGGGTACTGCTCATTGGTATCCTGATGGCCATCCTCTTCAGGATTATATTTATCGCAATAAGCAATGGCCTGGTGCAACAATTCCAATGGATCCTGTACATCTTCGGTGCTATTCTGGTTTACACAGGCATTACCATGTTTCGCACGAAACATGAGGAAGAAGCCGGTGACCTGGAAAATAACAAGGTGTACAAATTAATGAAGCGTGCGCTGCCTATAACAACCAGCGACGGGGATGGAAAATGGAAAATAACAGAGAACGGGAAAAAGTACTATACCAGTTTATTTGTTGTAGTAATTATGCTGGCCACTACCGACATCGTATTCGCACTCGATAGTATTCCTGCGGTATTTGCCATTGCGCCCAAAGACTCCCTGGTAATTTATACCTCCAACATCTTTGCCGTACTGGGCTTGCGCTCACTATTCTTTTTACTGAAAGGCGCTGCCAATAAATTCGGCAATTTGCAACAAGGTATTGCCATTGTACTCATATTTATAGGGGTGAAGATGCTGATAGAATATTTTAAGATCGAGATCCCGGTGTATGTTTCCCTGCTGGTGATCATTGTCTGCATCGCCGCCTCTATGGTATATTCTGTAACCGTAAGCAATCGTACCCCGGAAGACAAGGATAACGATGCCGGTTCAAACCGGGATATTCACTGATCAAATTAACCGGGTGAAATATTTTATTGACAATATAGCTTCCATCATTAAAGGGAAGTGGCTGGTTCAGCATGACAATGCGTTGATTGAACAACTGCTCATCGATAGCCGTAAACTCATCTTTCCACAAACCTCCTTATTCTTCGCATTGAAAGGGCCGCGCCGCGATGGGCATTCCTTTATTTACCAGTTGTATGAAAAGGGTGTTCGCAATTTTGTGGTGAGCGAGGCTGTGGACCTCGGCAAACTGGCCGAAGCCAACATCGTACTGGTTGACGACCCTTTACGGGCGCTGCAAAACCTGGTGGCCTGGCATCGTAAACAATTCAGCCTGCCGGTAATAGGCATTACCGGTAGTAATGGAAAAACCATTGTAAAAGAATGGTTGAACCAGTTGCTCGATGACCGGTTCACTATTATTAGAAGTCCAAAAAGTTACAACTCACAAATAGGGGTGCCATTGAGTGTTTGGCCGTTGAACGAGCAACACGAACTGGCTATTTTTGAAGCCGGTATTTCGCAGCCCGGCGAAATGGAACAACTGCAAAAGATCATTCAACCCACCATTGGCATTTTTACCAATGTGGGCGAAGCGCACAGTGAAGGCTTTGTGAACTTGCGGCAAAAAGTGAATGAGAAGCTGCAATTGTTCAGAGATGTACAAACACTTATTTATTGCCAGGACGATCCTGAAATAAACAGCGGGGTAGCGGCTTTATGGCAACAGCTGCCCAATAACAAACGCTTTGAGATCTTTAGCTGGAGCATGGTAAGCGAAGCCATGCTGCACATTCGCCAGGTTTATAAAGAAGACAACAGCACAACTATTACGGCCACCTATCAGCAACAGGAGATCAGCATTGCGATCCCTTTCACCGATAATGCATCTTTGGAAAACGCCATTCATTGCTGGTGCGTATTGCTGCACTTGCAGGTACCGGGGGAAGAAATAACCCGGCAAATGCAACAGCTGGGGCCGGTGGCTATGCGGCTGGAACTGAAAAAAGGATTGAACAATTGTTCCATCATCAACGACAG
>Ga0136846_1208277_pt1 | contig 10223 bp, 9 predicted proteins | sample HopSoiMetagenom2_FD_96841 | JGI IMG/M metagenome (GOLD analysis project Ga0136846, IMG submission 96841) | Grasslands soil microbial communities from Hopland, California, USA - 2 Assembly 2016 (version 4) | ecosystem: Environmental > Terrestrial > Soil > Grasslands | place: USA: Hopland... | reverse complement strand
GCGCGGGACGCGGTAGGGTTCGGCCAGTTTTAGGTCTTCTTCGCTGGCGCCGGAAGCTTCTGGGCGTGTGCGGCTGCTCGCTGCGCATCGGCCGGACGGCCAACCGCCTGGTATTCGTCCGCCAGATGTTGCCAGGAAGCCCGCGCGGCAGGCATGAGCTGGCTCGCTCTCTCGAAAGCGGCGACTGCGTCCTTGTGGTGGCCCTGCTTTTGATAAGCAATTCCGAGATGTTCCCACGCCGGACCATAGTTTCGATTCAAGCTGTTTGCTTTTCGCAGATGACTGATGCCGGCGTCCAGCGAACCCGTGTTGGTCAAACAGTAGCCCAGCTGGGCGTGCACCAGGAAATCGTTAGGCGCAAGTCGCACTGCGCGTTGTAAGGGCGCAATGGCCTGCGGAACCTGGTTCATGTTGATGTAGCTGTATCCGACAACTGCCAGCAAACCCGCGCTGTCGGGCGAGACCTCCGCCGCCCTGGTCATGGCGGTCAGGGTTTCTTTCGTGTTACCCGACGCTTTTTCAGCGCGCGCGAGTTGAATCCACATCAAGGGATCAGATGGCGCCAGGCTGGTTGCCTTCTTCGCGTAGTCTACGCTTTCCTGCTTGTGCCCGATTTTCTGCGCACAATCGCTCATTGCATAGTACGGGAACGCCGCTTTCGGTTGGAGCTCGGCCACCCGTTGAAGATGCGGAATCGCGGCCGCGAAATGCCCCTGACTTCCTTCCACTAACGCCAGGCCGAGATGCGCAAATCCAAGTTTCGGCTGGATCTTGGCGGCGGTCCGGAAGGAAGAGGACGCCTCCGCGAACTGATGCAGCCGTAAGGCCAGGATCCCGCGGATGGAGTGAGCTGCCGCACTATTTGGATAACGGTTAGTCAACTTCCGCGCAGTATCCAGTGCTCGAGGAAAGTTGTGCGCTTGTTCTGCTTGCAGGATCTGTTTAATTGCCGGGTCTTTGGCCGCAGGATCATTTGTTTCGAGGACCTGCTGAACCGGCTGCTTCGCCAGCTTTTCCGGCGGTGGTAGTTTTTTGAGCAAACGATCGATCGAAGGATCTTCGGTCTGCGCGGTAACGCCTTGGCCCATCAAGCCGATCACAAAAAGTGAGGCGACCAGATAGGACGGAATTCGGCGGTGCATGGCCAGGAAACTAGACGGCAGAGAAGTCGAAGCGCAACTTCCATCGGCCCCCGCTTGCGACAGGCATCGTTAGCTGCTACACCACCGGATGTCTCGCCGAAACTGGTTACTTCCGGCCCTCTACCTCATGGCCATTCTGTTTTCGGGTCAGGTCGCGCGGGCAGCCAGCTGCGTCTACAAAGTGACGTCCAACGACGGTCATGTGCTCTATCTAGGCGGGTCGTTTCATGCCTTGCGACCGACCGATTATCCCTTGCCTGCCCAATATAACGGGGCTTTCGACGCCTCCACCCGAATCGTGTTTGAGGACGATCCGAAAGGCGGCGCGGCTGCTTTCCAGGCGCTCCTTAAAGCGGGTCAATATCGAAAGGGTGACAGCCTCAAAAACCACGTAGATCCGCGGACGTATGATTATCTGCGGCGTTTTTTCGCCCTTCGAGGCGTAGCCGAAGACAAATACGACCGGTTAAAACCGTGGCTCCTCGATTTAATCCTCAGTTCCCCTCCGCCGGAATATTATGAACTGGGCGTGGAACAATTTTTGACAAAGCGGGCCAAGGCAACGTCCAAACCGATCTTCGGCCTCGAGTCGAACAAAGAGCACAATAATGTTTTTGCCGGTCTGAATGATCGTCAGGCCGAGGCGTTACTACTGACGATGTTCATCAACGCCGGTCGCGATGACACGAAGGGGCCAAACATGTTCGAGGCGTGGCGCCGCGGAAACATTGAATTGTTGGCGGAAACGACTGCTGATTCGTTTCGTGATTTTCCGTATATCGCAACCCGGCTGCTTGGCGCTCGGAACCACAATTGGATTCCGAAGATCGAGGACTTTCTTCGGAGCGGCCAGACCTACTTCGTGGTAGTAGGAGCCGCGCATCTCGGTGGGCCCGATGGTGTGGTTTCTCTGTTAAAGTCGCGAGGCTATCAGCTTCAGCAACTTTAATTGAAATCTATGGAAAAAAAGGCTGACATCGACAATCTCACTAGCTCTAATCCTTCCAATGCTCCGTCATCGCACCCTTTTTGTTGTTTTTTTCGTCGTAATTGCCGCTGCTGTCCTGGTCAGTGCCGAGGATGATATTCAAGTTATCCCGGCGAAACGCTCTACATTATCCATCTACAGTTACGGCGGCACCGAAGGCGCCAGAGTTGTCCCTGAATATCGGGACGGCGCCCGAAGAACGAGGCGCACTGGCGGCCTAACCGACGTCGTCTCAAATCCACCGTTGGCAACGTCGCCGCAAGTGAGCGGGTCAGCGAAAACTCCGTCGCCCAGTTTCACACCAAGACCCGCCGCGGCTGTGCCGGTCAGGGTCGGCAGCGGAATGACATTCGGCTCGTCCCCGCGGCCGAACAGCGCCGGGTCGATGGTCTCGGCGCACGCCGAAACAGCGCTCAGCCTTCCGCCGGGCTCGCTAACCGTTACCGTGGCCTGGGATCCATCGCCCGACGAGGCGGTGGTAGGATATCAGCTCTACAGCGGAAACCGCAGCGGCCATTACAGCAACAAGACTCCGTTAGGCAATCAGACCTCCGCACAGGTCGCGTTGAGTGACTCCGCGTTGTATCTGGCGGTGAGTGCCTACACCGCCGAAGGTTTGGAAAGTGTTCTTTCCAACGAGGTGACGGTATCGGACGGCAACGATGTCGTCATCCCCTCGAGCGGTGGCGGCACCTCGACGGTTAACAGCGGCTCCCAATAGTCAGAAACGATCCGTTAGGCTAAGAACCCGATGGGCGCTGTCACGCCGCTGGTGTCGTAAAAATTGCCGATGTTCGGCAATACTAGCGGAAGATTGGATGGGCTTACGCCTAACCAAAGTGCAAGCTCAGCAAAGAACTGGTCGCAACTGGTGGTCGGAATAAATCGGCCGCGGCCGGTATCAAGCGGATTCAGTTCAGGACCCGAGTCCGGATTGAGAGCCAACGACGGATATTGACCGAAGATTCGTTTCCCGTTCACGGCTCCGCCAACAACCAGCTGGTTGCTGCCCCAGGCGTGATCGGAGCCCCGGCTGTTGCTGGTCAGCGTCCGGCCAAAATCGCTGGCGGTAAACAAGGTGACCTTGTCCGCCACGCCGATCGCGACCAGCGCGTTGTAAAAGGAACCGATGGCCGCGCTGATCTGCGGCAACATCGCCGCCTGGTTATCCAGAACGTTGTCGTGATGATCCCAGCCACCCCATTGAATGAAAAAGGTTTGCCGAACCGCGCCCAGAGCGCTGCGCCCCTGGATGGCTCGCGCAACCATGGCCAGGCGACTGCCGACGTAGCTGGTGGGAAAAGTCACGCCGTTAGGCAGAGGTGGCGCGCTGGCGGCGGCAAATGACTGGTAAGCATCCAGCGCCTGTTTTTTGCGAGTGTTGAACGTTTGCGCCAGCAGATTCGTGTATTGCTGCGCCAGTTGATTGTCGACGGCAGCGCTCATCGCATTGGCCACGTCCTGATATTGCGTCCAGCCCGGGTTGTAACCCGCCAGGGCGGTGGCGCCGTTAGGCGTGATCGTGTACTCCGCCACGGTATTGCCGGTTTGCCACGCGTTACTTCCATCGAGTGAGATCTGCATCGGCACCACCTGATTGGCGTTCAGCTCTTTGATCAGATCCACCATTCGTCCGCCCCATCCGATTCCGCTTCGAGCGTGAGGAACACTGGTCTGCCACTGCTCGAGCTGATCGCTGTGCGAGTAAAGACCGAGTGGAAGCCGTTTCAGATTTTGCGTGACTTGCGCTCGGTTTTGCACCGGCTCGATCAAGGTGCTGACGTTCGCCACAAACGCGGCGTGTCCGTTCTCGAACAAGCTGCCCACCTCGGGCATACCGGAATGCACGCCAAACGTTCGGCCCGGCGTATTCAACGGATGAATTTCGATCAGCTGATTGGACGATTTTAAGAGTGCCAGATTCGAACGGCTGGTGCTGTATTCTGCGTACGAATCCGCGGCGGTATCGGACGGGCCGCTGAATGGCGTGACCATATTGAAGGAGTCGTTACCGCCGGCAAGGAACAGGCAAACGAGCGCGCGATACTCCGCGCTCGCCGGAGCAGTAACCGCCGCCACGCTCTGCGCCAGCCGCAGATTCAGCAGCGTATTGAGAATTGGGACCGAGGTGACTGCGGCGCAACTGGCTTGCCCAATGAATCGGCGGCGAGAGATCGATTTGGGCTTATTCATTGGAACATCGTCATTCTGGTTTAGCGGAGAACGTTAAAATCAGCTGAAGTCGTAATCAGATAGATGGCCATCCGCAGCCGTTCCCGATGCCATTGCCACGTGCCGGTATTTATTCTCAACATCGCTTCGCGAATAATCTGGAATTGTTGGGGCGGCAGAGTCCCTCCGGTCAGGACGAGGTCGAGGCGACGGAGCAGAGGATCTACGTTGAGAGCGCACGTCGGATCAGTTGGGCCGCACGTCGGCACGTCCGCGTTAATATCGCCGGAGGTGACCATTGCCAGCTCGGCAGTCAGATTGAGCCGCACCGCATAATTCGAATTTCCGGCGCCCCAGTATTGCAGATCGCTCAGAATGTGATCCCAGAAATAGTTCGCTCCGGATACCGCCGTCGCCGCATTGATGATTTGAAACTCGGGAGCGGTTAGGCCGACTTGGGCCAGGGGACCGGATGGGCTGTGAGTCGGCAGAAAGAAATTGAAAACGCTCGGCGAGTTCATCGGATCCTGCAGATGAGCGAGCGCGAATTGGTCCAGTGCGAAATAGCCGGACGGCGCGGTCGCATTGAAGGCGCGGGCCAGATTTACACAGCGCAAAAATGGTTCCCGAAGTTTTCCCCAGGTAGGCTGGGACATCATCGCCGGATCGCGCGCTTCGGAGTCGAGCAGTATTGCCTTCACCACCGCTTTCATATCTCCGCGCACGCCGGACCCATTGTTAGCGAATGCCGCGGCCACACGGCCGACGTAGCCGGCGCTGGGGTTGGAAGTGACCAGCCGTTGGATGAGGCGGTAGGCAACGAACGGACCGACGTTCGGGTGATTGAACAGATTGTCTACTGCGGCGGAGACATCCGCCATGGTGGCAGTGCCGGTGTTTCCGGCGCTCGCGGTTCGAGCCGGTAATTGCAGACTGCCGAGCAGTGTTTTTGGCGCAAGATCGTGATAGGCATCCCAGCCTTTCATTGGGACCGTGAAATCTCGCGGATACAGCGTGAAACTGGTGTTGTTCCCAAACGACAATCCGGTGAAAACGCGCGCCAGTTCCGTGATATCGGCATTGTTGTAGGTTGAAATTGGCTGCCCCTGCGCATCGAGTTTCCTGGTGCCGTCAGCATTTAGTTGCCACAGACCAATGCTAAAAAGCTGCATGATTTCGCGCGCGAAATTCTCGTCCGGAAAAATGTTTGCCGCCGGATTGGCTTTTTGATTTCCGAGATGGCTCAGGTAAATGCCCATCACCGGATGCAGCGCGACTGCCTGGAGAAGGTTGCGGTAATTTCCAAACGCGTGCTGCTCGAAAAGGTCGTAGAAATTTGCCATCCCCGGCTGCTCAACCGCGAGCTGCTCGGGACGGTCTGAAGCGACCAGAATTTCACTCAGCGCGAACGCGATTCGTTGTCGCAGCGGGTCCGGCGCGACCGTGTTCGCATCATCCGGCCGCAGCTTCGGTGCGCCCATGGCCCGGGCCCACCATGAAAATTCTTTCCAATTGCCGTAAAGCTGCAGCGCGTTGGCATTGACGGCGGCCCAATCTACCCACGGCTGGATGTAACCAATCGGGCGGGTAAACTGGTCGTCGATCCACGCGGCATAGCCTAACGACATCACGTCTTCAACATTCTCCGGAATGTCATCCGCGTCGGCCGGCGAATCCTGATCGGGGCCGAACGCTGCCTGAAGGAGAAAACGAGCAGCGGCTTTCGTGTTCGGCAGACCATTAACGGTTTCATTCGCCAGGTTTACCGTTCCATTGGCCGGACTGCCTAACGTGTATCCGGCTCCAGGTTGAACCGTGAGAACGATGGTTTCGCTCGGCTCAGCGTCATCCGCATCGGGGACTGGGGTAAACTCCACCCACACTTCGCGCGTTCCCGCTGGTATGAACAGAGTGTTGCTCGCACTCGAACTGTAATCAACACCCGCTGTGGCCGTGCCTCCCAAACTGAAACTGACCGTGATCGGTTTCATTCCGCCGCTGCGGCGGATGGCGATTACACCGTTACCCGGCCATCGTTCGCTGATATTCCCGTCCAGTACTCCGACGGAGATCACGCTGGGCGAATTCCAGCCTCCGCTCACCCTCTGGATATCCGTCTGATCGTAACGGTCAGTGTGAGATGTTGTCGGATTGAAGCCGATGGCGAACTCCTCGGCGTCGGTGAGTCGGTCGCTGTCGGTATCGAGATCCTGCACGTTGAGCCGGAAGAATTGCTGGATCTGCGACAACGGAAACAGCGCGGACATTCCGGCGCCGGTGCCGCTCAATGTAATGACTGGCTGCCAACCGGCGGGATCGATCACGCTGTTAGTCGAGAGAGTGTACTGTTTACCGAGAAGGGACGACCAGGTCGTGCTCGCGTTGATACCGATCGTTGTGATCTGCAGCGTCGGCGCGGAATTAGCATCCAGCGGATTGGTGCCGGCGATCGATTCCTGTAGATTTGTGAATCCGTCGTGGTCGGTGTCGACCGAGGGATTTAGAGCAATCGCCCCGTAAATGGCTTCCCAGATATCGCTCTGCTGGTTCGCATTCTGATCCAGAATGGCGAACACCGCGCCGCTTGAAAACAAAAGGGCACAGATGGCAATACCGGGTCGGCGCAACATCAGGTGACGACTTGCGCCGGCTCGGCCTTGGCGGACGGAAATCGCAGTTCAAAATGACACGGGCTGCTCCTAACTAACAGCCCAAAATTTCGCGAACCGCTGTCCCGCAATCTAATTTACGGACTTTGCAGAAACAGGCCCACCGGTACGGCCGGCTGTCCAAGAATTTGATTCGCCAAACCGCCGGAGCCGCGCAGTGTTTTGCGAGCAATGGATATCTGGATCGGCACGTCCGGTTTTCAATACGCCGAATGGAAAGGTAACTTCTATCCGGAGGATCTTCCGACCGCGAAGATGCTGCCGTTTTATGCGGAGCGGTTTAATACGACCGAGATCAATTACACTTTTCATCGGATCCCCGCGGCCAAAACAATTGATAACTGGAAGGCCCTAACGCCGGAGAAGTTTCGGTTCGCGCTGAAGGCGCCGCAAAAAATCACGCACTGGTCAAAGCTGCGCGATTGCGCGGACACGATGCGTTACTTCCACGATGTCACCTCAAATCTCGGACCGAAGCTCGGGCCGGTGCTGTTTCAACTGCCTCCCACATTTAAAAAAGACGTGGTCCTGTTAGCGGAGTTTGTGAACTGTTTGCCGACCGGTGCTCGCGCGGCATTTGAGTTCCGCCACGACTCCTGGTTTACCGACGATGTTTGGGCGGCGCTGCAGTCGTGTAATGTGGCGTTGTGCATCGCCGAAACCGAGGATTTCGCCACCCCGAACGTGATCACGGCTGATTACGGGTATTTACGTCTTCGCCGCGAAGACTATGTCACGAAGGACGTCGTCCGGTGGTCGGAGTTCATCCGGGAGCACAGCGAGCGCTGGAAGGATGCATTCGTGTATTTCAAGCACGAAGAGGCAGGGATCGGACCCAGGCTGGGTAGGGAGATGATGGACTTGTTAGGCAAGGGGACTTGAAGTGTGCCACCTGGCACGCTGAACCTTCAGCGGCTGCAAGTTGTTGATCCGATCGAACGAAGTTGCATTATTCAGGTGCGCAGCAACGGTTAGGATTATGCGCTCTTTCTTTCTGTTGTTTTGCGCCGCATGCTTGTTCTTCGCTTCGGATGCTTTCGCCGCCAGCCCGCAATCAGCGGATGGCGGCACACCACTCTTCCGGGTATTCGGCTCCGGCAATGGCAGTGGCGGCGCCGCGCCGCAAATTAACATCGCCGGCAAACAGCCGTTAATGGTGATCAACGCTCCGGCCAATGTTCAGCTGTCACGCGATCGCAAGGCGGTCAGACTGACCCTAACCCCATCCGATGCCAAGCATTTCGCTGACATCACTCGGAAGCACCGCAATGAATTGCTCGTTCTTGAAGCCAACGGGAGGGTGCTCGAGGCCATGCAGGTCGCCGCGGCAGTGACCAACGGGGTAATCGACTTCACTTATCCCGATGATGCAGCGGTTGCCGATTACCTCCGGAAACGTTTTCGCCTGAAGTGATTTCCGCGTTCGCTTTTTTCGATCTTGGCTCTGCAAATCGCCGAAAGGAAGCGAGCGGCGCCCCTAGAGTCCCTGTCACGGCTGGTTTTCGTTAAACGCGATCTCGGAAATCCCCGCGTGTTTTGCTTTTCCCGGAAACACGGACACGATTTCGAATTTTACCCACGCCGCGGTTACGGGGGTGGTTAGCTCGAACCGCTGCATCTTCATTTCGTCCTTGAAGGTGAGCAGCTGATTGGTGCCGTCGCTAAGCACGATTCGTAATGTTTTTACCCGGCCGCTTGCCTTGTAGTGCTCTTCATCGCGGCCATCACCGTTCAGAATGGAAACGGTGCGTACCGTCGCGGCCGACTTGAAGTGCACAAACAGCGTTTGGTCAGTGCCGCCACCTTTCGGCATCCAAGCCGTAGCTGGATTGCCATCAAACGCGTAGTTAGGCCTGAATTCGTTGTTCAGTTGGGATGACGCCGCTACTTCGCGGACGATTGGCTTGCCGCCCGCAGGAGATCCCCCGGATGTATCGGGACCGGCAGCACTCTGCGGTTCGGCTGTGCCCGGCAACGCCGAACTGTCACCGACAGGTTGCGGTGACGCCGTCGGCCTCAGGCGTTCACCGGGCTTCAAACGAATTCGGGTGGCGGTCGGAGTCGGAGACGGAGTCGCGCTTGGCGGGGGCGTTTCCGTTGGCGTTGGCTCTGGCTCAGTGGGTGAAGGTTCGACAGGGGTAGCCGTCGTGGCCGCGACAGTCGGCGAAGGCATGCCGATGGGATCGCCCGGCCGGTTCGAATAACGAAACAGAAGCAATCCGGCGGCTGCGACCAACACTGCGGACAATCCGGCGAGCACCGGCAATAATCGCCTTCGTGGCGATGGCGGAAGACCTGAAGGCGAAAGTTTTGCAGCCGGAATTGAAGCAGGTAGGGGCGGGGGAGATGGGCCGCCTGTGTCCGTCGCAACCGACGGTCTTTCGCCGTCGGTCTCCGCCTTTTGCCAGTCTCGAATCGCCGCCAGTAGCTCGTCGAATTGCTCATCGACCTGGTAATTCGCCGCGTCCAACCAATGAGCGGCGCTGACATAGAATGCGATGTCGCGGGATGGTTGGACGTCCTCGATTCGAAATGGCAGTATGACCGAGTCGGTGCTGGCGGCGCGCTCAACCTCTCTAACGACCTGGCGCGACTTGTTTGAATGGCTGCTTAGGATGAGGACGAAGATGCGGCACTCATCGATCGCGTCGACGATCGCTGCGCCGTAGTTCTTGCCCGGTGTGACGTCACGCGGCGCAATCCAGCAGCCCACACCGTTTTGCTCGAGGTAGGTGCAGAGACGTTCCGCGATCGGCCGATCAGCGGACGAATGACTGATGAAGACGACCCGTTTCACCAGCGTCGCATATTGAAGAACCTACTTTCCGATCAGAATGAAAATGCCGGCGACGAGCGCCACGACGCCAGCAATATATCCCACACCAAGGCCGAGGAGAGTAACGAGTCCGACCAGGATGAGGTAGATCGCGAGCAGGAGCATGCCGATGTTTTTTGTGAAGTTCATGGGCGGAGTATTCTGACCGGCACCCGTTATGACAATGCAAAACCCAACTGCTCCCGACATTCGCCCGGCTACAACGTTTTGAGATACTCGATCAAATCCGCTTTGTCCCGATCGCTCAGGGCCGTTCCGTAATTGTGTCCGGTATTTAAGTTGTCGCTCGCCGCAGTGTCCAAAACGTACGCACCTTCATCGGTATAACCCAGTGAGCCCTCGTTATAACGGTGTGGTCCGCGATGAAAGGAATTCGGGCGCCGGTTCGGAGGAGTCAGTAATTCCTTCACCGTCCG
>Ga0136846_1238902_pt1 | contig 10224 bp, 8 predicted proteins | sample HopSoiMetagenom2_FD_96841 | JGI IMG/M metagenome (GOLD analysis project Ga0136846, IMG submission 96841) | Grasslands soil microbial communities from Hopland, California, USA - 2 Assembly 2016 (version 4) | ecosystem: Environmental > Terrestrial > Soil > Grasslands | place: USA: Hopland... | reverse complement strand
GCGTTTCACGACGTCTGGACTGTGGCGGTCGATCCGGCTGACAAGTTCGTCCTCCGCAAGACCGCCACGGCGGCCGGCCCCTTGATCACACTTCATGAGAGCGGCGATCCGGCGACGAAGCTCGACCTCCTGATCCTGGGCGACGGGTACACCGAAGCCGAGCGCCCCAAGTTCGAGCGCGATGCTCGCAGGCTGATCACGACGTTGTTCCAGACGTCCCCGTTCAAGGAGCGGCAGCAGGACATCAATGTCTGGGGACTGGTGCCGGCGGCGGCGGAGTCCGGCATCTCACGTCCTTCGCAGAAGATCTATCGCCACTCGCCGATTGGCGCCACTTACGACGCCTTCGACTCGGAGCGCTACGTGCTGACGTTCGACAACAAGGCGTTTCGAGATGCGGCTTCAAACGCGCCGTACGACGTCGTCGAAATCCTGGTGAACAGCGCAACCTACGGCGGGGGCGGCATCTACGGGCTGTACAGCACGGTGGCCGCAGACAGCGTCTGGGCGCCGTACATCTTCATTCACGAGTTCGGCCATCACCTCGCGGCACTCGCAGACGAGTACTACACCTCCGACGTCGCGTATCTGCCAGCGGCCGATCGAGTCGAGCCCTGGGAACCCAATGTCACGGCGCTGCTCGATCCGGGGAACCTGAAGTGGAAGGACCTCGTCACGCCTGGGACGATGGTGCCGACCGCGTGGCCGAAGGCAGAGTTCGAGAAGTACTCGAAGGAGATTCAACAGCGCCGCCGCGAGATTCGCGGAGCGAACCGGCCCGAGTCAGAGATGGACGCGCTGTTCAGGGAGGAGCAGGCACACGAGACGGCGCTGCTCGACGAAGGTCCTCATGCGAACCGGGTCGGCGCGTTCGAGGGGGCGAACTATCAGGCGCGCGGCGCGTTCCGCCCCCAGGCCGACTGCATCATGTTCACGCGCGACAACGTCCCGTTCTGTGCCGTATGCCGCCGCGCGATCGAGCAGATCATCGATCTCTATTCACGACCGTGATCGCCTGATGACCACGCGGCGCAAACGCGTCGAGCCGAACAGCCGCGGCGGTCGGTTGCCGCAGGAGCCGCCTTCAGTCCTGTGACAATCGCGGCGATCGCCCGCGGAGTTCATCAATGCGCTTCGACGCTTCAGCTTTCGTGAGCGCATCGTCGAAATTCTCGCCGGTGTCGCGGCACAGCGTTTCAAGATACGAGCGCTGCGCCGGCGTCATCGGCTCGTCTCCTGTTTTCCACTCGTCCGGGTCGCGTTGCAACCCGGAATCGGCGTTCTCCTCAATCGATCGGTTCTTCATGAGGCGAATGGAGAGCAAAACGAGGGCCACTCGCTCGCTGAACTGCAGCGCGCGAATGCCCCCGCGGAGGCCGGCGTTCACACGTCGGCCCTGACGTACCCGTTGCGCTCGCTGCGGCGGAGAAACCGCTCAGCCACGAGTGCGTGGATCACGGCCGTGCAGGTGCGGGAATCGAGGTTCCAGAGTCGCTGCACCTGCGGCTTCGTGAGATGCATTCCGGGGAATTCCCGATATTCGGCCTTCACGATGTGAAGCCATTCCTCGAGTTCGATTCTGTGATTCAGCATGGCTCCTCTGAATGAGTACCAAGTCGACAGCGCTGGTTGCGAGAGGATTACGCATCCGTGAACGAGACAGCCGCTGTGACAACCCGATCAGGCGCCTTCGCAAGTCACAGGCCAGCGGAGTTCCGCGCGGCGGGCGCGTCTGGGTTCGTTTCAGAATCGTTCGATGGCGGGAAGCGCTTGAGTGTCTTGCTGTTTCGGGGAACAGCATTGACACCGTTCGTGGAGCACATCGTTCGCGCTGCGCGACCGTGCTGGGGCCGGTCCCGTACGCTGGCTCATTTTGCTGCAGCGTATGACGCTCCTGTCGGCGGAAACCGATTGCAAAATGGTCGTCCGCGATTATCGATCAACGGCCGCGGCCGGAAGGTTCCGGCGGAAGCATTGCCGCGAATGCCTTGCCCAGCGCCTTGTCCGTCACGAGAAACCGTGGAAGCGTCATCAGGTTCGTGCCCGGGGTCACGCCGCGTGCGCCGAGTGTAAACGCCGCCGTGTAGCCGCACTTGCGCGCAATCTCGACCGCCTCCTCTTCGTACACGCCAAACGGCCACGCCAGCAGCGTGGGCGCCGCACCGACACGCCCCTCGAGCACGGATCGCGATCGGCACATCTGCCTGGTGGTGAACTCGCGATACGCCTCGGGTGCGAGCCGCCGGCGCTCCACCTTGAAGTTCGGATGCCAGTAGGTGTGCGATTCAATCGTGAACAGCCCGGTGTGCTGAATCTCGGCGAGTTGCTGCCACGTGAGTGCGTACGACGCGTTTGAAATCGCCGACGGGTAAATGAACAGCGTCACGGGCGCGCCCAGCTTCCGCAGCGCCGGCAGCATCTCGGTGTACACGGATCGATGGCCATCATCGATCGTGATCACGACGGCGGAGGGTGGCGGCGCCGGCTCTTTCCCGAGAAGATGTGCGACGACGCTGCGAAGCGGAACGATCGGGTAGTGATGCTCTTTCAGATAATCCAGTTGCGACTGGAACGTGGACGGCCGCACGGTCATTTCATTCGTGACAGCAGGCGCGACGCGGTGGTAGACGAGGACCGAAACGCCCGTCACGCCTGACTGTGGCGCCGCAGCCGCGCTCGACAGCGCCGGCGTACCGCCAGCCAGCAGAGCGCTCGCGAGGCCACAGACCGCGACACCCATACCCATGACTCGTGCGATTCGCATGAACTCCGTCCCTCCGCCGATCGATGCGCGACCGGCCATCCAGAAGATACTGCAACGCGGCTGGCGCGAACCGGCGGCGACGGACTGGTCTGCCGCTTGCAAATTAAATCTGCATCATGAACAAGAATCGCAATCGCAGGAATCAGCCACCGACGGTCGTCGGCAAACATCAGCCGAGGAATGCGAAGCCAAAGCTCGCGAAGCGGTCGGAAGTCGTACAAGCGGCCAGGAATCATCCGGAGCTGAACCTCTCGACGGGAGATGATGAGGTCGCGTACCGCGAGAGGCCAACCCGCCGTTCGAAGGCGGGCCGCTAGCCCGGGCTCACGGCTCTGAGAGGATGAGGCGATTCTTCTTTCCGGCGCGGCTATACGCCGTGTAGGCGGCGATCACGTGACACACCCAGCCGAACAGGCCGCCGGTGCCGATCCACATGCCCGGCGTCACGATCAACCAGAAGATGCCGCGGAGAAAATCGCCGTTGTAGAACTGACCGATGCCGGGGATCACCGCGCTGAGCACGGCAGCGGTGCCCGGGTTCTTGACCGTCGACATGTGCCTTCGTGAACCTCCTCAACCGTGAGTGTTGACGCGACCGTGTTGCCACCCTTCGATCAGTAAAGACGGTGCAACGTGTCAGCGCGTTCGCCGGGCGCCCCGGCCGGCGTGCGAGGACGATGAAGCCGTGCTGCGATCGAGCCCCACGTTCGACGAAGAACTGTGCGCTCGGTTCGGTATCATGTGCCGGGTCGCGTGAGATCAATGCCGAGATACGGGGCGATCTCTCGCAGCTTCTGCTGCACGAGTCGAACGTTCCGAGGGCCCATGCGCAGGAACTGGCGTTGCGCTCCAGACAGCGACTCGAGAGCCGGATCGGCAAACTCATAATCGACGGACTTGCGGGTGAGCGCCACGCGCGTGTCGATCACCGGCGTCCGCAGCAGCTCACCGAGTGCGCGCGTCAGCACCGGTTCGAACTCGCCATCGGGATCGCCCAGCTCGCGGTGGGCTTCCGTAATTCGCGGTTTCAATGTCGCGTAGAGCCGCGCCGCCCCGCGTGCGTCGATGGATGCAATCGCGTCGGCGTAGCGGTCGTAGCGTTGGTAGCTGGCGGGGTCGATATATTCGTTCGCCGCCTCGCCAGCGGCTTTGAAGGCGCCGGTCGGCTGGATCGATCTGAGCTCTCGCGACGGCGAGCGTCCTTCGGCGATGTTCTGCGTGACGAGCGCGAAATTGTGGATGAGGTGATCGCTTGCCAGCCAGGCGGTCACGGTCGGGTGAGACGTCAGCGCGGACAATAGCTGCCGTACGATCGGGTCTGTCTGATCGAGCGGCGGCAGCGCAATGTCCTGCCCTGGTTCCGCAACCAGTCCGGGCTGCGGTCGAGGGTTGACCTGCTGCGTCTGCACGTGAACCGATTCGGGGGATCGATGCGGCCACACTAGATACACTACAGGCGCCGCGAGAACCAGTACGACGATCGCAGCGGGAATCCATCGTCCTGGACGTTGCGCGGCGGGCGGCGTCGACGCGTCGGTTTTTTCAAGCCTGAGGTCCCCGATGTTCACCATCGAGCCAGTCTACACCGCGCCGCGACCCACCGTCGCGGAGCGGAAGTAGGGGGAGAGTCGGAGTCAGTGCTAGAGGTGCTAGAGGTGCTAACGGTGCTAGAGGTGCGGTGCTAAAGGTGCTAGGCCGGGCCCAGGGTGCTCAGGGTGCTAGGAGTGCTAAGCGTGCTAAAGGTGCGACGACTGTTAGCGCCGCACCATTAGCACCCTAGCACCGCACCACCAGCACCTGTAGCACCCTGGCACCCGTAGCACCGACATGAATCGCGACTAATGCACTACCCCGCTCGTCGCTCGAATGAGCTGCCAGTCGGACGCGAGAATCGTCCACAGTGTTTGATCCAGGTACTCGTCATTGCGCAGGAACGACTTCCGCAGGATTCCTTCCTGCGTCGCGCCGATTTTCTTCAGCGCCGCGTTCCCGCGGCCGTTCAGGACGGCGGCCCGGGCTTCGAGACGATGCGTGCCGATCGTCTGGAACGTGAAGTCGACGACCAGCCGCGCGCTGTCGACGAACACGCCGCTGCCCCAGTGAGCCGAGCCGATCGCGAAGCCCCACTCGGCTGTCGCGAACCCGGGCTCCAGCTGGCGAACCTGGAAGATACCGATCGCCGAGTCCGTCCCGTGAGGCACGACCGCGAAGCACACATAGTTGCCTGCGGCGCGTTCGCGGTGCGTCCACCCGATGAAGCGCTCGAAGCCCTCAACCGTCGTCGGTGGCGGCGAGATGAAACGTGACACTTCTTCTGTCGAGAGCATGGCGAGCAGCGCCGGAGCATCGGTCAGCCGGAGCTCACGCAGCGTCACCATCGAGCCCGTCAGGACCGGCAGCGCCTTGCGCCAGTCAGACGTCGTTGCCGACGACCTCGGAGCGCCAGGCATCATGGCCTCGGGGTCCAGCACCATCTGGGCTTCGCGGAAGGGCATCTTTTCCATGATCAGAACCCTCCCCCGGGAAGCGGCGTCAACGTGACGACGGTCTCGATCGGATCAATCACCGGCGTCACCACCACGCTCGACAACGGATCCGCACTCGTTGTTCCGTCGACAGGTGCCGGCTCGCTCGAGAACAGCGAATCGAACGTGAGAACCTCGAAGGTTGGGGGACTCGAATCCGGGTCGTCATAAAGGGCTGGCGGCGCCTCGGAGTCGTCCGACGTCCCCCAGACAATGTTGCCGAAGTCTCCGCACGTGCCCCACACGATGTTCTCGGCCTCGAGCTGTGTGCCCCAGACGATGTTATCGAGCTGCGGGAGGCTGCTGCCCCAGACCACGTTTTCGCAGTTCGCCCCTGCGCACTGCGCACCCCAGACGATGTTCGTGTCCGAAGCCAGTGTGCCCCAGACGATGTTCTCGCCGTCGCGCATCGTGCCCCAGACAATGTTGTCGAAGTCGCGGCTCATCGTTCCCCAGACGATGTTGTCGGCGTCGAGCAGCGAGGTGCCCCAGACGATGTTGTCGCAGTCGCGACCGCAGATCGTGCCCCAGACGATGTTCTCGCCGCTGTCGCGGAACGCCGTGCCCCAGGTCACGCCAGTTGCCCAGGCGGTGCCGGCCGGCTTGATGACTCCACCGGTCAGCCGCTGATTGCCCCAGAGAATCGTGCGGCCCCAGGGCTTTGCGGACGGATACTTCTGCCCGCCTTTCGAGGTCAGGAAGAAGCGCGCCAGGTCGACGGCCCCCTTCGTATTGAGGAACCCGGCACCCTGTGTCAGCGAGTCGTACTCGTACTTCTGCGCGGTGTATTCGATGATGGCTTTGACGAGGTTTGGCGTCAGCCTCGGGTTCGCCTGGATCATCAACGCCGCGGTGCCGGCGACCATGGGCGCCGCCATGCTGGTGCCGGTGAGGCTCAGATACGGCTTGTACGACGTCTTCAGCGTTCCCGCCAGCAGGTATGCCGGCTTTGTCTGATAGAAGTAGCTCGTCGGATCGCTGAGCGAGACGATGCCCGTGCCCGGCGCGATGACATCGGGCTTCGCGCTGAAATCAAGGGCGCTGGGGCCTCGCGAGCTGTAATCGGCGACGGTGTCATCGTTGCGGTTGACGGTGCCCTTCGTGTTGGACGCGCCGACCGTGAAGACCCATGGCGCATTCCCCGGCGACGTGATGCCGCCGTACTGCAGCTGCCCGACCGCGTTGTGGCCCAGATTGCCGGCGGCCGCGACGACGACGATGCCCTTGTCGACCGCACGCCTGGCCGCGAGAGTCAAGGGATCGGTCAGGTACGATTCGGTGATCGGCGCGCCGACGGACAGGTTGATCACGCGGATGTTGTAAGCCGCGGTGTTCGTGACGGCCCAGTCGAGCGCCGCGATGACGTTGCTGATATATCCAGAGCCCTGATCGTTCAGCACCTTGAGGCTGACGAGATGCGCCGCCGGCGCGATGCCCGCCCGGGCGCCGTTGGTATCGTACCCGTTACCCGCGATGATGCCGGCGATGTGCGTGCCGTGGCCGTTATCGTCGTACGGCGCCGTGCGGCCATTCACGAAGTCGACGAACTTGGCGACGCGCTGGCCGCCCACCACGCGAACGTTCAGGTTGGTGCCCTTGTAGGTGAGGTCGTCATGCCAGGAGCTGACGCCCGAGTCGATGATCGCGACGCCAACGCCGGCACCATCGAACCCGAGATCCTCCTGCACCGCACGGGCACCGATCGTGACCGCGGCCCGATTCAGGTGTCCATGGAGCGCGCGGTCGACGTGGATGCTCTCGACAGCCGAGGAGGACGCAAGCTTCTTCAGAAGACCGTTGCTCAACTCGACGACCTGACCGTTGATCAACGGCAGCCGGCGGCCGAGATTGCCCCCGAGCTTCCGGACATCATCGGAAGCATCGGCGCCCTTCTTGAGCATGACGATGACTCGCGAGCGCCCGACGGAACCCTTGTCCGCGCGATCGGCGAGCACCGAATCGAGCTTGTCTTTGTCGCTCGATCCTTTGTTCGAGCTCGCACAGAGTGGCGCCGCCGCAAGCGCCAGGAACCACACGGACAGGGTGATTCGAACGATCGAACCGCTCGCTCGAATCCCCCATACCGCCTTCTTGCGTCCGCCGTCGGTGCGGCGATCGTCGCGCCGGGTACGTAGAGTCATGGCCTCAGGAAGAGCAAGCTCGGCGCCACGGATCACATGCACGCGCCATCACGTGTGAACCTCTACGAGGTCAATCACTTGGCGCGGGTCGAAACGCGTGCACGATTGTGAGGTGTCCGTGAGCGCTGTTCCACTTTGCAGCACCGGAAAATGTGATCGCACGGTGCGATCGTCTCGATTGCTCTGTGAAACTCGGGATTGCTTCGCGGTGTGCCAGACTGAAACGCAGGTGTCATCCTGAGACACTGCGCAGTGTGTCACTGTGGGTCAGCGTTGTGCCCTCGCGTGTTTCCCACGCGCAGGCGACACCGGTGTTGGCGGCAGAATGGTGACCGCATCGAGGAACCGCTCGACGGCAAACATCGTGATCTGCCCGCAGGGTCCGCCGAAACTCTTGTCGCAGCCGTGCGTTGCCCACGGCAACTCGGCGTAGACGTGCTTCACACCCGCTTCCCGCAGCCGATCGTCCAGTCGTGCGCTCTGATCCGCGGGAATGGTTTGATCGCGCGCGCCGTGCACGAGAAGCGTTGGCGGCGATGCGGAAGTGACGAAATTGATTGGCGACGCGGCGGCGTAGGCCTTCTCCTCGCGTGCCGGCGGACCGCCGACGTACCGTTCCAGCAGACCGCGCGTGTCGTACAGCGGCGCCGGCGAGGGATGCGCGTACGCCTCCGTCAGGTCGGATGGTGCGTAGATCGAGACGACACCGCGAATGGACGGGTCCTTCGCCGTGTAGGCGGTCAGCAACGCGAGCTGTCCACCCTCCGAGCGCCCCAGCAGGGTCAGTCGTGACGGATCGAGTGGAAACTCCGACGCGTGTTCCTTGAGGTACGCCAGCGCGGTTTTCACATCCTCGGTGGCCGCCGGAAACTTCCATCGCGGGGCGAGCCGATAGTTGATGGCCGCAACAACGTAATCCCGGCTTGCAAGGTACGCGTTGAGCGCCATGAACTCGCTGTTGTCGCCACGCTGCCATCCGCCGCCGTGAATCACGACCACTCCGGGAATCGCGTCGTGCAGGTAGGCCGGCTGGTACACGTCGAGGGTCAGCGCCTGTCCGTCATACGATGCGAACGTTCGCTCCTCGAACCGCACTTCCGGGATCCTGAGCGGTCGCACGAGCTCCTGCAGGACAATGGGTTCCGTCCGAGGCTCCCCTGATTCGGGAGGATGCTCACGCCGGTGCGTTCCGAACTCTGAATCGAATGTCTTCTGCAGCTCGTCGCCGAGGACGCGCGCGCGATAAATCGGGAGGACGAGCAGCGGGATCGCCATCAGGCTGCACAGCGCGCCAACCCGTCCGAGTGAGGTTTGCTGCCGGGTCGGGATGATCGGGAGGAGTGCGGCGATGGCCAGCCAGTATCCGTATTCCGTTGCGGCCACGCTTGCGCCCCAGAGCACCGCGTGCGGCGCCGGAAGGGCGGTCATCGCTGCGAGGGCGAGCAGCAGCAGTCCCCCGACGAGTCGCAACAGATCGGTCATCGATATGGTTACCGCGCCGGGACACACGTGCCCCTGCGTGGCGAGGTCGACGGGGCAACGGAAGTGCCAGCGCGAGTTGCGCAAATTGGGCCGTGAATGCACGCCGCGCCGGCGGCACGCGCCCGAAATTGTGATCGGGCGCACGAAACTGCGGATCGTTTCACCCCAGTGGCGGCGTCATACGTAAAATGAGTGGGATGCCATCGGGCTCCCTTACGGGCACGCAGATCCTCCACTATCGTCTCGCGGATCGCCTCGGCGGCGGCGGCATGGGCGAAGTCTATCTCGCTGAAGATATGCGACTTGGACGTCAGGTCGCACTGAAGTTCCTGCCCCCTGAAACCGAGCGCGACCAGGAGAGCCGGGCCCTCCTCGTGCGCGAAGCGCGGGCCGCCTCGCTGCTGCGCTCCCCCAACATTGCCGTGACGTACGACCTGCTCGAGGATGGCGACGCGCTGTTCATCGCAATGGAATACGTGGAGGGAGAGACGCTGGCCGCGCGACTCGCGCGAGGGCCGCTGAAGGTGCGCGAAGCGGTCGACGTCGCGCAGCAGGTCGCCGATGCCCTCGACGAGGCGCACGCGCACAGCATCATCCATCGGGATATCAAGAGCGCGAACCTGATGCTCACGCGGCGCGGACTCGTGAAGGTGCTCGACTTCGGTCTGGCGCGCTTCGAGGATCGCGGCGAGTCCTTCAGGCGCGAAACCGCGCTGCAGCTCACGTCGCCCGGCCTCGTGAGGGGCACGGTCTCGTACATGGCCCCTGAGCAGCTGCTCGGCGCGGCGTTCGATCACCGCGTGGACATTTTCGCGCTCGGCGTGGTGCTCTACGAAATGATTGCGGGACGGCTGCCGTTCATGGGCGAGACCTTCGCCGAGATCACCGATCGGATCCTGCACGCCGAGCCGGACGGTCTCGTCCGGCCCGACGGCTCGGTTCCCTCCGAGCTCGACGCGATCGTGCGAAAGGCCATGCAGAAGACAGCGGATTTCCGCTACCCGTCGGCGCGGGACATGTATGTCGACCTCCACCAGCTCGCTCGCCGCCTCGATACCCTCGATACCTCCTCGCAGGTGCTGCGCACGCCCTCCGCGGGCTTCCCGGCGCTCAGCGGAGAGGTCGCTCAGGGAGAGCGGCTCATCGCGATCATGACGTTCGCCAATGTCACGCGCGAAGCGGCCGACGACTGGATTGGCGAGGGGATCGCCGAGACCGTCACGAGCGATCTGAAGAACGTGGCCGGGCTGTCCGTGATCGGGCGCACGCAGATTTTCGAGATGCTGAAGCACGTCGCGGCCGGCCGCGATGC
>Ga0136846_1208965_pt1 | contig 10224 bp, 8 predicted proteins | sample HopSoiMetagenom2_FD_96841 | JGI IMG/M metagenome (GOLD analysis project Ga0136846, IMG submission 96841) | Grasslands soil microbial communities from Hopland, California, USA - 2 Assembly 2016 (version 4) | ecosystem: Environmental > Terrestrial > Soil > Grasslands | place: USA: Hopland... | reverse complement strand
TCCAGCATCAGCGAGCCCGCTACCAGTAGATCGCAACGAACTCGACGTCGATAAAGCGCTCTGCGGCGCTTGCCGGCGGGGAGGTCCCGGGCATCGGCGTCTCATCGGTGCCGCCAAGGCCGAAGCCGGCGGTCTCCATTGCTTCGTTTCTGAGCCTCGCCTCCAGCTCGCGATCCTCGTCGCTGCCGAGGATCTCGCGGAGTCGCAGCGTGAGCTGCTCCAGTGCGCTTCGGCGGTACTCCAGCCGCCCATAGTCGATGCCCGCGACCGGTCCGTCGAGCGTCGCCAACTCGGCTGAACTGAGAGGCTCTTGGCGGAATTCGGCCGCATATAGGCGCGCGTAATGCTCCATGCCAGCCTGCATCTTCTCGTCAACTGCAGGCTGCTCAAGGGCTTCGGCGGCGCCGCTCTGAAAGCCGCTGATCATCCCCCCGATCATCTCTTCAAGCTGCACGCCGATGAAGGGAATGACCTTCCCAAAGACGTCAATCAGCTTGACTGGACTCCAGGTCGGTTGCAGCCCATCCTTGCCGAGCCGGCACATGACGGTGAAGCGCGAGCGCGAGAAGAGCACTCTGCGCAGGTCCTTCCAGAAAAGGCCTTCCTCGGCGACTCCGACGAGGTGGACGTCGCGGAGCTGCGCGCCGGAGGGCAACTCTGCGTCGGAGAACAGGCTTCGGTGGACAAGGAACTCTGTTTCCTCAATCTCGAGGGCCTGGTAATCGAGAATGCGGCAGCGCAGCGGCACGAGACCGACCATCAGCTGGCCGATGATCCTGTTCATGGTCTCGCCGGCCGCGATTCCCTCGAGACCCTCCGGAAAGAACTCGGGGTTTTGGTCCATGAACTTGACTACCTCGGAGATCACGGTGTTGAAGGCAAAGGTCGGATCGGCGTCGAGCTCGATCTCCATCTCGAGGAGCTGGCCGCGCGCCGGCTGATCGGCAGCCAGCACCAAACCCGACCCGGGGTCCTCGGCAAGCGCCTTCAGCGAGGCGAGGTCGGCGGCAGGAGGCAGCTCGCCGTCCGCAGGCGGCTCGGACAGCGCCAACTTGCCGCGCTCGACGTCGACTAGCTCTTTGAAGGCCCCCTGAACCATCGATTTGCGGACAACTTGGGTCGCTGAGGTCGAAGTGGTGGCGAGTTTTGAACCAATCTCAGCTTTGAGGCCGTAGTTGACTCCGATCGCGGAGTTGATCTCGCTCTGCAGCGACTCCGAGGCCGATTTGGTCAGCTGCTCAGGGATGCTGCCGAGTCGGGAAGCGAGGAGGCTGTAAACGCTGACTTCGTCGAGGTAGACGAACTCTCGCCGCGGCCCAAGGCCGTCTCCGGCCCGGTCAGGGCTGACTCGCTGGGCTCGCACCCAGGCGATCAGTTTCTTCACTCCTGGGCCACCCTTCTGCGTTCATTGACCCGCTTGAGGTTGAACTGCTCCTGCACCCGCTGAAAGCCGGCGACGAAGTCCTCGGCCATGATTGCCTCGCGCTCATCGGAGACGGCGAAGAGCGAGGCCTCGGCCCAGATCAGGTCCAAGTCGGCGGCGGTCCAGCCCTCGGTCTGGGCAGCGACGGTGGCAAGCGGCAGATCGCCCTTGACCGTGTGGCGGGCCGCACCGATCGCGAGGATCTCCACTCGATCCTCGTGCGAGGGCTTCGGGAACTCGATCGTCCAGTCGAAACGCCCAGCGCGCAGCAGGGCCTCATCGATGTCGTCGGGGCGGTTGGTCGTCGCGAGAACGAGGACGTTTTCCTCGGGCTCGGCGCGATCCATCATCGTCAGGAGCGTCGCGACGATTCGCCGCGAGGCGTCGTGGTCGTTCTCCTCGCGCCGCCCGGCAACGCTGTCGATCTCATCGAAGAAAACGATCGCACGCTTCTGTTCGGCAGCGTCGTCGAAGATCATGCGGAGCACCTCCTCGCTTTCTCCGACCCACTTGCTTACGAACTCGGGACCCCGGATCCGGTAGAGAACCGACTGGGTTTCCTTGGCGATTATCCGGGCGAGCATCGTCTTACCGGTACCTGGGTCGCCGGTGAAGAGCACGCCCTTTATCGGGCGCGCCTTGATCGCCTTCAGCTTCTCGCGCTTGACCAGCGTCGCTTCGACCAGTTGCATCGCCCGCTGGACCACATCCTTGAGGCCGCCGAACTTGCTGAAGTCGAGATTGCCGGAAGGGGGCACGATGTAGGGGGCGAGGGCGCTCTCATCGAGCGGGTCGGAGTCGCGACGAAGGGGTCGCTCGTCGATGACACGATCGACCCCATGGTCGGTGACCAGGACGGTGTTGCCGATCTCGTAGTCAACCTCGTTGGTGGGGACGAAGCGCAGATGACCGCTGGCGTCAAGGATGGTGAGGTCGGGGAGCTTGCTCTTGACGATCCCAAGCCAGCGCTCATCAGGCCAAAGCTCCTCGGGGGCGTAGTCAATGCGTTCGTCGCCGACTAGGGCCCAGTCGCCCACCTCGAACTCCATCGAGTCTTTAATCGCAAGCCAGAGATAGTTTCCGTTGAGGAACTGGAGATAGAGAAGCTGACCGCCGTTGTGGATGGCTTTAACTCTGGCGAGAGCCTGCGGCGGACCCTGCTCGCTCACCTCACCAGACATCGGCGGCGTGCTGAATGGGAACTCTCGACTTGAGCATGAAGGTCATTCTCTTTAGTCGGGTGGACAGCTAGACCGGAAGGCGCAAGGTCAATGCGGCTGGCACCGCGATCCGAACCCGTGGCAGTGAGGAGAGCCCAGCTTCTTCGAGGCCAAGTTGCCCAGAGACGGCAGCGCCTGCGGATACGACATTGCTGTCACGACGTGTTGCATGACTGCCTCTTGATTCCCAGCTCTGCAACCAGTTCGTACAGCCATCGCGCTACTCGCAGGTGAGGCACTCCAACGCCACCGAGGCACTTGCTAGGTCGGCGCGCCGACCGTATCTCCGACGCTGGCACAAAGCGAGGCGGAATCGGCCGAAATCGACGCTAATCGCCGCACATCAGCGTCATTTCAGGCACTAGTGCCTGAAATGGAGGCGACATGCGGGGGTGGTTTGATTTTCCGAACGCGCCCGCTGAACGACAAAAGCCCGCTGTAGAGCGGGCTTTCGCGTGAAGCGGCTGAAGGGATTCGAACCCTCGACCTTCTGCATGGCAAGCAGACGCTCTAGCCAGCTGAGCTACAGCCGCACGGGGGCGGATTCTAGCCTTTGCTGGAGCCTTCCGGGGTCCTACTTATTATTTGGTAGAGTTGGACGCAGCTTGGAGGGCGGTCGCCTGGCTTACGCGCTCCTCGTCGCAGCGGTCCCCCTCCCTCTGCCGCTTCGGCGGGGCGCTCCGAGCCAAGCGACCGTCCATCCAGGTCTTTGAGGCCCGCGGGCGGCTCGGAATTGCGATTGCGGGGACCTGCTTAGGGCCGCTGCGCCTCGGCAAGCAGAGCCTCGAGGTCGAGTGGCCGCGTGTACATCTCGACCTTCTGGCCCGGCTGCGGTGCCGGCCATTCCGCCTTGGGCAGATCCCAGTAGAGCTCGATCCCGTTGCCGTCGGGGTCGCTGAGGTAGAGCGCCTCGCTGACGCCGTGGTCGGAGGCGCCACCAAGGCGGACACCGGCCTCGATCAGGCGCTGCAGCGCATCGGCGAGAGCGGCACGGCTGGGGTAGCGGATCGCGAAGTGAAAGAGGCCGGTCGTACCCCGCGCCGGCGCAGAGCCGCCCTTCGATTGCCAGGTGTTGAGGCCGATGTGGTGGTGGTAGCCGCCCGCCGAGACGAAGGCCGCCTCGTCGCCGTAGCGCTGCTGCAACTCGAAGCCGAGCACGCCGCAGTAGAACTCGAGCGAGCGCTCGATGTCAGCGACCTTGAGGTGGACGTGGCCGATGTCTACGCCGGGATCGATCGTGCTGGAAAGCCCGCTTGGCGTTTGCGGCGCTTGGGGGCCGGCTTCAGCTCCCCCCAGCTGACCGTCCAAGGCGCGGTTGACCAGCCGGTCGGCCTCGCCGTTGTGCTCGCGGCGAACATGGCGGATCGACCAGCGCTCGAAGTCGCCCAGGGCTTGCTTTACCTCGGCGTGAAGCTCGCGCATGGTCGAGTCCTTGACCTTGTATTCACCCCTGACCTGCTTGACGATCAGCTCGGAGTCGCCAACCAGCTCGAGCTCGCGTGCGCCCAGCGCCGCTGCCCGTTCGATGCCGAGCAGCAGTGCCCTGTACTCGGCGACGTTGTTGGTCGCATGGCCGATCCGTTCACCATGCTCCTCGAGCACGGCGCCATCCGCAGCCTGGACGACCGCGGCGATCGCCGCCGGGCCAGGATTGCCGCGAGCACCACCGTCGACATTGACGACGACCTTCTCGGGCGCCTCAGCCAACTGCTTCTCCGTTGCGCTCGCGGCCGCCCGCCGGCGCGCCCAGGACGAGCTGTCCGCCCTCGATCGCACTCGCGTTCCATTGCCGTGCGGAGCGATCGAGCTGCTCGACCTCGTTGCCCTTGTCGATCTGGAAAGCCGGACGAAGCTCATCGCCGAGATCGATTCCCCACTGGTACCAAGAGAGCTCCCAGGCGACCGTGATCCGCACCTCACTCGGCGAGCCGGCGGCAGCGCCGACCGATACCCAGGGCTCCCCCAGGCTCCGCATCAGACCGGCAACGGTGCGAGCGGCCTCGCCGGCATTGAAGCGGGAGACGGCGCGCTCGAGCCGCGTGTGAGGCGCCTCGCCCGGCTGCGGATGCCGCTTCCCGACGTTGGCTCCAGGCGCCGCCGGATCGACCCAACCGAGCCGCTCGGCACGCGCGCGGCAGAGCTCGCAAACCAACCGCGGCCCGTTTTTGGGGCTCATGTAGGTCCGTGTGCGCTCCCCAGCCAAGATCGTCCGGCCACAGATGCCACAGCTCTCATCGGGGCTCACGGCCCCAACTTAGATGATCGGCTGGCCGGCCTGATCACCCGGCCGTCAGGACCTTCTCGGCGAGGTGCGCCGGCACCTCCTGATAGTGGTCGAACTCGATCTCAAAATCGGCGCGACCGCCGCTGATCGAGCGCAGGTGAGGCGTGTAGTCGAGCACCTCGGCCATCGGCACCTCGGCCGTCACTTCGGTCATCGTGCCCTTCGGCTCCATCCCCAGCGGATGGCCGCGGCGGGCGTTGAGGTCGCCAATCACGTCGCCGACGACATCGCCGGGGCAGTTGACCAGCAGCCGCACGATCGGCTCCAGCAGGACCGGGTCAGCCCCTTCCATCGCCTCCTTGAATGCCATCGCGCCGGCGATCTTGAAAGCCATCTCTGAGGAGTCGACGTCGTGGTGCTTGCCGTCGACGAGCCGCACCCGAATCCCCTTGACCGGATAGCCCCCGACGGTGCCGTGCGCCATCGCTTCTTCGACGCCCTTCTCGACCGCCGGGATGAAGCCACCGGGAATCGAAGCCCCTTTGATCCGGTTGACGAAGTCGAGCCCGACGCCGTCCTCGGCCGGCTCGATCTCGATCTGACAATCGGCGAACTGGCCGCGGCCGCCTGACTGCTTCTTGTAGCGAGCGCGAGCACTCGCCGATCGGCGGATCGACTCCCGGTAAGCGACACGCGGGGGATGCAGCTCGATCTCCACCCCGAAACGCCGCTTCATCCGGGCGACGATCACCTCGACGTGAACCTGGGTCAAGCCGGCGATGATCTGCTCCCCGGTCTGCGCGTCACGGTGCACGTCGAGGGTCGGGTCCTCCTCGGTGAGGCGGCGCACCGCGGCGGCTGCCTTCTCCTCGTCGCCCTTGGACTTCGGTTCGTAGGCAAAGGCCATCACCGGCTTGGGCAACTCGAGCGGCGCGAAGGCGATCTCCTCCTGAGCGGCGCAAAGCACGTCGCCGGCGCGCGTCTCCTTCAGCTTGGCGACCGCGCCGATGTCCCCCGCACCGAGCTCGACCGCGGGCACCAACTTGCCGCCGAGCGGCTGGCTGAGCTGGCCGATCCTCTCCTTCTCAGCCCGGGTGACGTTGACCGCTTGGGAGTCGGAGCTGACGGCGCCTCGATAGACGCGAAAGAGATTGACCCGGCCGGTGTACGGATCGGCAAGCGTCTTGAAGACGTAGGCGACCAGCGGCCCGCCCTCGTCGGGCTCGACCTCGAGCGCCTCACCGCCGGCTCCGACCGCCTCCACGGCGCCGCGCATAGCCGGCGAGGGCAGATCCTCGACCAGCGCCTCGAGCAGGCGGCCGGTGGCGAGGTTCCGCGTCGCCACCCCACAGGTGACGGGAAAGATACGGCCGGCGGTAACGCCCTGCTTGAGCACCCGCACGATCTCGTCGTGGTCGATCTGCTCGCCCTCGAGATAGCGCTCCATCAGCTGGTCGGAGTTCTCGGCCACCTCGTCCATCAGCTTCTCCCGGTACTCCTCGGCTTGGGCTTGCTGCCCGACCGGAATCTCGACTTCCTCGGCCGCCCCCGGACCGGTTGCCTCGTAGACGAACGCCTTCTGATCGATCAGGTCGATCACACCGCGCACGTCGTGCTCGGCGCCAATCGGGATCTCGGTGGCGACGACGTGCGGACCGAAGGCGGACTTGAGCGAATCGAGACTGCGGAAGAAGTCGGCCCGCTCGCAGTCGAGCATGTTGACGAAGATCAGTCGCGCCAGGCCGGCGGCGTCGGCCCGCTGCCAGAGCCGCTCGGTGTGGACCTCCACCCCCCTGACGCCGTTGACGACGACGACGGCCGCATCGGCGACCCGCAGGGCGGCGACCGCATCGGCGACGAAGCTCGGCTCGCCCGGCGTATCGATCAGGTTGATCTCGCGCCCGCCATGCTCGAAGCAGGCCAGGGCTGCGTTGATCGACATCGCCCGCTCCTGCTCGTCCGGCTCGTGATCGGAGACCGTCGTCCCATCGTCGACGCTGCCGAGCCGCTTGACTGCCCCCGCCTCGAACAGCATCGCCTCGTGCAGGCTCGTCTTGCCACAGCCCCGGTGCCCTACCAGGGCGACATTGCGAATCCGGTCTGCGGCCTTATGAGGCACGCATTTGAAGGTACACCCCGCCGGCCGTATCTCAAACGGGGCGAAGTACGGGTTCAGGCGGCGGTCTGAAGACCGGACTTCAAGCGCATAACCGCCTTGGTGTGCAGCTGCGAGACGCGCGACTCGGTGACGCCAAGCACCTCACCTATCTCGCGCAGGGTGAGGTTCTCGTAGTAATAGAGGGCGACGACGAGCTGCTCGCGCTCGGGCAGCGAGGCGATCGCCTCGGTGAGGCGGTCCTTGACCTCGCTGCTGGCAAGCGACTCCTGCGGATCGGCGGCGCGCGGGTCGGAGATCGTGTCGAGCAACGAGACCTGATCGCCGGAGGAATCGGAGACCGTCCAGAGCTCGTCGAGGGCGTAGACCGAGGAGTTGGCGATCTCCAGCAGCGAGGTCTGCAGTTCGTCCTCGCTGATGCCCAGTTTCGCCGCCAGCTCGGCCTCGCTCGGCGCTCGCTGCAACTGGTGCTCGAGCGCGGCCTGGGTAGCCTCGATTTCGCGGGCCCTAGAGCGGACCGAGCGTGGCACCCAGTCCAGCGAGCGCAGCTCGTCGATGATCGCGCCGCGGATGCGGGTCATTGCGAAGGTCTCGAACTTGATCCCCCGCTCAGGCTCGAAGCGCTCGATCGCGCCGATCAAGCCCATCAGCCCGTAGGAGATCAGGTCCGCATCGTCTACATGCGACGGCAGGCCGGCGCCAAGACGGCCGGCGACGAACTTGACCATCGGCGAGTAGGCGACCACCAGGCGCTCGCGCGCGCTCGCGTCGTCCTCCTCCTTGTAGCGGCGCCACAGGTCGCGCAGCTCCACCTCTTTTACGCCGGTTTCCATGCCCCTTCGCCCGATTCTATGCTCGCTGACAAGTTATTGCTGCTCATGCGCGCGGGTGGGTGGCAGCGTACGCGTCGCGCAGCCGGGCCGCATCGACGCGAGTGTAGACCTGCGTGGTCGAGATCGATGCGTGGCCGAGCAGCTCCTGAATCGTGGGCAGATCGGCGCCGCCCTCCAGAAGGTGCGTGGCGAAGCTGTGACGGAGCGAGTGCGGGGAGACGCCGGCAGCCAGGGCCGCCTCGCGCACCCAGAGGCCAAGACGGCGGGTGACGTCTGAGTTGGAGAGGCGGCGGCCGCTCTTCGAGAGGAAGAGGGCCCGCTCACGCGGATCGGCAGCGAGGGCGTGCCGGCCCCGCTCGTTGTAGCGCTGCAACGCCCGCTGGGCGGGCTCGCCGACCGGCAGCATGCGCTCCTTCGAACCCTTTCCCAGCACGCGCAGTTGCTCGCTCTCGAAGTCGAGCGCGCCGAGGTCGAGGTTGACGATCTCCTCGCAGCGCAGCCCGCACGAGTAGGCGAGCTCGAGCATCGCCCGGTCGCGCAACTGCAGCGGCGTGCGCGCCGGGATTCCCTCCAACAACCCCTGCATCTGCGCGACCGAGAGGACCTGCGGCAGCTTTTCTTCCCGCTTCGGACTGGAGACGAGATCGGCGGGATTCTGGCCGACCCGCTCGGTGCGGACGAGGAAGTCGAAAAGACCACGGATCGCCGCCAGCTTGCGGGCCACCGTTGCCGGCGCGGCGCCGGCCGAAGAGAGCCCGGCCGCGTAGCGGCGCACATCGCGATGGCGAAGCTCGGCGGGCGACCGGTCCCCGGCCCACTCGACGAACTGCCCAAGGTCAACGGCATAGGCACGCCGGGTCCGCTCGGCCGCACCTCGGCCGCTCAGATCGCGGTCGTAAGCGTTTAGAGATTCAGCCCAGTTCACAAAACTGGATTCGTCTTCGCCCATCCACGTCCTGCGAGCAGCGCGAGGGCCAAGCAGATCAAGAACGCAGGGAGCGTGGCGTGCTCCACGCGAGCGACCCGAGGACGCCGATATGCGCCGGTTCTCGCACCGCTCGCTAGCCGATGTAGATCGGCGTTCCCACTTCGACTTGGTCGTACAGCTCTTCCACGTCGGGAATCGACATCCGCACACAGCCGTGCGAGGCGGCGGAGCCGAGCGATTCGGTCTCTTCGGTGCCGTGGATTCCGGCGCCTTCGAAGATCGCCATCCAACGCGCCTTGATCGGGTCTTCGGGACCGGGTGGAATCACCTGACCGGCGAGGTCCCCGGCCCAGGCCGAATCGGGCACGTGCCAGGAGGGATTTTCCTGCTTTTCTTCGATGTGGTAGAGCCCTTCCGGGGTTTCAAGCCCTTCCTGGCCGACCGCGACGGTGTACGTTTTCGCCAGCTTCAGGTCCTTCCAGAGGCGCAGGGTGAAGGTTTCCCGGTCGAGGGTCAGGTAGGACGGGTAGGCGGAAGCGACTTCCTTCGTGGTCACGTTCGGCTTCGTGAAGTGGGTGCGGGCGGCGATCGTGTGGTCGGCGTCAGCGTTCAAGACGGCCGCTTCGAGCTGGCGAGTGAGTAGCTTGTCGCGCAGCTTGCGGCCGTTCTTGGCCGCGACGATTTCGAGCGAATCGGCGGTCGGTTCGACCGTTGCGTCCTGCGCTTCGCGGTCGATTGCGTGAGCAACACGACGAACAAAGCGGTTGATCGCGGGCTGTGAGTAGCTGACGTCAGCAGCAATCTGCTCATCGAGATTGCCGCCGGTGACGTAGCGAACGAGACGCCCGGGCAGGCCGCCGTCACGGCTTTCGTCGAAGGCCTTCTGGACCGCAGCCTCGATGTCGGCGTGCACCTCGAGCTTCTTGCCGCGCAGCTCCCAGCTCTTGCCGTCATAGCCGACCCGCAGCGAGTGGCGCAGCGGACCGAGCAGCCTGCGGCGCACTTCCTGCCTCGCTTCGGCTTCGTCCATGCCGCCGACGTCGACCCCTCCGATCGTGACGCCATCGGCGATCTTGTCCTTCTGTGAGCTGTCGTAGGCATAGCCCACCCCAACGATGAGCACGAGAAAAGCCACCACGGCGACTACCGCGATTTTGGCTCCGCGCCCCATGGCCAGAGTTTAGGCACACCCTCCGGTCGTTCCCGCCGGATATCTTTCAGCGCAATGCGTTCCAAGGACGATGTCCGCAAGGAGGTCTGGAAGGCGATGGACCGGGCGGGCGTCTCCCGGTTCCCCGGCGCCGAGGGCCGAATCCCCAACTTTGCCGGGGCCAAAATGGCGGCCGAGAAGCTGGCCGGGCAACGACTCTGGAAGCGCGCCAGGGTGATCAAGGCCAACCCCGATTCCCCGCAGACCTACGCGCGTCGCATCGCCCTCGAGGAGGGCAAGACCGTGATCATGGCGGTGCCACGCCTGCGC
>Ga0136846_1208950_pt1 | contig 10224 bp, 8 predicted proteins | sample HopSoiMetagenom2_FD_96841 | JGI IMG/M metagenome (GOLD analysis project Ga0136846, IMG submission 96841) | Grasslands soil microbial communities from Hopland, California, USA - 2 Assembly 2016 (version 4) | ecosystem: Environmental > Terrestrial > Soil > Grasslands | place: USA: Hopland... | reverse complement strand
GCGCGGCCACGCCGCCTTCGTGATTCCGCCTGGGACCAAGGGCTGCGAGCAGGGCGCCAAGGTCAAGAAGCATGGCCTGCGCGCCTCGCACACGGCCGACGTCCACCTCGACGAGTGCCGGGTTCCCGGCGCCTGTCTCCTCGGCGGCAAAGAAAAGCTCGACGAGCGCCTTGCTCGCGTGCGCGAGGGCAAGCGCTCGAAGTCGCAGGCGGCGATGCAGACCTTCGAGGCGAGCCTGCCGACCGTCGGCGCCCAGGCGCTCGGCATCGCCCGCGCGGCCTATGAGTACGCGCTCGAGTACGCCAAAGAGCGCAAACAGTTTGGCCGCGCAATCATCGAGAACCAGGCGATCGCCTTCACCCTGGCCGATATGAAGCTCGAGATCGACGCCGCCCGCCTGCTCGTCTGGCGCGCCGCTTGGATGGGTCGAACCGGCCAGAAATTCGAGAATGCCGAGGGCTCGATGTCGAAGCTCAAGGCGGGCGAGGTGGCGGTCTGGTCGACCGAGCGGGCGATTCAGGTCCTCGGCGGCAACGGCTACACCCGCGAGTACCCGGTAGAGCGGATGCATCGCGACGCGAAGATCTACACGATCTTCGAGGGCACTTCAGAGATCCAGCGCCTGGTCATCTCACGCGCGATCTCCGGCGTCCACGTCCAGTAACGAGTTTCTCAACGGCGGGAGAAACGGGGGCTGCGCAGGCGGCCCCCGTCGCCTGCTCTGAAGCGGTGTGGGTCCTCTCGCCGAGAGGCTCGTGAGGACGCGGAGGACCGGAGGCTTGGCTTGAAAGCTTGGGAGCTCGGCGGCGGAGCAGGGGCGCCGCCATTCCTCACCTCTTGCGCCTCTCGAGTCCCGTCTGGCGCAGGCGCTTCGCCGCTGTCACTTCTCTGCGGTCGGGGCCTTTCTTGATCGGGCCCGGGGTCTCGAGGGTTGCTGGCAGGCCCTCGAAGCGGGGCTCTGAGAGGAAGGCCGCCAGGCCCTGTTTGCCCATCTCACCTTTGCCGAGGTTGGCGTGGCGGTCGCGGCACGAGCCGAGCGGGGCTGCGGCGTCGTTGACGTGCAGGCACTGGAGGCGATCAAGGCCGACCTTTTTGTCCGCTTCGTCGACGACCTTCGCCAGGTGCTCCTCGTCGGTGACGTCGTAGCCCTGCACGAAGAGGTGGCAGGAGTCGAGGCAGAGGCCGAGGCGCTTGCCACTGCCGGCCAGTTCGATCAGCTCGGAGGTTTGGTCGAAATCGCGGCCGAGCAGGCCCTTGTGGCCGGCGGTCTGCTCGAGCAGCAGCGGACAGCTCTCACTGTCTTTGAGGGCCGCCGCAATCGTTTTGCCGGCCCGTTTCATCGAGGGTCCCAGCGGCTCTTTCACCTGGGCGCCAGGGTGCAGGACGACCCCTGCCGCTCCGATCTGATCGCCGATCCGCAGCGCGTGGATCAGCGAGTCCAGGGACTTCTTGCCCAGCTCCTTGTCTTTGCTGGCGCAATTGATCAGGTAGACGGCGTGAATCACCACCGCTTCAACCGGCGAATCGGCCATCGCCTCTTTGAAAGCGGCGAAATCCTCCGGCCCGTATCTGGTCGGGCGCCACATCCGCGGGCTCTGATTGAAGATCTGGATCGATTCGCAACCGCGTTCGGCGCCGCGCTCGATTGCTTTGTCGAGGCCGCCAGAAGTTGAGACATGTGCGCCGATGAGCATGGGTTGCACATCTTATGGAGCCGCTTTTGGCTGGGTTTGGGTTCTGGTCGTCGTCAAAGGGCGTGCTGCCACGGTCCCGCTCCGGCGGGCTCGTGGTGGGTTCATCTAGATTGCCCCCGTGCCCGACGACTCTCCAGCCCGTCTCCGGTTCGCTCCGTCGCCCACCGGGGCGCTGCACATCGGCGGCGCCCGGACCGCCCTCTACAACTGGCTTGCCGCCCGTCACAGCGGTGGCGAGCTCGTGCTGAGGATCGAGGACACCGATCGGGAGCGCTCCACCGCCGAGAACGTCGAGCAGATCCTCGACGCCATGGGCTGGCTCGAGCTGGACTGGGACGAGGGGCCGGTGTCGCAGGCCTCGCGGGCCGAGCGCCATGCCCAGGCTCTGCAGAGGCTCCTCGACTCCGGCGCGGCATATCGCGACTCCGCGACCGCCAAGGAGGTCGAGGCCTGGAAGGCGGAGCATGGGGCGGATCGTGGCTATCGCGGCCAGCCTGTCGATACTCCGGGGGCCGCGGTGCGGCTGCGAGTGCCCGACGACGGGGAGACGGTGGTCGAGGATCTGATCCGGGGCCCGGTCAGCTTCCCCAACCGAAGCTATGACGATTTCGTGATCGCCCGGGGTGATAACTCGGTGCTCTACAACTTCGCCGTTGCCGTTGATGACGCTGAGATGGGAATTACCGAGGTCGTTCGCGGTGACGATCACCTCTCCAATACGCCGAAGCAGCTGCTGGTCCTTGCCGCGCTTGGCCACGAGCCGCCCCGATACGCGCACCTGCCCCTGCTCCATGGTCCTGACGGCAAGAAGCTCTCCAAGCGCCACGGCGCCGCCTCGGTGCAGGAGCTGCGTGACGCCGGCTACCTGCCGGCGGCGGTGCGCAACTACCTGGCCCTGCTCGGCTGGGGCACCGATGACGACACGACGCTGATGTCGACGGAGGAGCTGGTTCGGCGGTTTCGCGTCGAGGACGTCGGCAAATCGGCGGCGATCTTCGACGAGAAGAAGCTGCGCTGGGTCAATGGCCGCTTCATGCGCGAGCTCCCCCTCGACGAGTACACCGAGGCTGTCGGGCGCCATCTCGGCCGCCAGCCCGACGAGCGCCTGCGCGGTGCCTGCGCGATCGCGCAGGAGAAAGCGCAGACGCTCGACGAGGTTTGGGCGCTGATCGGCTTTCTCTTCGAGCCGCCGGTCGACGACGAGAAGGCATGGCGCAAGGTGATGGTGGACGGAGCGCTGCCGGCGCTCGAAGCGGCCCGGGCAGCCCTCGCCGAGGTGAGCGGCTTCGGCTCGACGGAGATCGAGGAGGCGCTGAGCCCCTTGCCCGAGCGCCTCGGGGCTAAGCCCGGCAAGGTCTACCAGCCGATCCGGGTGGCGATCACCGGGACCTCGGTTTCGCCGGGCATCTTCGAGTCGCTTGCCGCCCTCGGCCGCGACGAAGCGCTCGCTCGCATCGACGCGGCTGTGGGGCGCCTCCGTTCCTGACGGCCAATCGCGGCTGCTCCGCTCTTCCCAAATGAACAAGGGAGTCCCATTTTTGCCTTAATTTTGGGGATGGCAGGGCTAAACCGTGCGTCCTTCGCTGCCGATGAGGCTTGCGAAGGCCATGGACGCGACTAAGCCAGAAAGCAACGGGAAGGTCAAGGCGAACGCCGCCAGGCGCAAAGACGCCAACGCCAAGCCGGCGCCAGGCGCTCGCCTCGCCGCCGCCTTCGAAGCGGTCGAGAAATTCCCCGTCCTGATCGAGTCGAGGGCACGTGTGATGCGCGCCGCCACCGCTGAGACCGCCCGTATCGGCGAGCTGGTCGAGACGGTCGAGTCCGATGTGGGCCTTGCCATAGCGGTACTGCGCTTTGCCAATCGCAGCGTCAGCGCCGGCGGCATCGCCAGCATCCCGGCGGCGATCGAGGTCCTCAAGCCCTCCGGCGTCCTCGCGATCGCCGGCACCGCCCCTGTATATGACTTCTTCGAGCCCAATGGCGGCCGCGAGATGCGCCCCGAGCGCTTCCGCGTCCACGCTCTGGCCACCCAGCAGGCGGCCGATGAGGTCGGCCGCACGGTCGGCTGGGAAGATCGCGACGAGCTGGCGGTCGCCTCGCTTCTGCATGACGTCGGCCGACTTGTGATCGCAAACCTCCATCCGGGCGACCGGGGCCACCTCGACGCGACGATCAAGACTCCGGAGCAGCGCCTGCGCGAGGAACGCGACCGGCTCGGCATCGACCACGCCCTGGTCGGCGGCGTGCTGGCCCGGCGCTGGAACGTGCCGCAGCGGATCGCAGTCGCGATCGAGCGCCACCATGCCGAGGACGCCGAGGGCCTGGCAGCGATGGTCGCCACCGCCGACATGGTCGCCCACTACAGCCAGGGCGAGATGGTGGCGGGCGAGCGGCTGCAGGCCGCCGCCAAGCGCTGCGGCCTCGGGCCCGACGGCCTGCGTTCGCTCCTCTACGAGCTTCCCTACGTTCGCGACGACGTCTCCCGCGTATCCGAGCCCTGCCCTCTGTCAGCCCGCGAGCTCGACGTCCTGCGCCACCTCTCAGAGGGCATGGTCTACAAGCAGATAGCGGGCGAGATGCAGCTCTCGGTCTCGACGATCCGGACCCACCTCCACAACGTCTACGGCAAGATCGGCGCGGTCGACCGTGCCCAGGCCGTTCTCACGGCCCGCGATCGAGGTTGGATCTAGCGTTCAGCTTGGCGAGAGCGCTGCGAGGAGCGGCGCGCCGCTACTCGATCAAGGACTCACGAAGTGCAATGGCCACCGCGTGGGTCCTGTTCCTCGCGCCCAGGCGAGCCAGGGCATTCTTGGTGTGGGTCTTGATCGTTTCTTCGCTGAGGTCGAGCTCGCGGGCGGCGACCGTGGTCGATTCGCCGTTGGCGAGGAGTTGGAGGATTTCGCGCTGGCGCTTGGTCAGCTTGCCGCGGCTGCCCCTCGGCGGCACCGCCGGATCGATGAAGCGTTCCTGGCTGAGCGCGGCTTGGACCGCCTGTTCGAGCAGCTCTGCGCTGGCGGTGCGGGAGACGTAAGCGCTCGCCCCAGCTTGCAGGGCGGCGCTGGCGAGGTGGCGCTCAGCGCGATCGCCATGGGCGACGATCCCCATGCCGGGTTCGGTCTCGAGCAGGGCGCGGATCGCATCGGTGGCCCCGATCGGTTCAGGATGAAAGCCGCCCGACCAGCGCCGCATGTCGAGGACCGCCACGTCGAAGCTGCCGATGTCACGGACCAGCTCAACCGCCTCGTAGCGGCTGGTCGCCTCCTGGATCTCGAAGCGGTCCTGCAGCACCCGGCGCACGCCAAGGCGGACGATCGGGTGGCCGTCGATGACTAGGCACTGTGGACGCTCGGTCAGGACTGTTTCCGATATTTGGGGGTTCGGCGATGGCTCCATCGTCAGCCCTGGAGCCCAAGGCCTCCGATCCTAACCCAGCCGGGTCCGGGCAGTGCGGTAGAAAGCTCCTGTGATCTCGATTACCTCGAAGTCCCGCTACGCCGTGGTGGCGATGGCGGAGCTGGCGCGCTCGGGTGAGCGGCCGGTTCCGATCAAGGAGCTGGCCGAACGCCGCGACATCCCGGAGCAGTTCCTCGAGCAGCTCTTCTCGACCTTGCGGCGCGGCGGCCTTTTGACCAGCCATCGCGGGATGAAAGGCGGCTACACGCTCTCGCGCCCACCGGAGGAGATCACCGTGCTCGAGGTCGTCCAGGCCCTCGACGGCAAGGTCGGCCAGGAGGCAGACGAGGCCGGCGGCATCTGGGCCGAGGGCGTCACCGCCCTGCGCAAGGTCTTCGCCCAGACCACGATCGCCGAAGTAGCTCGCCGCGAGGCCGAGGCCGCAGGCTCCGGGATGTACTTCATCTAGGTCGGGTCGGGCCGGATTGCATCTGTCTCCGGCTGGGACCGCCTGAAGGGTTCCGAAGAAGGCGCGGCCCATGCCGGAAAGCGGGGCCCGGTCTGCAAGCTTATGCCATACTCTTTACAAATGGCTGCAAACGTAAAGAAAGCTATTGAGGGTGGCAAACGGCGAAATCAGACGAAGGTGTCCAGTAAGCACCAGGTAACGATCCCGGCAGGTGCTTTTCACGGAGCGGGACTGGAGCCGGGCGACACCTTGAAGGTCGAGGCGACGGGGGCCGGACGGATCGTTCTCACCCGCCTGGATGAGTTGCTGGACCGGTATTCCGGCTGTTTGGATACGGGAGGCGACCTGCGAGGACGCGTCGAAGGGTTGCGTGGGGAGTGGCGGTAGTCCTCGACTCGAGCGTGGTCGTCGGCTTTCTCGATCGCTCCGACGAGTTGCACCAAGCCGCGGATGAGGCGATCCGGGATCTGCTCGGTTCTCACCGCCTCTTCGTCTCGGTCATCACCTACGCCGAGGTGCTCACCGGTGCACGACTCGGGCACGACGATGAGGAGCACGTCGCAGGCTTCTTCGCGGATCTGGTTTCCAGCGTCCTTCCCGTCGATGTGCCGATAGGCGACTGTGCAGCTCGGCTGCGAGCGGGGACCAAATCGCTCGCGATGCCCGATGCGTTGATCGCAGCTACGGCCGAGATGAACCGGGAAGTAGAAGTATTGGTGAGCGGCGATGGTGACATCGCCAAAGCCAAGGGCCTTGGCTGCCCGGTTCAGCTGGTCGGTGGGGTGGTTGACTGATGCGGATCGGGGCTGAGGCTTCAGCGGTCGTTGGCAATACGCCGCTTGTCGCCTTGCAGGGGCTGGCGGAGGGACTGGCGGGGGAGGTCTGCGCGAAGCTCGAGTACTTCAATCCCGGCGGCTCGGTCAAGGATCGGATCGGGGTGGCGATGATCGACGCTGCCGAAGAGGAGGGACGGGTCAAGCCCGGTCGCTCGGTGATCGTCGAGCCGACCAGCGGCAACACGGGGATCGCGCTGGCGATGGTCTGTGCGGCGCGGGGCTATGAGCTGATTCTGACCCTCCCCGAGGGGATGAGCCGCGAGCGGGCAAAGCTGCTGCGGGCCTATGGCGCTGAAGTGCGGGAGACACCCTCGCTTGGCGGGATGACCGAGGCGGTCGAGTTGGCGGAGGAGATCTGCGAGCAGCGCAAGGGGTTCATGCCGCAGCAGTTCTCCAATCCGGCGAATCCGGCGGTGCACCGGCGCACGACCGCGGAGGAGATCTGGCACGACACCGGTGGCGAGATCGGCGCGTTCGTCGCCGGAGTCGGGACGGGGGGGACGATCACCGGGGTGGGCCAGATGCTCAGAGAACGCGCTCCAGACGCTCTCGTGGTCGCGGTCGAGCCGGCCGCTTCTCCAGTGCTTTCCGGCGGCGTCCCAGGCCCGCACAAGATTCAGGGGATCGGCGCCGGCTTCGTCCCGAAGGTGCTCGACCGATCGGTGATCGGCGAGATCATCTCGGTCTCGGATGAGGATGCGCTCGAGACCGCCCGCCTCACTGCCAAGCGCGAGGGCGTCCTCGCCGGGATCTCGGCCGGGGCGAACATCAAGGCAGCCCTCGAGCTTGCGGCGCGGCCCGAGATGGCCGGCAAGAGGATCGTGACGATCGTCTGCGACTCGGGCGAGCGCTACGTGTCCCTACCCTTCTTCTCACCATGAGCCGCTGGAGGAGGCTGGTTTCGGAGGTCCGCGCGGATGTTTCCGCGGCGCGCGACCGCGACCCGGCTGCACAGGGAGTCTCGGCCCTCGAGATCCTCAGCAGCTGGGCAGGTGTGCAGGCTCTGCTCGCCCACCGCTTTGCGCACGCCCTCGGCCAGGCCGGCGTTCCGTTCCTGCCGCGCCTGATCGCCTATTCGACCCGTGCGGTGACCGGGGTGGAGATCCACCCCTCGGCGAAGATCGGCCGCGAGTTCTTCATCGATCACGGCGCCGGTGTGGTGATCGGCGAGACGGCGGAGATCGGCGAGCGGGTGACCCTTTACCAGGGGGTGACGCTCGGCGGCACCGGCTTTCAGCGCGGCAAGCGCCACCCGACCTTGGGCGACAACGTCACGGTCGGCTCCGGAGCCAAGCTGCTCGGTCCGATCGCGGTCGGCGACGGTGCCAAGATCGGCGCCAACACCGTTGTCGTCGAGGACGTGCCGCCCTACTCGACCGTGGTCGGCAATCCCGGCCACCCGGTCAAAGTCGACGGCAAGCGGATCGAGGGCCCCGACGCCGATTGGATCCACCTGCCCGATCCGATCGCCGAGGCGATCAAATCGCTTTCGCAGCGAATCGGCGAGCTCGAGCAGCGCCTCGCCGAGCTCGACGGCGGTGAGGCCCAGAGCGGTGCGGCGGCTGAGCTGCGCGAACGCACCGGCCGTTCCTCGGCCGGGGGCTGAGCCGGCTGGACCCGGCCGCGCCCAAAGCTATTCTCGGCAGCGATGCTGCAAGCCGAGCCTGAGACGCCGATGGACGCCGGTGGAGCGCCAATCGAACCGGGCGCCGATCGCGCCGAGCGGCTTCTCGCCGGGCTCAACGACCCCCAGCGCGAGGCGGTGCGCCATGGCGAGGGGCCGCTGCTGGTTCTCGCCGGGGCTGGCTCTGGCAAGACCCGTGTCCTGACGCACCGGATTGCCTATCTGCTCGCCACCGGCGCCGCCCGCCCGGGGGAGATCCTCGCGATCACCTTCACCAACAAGGCGGCGAGTGAGATGCGCGAGCGGGTCGAGAAGCTCGTCGGCCGCTCCGCCCGGGCGATGTGGGTGACGACCTTCCACTCCGCCTGCGCGCGGATGCTTCGCGCCGACGCCGAACGTCTCGGCTACTCGCGCAGCTTCACGATCTACGACGAGTCGGACTCATTGCGGATGCTCAAACGCTGCATGGCCGAGCTGGGCGTCGACCCCAAACGCTATCCAGCCCGTTCGATCCGATCGCAGATATCCGGCGCAAAGAACAAGCTCGTCGATGCCGCGGCCTATGCCCAGGCCCAGGGCAGCGTCTTCGAGGAAACAGCCGCCGGGGTCTACGAGCTCTACGAGAAACGGATGCTTGCCGCAAACGCGATGGACTTCGACGACCTCCTGGTCCGCACGGTCAACGTCCTCGAGCTCTCCGAGGAGGCTCGTGAACGCTGGCGCCGCACTTTCCGCCACGTCCTCGTCGATGAGTACCAGGACACCAACCACGCCCAGTACAGGCTGCTGCAACTGCTCACCGCCGAGCATGGCAACCTGATGGTGGTCGGCGACGAGGACCAGTCGATCTACGGCTTCAGGCACGCCGACATCCGCAACATCCTCGACTTCGAGCGCGACTTCCCCGAGGCGGAGGTGGTCAAGCTCGAGCAGAACTACCGCTCGACTCAGACCATCCTCTCCGCCGCCAACGCCGTGGTCGAGCGCAACCGCGAGCGCCGGCCGAAGCAGCTCTGGACCGAGATTGCCGGTGGCGAGCCGGTCAAGCTCTCTGAGCTGACCGACGAGCACGAGGAGGCGCGTTGGGTTGCCGGCGAGATCGAGCGCCTCGCCGAGGAGGACGGTGTGAAGCGCGAGGACGTCGCCGTCTTCTACCGGACCAACGCGATGAGCAGGGTGCTCGAGGACACCTTGGTCCGTTACGAGCTGCCCTACCAGGTCATCGGCGGCACCAAGTTCTACGAGCGGGCCGAGGTCAAGGACGCGGTCGCCTATCTGAGCCTGCTGGCAAACCCTTCCGACCAGGTCTCCTTCGCGAGGATCGTCAACTCGCCGCGACGCGGAATCGGCAACACCAGCCAGGCACGACTCGCGGCGCATGCCAACACGACCGGCCTCTCGATTTGGGAGGTGGCCGAACGGGTCGAGGAGGTGCCGGGGCTGGGCGCGGCCGCGATCAAGGCTGTTGCGCGTTTCCAGGAGACGATGGAGGGCCTGCGGGCGAGAGCCGATGAGGCGCCGGTTGCTGAGCTGTTGGAGGCGGTCCTGCGCGAGACCGGGTACCTCGATGCGCTTGCGGCGGAGCGCACGATCGAGGCCGAGGGACGCGCCGAGAACCTCGAGGAGCTGGTCGGCATGGCGGCTGAGTTCGACGCCAATCACGAGCTCGAGGGAGAGGCAGAGGTGTCGCCCCTCGAAGAGTTCTTGCAGCAGATCTCCCTCTACACCCAGCAGGACGACCTGCGCGAGGAAGAGTCGCTGATCACCCTGATGACCCTGCACAACGCCAAGGGGCTGGAGTACGACACGGTCTTCTTGGTCGGTTGCGAGGACGGCGCCTTCCCCCATATGCGGGCGCTGGAAGAGGGTGGTGAGGAGGAGGAGCGGCGCCTCTGTTACGTCGGCATCACCCGCGCCCGCCGCCGCCTCTACATGACCTGGGCGCGCGAACGTCGTCTCTTCGGCCGCGCCGAGCGGAACCTTCCCTCGCGATTCGTCGACGAGCTGCCGGCCGAGCTGACCGAGCGGCACTCCAGCGCGGCAGGGCACGCGAGCGGCATCGGCTGGGAGTCGACTCCGTCGGACGCGGCGACGCCGCTCGATCCCGGCCCGACCCTGGAGATGCAGACGGGCGACGACGTCGTTCACGCCAGCTTCGGCGAAGGGGTAGTAACGGCAGTCGAGGCGGGGGGCGTCGTCGTTGTGCGC
>Ga0136846_1232784_pt1 | contig 10227 bp, 7 predicted proteins | sample HopSoiMetagenom2_FD_96841 | JGI IMG/M metagenome (GOLD analysis project Ga0136846, IMG submission 96841) | Grasslands soil microbial communities from Hopland, California, USA - 2 Assembly 2016 (version 4) | ecosystem: Environmental > Terrestrial > Soil > Grasslands | place: USA: Hopland... | reverse complement strand
TTGATCGAGATTGGTTGTTCAATCGTCCTTCACACAATCAAACTTCGTACTTCTCTAGTGGATGGGTCCCACGGCGGCCATCTTGGGATCGAGCTTGATCTCGCCGAAGGCCTGCTCGTACTGCGCCACGTTCTGTCCCAGGATGGCGAGCAGCGCCTTTGCCTGCTGCGGGCTGATGTAGACGCCCTGAAAGTTTTCGACTTCCACTTCCACCGCAGTCTGCTGCTTCAACGTTCCGAAGACCAGGAAGAAGTCCCACACGTTGACGCGCACCTGCACCGAGTTGGCGTAGCTGTCGCGATAGTCTTTGGTGGCGGTAAGTTTGACTTCAGGTTGTTGCGGCATCTGTGCCATTGTATGGATTCTCGGTTTTTAGTTTTGAGTTGTCAGTCCAAAGGCTGGAAACGGGAAACTGGCAACTGGAAACTGAAGTTGGTGCGAAAGGGGGGACTCGAACCCCCACGGGGGTAACCCGCCAGATCCTAAGTCTGGTGCGTCTGCCAATTCCGCCACTTTCGCAGGCTTGGATAAGTTTAGCCTACGATGGAAGACCACCGCCACGGAGTGCCTGCAGTGACCAAGGAACGCACTGGTCAGAGGCTTCCATACACGACCAGCTTACCTTTGGCGGGCACGAAGACTTTTCCGTCCACAACTAGCGGAGTGGCGAATGGCCCACCTGCTCCTACCGCATCTCGCGTAGCATTCTGCGCCGTGCTGTAGAGCTGCTTGGAAACATCCAAGGCGTCGTACGCATGCAAGGTCAAAGTGCCGGAAGCCTCATCACTGGTGATCATCCACACCACGCCGTTGACGGTTCCGTTCGCGGAGACCACAGGTATTCCTCCGCGAGTGCCGGTATTCTGACCGGCCTGCGATGATGCGGTCAGGGTTACCTTGCTCAGCGAAACAGCCCTGAGCACGGTATTCGCCGGGGCCATGTACACGAAGCCGTTCCAATATGCGATTGAGCTGTACATTCGCGGACGCGTGCCGCTGGTCACGCTCGCCGGATTTAAGTCGATGCTCTGAAGGACCTGACTATCGTCACCGGCATGCACATGGCCCATGTTGTCACGGTCGATAACGTAAATCTTTCCATTCTTGGCACCAGCGATAAGGAGATGCGGATGCGTTCCGCCCTGGTCGGGCAGCAATGCCGGGCAGCCGGAGCCGATATCAAGGTCGGTGTTGTTGATGCTCTGCCAGTCGAATGGAGTAAACCAATCAACTACTTTGAACGCGCCGTTGCTCAGCGCGAGCTTCAAGAATGTTTGTCCCCATTGGCCTTTGCCGTCGTAATGGCCGTTGCCCGTCATGACATAGAGATTTCCGTTGGCATCTGCCGTTGGCGCGCAGCCGCCCATCCATATGCCTCCCGCCGAAGTATTCGGCGAGACATTCAACACTGCTAATTGATTGAGCGTCTGCCCGTCAAAGGCGAAGACCCACCCGTGGTATGGCTCTATGTCGGAGTACGCAGCGAACGTGACATACACCACTCCGTTCAGTAGCAACAATCCTGGGCGCTGATTCGACGTTGGTGGGTTAAAGGGGACATGGCCGGCCCCGTCATTACCCACTCCTGTACCCGGGACGTTTGCCTCAATCAACTTGGGGCTTCCAGTGCGTTCTGCTCCGGTCGTGATATCCAGCGCATGTAGCCGGTGCACCACCGTCCCGTTTTCCGACGTCATCATGCTGACGTAGAGAGTCTGGCTGACAGGATCGATCACCGGGGTCCCCGTGATCCCGACCTCTGGCCCTAAAGATGTGCGACCGCATCCACTACAAGATGCAACCGTCGTGATGTTGTTTGCCGGATCGATGAAGCTGGCCTTCCAAAGAGGAGTAGTGGGAGTGCCATTCACATCGAAGGCATACACGCTGCCATGTTCAGTGCCTATGAAGATAACGTCGTGCAGCGCGCCGTTGATCGTCACACCGCGTTTCAAGAGCGGCTGGTTGTAAACCGATCCGTCCAGAGTGAAGCTGAATTTTTTCCCGAACGTGGTCGAGTTCACGCTGGCCGGCCCGAGCGTGGTTTCGGTGTTGTTGAGGCCAATGCGTCCAAGGTCGTTCTTGTAAGTCAGGTTCTCGTAGGTTCCGGGCGGCGGCGGCGGAGGTGGCGGAGTGCTGGTCGCGGTAATGTTCTCGGTGGATTTGAAGATCGTGCCATTCGAGGCTTGCACCGTCAGGCGGTGCGCGCCTGCCGTGGTTGCGATAGAAGTATCCACGCTCGTCGACTTCACCGAGTACACAGCTTTGCCATCAACGTAGATCTGCATCAAGGTCGCTGCGGGGCTGGAGTTGCTGGCCGCCACCACGTGAAAGGGTGAGTTCACGTTGGCATTGGGCGCAGGTGCGCAGATGGTGACAGAAGGTGCTGTCCCGCTTGCGGTGCAGCCGGTGCTTGCCTGCACGGTGACGCTCGCGCTCCCGGTGGCAGTCGTATCAGCCACGCTTGTGGCTTGCACCGTATGATTTCCCGCCGTGTTAGGCGCAGTGTATAGGCCAGAGGACGAGATCGTTCCCGTCGTCGCGTTGCCGCCAGCGACTCCATCTACCGACCAGGTCACGCTCGTGTCGCTGCTGTTGCTCACCGTCGCGGTGAATTGTTGCTGCAGGCCCATCGACAAGTTGGCCGACGCCGGGCTCACGCTTACCGCGACCGCTGTGCTGGCCGAAACTGTAATCGACATCGTCGATTTGAAATACGCGCCGTTGTTGGCTTGGACCGTCAGGCGGTGGGTGCCAGGCGTTGTGTTGAAAGTAGTATCGAGTTGCGCTGCGTGGATCTCATAGATCTTGCTGCCGTCCAGGTATATCTGCATCAGCGTCGCCGCCGGGCTGGAATTCGCTCCTGCCGTCACGTGCACCGGCGAGGCCACGGTGGCATTCGGAGCGGGCGTGCAGATGGTCACTGAAGGTTGCTGGGTGTCCAACGTGCATGCGAGTGCGTGCGCAGGGGTAAACAGTACCGGGACGAACGCGGCGAGAAACAGGAAGCTTCTGGAGAAATATCCTGAAGACAAAAAGCGGAGCGGATTCGAAATCATGTGCTTGGGCCCGGAGTGAGAGTCCTGAGTGAGCCGCCCAGAGCGGGCACTATCTCAACCAGCTACTCACAATGATGCAGAGTCTCTGAATGGGGTGGTGTGGCCACTCCCGAATGTGAGTATAACCGGGAATTTGCCGCATTCTGTCGCTGTGCTACAAAATAGCGACGAAGCGCCGCCGCGCCTCATCAGATGAGGATTCAACGGCGAAGGAGAACATTGTGGCCACTCAAGCGATCATCCGTGACGAAGACCGGGACCTGGGATTTGGTAGCGTCGTAGCCGAAACCCGCAATATAAGGTTGCTCAACAAAGACGGCAGCTTCAACGTCACCCGAAAAGGTCTGGGTTATTGGGAGTCGCTCAGTCTGTATCACTCCATGCTCACCACGGGGTGGACAAAATTTTTCTCGTTATTGCTGCTGGGATATCTCGCCTTGAACGTTATCTTCGCCGCCGGATACCTGGCCTGCGGCCCGGAGGCGCTGACCGGGTATGTTGGAGTTCCGCGGGTGTTGCAGGCATTTTTCTTCAGCATCGATACCTTCGCGACTATCGGCTACGGAAACATTTCGCCTATCGGGATTCCCGCAAACGTCATGGTGACCGTGGAGTCGTTCTTTGGATTGCTCTGGCTGGCCCTTGCCACCGGCATCCTGTTCGCGCGCTTCTCGCGACCGACCGCCAAGATCATCTTCAGCAGGAACGCCGTGATAGCGCCCTACAAAGACCTGACTGCATTCATGTTCCGCATCACCAACGCACGCAAGAACCAGTTGATCGAGGTGGAAGCCAAACTCAACTTCAGCCGCTTTGAGATGGTCGACGGTCACATGCTGCGCCGCTTTTATCAGCTTTCGCTCGAGCGCCAGAAGGTGGTCTTCTTCCCGCTGAGCTGGACGGTCGTACAACCCATCGACGAAAAGAGCCCGCTATATGGCTGGAGCGACCGCATGCTGAAGGAAGCGGGAGCGGAGTTCCTGATCCTGCTTACCGGCATCGACGAGACGTTTTCGCAGCAGGTGCACGCGCGCTCGTCGTACGCTGCCGATGAGATCGTATGGAGCGCGAAATTCCGCAACCTCTACGACCATCCCGAGCACGCTAACCTGGCCATCGACCTGAGCCGCTTTCATGCGGTCGAGCCGGCGGCCATCTCTTCTAACGTGTTGCAGTAGTCGCGGACCTCACCCGCAGGCGTCATCCTGAGCGAGGGTGGGGCCCCGGCGTTGTTACCAGCCGGGGGAAACGTGAGCGAAGGACCTTGGTTCCCCTGCTAGAAAGCTAGTTCCGCTTCAGGAGGTCGCGAACAATTTCATCCATTTCTTTTTGGACTTGCGGGAAGCGCTCACCGGTCGCCGGACCGGTGTAGCCGGCGTGGATCTTGCTTACTCGTCCGTCGCGTCCGACGAAGATCGTGGTTGGGAACGCCCCAAAGTTCACTAACTGCGGCAGCGTCTTCGCGACCTGGCCATCGTCGGTCGTCCCCGCGATCAGGATTGGATAGGGCACGTTGTACTTCTTGCGGAAGATTTCTATTTGGCGCGCGTTCTGCGCGGCATTGTCGGTGTACTCGTAAGCCAGGCTCACGATCTCCAAACCATCTTTATGGTAGCGGTTGTAAAGGTCGACCAGCAGAGGCTCTTCGTCGTGGCAGTTGGGGCACCAGGTCCCCATGATGTCCACGATCACGACCTTGTTTTTGAATTCTGGATCGCTCGCAGCGACTGGTTTTCCGCTGCGCGGATCGGGCGCGGAGAACTGGAATGGTTCGTTGGGGTCTTTGACCTTGGTCAGATCGAACGGGTCTTCCGGCTGATCTTCTTTCTTAGCAGCTTCTTTGCGGGTAGCGGTGAATGTGAGGCGGGCGGTCTTGCCGGAGGAGAAATTGCCCTTCAGAAAACCGTCAGCCTGAAGCGTACCTTTCAACAGCATGACGTGGATACCGTCGAAGCGAGAAAGAGTGAATGGCAATTGATTGTTAAAAGCGTCCAGCGTTCCGGCCAGAAGGCCAGTATCACCGCTTACAGGTATTAAGGTCCCGATATAAGCTGCAGGAGCTTGGTTAAGCCGCAGAGCCTTGAATTGTGCAACTCCCGTTTCTGCCGTCTTACCATCATTCGTTGCGAGCTTGTAAACCCATTCTCCCGAAATCCTGTAGTCGCTGCGACCCATCCCATCGGTGATCTGTACTTCATGGGGGTCGCGGGTGCGAGATTGTTTTGCCGCAAGCGGGTAGTGCACAACTCCTTTCGCATACGGCCGGAAATATTCGCCTACCAACTTTCCATTCTCGAGTTTTGCAGTCAGCGTCCCATCGTACTGCTCGAAGCGCAACCTCAACGTTCCGTCTTCAAACTTCGCGCTGCTGAATGGCCAAGGCTCCGGACCATTCCAGACTGCCGCCGACATTTTGCCCTTCTCGTTCTTGATCTCCAGCTTGAAGGGAACCTCTTCGGTCGAGTTGTTCAGTGAGGCGTCCCACATGCCCAGCAATTCTTTGGGAACAGAGTTCTTCTGCGCGAAGGAAAACGTAGCAACGAGAAGTAAAGCGAGTAGGGCAGCGCGGGTTCTCATGATCGGATATTGATAGTACAGGCGGCGCTCCGGATGCGACAAATTCAAAACAAAACCCACGCATTTCCGCGTGGGTTTTTGAAATCTAAAATTGTGCGGACAGCACCTCAACCTCGAGCGAGGGGCCGGTTGGGACAGTCAGCATAAAAACTGACGCGAACTACATGTTGCTGATGCCGGTGTAGATCCAAAGTCCAAAGATCATCACGATCAGCACGCCGGAGACGACGCCCAGCCCGCGTATGTACGGCTGGATCTTGTCCATGCGTTGCATGAGTTCGGCTTGTTCTTGTGCGAGCGCTGATTCAGCATCGTCGAGGAAGAGTTGATCGTCCTCGTGCATGGTCAGCGTGCTCTTATAGATCAGCAGGAATATCAGCACTACTGTGGGCACAGCCCAAATCATTAGCAGTGTAGTCATCCAGTGCGACATGCTTCACCTCGTGACCGGGAGTGACCTTGCGGCCGCCTGAGGAAGCTTCCAAACAGCGGCTTCTCCCCAGCCGTTGCGGCGATTATAGCTCCAATCCAGCAGCTCAGCCGGGAATTTTCCAGCTTCTCTGGCGCCATTCAGCAGCTCTGGGAGCGCCTCACTCCGGTCTGAGGTTAGACGTGGCTGTTGGTTTTTCGTCGCGCCATCCGGCTTGCGCCAGCGACCATAATGTGACCGGCACCAGCGCTGCGAGACCGGTGTACATGGCCACTCTCTGGGGGTGCAAGCCGTGGTCGAGTGCCACCCCCACCAGGAAAGTCGCGACCGCCATGGCGAAGGTCAGGAAGCCGTACTCAGCCGCGAAGACGCGCCCGCGAAAGTTATCTTCCGTGATCATCTGCAACAGCGTCGTTGAAAACACCCACACCATCGCCCCACCGGCGTGGGCGGTCATGATGCCAAAACACACCAAGCCGATCCCGTGCGCCTGCGAGACCAACAAATAGCCAGTCCCGTACATGGCGTAGCCGACCAGAGAACCCCAGCGTAACCTGCGTAGATTGATTCCTACCCACTGTGCCGAACCGAGTGGCCCGATCAGCGCGCCTACCCCGCGAGCTCCCATTAAGACGCTCATCGCCAGCACGGAAGCGCGATGCGGATCTGCGGTGATCGATCGCAAAGGAAAGAGGCGTTCTCCCATCACCGGCAGAAGTACAAAACTCGAACCCAGGATCCCGACGCCGGACTTCAGGAAGACAGAAGCGGCGAGCCGGCGGTCGCGCATTACGTAGCGGATGCCGTCCATAACCGGCGCGAGTGACACCAGCTCGCGCGGATGGAATGGAGCGGCATTGAGATGTGGCTCATTGAACTTCATTCGCCAGATCAGCCATGCCGAACCCAAAAACGAGAGCGCGTTCAGCACGAATACCGTGTCTCGCCCCAGCCACGCGGCTACGATCCCTCCGAACATCGCTCCCACCGCGAGATCGAAGGACCATGTGGTCGCGGAGAGGGTGTTCGCGATCGTGGTTTCTTCCGGCCGGACAACGTTGGGAATCACCGCCGAACGTGCCGGCTCGAACAGCGATGCCATCAGGCTCTCGACGAAAAGTAGCGGATAGATGATCCACACCGTTGAAGGTGTGCGCGCAAACAACATGCACAGCACGATGACAACGCGCGCCAGGTCGGCGACGATCATCACCCGCTTGCGGCTCAGTCGATCATTCACCACGCCCGCTGTGGGACCGATGAGCGACTGTGGCAGCACTTGCAGAATCACGGCGAGGGCCACTGCCTCCGCGCGGCCAGTCATTTCCAGCAGCAGGTTGTAGATGGCGAGCGAGTAGAACCAGTCGCCCATCTCGCTGATGGCCTGTGCCATCCAGAGACGGCGAAAATTCGGGTTCGACCGGATCAGCCGGACATAGGCGCCTAGCGAAATAGAGATGGGAGCGGGGGAAGACAAGCGGATTCGATTCTATCGCCAGCCTTCGGTCAGGCGGGCGGTAGCTTCTCGCAGGATTTGCGGATCGCTTCTCGCTCTTCCGTCGTTGTGCTAAGAAACTGGAATCCGTAGTGTCCGTTGTCGAGATGGCGAAGTTTGGAGAGGATGCGCAACGGCTCCGGCACTCCGGGAACGATGAACTGTAGCCACACCCGTTCTTTTGAGATCAGCGGCGCCCTCAAGGTGGCGCCAAGGCCTCCCAAGCCGATGTCTGCTGTGGTGCCTGTGAGTTCAACCTGCTCAAGGCCAGAGGAATACTGCACTCGCACCTTCACCTTCAACGCGAAGCGGGGGAATGCGCGAAAGTATTTGCGGCGGTCCTGAGCGAGGGCGGGCACAGAAGCCCTTGGTTTATCACACGCCACGGGTCGCATCAAGGCGCCATTCTTTGACGCTCTCCTCGAAATCGCTCCCAGCAAGTTAATCGTTTTATAACTAAAGCAATGCGTCGGGCAGAGGACGGAACTTGGTTTTTCTAGTCTTCTGTAAGGAAATGGGTTATAAGATGCGTTAACTCCTCCCCCGGCCGGCTTACATGACCAAACCTTTGCGCCCTCCGGAAAACCCACGTGCGGAAGTCCGTGTCGCCGTTGCCGGCGCTGCTGCCGCAACCGCGAAGGCTTCCAACAAACATATTCTGGATTCCGCCTCTGCGCCTGGTTTGAACGCCGATGCTTTGGCTCTCATCGAGAATGCCAGCGACATCGTTTTTACCCACGACCTCACCGGACGAGTCACCTACCTGAACGCGACGGCCTCGCGCATCACCGGATACAGCAAAGAAGAAGGGTTGACGATGAACATCATCGACATCGTCGCGCCCGACCACAAGATGCACGCGACTGAGACCATGCACCGCAAGCTCGCCGGGGAGCCGATCTTCGGGGTGTATGAGGTCGATATCCTCACCCGCTACGGTGAACGCATTCCCATGGAAGTGAACAATCAGGTGGTCTATGACAATGGTCGGCCGGTCGGCATGCACGGCATCGCCCGGGATCTACGCGAGCGTCGTCGCGAGCACCAGGCGTTACAGGAAAGCGAGAGCCGCTTCCGCGCACTGGCCGAGACTGCGCAGTCCTCTATCTTCATTTATAAGGGCGACCACTTCGTCTACGCCAATCAGGCAACCGAGCAGATCTCAGGATTCGACCAAAAGGAATTGCGCGAGCTGAAGGTTTGGGAGCTGGTGCATCCTGACCATCGCGAGTTCGTGCGCGAGCGCAGCAAAGAGCGACAGAGCGGCGGCAATCCCCCACCGCGTTATGAGATCAAGATCGTGCGCAAAGACGGGCGCATCCGCTGGCTTGACTTCATGGCCAGCCTGATTCCGCATGAAGGAGGCCAGGCGGTGCTTTGCATAGGCCTCGACGTTACCGAGCGCAAAGATGCTGAGACACAATTGCAGGTGCAAAAGGCTTACTGGGAACAACTCTTCGAGCACGCGCCTGAAGCCATCGTGATCGTTGACGACCAGATGCGCATCCAGCGAATGAACCGGGAGTTCACGCGCATGTTCGGCTTCCCATTCGAAGGGAATCAGGGAGTTGTGATCGACGACCTGATCGTGCCGCCCGACTTGAAGGTGGAAGGCAGGGAAGTCAGTTCGGAGGTGTTGGCAGGTCGCACCGTCCGTAAGGACACGGTCCGCCGCCGTAGGGACGGCACTTTGATTGACACTTCCATTCTGGTAACGCCCATCAACCTTGGGGAAGGGCAGCGCGCTTATTACGCCATTTATCGCGATGTCACCGAGCGCCGTCGCGGCGAAAAGATCGAGTCGGCGCTCTATCGCATTGCGGAGACCACCAGTACGGCGCGCGACCTCGAAGAGCTCTATGCATCCATCCACGACATCTTGTCGGAGCTCATGCCCGCGGACAACTGCTACATCGCCTTGTACGAGCCCGCGACCAATATGATCAGCTTCCCTTACTTCGTCGATGAAGTGGACACCGACATGGCGCCTCAGCTATTGGGTAAGGGTGCTACCGCTTACGTGCTACGCACGGGGCAGTCATTGCTCGCAACGCCCGAGATATTCGAAGAGATGGAGAAAAAGGGCGAGGTCGAATTGATCGGCGCGCCCTCGATCGACTGGATGGGCGTCCCGCTCAAAGATGGGGAGAAGACCTTCGGTGTTCTCGCGCTGCAGAGCTATCGCGAGAACGTGCGCTATGGAGAACGCGACAAAGAGATCCTGACCTTCGTGTCGCAACACATCGCGGCCGCTATTGTGCAGAAGCGAAGCGACAAGGCCTTGCGCGAGAGCGAAGCGAAATTCCGCGCCGTCGCCGATACCGCGACCTCCGCGATCTATGTTCAGGACCACGATCAGCTGCTGTATGTGAACCGTGCCGCCGAATTGATGACCGGCTACAGCAAAGAAGAGCTGCTTTCGATGCGCGCCTGGGACCTTCTCCATCCGGATTTCCAACACTTAAAAGATTTCCGCGCTCCCGAGTCGACCGCTCAGGGTGAGCCGCTGCGCATGGAATTCAAGATGGTCCGCAAAACGGGCGAAGTCCGATGGTGGGATTTCAGCGGCTGCATTGTCATGTACGGCGGACGGCGTGCGCTACTTGGGACCGCATTTGACGCCACCGAACGCAAACAATCGGAGCAGTTGCAGTCGGCTCTTTATC
>Ga0136846_1243452_pt1 | contig 10228 bp, 10 predicted proteins | sample HopSoiMetagenom2_FD_96841 | JGI IMG/M metagenome (GOLD analysis project Ga0136846, IMG submission 96841) | Grasslands soil microbial communities from Hopland, California, USA - 2 Assembly 2016 (version 4) | ecosystem: Environmental > Terrestrial > Soil > Grasslands | place: USA: Hopland... | reverse complement strand
TGCGCTCTCTACTCGGAGGTGGACAGCGCGCGTGCAAGCGCACGCGTGTCGACCGGCTTGTCAAACCGGGGGGCGTCAGCATATGCGCTCGGTACTAGCCACTGGTCATAGCCGGTGGCGAAGATGAACGGCACTCCTCGCGCGCGCAGATCGTGGGCTACAGGGAAAACCTTCTCGACACCGAGATTCACGTCGAGGATGGCAAGATCGAGCGCCGACTCTCCTGCGACAAGCGCCAAGGCATCTGCCACGGAGGCTGCGGGACCGATCACCGTCGCGCCGAGATCCGCGAGAGCCCTCGCAAGGTCGACAGCGATCATGTATTCGTCCTCGACCACCAGAACGTGTCGTCCTTCCAGCACCCTTCTCGCTGCATCAGCCATCCACAGCCCCATGGCTCTCAATCTCGGTTGCGATCCGGCAGCGCACGCCGTCGGGACCAAATTCCAGACAGGTCTTGGCATTAAGCTGGTAGGGGAGCGCGCGCTCAATCAGCTCGCTGCCGTAGCCCTTCCGAGCCGGACGGCCGCTTCCATCCGGCATCTGGACGCCGCTCTCGCGCCAGTCAAGCACGGCTCGCCGCTTGGACCCGTTAGCTCCCTCCAGCCCCCACAGAATATCGAGCCTACCCGCCGGTTGCCTCAATGCCCCGTACTTGAGCGCATTGGTGGCGAGTTCATGGATCGCAAGCGCGAATGTTTGAGCTGAGCTGGGAGGCAGCATGGCCGGTGGACCGTCAATCGTGACCTTGCCCGGCTCTACACCACCGTCGCCGTGCGCCGTTAGCTCCAGCTCGATAAGCTCCCGCAGATCAATGGCGCCGTGGTCGACCCGCGCGAGCAGCCCCTGAACCCGGCTGAGAGCGCGCAATCGGCCCTCGAACTCGGTCGCCAATTGGTCTGTCGAGCCGCTGGTGCGGATCGTCTGGCGCGCGATCGACTGTACCACCGCAAGCAGGTTGCGGGTTCGGTGCTGGAGCTCCGCCAAGAGGACCTTTTGGCGTTCCTGGAGCCCTCGCATGTCGTGGACGTCTGTTGAGGTGCCGACCCAGTCGCTGTCCATGTCCTGAGCGAGGCCGAGCGGCTTCGCCCTTGTCTGATGCCAGCGGTACTCGCCGTCTTTCGCTTGTCGGATGCGGTGCTCGATGTAGTATTCGCCGGTTGTACGAGCCTGCGTCCATCCCGCGACGGTCACATTACGATCGTCGGGATGGACCGCATCGAGCCAACCGAAGCCGAGACTTTGCTCGAACGTCACTCCGGTGAACACGATCCATTGCGGGCTGCCCCAGTTGCGCTCGCCGGTGCCGCGCGTGCGGAACACGAGTTGGGGAATGTTGGTGGCCAGCAGACGAAAGAGCTCCTCGCTTTTGCGGAGCTGCTCCTCCGCATTCCGGCGCTTGGTCAGATCGCGCAGGATCTTCACGAAGCCGCTCCCGTCCGCAAGCGGCATGATGGACCCCGACCCCCAGAAGCGCGAGCTATCCTTCCGTACGTGCCAGCGCTCGTCTTCCGCCCGCCCTCGGGCGCGGCCCTCCTCACGCTCTTTTTGAGGAGCCATGGCAGCGCGGTCCTCAGGCGTGAACACGATGTCGCCGTCGCGGCCGACGATCTCGTCGGCGGCGTAGCCCAACAGTCGCTCGGCCCCAACATTCCAGCTTGTGACGACGCCTTGTCGGTCTAAGGCCATGATGGCGAAGTCCGTTGCACTCTCCACCAGAAGGCGCAACATTTCGTCACTGCTGGGTGCGCCTCGTTCGGGTCGGCTAACTGGATCGTCCGTCACTTGCTGCCTCCGCTTGGCCTGCAGGCCGGAAGGAGATCGAAGCCGGTCTGAAACGCCCTCGGAACTGCAATCGTGCCGCAGAACGGACGTTCCTACGCGCATGCCATTGGGCGTGAGTAGATGTCGTCTCTTTGGGCCCCCGGCTCCGCCAGTACGTTCTTCTCGGTCCGGGCTCAATTCAGCAGCCGCAGACTGCTGGCCCGAATGGTTGAGCACGATCGCTCGCCGAATGCCGAGCTGATCTAGGCATTCCTGCACGGCTGGGCGTCCGGCGTCCTCATGACGCCGGGAGGCCGCGAGCTGTGCCCGATGGCTGGGGCGGTCGAAAGGCATCGCTCGGTGATTCTCCGCCGCCCGGCTGCGGCAACCTCCTGTTATCGCCCGACGATTGGAGCGCCGGCGCTCAGAGGGTAATAGGAACGGGTGCGTCCTCTGCAACATTGCTGCTAATCAGACAATGGGAGCCCTAAATGGCAACGCATATCGTGATGGACCACAGCGGCGATAGCCGTCATGACTTCAGTAATAGCGATGCAAGGGCGCTGGCAGATGCCGAGCGGCGCTTCGTGGAATTGACGGGCAAAGGCTTCACCGCGGCGGTCCGGACTGCCGAAGGCGACGTGAGCAGGATCTCCAGATTCGATCCCACCGTAGAAGAGACGTTGTTTTTCCCGCGTCTTGTGGGTGGTTAGTCGGCTGGGCGAATGCATAACTCCCGTCGAGGCCGCTGGAGCGTGCGGGCATGGGCCGTAAGGCTGTTGTACCGCGCTTGCCGCGAAGAGAACACAAGCCATGCTCGGGCGCGGCAGCTGCTCCGCGCTTGGCTGTCGCCTCACCAGAAGATCCAATTCGAAGCAAATGGCTTCTTTGACGTCCTCGGCTGTCACAGCGGGAAGCGATATCGCATCAGGCGAGGAACATCAGCAAATATCAACGAGCTTGATGGAAACGGCCAACTTGGCCCGGGATGGTGCTTTGTCCCTGCAGGCGCCTTGGCTGAAGGGGACGTCATGCTCGCGCAGAAAATAGCGCTGGAGACAAATGAACAAGGAGCGTTGGACATTGCCAACCGCTTCCCCGGCCCGATGAGATGGCGTGGCCCGTTCGCAAGCCATCCAAGATCTCACCCGATGGCAGAGCGGGCGCAGCCGGCGGGCCAAGACGCCAGGAACGCCTCGCTAACATATTAATGCTCGCCGTTGTCAGATGGGAGCCTAGCACCGGTCGGGAGACTACTCTGGGCAGCGGAGCAAGGTGCGGATATCGAACTGGATACTTGCGTCCTCAAGTTGCCGCCAATTTTCGATGACCCTCACGTAATTGCCTTTCGGGGCTTCGTCGATGATCCACCGGGCCATAGCGCGCGCCTCCATGACCGAACCTCTGAACACGTCGGGGTGTACGTGTCCCGACCTTCTCGACTTTCGACATTTTTGCTAAATCCGCTACGGCGCGACGGAGCCGCCCTGCGAGTTGATGTGGCATAACCTGAGGTGTCGGGATCCCACGCGTACCTCTTCCTCTTGCGGAGTGTCTCTCGCGGACTGATCGCGATTGTCACTGCTTCATTTGGCACTTTGGACTGATCTCCAGTTATGGCGATGCTCTTTTTCTGCAAACCGGCTTTCGTATGCAACGTTCCGATCCGGGTGGTCGCCCATGATCGAACGCGGATGGTAGGCGAGCATCAACTTCATATTATGTGGCAGATCCACCATGGCTTCCCGAGCGCGCGTTCGTAAGCCGAGCAAAAGCACCCGCTCGCGAAAGGGCGGATATCTGCATCACGTAGGGTAAGTGAGTCCCGGCCGTCGCCCGTCTATGGGGATTAACAAATGATGCGGCACTCTACCAAACGTACATGCGTCCTCTGCGGCCAAATTATCAAAAGCTACTTTGTCCATTTCACCCACCGGTGATCGGTCGGTAACGGCCGGCTGGTCAGGAACGCCCGCCAACTCAAGTGGTTATTGCGGACCCCGATGAGTAATCAATTGCGGAGCTTGGAGAACACTGTGTGCGGCATCTGTGGTGAGATAAGGACACAAGGCGACGTTTCCATTTCTGGTCTCTCGAGTATGGCAGGCGCCATGCTCGCGAGAGGCCCCGACGCAGGGGGACTCTTTGCGCAATCAACGATCGGGTTTGGTCACCGTCGTCTCGGCATCCTCGACCTCACACCGTCCTCCCAACAGCCGATGGTAGACAACGAGCTTGGCCTGGGCCTCGTCTTCAACGGCTGCATCTACAATTATCGAGAGCTCAGATCCGAGCTGCGCACACTGGGCTATCGCTTCTTTTCCGACGGCGACACTGAGGTCATCCTGAAGGCCTACCATGCTTGGGGGCCGGACAGTGTCCGGAAATTCAGCGGGATGTTCGCTTTCGCGCTGTGGGAGCGCGACAGCGGCCGGGTCGTCCTGGTCCGGGACAGACTTGGTATCAAGCCGCTATATTATGCCGAAGGACCCGGCTTCTTCCGGTTTGCATCGACACTGCCCGCCTTGCTTGCTGCGGGAGGCGTCAACACTTCGCTGGATCCCGTCGCGCTGCACCACTTCTTCAGCTTTCATGGAGCTGTTCCGCCGCCGCGGACCGTATTGCAGGGCGTGAAGAAGTTGGAGCCTGCGACCATTCTGACGATCGAGCCCTCTGGCGCCCGTACGGCTCGGCGCTATTGGAGCTTCACTGTCGGAGAGCAGCCGGACGAGCCCCTCGTCAAGCAGGAGTGGTCCGACGCTCTTGCCAGCACGTTATCTGCCGCTGTGGAGCGCCGTCTCGTGTCGGATGTTCCGGTGGGCGTTCTCCTGTCCGGCGGGCTCGACAGTTCACTTATCGTCGCTCTATTGGCCGAGTTGGGTCATCGGGAGATCCGGACCTTCTCGATCGGCTTTGATGGCGTCGGGAGCCATTCCGGCGATGAGTTCGAGTATTCCGACCTCATCGCGCGCCAGTTCGGGACAAAGCACGAGCAGATACGAATCGACGGGCTTGGCGCGCTGGATGCACTCCCCGAGGCGATCACGTCCATGTCGGAGCCTATGGTCAGCCACGATGCGCTTGCGTTTTATCTGCTGTCCGCCGAGGTCTCAAAGCGAGTGAGGGTCGTCCAAAGTGGACAAGGAGCGGACGAAATATTCGGCGGCTACAGCTGGTATCCCTCTTTTCTGTCCGCCAATGATGCCGCCGAGCAGTACCAAAACGTCTACTTCGATTGGAAGCACGCGGACCTGGTCAAGCTTCTATCCGGTGACTTTATCTCGGAAGACTTCAGCCGGGATTTCGTGGAAACGTTCTTCGCCCGAGCCGGTGCAGCATCTCCCGTCGACAAGGCATTGCAAATCGATTCGGAGATCATGCTGGTCGATGATCCGGTCAAGCGGGTCGACAACATGACCATGGCGTTTGGTCTCGAAGCGAGGGTGCCGTTTCTCGACCATCAAGTCGTGGAGCTCGCGGCGCGCGTCCCCTCAAGCCTCAAGGTTGGGGGCGGCGGCAAGACGATTCTCAAAGACATGGCTCGTAGATATGTGCCGAGAGCCATCGTCGATCGGCCTAAGGGCTATTTTCCAGTTCCTTCTCTACGCTACCTGAGAGGTCCGTTCCTCGACTATGTTCGCGAGATCATGACTTCATCCAAGGCCGCGATGCGGGGTTTGTATCGCACGGATTTCATCGATCACATGCTGCAGCATCCTGAAGCTGAAATGAGCCCGAAGGGCCATTCGCGCCTGTGGCAGGCGGCTGTTCTCGAAGCGTGGTTGCAAGCGCATGCAATTTGATCCGAAAATACTGGAGATGTTGCGGGTTCAGCTGAGCCGTGACGGCGGCCACCTGATCATCCGCTCCGCTGCCGGCGTCGATGAGACCAGCGAGTACTCGTTCGGGATCGAGGAGGAGTACTTCCTTGCGGACAGGAAGACGCTGGATGTCGCCACTCAAACGCCGAATGATCTGTTCGAAGCTGCGAGCTGGTCTACGGGCGGCCAGGCGATGCGCGAGATGCTGCAGGCCCAGCTGGAGGTCGCCACGAACGTCCATATCCACGCCAACGACGCTCGCGAGGAATTGAAGTTTCTGCGGCGCGAGGTTGCTGCCGTTGCCGCGCAATACGGCTTCGCGATCATGGCGTGCGGTACGCATCCCACCGCATCGTGGCGGTACTCGCAGCCCAGCCCGAAGCCGCGTTACGAGGACATGATCGAGGATCTTAGAACGCTCGGACACCGCAACATGCTGTGCGGGATGCACGTTCACGTGCAACTGCCAGACCCGGAGCGGCGGTTTACGTTGATGCGCGCCATGATCCCTTATCTTCCCCTGTTCATCGCGCTGTCGACCTCTTCGCCGTTCTGGCACGCGAACGAAACCGGATTGAAGGGTTATCGCCTCGCAGCGTACGACGAGCTGCCCCGCACCGGCCTGCCTGAATTGTTCGGGAGCAGGAGCGAATACGAAGAGTATGTAGCTGCTCTCGTCCGGTCGGGCGTCATGCCCGACGAAAGTTACGTGTGGTGGGGAATGCGTCCGTCGTCCCGCCACCCCACCCTGGAATTGCGCGCTCCCGACGTCTGCACCCGGGTTGATGACGCGGTTGCGATCGCATCCTTGTATCGCACGTTGTCGCGGTACTTGTACGAGAGGCCGCACCTCTCAGAGCAGGTGACGAACGTCGATCGAGCAATCGCAGTCGAGAACAAGTGGCGTGCTCAACGATACGGAACAAACTGCATCTTCGCGACGAGAGACGGTCCAGTTGAAATTCGCCAGATGCTGTCCGCGCTACTCGACGACCTATCAGCCGATGCTGCGGCACTGGCCGTTCAGCGTGAGTTGGAGGAATGCAAGAAGATACTCGAGCGCGGCAACTCGGCCGATGCCCAGCTGAGGGTCTACAGGAACAGTGGGCGCAACCTGGGCGAAGTTAATCGGTGGATCGCCCAAGCAACGGTAGCCGGGCAGGTCGAGCCGTCTTCTTGGGCGTCCAACCAAGAGATCGTTTAACAACACGCGCCTTTGACGAGGTTGCCAAAACGACAGGAGCCGACATGAGCAAACCGATGCCACTTCCCGTGTTCGATCGCAGATCGAGCAAGCTGTTCGACGAGTTCATGGACGACAGCAGTTCGACCTACGAAGCAAGACCCCATCGCTCCGCCATCCAGTGGATCACGTCCTCGCCCACCGTGGATTGGCTCATTGCCGCTTACCAAAACACGCGGTTCAGCGCCCGAAAGATCGATCCTTTCATTCGCAAGCACAAGATCGACATGTCGGAATTCGAGCCCGGCCCCTTCGACAGCTATGCTGCGTTTTTTGAGAGGCGTTTTCTGCCCGGTAAGCGCCCATTTCCGGATCGGGCAAATGAAATGGGGGCGTTCGCTGAAGGCCGCTACTTCGGCTGGGAAAAGCTCACCCCGGAGCAGCGCTTTCCAGTGAAGGGCGCTTCCCTCGAAGCCGAGACGCTGCTTGGCAGCGCAGACCGCGCCAAGCCGTTCGAAGGCGGTCCGGTGATGCTCGCCCGGCTATCGCCGGTCGATTATCATCATCTTCACTACATCGACGATGGCAAGACAGTCGAGATCGATCGCATCGGCTCGCGACTGTGGACCGTCAACAAGAACGCGTTGCAAAATCAGCCCGACATCCTGTTTAAAAACGAGCGCAGTATTCAAATCCTCGAGACCGCCAATTTCGGCACTGTAGGAATGGTTGAAGTCGGCGCGCTCACCGTTGGGCGGGTCGTGCAGCAGCACGATGTCCAAAAGCCCTTCAAGAGAGGCGACGAGAAAGCGACCTTCCGTTTCGGTGGCTCCGCGGTTGTGCTGTTTGGGGAGCCGGGAAAGTGGCGTCCCAGTGACGACTTGCTTGAGCACACCGCGGCCGGCGTCGAGACACTCGTGAGGTTGGGTGAGGTCATCGCGCGCAAGGGGCGGGAATGACATGGTCGATCGTCGCACGGGACGATGACACGGGATACCTCGGCTGCGCCGCAGCGACGCGCTTCTTCGCGGTAGGTGCGAGGGTGCCCTTTGTGGCGAGCGGCACCGGTGCGATCGCCACGCAGGGGCTGGTCAACCCGTATTACGGTATCGACGGACTGAAATTTCTGGGCGAGGGGCACGAGCCGGTCGACGTCTTGACGAAACTCACCTGTCGTGATCCCGGAGAAGAACATCGGCAGGCGCATTTGGTCGATATGAGGGGCCGTAGCGCGGCGCACACCGGAACGTCCTGCCTCCCGTGGAGCGGTCACATCTGTCGGCCGGGGGTCTCCGTGGCAGGCAACATGTTGGCCGGCGAGGGGGTGCTGCGGGATACTCTCGATTCATACCGTCACCACTCGCAATTGCCCTTTGCTGCTCGTTTGATCGCAGCTATGAGGGCGGGAGAGGCGGCCGGTGGGGATAGGCGGGGCAGGCAGTCCGCGAGCCTGATCATCTTCGGGCCGGACGAGTGGTCGGTCCTGGACCTGCGGGTGGACGATCATGCTGACCCTCTCGAGGAGCTGCAACGACTCGAAGTCGCCAGTCGGCGGGAATGGATGATCTACCGCCGGTTCGTGCCGACCAGGCAAGATCCGGGAGGAGTGACGGACCACAGTGTGATCGATGCCGCTGTCGGCAGCTCGGGGGAACAAGTTTGAGCGCCGACGGCGCTTCGTCAGTGCGCAATCTGACGCAAAATGAACTCATCGCACCCTCAATCCAGCGAGCAAGATCAGGCATGGCACAGCACACGGATAGGAACGAAGCCCTGCGGGTCCAATTGATCAGCAGCAAAGGAGCGCCATGAAAACTCAAATCCTGACGAAGCTCGCCGAGGCGTTGGCCAATTTCGAGGCGGCTGACGCGGGCGCAGAGGGCCCGCACGCTCGGCAAGTTGAACCAGATGTCCAGATGCAGTCTTGCGTAACCCAGGTGGAGGTTCTTTGCCAAAGCGTCCTTCGGTCGTGGTGGTCGGCGGTGGCTTCGGAGGCTTGGAAGCGGCCCGGGCGCTCGGGGATGTCGATGTCGACGTAACCCTGGTCGACAAAAAGAACCATCACTGCTTTCAACCTTTGCTCTATCAGGTCGCAACCGCCGCGCTTTCGCCGGCCGATGTGGCCTGGCCGATCAGGTCGGTGTTGTCCAGCCAGCAGAATGCCACGGTGATTATGGCCGAGGTGAGCGGCATCGACCTCGAAGCTTGCGCCGTCGCAACGTCCGATGGCCTCAGGATTCCGTTCGACTACCTTATCCTGGCAACCGGTGCGACCAGCTCGTATTTCGGGCACCCTGACTGGGCCCAGTACGCGCCCGGCCTCAAGACTATCGAAGATGCTACGCGAATTCGTGCACGCATCCTGAGTTGCTTCGAGCACGCGGAGCGGTTGCAGGACGAAGCGTCACGGCAACAGGCCATGACCTTCGCGATCGTGGGGGGAGGTCCGACCGGGGTCGAGCTTGCCGGCGCCATAGCAGACGTCGCGCATAACGTTCTCGCGCGTGACTTTCGCCGGGTTGATCCCCGATCCGCGAAAATCTTCCTGCTCGACGCTGGTAAGCGCGTGCTGCCGACTTTCGAAGAAGAGCTCTCCGAATATACGCGCGAGGCTTTGCAGAAGATGGGCGTTGAGGTCTTGGCGGGATGCTCGGTCACGAACGTTTCTGAGGACTGTGTCACACTCTCCGACGGCCGCCGCATCGACTGCTGCTGCACCTTGTGGGCTGCAGGTGTGCGCGCGAGCGCTGCCGCGGCCTGGCTCGAAGCCCCGGCCGACCGCGCCGGCCGGGTGATTGTGGACGACTCGTTGCGGGTCTCACCTCATCGCAACATCTTCGCGATCGGCGACGTTGCGGCCTCAAGGAGCGAGGGCAAACCGGTGCCGGGACTGGCACCCGCCGCGAAGCAGATGGGGCAGTTCGTTGGGTCCCTCATTGCGCAGGAATTATCAGGGGAAAGCCGAAAGCCGGAACCCTTTGTCTATCGTCACCAGGGCGATCTCGCGACGATCGGTCGAAAGTCCGCCGTCGTGTCGCTCGGGCGAATCCGGCTGAAAGGGTTGCCGGGTTGGCTCTTCTGGAGCGTGGTCCACATCTACTTCCTCATCGGACTGAGGAACAGGATAACGGTCGCCATCAACTGGCTTTGGGAATATCTCACCTTCCAGCGGGGTGCGCGGCTCATCTCCTAGGCGCGCGCCGCAGAGAAGTCACGCACCCGTGCTTCAAAAAGATCCGTGCGGTGGGATGAGGCTACCGTCTGCTGGTCTTATCCGGATCGGCGGGCGCGGGCTCGTCTTCTCTCGCATTCCCGGTTGGGTGGTTCGCCGTACTGCCGCCGCCAGTTCCAATTGCGCCTCCGATAGCGCCAGTTCGGCTGGCTGGCGTCGTACCTCCTGGCTGCAGCCGCGACCTTATGCCGGAGGCGCCCGCAGGCTTCGGTCCCGTATCACTCATGC
>Ga0136846_1224946_pt1 | contig 10228 bp, 9 predicted proteins | sample HopSoiMetagenom2_FD_96841 | JGI IMG/M metagenome (GOLD analysis project Ga0136846, IMG submission 96841) | Grasslands soil microbial communities from Hopland, California, USA - 2 Assembly 2016 (version 4) | ecosystem: Environmental > Terrestrial > Soil > Grasslands | place: USA: Hopland... | reverse complement strand
GCAGCTGAAGGCTGCCGGCGCGATCATCATCGGCAAGGCCAACCTGTCCGAGTGGGCCAACTTCCGGTCCGGCCCGTCCTCGAGCGGTTGGAGCGGCGTCGGCGGCCAGACCAACATGCCGTACGTCCTCGATCGCAACCCGTGCGGCTCGAGCTCCGGCTCCGGCGTCGTCGCTGCCGCCGATCTCGCGGTCGCAGCCGTCGGCACGGAGACGGACGGCTCGATCGTCTGCCCGTCCGGCGCGAACGCCGACGTCGGGATCAAGCCGACACTCGGGTTGTGGAGCCGCGCAGGCGTCGTTCCGATCAGCGCCAATCAGGACACGGCGGGCCCGATCGCTCGCAACGTGACCGACGCTGCGGTGCTCCTCGGCGCGGCGACCGGCGTCGACTCGCAGGACGCCGCGACCGCCGCTCAGGCCGGCCACGCGTTCACCGATTACACGCAATTCCTCAACGATCACGCTCTTCAGGGCAAGCGAATCGGCGTCTGGCGGGCCGGCACGTACGACCCGAAATTGGTGGGCTCTGTCGTCGAGCCGATCCTCAACAACGTCATCGCCGCGCTCAAGTCGCAAGGTGCGACCGTCGTCGACCCGACCGACATCGATCTGTCGGCGACCGTCAACGAGTTCCCGGCCCTTCTGTGCGAGTTCAAGACCGACATCGCGACGTATCTCCACACCTACGTCCACGGTACGAACCCGGTGACGCACGCCGCGTACGCGCAAACGCTCGCCGACCTGATCGCCTTCGATCAGAGCCATCCGAACCTCGAAGGACCGTGGAACGACGCGGTCTTCGAGGCCGCCGAGGCGACGAACGGCCGTGACGCCAATTGCGCTGCTCTACGGCAGGCGACGACGCCTCCCGTTCAGGCCGCGATCGACCAGCTCATGACCGCCAATCGCCTCGACGCGATCATCGCCCTCACCAACGGTCCGGCGTGGCCGACGAACGACAACCCGAATGAGGGCGATCTCAACGGCCACTTCGAGTACTTCGTCGGCTCGTCGACTGCGGCTGCCGTGTCGGGTTACCCGGACATCACGGTGCCCGCCGGCTACGACGCGGGACTGCCGCTCGGGATCACCTTCATCGGCGGACGCTGGGCCGAGCCGAAGCTGCTCGGCCTTGCTTACGACTACGAGCAGGCGACGCACGTTCGTGTCCCACCGCAGTTCATCCCGACGATCGGCGACGCTCTGTTCCCCGGCGTCCCAAACCCGGCCGATCGGGTGCAGGCGCTGCGGAAGCAGGCGATCCACGCTCACAGCGACCTCGTCGCGCGCGTGCGGTAGAGGCACCTCCTGGAAACACGAAGCCCGGCCGCTCGGCCGGGCTTCGTGTTGTTCACCGAGCCGGTCACCTACCAGCAGCGGAACGTGCCAACGAGCAGGTGGGACTTGGCCGTAGAAACCCAGGCGACGTGCGCACGATATGAACCGCGTGTCATCCCGGAAGCGAGAGACACCGTCGCCGCGTGATCGACGACACCCAGCGACGACTGCGGTGGAACGAACGTGCCGGCCTTGAGGTTCATCGACACGTTGACGTCATAACCGTTCGCAGGGCCGTACTTGCCGTCCTTGTCGACAGACTTGCCGTAGTCCTGCGTCCCGAAATGCACTGAGAGCGTCCAGCCTTTTGCCGGCGTGGTCACCGCACCGGGACCAGCCGAAAAGCCCCACTCGCCGTGCCCGTGCCCGCAGCTGCCGCCGTCAAAAGAGAACTTTCGAGCGTCGAGCCGGAATTTGACGGCGACGTGGCAGTACAGACGAAAGCCGCTGTGCTCTCCTGCGTGACACGGAGGCTGCCGCGTCAGGGCAGCTGCCTTCACAGGGAACCGCCCCGGCTCATCGCCTTTCGACCCGGCGGCGCTCGTCATCGGCAGAGCACCGATCGTCAGGACGACCAACGCGCAACCAGCGGCCGCCTTCCGGCGGGGTCTGCTCACAAGCCGAACCTTCGCATGTACACCTCTAGGATTGCTGCCGCTGACCCGTCAACCGAGAGTAGGAGGCACGAGTGGCGGACCCCACGAGCACAGACGCCGACAAGTACAAGGTCATCTTCGAGAACGAGCGCGTCCGTGTTCTCGAATACCGCGACGAACCGGGGCAGGTCACGAAGCCGCATGAACACCCGGACAGCGTCATGTACACACTCTCCTCGTTCGACCGCCGACTCATTGACGAGAACGGCGACGCTCGCGACGTCTCTCTCGATCAGGGAGAGGTGCGCTGGCTGGATGCTCAAACCCACAGCGGAGAGAACACCGGGCAGACAGCGACTCATGTCCTGTTCGTCGAGCTCAAGGAGCGACGTCCGCCGCAGGGCAGCTCGCCCGGCTCGACTCTCGGACCGGCGTAGCGTCTCGACGGAATCGCGCGCCCTCAGCCGGGCTGCGCCGTAGACCGCTTCAGCCGTGTCTCCGCGATCGCTTCTCCGGCCGCATGGGCGGCCGCGTGTCCGGTTACGGCCGACAGGAAATCAGTGCGCTGCAGCGCGTACAGGTTGGAGTCGACCGTAGCCTTGACCGTCGCCGTCCGCGGCACGTCGCGTAGGAGTGCGATCTCGCCGAAGTAGTCGTCTTCGTGCGCGGTCGTGTGGTGTCCGCCCGCATCGATGTCGAGCTCACCGTGGCCCACGATGTAGAAGCGGTCGCCCGCGTCACCTGCCTGAATGACGACCTCTCCCGCAGCGAACGACATTGGGACGAGGCTCGCCGCGACCTGTTCCTTCGTCGCGATCGAAAGCGGAGCGAACAACGGGACGCGATCGATGAGGTCGAGTTCCGGCGCGGGAGCGACGGTCCTGTCGATCGCGATGAGCTTTCGGTAGGTGAGCATTGCCAGCAGGGGAAGAATCGACCCGACGACAACGAAAGCCGGCCGAGGTCCGATCGCTCTGACCACGGCCGGCGCCGCGATCGAGCCGACGGCGACTCCGCCCATCGCGAGACCCCAGACGAGTCCGAGCACGCGGGTCAGCAGCCGATTTGGGACGAGCCGCTGGAGGAGTGTGAACACCGCGACGTCCTCGAAGCTGTTGGCGGCGCCGACGATCGCCAGCAAGACGATCGCAGCTCCGAAATACGGTCTCACGGCCATCAACGTGATCGGTACGCCCCAGAACACGAGTGACAGTCCGAAGGGAGCGGCGAGCCGGCCACCGCGGAGCGTCATCGCTGCGATCGCCCCGATCAGCCCGCCGGCGCCGATCGCGGCCGTCAGGTACCCGACTTGCGCCCCGCCTCCGTCGAAGATCTGGAAGGCAGCGACGACGATGAGGACGTTGAGGCAACCGCGGACGAACGTCTGCGCGACGATCAGGCCTACGACGAGCCGGGCGCTCCCCTCATGCACGACTGTCCGGAACCCGTCCGCGATCATTCGCCGGAGGCTCCCCCCGTCGGTCTCGGCGGCGAGGCGGACGCGGCTCTCGACCTTGACGCGAGCGAGCAGGACGGCGCCGACGACAAGCACTGCCGCCCCAAGGGCGAAGACCGTAGCCACGTCCGCAAGAGACACCAACACCCCCGCGACCACCGGCCCGACGAGCGTGCCGAGGCTCTCGATCGTCGACGTCGCGCCGTTCGACGCGATCAGCTCCTCAGGCGTCCGCGCCAGCGACGGCAGCAGCGCCTGCAGCGCCGGCCGGATCAACGTCGCAGAGAGCCCGACAACGCTGGCGAACGCGAATACGAGGACTCGATTGTCTGCGGACGCCGCTGCCGCGGAGGCGGCGAGCGCACCGGCACCGAGGAGCGTCAGTGCGAGAAGAAAGCGCTCGCGGCGAAACCGGTCGCCGAGCGAAGCGGCGAAGGGTGCGACGGCCGCTGCCGGCAACAACCGGACCAACCCCGCGATGCCGACCGCGGCAGTACCGCCCTGCTCGTAGGCAAAGACGCCGAGCGCGACGAAATGCGCCCACTCCGCCGCAATCGCCGCGCCCCAGGCGAGCTCCACCCGCCGAACGTTGTCGTTTCGAAAAGCGGCTCCGAGAGCCGAGACCAACCGACGTGGTTGAACCACCAGCTCATTGAATCGGTCGCGGTCCTTCGGAACAACCCCGGCCCGTGCAGCGAAACTCTCCTCGTGCGCGGCTGTGCTTCCTCCGATCGGGGTGATGCAACCCGTGCATGCGGGCGACATGCTTGCGCTGGTGACCGTCACCGTCACGCCTCGAGCCCGGAACTAGGTGTCTGAGTCGGCGCTGTCAGCGAGCTCGACGCTCGTGCCGGAACAGCCGGCGTTGTCTCGGCGAAGGCTGATCCTTCCGCTCGCACTCGCGCAGTTCATCTGCAGTTTCGCGGGCTCGAACATGAACGTGATGATCACCGACATCAGCGACGACCTCGACACGACGGTGAAAGGCGTGCAGACCGCGATCACGCTGTTCCTGCTGATCATGGCCATTCTGATGATTCCGTGCAGCAAGTTGACCGACCGCTGGGGCCGGAAGCGGTGCTTCAACTTGGGTCTGACGCTGTACGGGGTGGGCGCTCTGCTGAGCGCCGTGTCTCCGAGTCTCGGCGTGCTGATCCTGGGGAACTCCGTGTTCGAGGGCGTCGGCACTGCGTTGTTGATCCCGCCCGTCTACATCCTGGCGACGTTGTGGTTCAACGATCTCACCTCTCGGGCCTGGGCTTTCGGCGCGATCAGCGGGTTGGGCGGCGTTGGCGCCGCAGCGGGACCACTGATCGGCGGGCTGATCACCACGGGGATCAGCTGGCGTGCGGCGTTCGTCTTTCAGGCCGCGGTCGTCGCGACGATCATCCTCCTCAGCCGCCGTCTGGTCGACCCGCTGCCACGCGATCCGACGCGACCATTCGACGCAGTCGGGGCGATTCTCTCGGCCGTCGGCATGTTCTGCGTGGTCTTCGGGATCCTGCAAGCGGGCACCCACAATGTGCTCTTTGCGGTGTTCCTCGTGCTCGGAGTCGCGTTCTTGATCGGCTTCTACCTCTACATCCGCTCTCGGGAGCGCGCGGGGAAAGAGGCGCTTCTGTCGACGGGGCTGTTCAAGAACCGGACCTCCAACCTCGCGCTGGTCACTCAAAACATGCAGTGGCTTGTGCTCATGGGCGTGTCGTTCGTCGTGTCGGTCTTCCTGCAGACGGTGCGCGGGTACAGCGCGATCGGGACGGGCGTTGTCTTCACCGCCGCGACAGTTGGCGTCCTGGTCTCATCCTTCGCTGCGGGGCGACTCGCGAAGAAGTATTCGCAGCGAACGCTGATCGTGGCGGGCTTTCTCGTCACGTTGGCCGGCATCGGGTTGTTGCTCGGCTTCGTCCACTCCTCGGACAGGGTTGTCGCGTTCGTTCCCGGCCTGCTGCTGATCGGCCTGGGCCTCGGCGTGATGCTGACTCCGTCGGTCAACGTCGTGCAATCCAGCTTCCCCGAGAACCTGCAGGGTGAGATATCGGGCCTTTCGCGCAGCGTGTCCAATCTCGGCTCGACTTTCGGCACCGCGATCGCCGGCACGATCCTCGTGTCCGTCGTCGCCACCGGCACGAAGTCCTATGCGATCGCGATGATCGTGCTTGGCGTGTTCGGGCTCATCGGGCTCGTCGCAGCCCTGCGTCTGCCTGCCAAACCGCAACGCGTCGCGTAGCATCCGGCCGTGCGCGAGGTTCGCACCGGCGTCTGGCACTGGGAGGCGCGACACCCTGAGTGGAACGAGCGGCAATGGTGGGGGCCGTTGGTGTCGTCGTACGCGATCGACGACGGCGCCCGCCTGTTGCTGTTCGACCCGCTCGCACCGCCGGACCAGCTCGAGCAGCTCGCAGACGAGCGCGAGACGGCGATCGTCCTGACGTGCCCTTGGCACAGACGCGAGGCCGAAGCACTCGCCGACCGCTACGGCGCGCCCCTCTATGTGCCGCCACCCGACGAGGGCGATCCGAGCCCGGTCGACGGAACGGTCTTCAGAGAGGGGGATCGGCTGCCGGTCGGTGCCACCGCATTTCCGGGAATGGAGCCGAACGATCTCGTGCTCTGGGTCGAGAGCCACGCCGCGCTCGTCGCCGGCGACACGCTCCAGGACCGCGGTAACGGCCTGCAGTTCCTCGGCGACCTGACGAACAACGTCCCCGCGCACATCGACGTCGAGCAGGTGCTCGAAAAGATGCAGCCGCTCCTCGCGCTACCGGTCGAGATCGTCCTGCTCACGCACGGAACGCCCACCGATAGGGCCGCGCTCGAGCATGCGCTCGCGAGGCCTCCTCCCCAAGGCCGCTAGCCGACGCGGACGACCACGAACTCGGCGGGGCGGAGAGGCGCGAAGCCCACGACCACGACGAGTCGGCCGTTGTCGATGTCGTCCTGCGTCATGGTGGTCCGGTCACAGCGGACGAAGTACGCATCTTCTTCGTGCACTGCCTCGAGCGCGCCTTGTCGGAAGAGCGTGTGCATGAACGCCTCGACCTGTGTGCGCACAACCGTCCAGAGCGTTTCCGTGTTCGGCTCGAAGGCGGCCCACCGTAACCCGTCCGACACGCTCCGCTCGATGAACAGCGCGAACCGGCGAACGTTGACGTATCTCCACTCGGGATCGGAGGAAAGCGTGCGCGCTCCCCAGACGCGAACACCCTGTTGCCTGCGAATGACGTTGAGCGACGCGCTGTTCGCAGTGGCGACCTCGCCGTCCGTCAGCGAGATGGTGACGTCCGTCACTGCTCTGACGACCTCGCCCGCGGGGGCCTTCCAGACCGCTCGTTCTCGATCGGTCCGCGCATAGACGCCGACGACGGCGCCCGATGCGGCCGTTTCGGTCCCGTCGGGCAGCCGGAGGCGCGGGAAGTACGCGGCGGCGTTCCTCGCCGAGCCGAGTGTCGGAGCCCAGCCGAGAGCGTCAGTGAGAGCGAAGCTCGCCGGCGGATCGACGACCGCGAACGCCCGGCGCTGCTCGCACAAGGCAACTGCCTGAACGAAGAGCGCCGTCGCATCGACCGGGCCGAGGCCGGCCGCGTCCGGGATCGCGAGGATCGAGAACCGGATGTCGTCAAGCACCTGGAGCCCGTCCGAGAGCTGTCCCTGCGCCCCGACGACGAACGCGCGCGTGCCGCCGTTGTCGAAGAAGAGCCGGACGGCCCGGCGGAGCTCTCCGTCGGCACTTCCAAAGGCTCGCTCGTACGCGACGAGGCTCGTCACCTCGACCGCTGCGGCCGGCGCTCCCGGGGACGCAATCCCGACGAACGCCGCGTCCGACGTGTTGGCACCGTCGATCTGGGCGGCGGCCGTTGGCACGCCGCCGCTCGTCGGCGCGCCTACCGTGATCTCTCGAGCGGTGCGCAGGAACCGAGCCACCGACCCCCGGTGTCGCGAGCCGTCCGTCACGGCTGAAGCTTCTCAAAAGCGCTCAACCAAGCGGTTCTGCGGCCTGTTTGGGTGCGCCGCTCGCGGGTAGGCGATTGGTACCACCGAATGAGGCGCAGCCTCGGAAGGAGGTACACATGGGAATCGTCCAGCTATGGGAATTCAACGTCGTGACGACCCCAACCATCGATCTCACGAAGCTCGACCTGACAGGGTTCAAGGTCGAGGCTCGTGACGGTGACATCGGCAAGGTGGACGAAGCGACCCACGAGGCCGGCGGCAGCTTCATCGTCGTCGACACGGGCCCGTGGATCTTCGGCAAGAAAGTGATGATTCCGGCGGGCGTGATCCGCGACATCGATCCGGACACCGAGACCCTCCTCGTCAGCTTGACGAAGGAGGAGATCAAGAACGCGCCCGAGTTCGACGAGAAGCGGTACCGGGACCAGAGCTATCGCGACGAGCTCGGCGACTACTACGGTCGCCAGGGTGCATTGCACTCGAGCGATCGCTTGTAGACGCCACTGGTCCGTGCGATACCCGAGGCCCCGCAACTGCGGGGCCTCACCGTTAGGCGATTCGTCGTCCCGGGAGTAGCGTCTCCGAGAAGTGCCGTTCACGCTGAAACCGCTCACGCTGACAACGGCGGTCTTCCTCGCCGCCTTCGCGGCGGCTACCGCGAGCGCGGCGGTGCTGCCGACATCAGGGGAGAAGACGATCGTGAGTTACTGCAGCTCGAGTGGAGACGTTTGTTACGGCGTCTTCAACCGCAACGGCCAGATCCTCCTCCGCATCACGACAGCGGCGCGCTATTTCCCGCGCTACACGCTCTGCGTGACGCGCCTACCTCGAGGAAACAACCCGGAGCACGCCCAACGCTGTGGCTTGTTTCCGCTCTTCCGGCAAAGCGGATCGGTTTGGGGCTCATCAGTGAACTACGCGCGTCAATTCGTCGGGCCGCTCGCCCACCCGCTCGCGCCGCTACGCGGCCGCTATCGGGTGACCTGGAGGAACCAGTGCTCGGGGTGCTCGCCGAAGGCACGCCGTCATAGCGCTGCCGGGGCGCCGCTCGGGCCGTCGCTCGCTTTCAGGTTTCCGTTCGCGCGGCGATAGCGGCGGAGGCGTGACGCGCAGCCCGGAGCCCTCCGCGCGACGGTCTGCGATCGTGCTTGAGCTCGAGGTTCAATCCGATTACGGCCAGATCTACATCTACGACGCCGAGACGCAGGCGTCGGGCGAGAACGACACCGAGGACGACAACCCTCTCATGCGCGCGCTGGACGACGCGTCGAATTCGCGGCGCTTCGTCGGGTACGACAACGGGCTCGTCGACGTCCTTACTCCCAGCCAGTACAACTGGAAGGCGCCGATGCACATCGTGGTCAGCGACGATCCGCCTCCGCTCGAAGTGGACGGATGGGATCACGTCGTCGAGGTGCCGTTGCCGGTCCCGTCCGGGAGGCTCGCCTTCGAGGCCTCCGGCGGTGGCGCGCCGATCGAGACGCGCGTCCCGCCGAACACGTACCGCGCCCGCATCTCCGGGCGAGGCTACGTCGCCGGAGCGGGCGAGATCGAAGGGCATGAGAGCTACCGGCTTCAGCTCTGGCCGGCGGAGGAAGCGCCCCCGAAGCTCATCAAGTACTGGAGCGGTTTCGACGTGATGCGCCCGGACGGCTAGCGCGACTACGATCCGCGCCGTCGTGTTCACGGTCGAGCAACGGGACGCCCTGCGCGAACGCGTGCTGGCCCTCGCCAAGGACGACGGACGGATCGTCGCCGGAGCCGCAGTCGGCTCGCTGGCGCTCGGCGGCGGCGATCGCTTCTCCGACCTCGACCTCACGTTCGCCGTAGCCGACGGCGTGCCTGTTGCCGAGGTGCTCGACGACTGGACGCGCACGCTGAGCCACGAGTCGGGCGCGGTGCAGCTCGTCGATCTGGAGCGCGCGCCGACGATCTATCGGGTGTTCCTCCTGCGGGACGCGCTCCAGTTCGATCTCTCACTCACGCCCGCGGCTCGCTTCGCACCGGCAGGCCCGCGCTGGCGCACGTTGTTCGGCGACATCGTCGAGACCCAAGCTCGTGCGCCCAAGCCGCCCGCCGCGGGCGACCTCTTCGGCTGGGGTGTGATCTACGGCCTTCACGCACGCACATGCATCGAACGCGGGCGCGTCTGGCAGGCGGAGCACTACGTCGGCGCGGTCCGGGACCACGCGCTTTCGCTCGCCTGCCTTCGCCGCGACCTGCCAGCGGTGCAGGCGCGCGGCTACGACGATTTGCCCGCCGATGCGCTCTCCGCCTTCGACGGAACACACGTCGAGTCGCTGGACCCCGAGCGTCTCCGCAGCGCGCTCTCGGCGGGGATGCGACGGCTCCTGGGCGAGGCCAGGGACGCGAACCTGTCGGGCGTCGACGCGGTCGCCGAGCGGCTCGCCGGACTGCCGTAGGCTTACGGCGAGGGGACCGCCACCCGGTTCGCGGGCACGATCTGCGCCTGGAAGGCGAAGACGTCGCGACTCTGCGGGTCGATGAGCGCCTTGACCCAGTGGACGTCGTTCGTGTCCCCCTCGGGATGCGCGGCGAAGGTGTGGTCGCCGAACGTCTCGACGCGTGTGAAGTTCTCGACGCGTCGTCCATTTGCGTCGAGCAGCGGCTTGTCGATCATGAAGTAGTGCGAGTCGCCGTGGACGAGCACGACGGGCTTCGCGAACAGAATCGTCTCGTCGCGCAGCTTCGAGAGCAGGTCGTGGAAGCCGTCCGGGTTGCCGTCGGTCTCGACGAGGGTGTTCGCGTTCCGCTTCGGCGCGCCCTGGTAGCCCGAGAGGTCGAAGCCGGGATCGGCCTGCCAGATGATCATCACGCCCGCGGAGCCCTGCTCGCGTGCTTCCGCGAACGTCTCGGCGAGCCATT
>Ga0136846_1221409_pt1 | contig 10228 bp, 11 predicted proteins | sample HopSoiMetagenom2_FD_96841 | JGI IMG/M metagenome (GOLD analysis project Ga0136846, IMG submission 96841) | Grasslands soil microbial communities from Hopland, California, USA - 2 Assembly 2016 (version 4) | ecosystem: Environmental > Terrestrial > Soil > Grasslands | place: USA: Hopland... | reverse complement strand
GAACCCGGATGGAGTCGTCGGTCACCCGGTTGGGTCACGTCGGCAACCGGTGGCTGTGACTCGGACATACGCGGACCTCCTGGGTTGTGATTGCGGCCAACCCGACGGGGTGGCCGCACTGTCATCTGGCCGTTACCCGAGCGTGGGAATCGAAACGACGCGTCCCGGGCGCGGGAGAGGGTGTCCTCTTGCGGGTAGGTGCGATCGGCTGATGTCAGCGGTGTCTGCGGCGCAGATTGGTGGCCAACTTGCGAAGCTTGGCGGCGAGGGGGTGGCTTGCTCTCGGCTCGAGCGCCGCCAGCACCAGCAGGATCAGGAAGAGCAGCGCGAAGACCGCCAGGAGTAGCAACACGACCTGGTCGGGATCATTCATCGTGCCGCTCTCCATCGTGCACTGGGTGTCACACCCGCGGGTTCAGGCGGGGATGCCGGCGAGCCGCTTGATGGCCCGCAGCCCTTCCGGGCTGCCTGACCAGTGGTTCTCCAAGCCGTCCGGGCCGGCTGCGTTGATGACCGAGCGCAGGGCAAGGGCCACCACGATCGCGTCGTCGGCGTATCCCACGAGGGGGTGAAGTCGGGTAGTCGATCGTGAACATCAGGTATCCGATCAACAGCATCAGCTGACGCGAACGCCGCGTGGCAGGGTGGTCGGCGGCGAGCCGGCGCAGCAGGCGCAACACGTCCGGCGGTAGGCGCAGGGCTGCTTTGAGGGTCGTGGGGTCGTCTTGTCTGCGGCCGATCACATACAGCGCGATGACCCCGACCACCCACACAGCCAGTAGGCCGACGACGGTCCGGCGAGAGCCTGTCACCACATGTGACCAGTCCGAAGATGCCATCGTTCTCCTAACCTCGGGCCGCTGACACTAGGCACGCGTCATGAAGACAAAGTGAAGACGGGCTTTCGCGCGCGAATATGCCTTGCGGAATGGGCGACTCGCCTGCTCGTCGCGTGCACCGCGAGGTGTTGCGTCAAGCGCAGCAGGGCCGCAGTGGGCGCACTCGGCCATCGACACTCCGTGCGGGGGACGCGCGCGTGACTCAGATGCTGTTGGCTCGTATCTCGACTGGCGCGGCAGGCCGCGGCGCCGAGTCGGGCCGGCGTCGAGGCGCCTTGGAGTTGTGCTCGGCCAGCCGCCAACCGAATTGTCGCTCCTCTAGGACCGACCAGCGGGCATGACCCAAGGTGCCCAGCGTGCGCCAGTGCTCCGGCGGTAGCTGCAGCAGTCGGCCGACGAGGGCACGTGCCGTTCCACCGTGGGTAACCACGAGAAGGGTCCCTGCTTGCAACAGTCGAGACAGCGCCTCATCGACGGCTTCACCGGCTCGGGACGCGACCTCCTCCAGCGTCTCACCATTGCCCCTTCGCGTATCGGTGCCGGCCCGCCAGGCGTCGTACTCATCCGGAAAGCGATGCGCCACCTCAGCGCGGGTCAGCCCTTCCCATGTCCCGATATGGGCCTCGCGCAGACGCGGGTCGAGCGTCACACACCCGCCCATACGAGCCGACAAGACCGCCGTCGTCTCCCGGGTGCGCCGGGCGTCCGAGGCGATCACTGTGGTCGGCTTCAAACGCTCCAAGTAGCCAGCCGCCAGCTCGACCTGCAGCAGACCCACCTCATCAAGAGGTACGTCGGTGGTCCCCTGGAATCGGTGCTGTTGATTCCAAGCGGTGCGACCGTGCCGCCACACGACCACCCGGCGCGGAGCGTCCATCATCCCCGCACACTCCAAGGCGTGGTCGCCCCCGCCACGCCGAGGAGGTTCAGCACGAGCCTAGTCTTCACCGCGGGAACGGTACGGACTCGACATGAGGAAACCGTGAAGCAGCCGGCCGGCACGCGCGGCGCCTCACACGCGCGGGCGCCGCTGCAGGTCGCGCACGGCGGGGTAGGTGTGCTCCGCAACGAACGCCGGCTTCACGACGGACGCGGCGAAGAACGCCCACAGCACGAATGCGCCGCCGTCGACGAGGATGACCGCGCCGATGCCAACGAGCACGACTTGGCAACAGGATGTGGCCCCACCGCGCCAGCGCTTTCGTGCGAGCACCGACCTGGTGGCGAACAAGCGACCGAGCGGGCACGGACCGCGACCATGACAAGAACATTCCGCAGTAGCGCGCCGGGCCCCCGCCGCCCGTGATTGCCAACCGGCACGTACATGCGATGCTGTCCCCGCCGTGGGCAACGCTGGCGAGGGCGAACGCAGGCCGGGCGGTACCATTGAGGTCGGCCCGTCGGAAGTCGCGCGGGACCCGCTTTGCGACCAGTATTGCCAGGCAGTCCTTTCGGTGTCGTCGACGCAATCTCACCCAACCGCTACCAACCCGGGCCACGGTCGTTGTAACTTCGTTGGCAGCCCGTCAGGACGCACCCGACGACGCATCGTCACCCCGAACGGCTCTCGTCGCACCGGCCACTGACGTGCAGCCACCCGAGGTCAGGGCGCTCCCGCGTCGCCAAAATCGGCACAACCGCAAAGCACCCAAGGAGTTGCACCCGTGATGGTCCGGTCCCGACTGTCGATCCTGGTGGTCGCCGTCTTGATTGCGACGCTGCTGAGCTTCCCCGCGCCCGGGTCCACCCGGTCCTGGCGCAATGTCATCAACGACCAGTTCACGGCCGGTACGAGGGTCCCGGCGCACTGGGGCCTATACAACGGACGGTATGGGTCCGGACAGCGGAATTGCGCGTCCCCGCGCCAGGTGTTCGTGAACTCCCACGGGTACCTGGTGCTGCGCGAGTCGTACCGGAGGACCGGTAAGTGCGGCGCGGGCTGGTACACGGGCGGCATGAAGATCGCCGCGGCGTACAAGGGCGTGGACCAGCGGATCACACTGCGGTTCCGGCGAGTCGGGGCGATCCACTCGCACCGCAACATCCCCATGTTCTGGGACAGCGACGACAGGTACTCCGCCCACCAGGTCGAGGCCGACTTCTGCGAAGGGGAGTCCTCGACCGGCTGCGCCACCTTCTTGCACTACGCGGCCACCAACCGGCAGATCAGCCACGCTTACACCGTCGACCAGAACACCTGGCACACCTACCGGTTCATCATCCGCGACCACCTGGTCAGGGCCTTCGTCGACGGCAGGGTGCGGTGGGACTACCACGGCACCTCGTTCACCATCCCGGATGCGCGGCGTCGCCTGGTGCTCCAGCAGGAGTGCGCCTACACAGGCACGCACACCTGCCCCAAGGGCACCACCGGGCAGGAACGGATCCAGATCGACTGGCTCAAGCTGGACCACCTCGTCTCTTCCTGACACGAATCAGAGCCGGTCGCGCCTAACCGGGAACCTTCGCACCGATACAGCGGGTCGACGGGCTCGCCACCCCTTTGACGTGCAGGACTGACCGGACTGACCGGCCTTCCATTCGCCGGGGGACGACAACCACGCCTCGCATCGTGCCGGGCGACCGCTGAGCGCATCCGCGCCCGCGATGTCGGCGAACCGCACGATCGGGTCACGTCCCTGAAGAGGCCCCATCTGCGCGCCTGGTGTCAACGTCGTTCGTGGCTTCCCAGATAAGTGGTCCATCGGAGGCTTGCCCCACGGGCCACAGTGTTGCTGGGGGGTCCGGTACCGTCGCGATGTGGCGGCATTGGTCATTGTCGTTGTGGTGCTGTCGGGTGCGCTCGGGCTGCTGGCGCAGCGCCGCCTCGCCAAACGCGCAACAAGCGAGAGCCAGGACTCCTTTGAGGGCATCCCGCTCACCGACCTGTTGGCCCCGGTGCGCATACTCGTCGCGCTCGTGCTGGCCTTCGTCCTCGTCGAGACGTTCACGTCCTACGAAGACGCCGGCGACGCCGCCGACGACGAGGCCGGCGCCGTATCGACGGAAGCCGTAGCGGCCGCGCTCCTGCCATCGCCGACCGGTCCGCACCTCGTTGCCCAGCTGCGCTGCTATGCCCGCGCCGTGGAGGGGCCGGGGTGGGACTCGCTCGAGGCCACCCGCCACACCTCATCGATCTCCAATGACGCCGACGCGCGGGTCGCGGCCGCGGTCGCCCACGCGGAGCAGGCTGGCACCAGCCAGACCCTGGTGGGTGAGGTCGTAGCCGCCGAGCGCGACCGCGCCACGGCGCGCCGGGTCCGCCTCGCCCAGGCCGCGCCATCGGTGCCGGCGATCGTGACAGCACTGCTGGTTGGCTGCGTCGCCATCACCGTCGCGTCCACGGCCGCCTTCGCCGACCGCCGTATCCGCCCGAGCCTGCGTTGGACGCTTCTGGGCGTCACCACACTCATATTCACGGCGTCGCTGCTGGTGATCCTCGACCTCGACCGCCCCTTCGGCGGCGTGGCCAGGATCAACCCGACGGCAATGCGCGCCGTGGAGGAGCAGATCAGCACCACGTCCTTCGGCGCCAACCCTCCGTGTGACCTGTCAGGTGCCCCGCTTGCCGGTAGCTAACCTGCGGATCGGCGTTTCGGCTGCCGAGTGGCGGCAACAAACGGATCCCCGCCAGGACGCAGAGCTCTCGGTGTGTACACGCGTGGTATCAGGACATGACCACCGCGGGACATTGGGGACGTTCTGAACTGGCGGCGATGACGGCTCGTGCGGTCCGTGGCCAGGGGTCCGGTTCTCGGCGCCGGATGGCCGGGGCCTAACCGCGTCTCGACCCGCGCCGGGATCGGTCCACCTGCCGTCATCGTGGCGGAAGTGCCAGGGGAAGCGGGGGTCGAGCGAGGTGACCCGACGGCGCCGTACGAGGCTGGCAAGCCCGAGCGTGGCCTCCAGCATCGCGAAATTGTCACCGATGCATGAGCGGGGGCCCGCCCCGAACGGCAGAAACTGCCAGCGGTCCCGGCCCCGCGACGGCTCGGCGCTGAATCGGTCCGGATCAAAGGTCGCCCGGGCCGTCGACCGCCTGGAAGCCGGCGTGCGCGTGCAGCGCCTGAGCGATCTGCGCCGCGGTGCCGACGATGTCGGGGGCGAAGAGCAGGCCGGCCGAGCCCTGCGGTGAGCAGGTGCGGGCAGCCGTGCCTCCGCGTGCGCCACGTAGCGGGCGACCTGCTCATGAGTTGTCGAGTCCGTCGGAGTGATGACGAGCCCCGCGACATCCGGGCGGACGCACCGGCCGGGTGGATCGATCGGAACAGGGCCGAAGTTCAGTCGCCGGTGACCTTGTAGTGGACCAGCAGCGAGCCGGACGGGCTGGCGATGCTCTGGACCAACTCGAGTGAGTAGGTTAGGCCATCCTCGAACAGGCGCCGACCGATCCCGACCACGCGCGGCGCGACGAGCAGCCGGACCTCGTCCACGAGTCCCGCGGCCAGCAGCGACTGGGTCAGTGAGATGCTGCCGTGGACCCCGATGTCGAGACCTTCACCCGTCTTCAATTTTTCCACGAAGTCGTTGACCGGGCCCTGAATGGACTCCGCGTTCGCCCACTGCCCCGTCAAGGGTGTCGCCGTCGCCACGTACTTGCGCGCATTGTTGATGAAGTCGGCGAACGGCTGGTCGTCGGACTCCGGCCAGTAGCTCGACCACTCCTCATACATCTTGCGACCGAGCAAGACGGCGTCTTGGGTCGCGATCACGTCGCCGAGGTTCGCCTCCATCACCTCGTCGAACTGGAACAGGAACTGGTCGGGTTCCTCCGCTACCCCGTCGACCGACACCAACATGTACGCCACGACCTTGCGCATGCTCCCGCTCCTTCCATCTCGCCCTGTCCCGGGCCGCCTCGATACCGACCGAGATCAGCAGCGAAACTCATCGGCACCGGGGGACGACGAGATCACGATCGTGGCTACGACGGTTGCTCGTGGCCCTCTCCGAGGTGTGATCGCTCGGCGGACGGCCCGGCGTACATTCACTGCGGCACCGGCGTGACCCACGCTAGCCTTCCTGTGGTTGCGACCCCGCTCATGAGATAGCCGAAGCGGGTTCTCCAACGGTGCGCTCCACTCTCGACCGCACCCGGCGAACGCCCGCGCCGCTAATCGTGAAGGCGCCAGCATGCCCCAGTTCCAGGCATCACGATGACCAGACACGTTCGACAGATCAGCGCACCAACGTTGTTATCGCCGTATCCGGTGGGCCGCACCCTCCCTGGAGGGACGTTTGGTCACGGTGGCTCCTCCAGTGCGTGATGCGGGAGTTGCTGGAGGGGCCGCTCGAAGTCCGCACGCACGGGACGAGACGTGGTGTTCAGTTTCGGTCGCATGACCGTTATCGATTGTGACCGGATCGAGGACCGACGTCAGGCCCTCCCGGGCCACCTCGCAGCCTCAAGGCGTGCGCCCGGCAGACCCTCTTTCCGAGGGCGTTGGTCAAGAGTCCATGGCCCCAATGCCGTTGCCGCGCGGCTCGCGGCATGTCTGGGCTTCGGTCGCTAGTAGTTCAGCCCAGCCCCCCGCCGTTATTGCCCCCGCCGTATTTGTACACGGGACTATTGGGTTCATAGTCAGGCGGCTGCCTGAGCCGACCACCTGCGTTGAATCGGGGGCCGCTGGTCCACCACGCCAGTGCGACCAGCACTACGACTACAACGATTGCAATGATCCAGAACATGGACAACACCTCGTCTCGATCCATCGTGACCTTCGATCTGTCCGCGTCGCAATAGCCCGTGTGGGTCGACATGGTTGCCCGGAGACGCTGAAGCTCAGGCGCCGTGGCATGCGGGCCCCGGTCGTCGCGGTCGGTGACGGGTCGCCAGGGTTCTTCAAGGCGCCCCGTGAGGTGTTCCCCGAGACAAAGCAGAATCGCGGCTGGTGGCACAGGATGGTCAACGTGCACCGCGGACTGACTGCCCCGTTGCGACCGCGCACCGAGCCACGAACTGTCCTACTTGCGGGCGGCGGCCTTCGCCGCGAGCCGACGCATGGTCGTAGCGGAGAGCTCGCTGGTCGCGTCCGACTGCTGGGGGCGATGCCGTACGCGCCCGCGATGGGGCCAGTCGGCTTGTAGCAGACGACGCTGGCGACTACATCGGTGGGATTCTCAGCCACTGTCTCGTCGACGGGGACCGCGACGAGCCAGCTTTCGGGGTCCACGTCGGGCGCGTTCACCACGGTGAAGCCCGTTTGGGTGAAGTCACTCATGCCGCCGCCGGTGAGCTGGGTACCCGATGGGCACGCGCCGGAAGCCACGATGGTGTCGATTTTGCGGTTGCCGTCGCTGTCGACGTCCTGGCCGGGGAAGTCGAAGGAGCCGGTCCGCCCGGCGGTACGCGCAAACGAGCCGGCGTGCACTCCGTCGACCGTGTCGGCGTTCAGGCTCGGGATCCTCACGGTGTTGCCCACCTTCAGCGTTGGGGTGCCGGCCTTGGAGTTCACGGCCAACGCGGTGCCAGCGCTGTTAGTGAGCGTGGTTGTGGTGGTGGCGGCGTTGGACCGGCCGAGGATGAAGTTCCCACCGGTTGCGGCGAAGGCGGTCCCACCGCCGAGCACGAGCGCGGTAACCGCGCCGGCGGCGAAGAAGCTGAGCTTAGATGAGCGCACGTAAGTGGTTCGCTCTGTTGAGTGGGAGCGAGGTGGTCGCCGCGGTGACGAGCCTCGAGTGAGAAGGTAGTGCGCTGACCCCCACGTCGCAGGGAAACGAGAAGCCCTTGACTCCGAGCCGAGCTGGACTGCCCGGAGCCCAGTTGATCGACTCGTCCCCCTTGACGGTCTGGCGCGAAGCCTGATCGCTCTCGTTTGGGGCTTCCGGCTCCGCGGAGTCGACCCGGATGCCATTCGTGAGCGCTCGGAGGAATTCGACTTCGTCAATCCGCATCGACAAAGACAACGCCGCCGGGCAGTGTCAACCTCACCCATCGTGCTCCAGAGAAGCAAACTGCCTTCGGATATGTAAGCGATCAATACGTCGCCTGTGCGACCCCGGATCGACGTGTCGCGATGGACATGAGCCGTCGCCACAGGCGTGAGGCTTCGATTCTTCGAGCCGGGTCGGAGCGCTGACCGGGACGCTTCCCTTGGCGCGCCCAGAATGACGCAGCACCTCGAGAGATTGAAAAACCAGCCTGGCTTGCGGTTGAGAATGCCCACCGTACCTAAACCATGCCGGCCCGGGAGCGTAACTCGTGCCGCTCGTCAGTGATGGCCACCGTCCACATGGAAGCCGTCGACTTGGATGTCGAATTCCCGACCGGCATCGAGCAGCGTGTCGAAGAGGTACTGGCCGGACGAGCGTTCGCACGCCAGCAGGTACGAGCGCTCCGTACCATCGGACGTGCGCACGTCGTCACGGACGACATCGGTCGCCAGGTTGGCGACCGCGCTACGGAAAGCGGAGCCGCTGGGAGTCACCGCGTCGGAAAGATCGACAGCACACACCTTGGCAAGAACGTCATGAGCCGTCGTGCCGCTCAGCCGCATCAACGCTCGGCCGTGGGTCATGTCGAGGACGGAGACGAGATCGTTGTCGGTGGTGTCGAGGCGGCTGGTCACGACGGCGAACGTCTGCGGCGGCCCCAGCAGCAGCCACTCGTTCGGGCCGAACCCGATGACCAACGCGCCCTGATCGATGCGCCGCGCCCGTCCGAACGGCACGCCAAGGCGGGAGGCGACGCCGCCGTGAGGGCTTGCTCTCACCAGCACCTTGGTCAGCGGCGTCCGGTCCGCGAGCCGGAGTGCGGCGTGAGAGTGCACCGTCGAGACCATCCAGCCGTCGCGGATCTCCGTCGGAGGAACAGGCTGGATGGGGCTGAGTGCGACAGGGGCCTCAGACATGCAGACGACGTCCTTCCGGGTCGACCTGTGCCGGGTTCGCCAACACCGTCGCCTCGACCCGTCGCCCGTCCGCCAGCACCACGGTGACACGTGCGCCGGTCTGCGCCGCTCCGACCGCGATAGAGGCCAGGCACACCGACCGGTTCAGGGTTGGTGACATCCGGCTGCTTGTTACGCGGCCGATGATCTGGTTGCCGTCTTCGACGATCTGGCAGCCTTCCGCGGGAACGATGTGCGCGTCGACGGGTTGTAGCCCTACCAACCGGGTGCTAGCGCCTCCTTCGTGCTGCCAGACCAGTTCGGGCCGGCCGACGAAGTCGGGCTTGTCGAGTTTGACCAGCCCGTCAAGGTCGGCGTCGTACGCCTTGGTGAGTCCGTCGGTGTCCTGAGCCACGATGAGGCGACCCTTTTCTAGGCGCAGTGTCCGCTGAGCCTCGACGCCGAACGGGCCAACGCCGAAGTCGCGTCCGTGCTTCAAGAGGGCCTCCCAGATGTGCAAGCCGTACGACGCCGGCACGTGGATCTCGAAGCTCAGCTCACCGGTGAAGCCGATCCGCAACACCACGCAGTCAGGGACGCCGGCGATCGTGGCGGTGCGAACCCTCATGTACGGGAAGGCCTCCGCTGAGACGTCCAGGCCCTCGACGACGCGGCTGACCAGCTCCCGTGACCTCGGCCCGGCCACGTTGATGCTCGCGTAAAGGGTGGTGAGCGGGGTGACGTGCACTTGCCAGTCAGGGTGGTCTGTCTGAAGCAGGCTCTCCAAGTGTTCGCAGACCGCCGCGGCGCCCGTGGAGGTGGTGGTCATCAGGTAGTGGTCGGGACCCAGTCGGGCGGTGACGCCGTCGTCCATGACGACACCGTCCTCTGCGCACATCACGCCGTACCGAACAGAGCCGATTTCCAGCCTCGACCACTTGTTGACGTAGGCGGCGTTGAGCAGCTTAGGAACGTCCGGGCCACGGAGGTCGAGCTTGCCAAGCGGTGTCACGTCGATGATGCCTACGCTTCCACGGACACGGCGTACCTCTGCCGCAGCATCGCCGTAGTGCCCGGGGCGAACCCACTGACCGGCGACGAGCGGTCGCGCACCGTGGGCCGCGTGCCAGGTGTGCATCGGTGAGAGGCGGACCGGCTCGAAGCTGCGACCCGCGAGCGCTCCCAGCGACACGGGGGCGTACGGCGGACGCCACACGGTGGTGCCGAGCTCCTCGATCCCACGCCCGGTCGCCTCCGCGAGCACCGCAACCGTGTTGATGGTCTCGAGCTTCCCCTGGGTCGGGCCCATGGTGGCCGTCGTGTATCGCTTGACCAGCTCGCTGCTGTCGTATCCTTCGCGCGCAGCGCCAAGAATGTCCTTGGACGAGACGTCCTCGGTGAAGTCGACCAGACCGTGCGTCGACGAGCGGAACAGAGCCGGATGGGGGCGTGTCGGCAACGGCAACGGCGGCGGCGGCGGCGCCGTGCCGAAGCCCGCTCGGGCAGCCGCTGCTGCGCCTACCAGCCGGCCGTGCTCCAGCAACTCCTCGACGGTGCCAT
>Ga0136846_1218754_pt1 | contig 10228 bp, 7 predicted proteins | sample HopSoiMetagenom2_FD_96841 | JGI IMG/M metagenome (GOLD analysis project Ga0136846, IMG submission 96841) | Grasslands soil microbial communities from Hopland, California, USA - 2 Assembly 2016 (version 4) | ecosystem: Environmental > Terrestrial > Soil > Grasslands | place: USA: Hopland... | reverse complement strand
CCTTCAGCAGTCAATCGATTTATAGACCAGCAAGCCAACGGAAACTCCTTAGAAAATGCCTCAAAGTTTTCAATTGGAAGCAGCAGGACGATAGATAGCATTTCCGCTTCGCTGAAATTTGGGTATCCTTCGTGGTACAATAAGCGGATATCCGATCCAATTGACATCTTCACGCCTTGCTATTTAAAGCAACAACTGGCATTTTCAACTGATGCTGCGTTAAGACACCAAATGTGGCAATATACCCCGGCAGTAATCTTCAGTTCGGCCACCGGAGAAGCATTGCCCGCCGCGGATATCAAAACAACGAAATTTTCAGCAAGTAAATTTTCCTTTTCGGTTACCAGCCCGGCTGATGCGATGTTTGGCCTTATTCAAAATCATTACATTCATTGGCGCGCGTTTATCGATAATAAAGAAGTTCCTATTCTCGTTTGGAATAAGGCCTTCATGAAAGTCAACCTTCCGGCCGGCGAGCATGAGGTCACTGTAGTTTATAGGCCGAAGAATCTTTACGTGATCATGGTGATTTCAGTAATAATTTGGCTGTTTACATTCACTTTGCTGAGTTATTATTCCATAAAAAAAGCAAAATGATCTTTATGGCTAAGCTGACCAACTGGTCATTTGCTGCATTATTAACTCTTCCAATACTGGTATTTTTTCTTTTCAATCTTTACAACCATGACCAAGGTTTGGTGTCCACAGGCTTTATCCAATATGATAATGTCACTTATGCGGCAAACGCTTATCAATACAACTGGGCAGAACATAATAGCCTGTTTTACACAAACCGTTTAAACGATTCGCATAATTATTCCAACATCTATTTTAATCCGCAACTATTTGTCCTTGCATTATTCATGAGCGCTGGGGTTTCCCCTGGTTATGCCGTCATGATGTTTACGCTGATTTGCGCCTTTGTCTTCTTCAGAATAATCATTGCCTTATATGATTCGGTGAAGGCCAATGACGAATACAGGAGAAGGAACATCCTGCTCTTAGCCTGGGGGGGAGGGTTGTTGTGTGCTGCCGGACTTTTCCTGAATGCATTTGGTATGACGAACCATGATTTTTGGTCATCGCTTTTCACGCTCGATCCAGCACATGGTTGGTGGGGTTTGAATTTAGGTAGATCCTTATTTTTTTCCCTGGAAGCATGGTACCACCTATCATTTTTCGCGACAATCCTAAGCTTAGTAAAAAGAAAATGGATACTGGCCGTATTTCTATTGTGTATACTTAGTCTTTCACATCCTTTTACCGGCATTGAGCTTCTCCTGATCTTGTTTACCTGGACAGTTGCAGAAAAGTTCTTTATAAAAAAGATACAGGTCCCGAATTACTTTTTGGTTTCAGTTTTGATAGTGCTTGGATTTCACCTTTGGTATTATCTCGTATTTCTGAATCGTTATCCTGAACATTTTTCTGTATTTGAACAATACAGTCTCAATTGGCGATATCGGTTTTATCACTTCATACCGGCTTACTGTCTTGCAGCGGCGCTAGTAATACTGTCTGCCAGGATTCCAGGTTGGAAGAAATATGTTTCAAATTCAAATACAAGGTTATTTCTCATGTGGGCCGTGGTGGCATTTGCGTTGGCCAACCACGAATTGTTGATTAAGCCAATGCAGCCTTTACATTTTACAAGGGGTTATATCTGGTCCGCCATGATGCTTGCTGGCCTGCCTGCCCTGAATGCCATATGGAAATTTTTTTCGGAACAGAGGGCGGGAACCTTATTCGCTCAGTTGTTTTTGATACTGTTGCTAAGCGATAATTTGTTATGGATTTGCGCAAATTCGCGCCGCGTTCACGAGCCTACCGGCGTGACGCTAATCACCGATGAACAGGAAGCAATACTGTCCCGCATCGAAAAAGTGGCAACTTATAACGACTTAATTATCGGAACCGACGAAGTGATTCCTTATCTATCTAGTGTGCGTACGAAATCAAACATTTGGATGTCGCATCCTTATAACACGCCATTCTATACGAAAAAACAATTAGTCTTTCTTTCATTTATTCAAACCGGAATTTTGCCAACCGAATGGAAAGATCGAAGGTTAATTTTTATTGTTCAAAAAGATGCTCCGCGACAGGTAGCAATATTTAAAAAACTTTCTTCGCAGCTTAAGCCTTTAGCCGAGAGTTCGAACTATCTGGTTTATCTTATGGTCCAACAATAGTTTACTGTTGAGTTGTAGTCAAAACCGGCGGGTGCTGATCAATAATATTCTTTATAGCCCTGGCAATTTTGTCGTGCCCCGCAGCATTGTAGTGATCATCCAGAATATATTTGTCATTTGGAGTAATCAGGTTAGATGTGTTCAACAAAAAAACTTTATTAGCAAATTTTTCGGAATAAGGGCTTCTTTCAAACAACTGCATCAATTCATTTGTAAACCTAAAATCCGCTTCCCTTTTTTCGTTCGCATAGAGAACGATGAGGTTCTTGTTTTCCAGTGGAATATTAAAACTCGAAAGCGTTTCTGCAAAGAGTTTCACAGTTTCATGCATGCTTACTCCCAGATTTCCTACATGCACGAGGCTGTCCTGCTTTCTCCTGCTTTTGATGATACTGAACCATGAATTGACAACCGATAGGAAAGTCTTACCGGGATAATAGACACGATTCCACTCATAACGTTTGACAAGAGTGTCATAGGCCGGTTTGGAAGAAGTTTTAAGATTATAATGACTTTCCACATACGGTTTCGTTTCTTCAACATCATTATCGCAGTATTGCAAGACGATCCATTTACAATTCGCTGTGTCCAAAACCTGCAGTTTCCTCAGTTCACGGACGGTACCAAAAGAAGACATGCCTGCATTCAAGACTTTTAAACCGCTGATTCTCTCCAATCGTTGGGGAAAAGCTTCCTGTTGTTGAACACCCCATCCCATGGTATATGAATCGCCAATACAAATCACGTCCGGAGCGGCTAGAGAATTTTCGTCATCCCTCAAGCCAGCGCTATTCGTTTCAATCAAGGTCGAGAATTCGATGTTTGAAAAATTACACTGCACATTTGGATGTAACCGGTAAAAAAACTGTGGATCGTATTCACTACAATTTGATTCCACCTGGATTACCTTCCTGTAATTGATTTGATAATACTGACTGAACGCAGTCCGTAAAAAGGAAGGGATCCTGGAAGGACGTTGCAACCAAAAGCCAAATAGAATTTCGAAGGCGAGCGTGAAGAAAATAATAACGAGGGTGGAAATTCTGAAGGCTAATCGAGTGGTATTCTTCATAATCAATCCCAACAGCAATGAAAGAAAGAGCCAGGCAAGGACCAGCAATTGCAATGAACGCAATAAATTTTGATGGAACAGGATGGTGAACGGTGAAAACTTAGCCAATATAATCTCTACGATTTTAAGCAATACCAATAGGCCTACACCGATCAACGTAATTTTCAATAGCCGCATGTGGTAGTTTTAATAAAAGCGAAAAAGGTTGAAATGAGCATGTTCATTACCTCATTTCAACCTTCCTGCTTTTCTGATCTGGAAAATTACCAAACGTTCTCCAAATCTTCTTTCTTATAGGTATAATTCCTTTCCTTGAAATAACTTGCGCTTTTACCAGAAAGACGCAAGCTCACTTTTTTCTTTGACACCAAAGACATGGGTAATACCACCAGTACATAAACGAGCGTCAGCATCACCTTACTCATCACCCACCCCATGCCATGAGCGAGTTTCATCCACGCCCAATGTATATGTGCAGCGAGCGATGGTATGAAAACGCCAATAGCCCCAATCACAATTGCTCCCCACAACACATACCGGCTAAGTGTGGCGAAATAAATTACAATCATGCCCAGAACAATCACCAGAATTGTTTCCAGGTGTTTTTGCCTATCCATAAATCCAATTAGAATAAAGTGTAAATAAACGGAGCAATAGCAGAACTACCACCCAATACAATCAGTACTCCAATGAGCAGCAGTACAATAATGAGCGGGGCAAGCCACCACTTCTTTCTGGCCTTCATAAACTTCCAGAGGTCTTGCAAAAATTCCATTATAAATTATTTTATGTTTCTGGGTACGTTGATTCCTGGGTTCAAAGCTATCAAAAATAACGCTCTCGTGCAATGCCTAATCCAGGGTAAATTCTTTTTTCCAATCGTCCTTTTCTTTCCATTCAGGCTGTAGTCGTTTGTCAAACAGCAAATTTCCTACCACCAGGTAATCCATGTCCGTTCTCATGAAACAACGGTATGAATCTTCAGGAGTATTCACAATCGGCTCTCCCCTTACATTAAAGCTGGTATTCACAAGGACAGAGTAGCCGGTTCGTTTCTTAAACGCCTGTAATAATTTCCAGAAACGCTGGTTGGTTTCTTTGTGGACCGTTTGTATCCTGGCGGAATAATCAATATGGGTAATTGAAGGCAAGTCGCTTCGGAGAAAATAAAGCTTGTCCAATAATTTCTCGTTCTTGAAATCCGCGGGATAAGGTATTTGCCTGCTTTTCTTCACCGGCTTTACCAACAGCATGTATGGAGAAATATCATTGTGCTCAAAATATTCGGCAACATCTTCTGCTGGCACTACCGGTGCAAATGGACGAAAACCTTCCCTATACTTAATTTTCAGGTTCAGCTTTTTTTGCATTTCCGGGTTCCTCGCGTCCGCAATAATGCTGCGCGCCCCCAAGGCCCTTGGCCCAAATTCCATTCTTCCCTGGTGCCAGCCGATTACATTTCCTTCTGCAATTAAGCCAGCAACCTTATCTAATAACTCGTCTTCATTTTCATATTGAGAATAAATAGCACCATATTTATTTGCCATTCGGATTATCTCTTTATCGCTGTGCTCCGTGCCCAGGTAAGACCCTTTCAAAGCATCCTGGTGAAGACCGTTCGGATGCCTCGGTTGGTCATAATAGATATGATAGGCTGCGTATGCCGCGCCCAGCGCTCCGCCTGCATCTCCCGCCGCTGGCTGAACGAAGACTTGTTTAAAGATCCCCGCATCATCCAACTTGCCATTGGCTACGCAATTCAATGCAACCCCACCGGCCATACATAGATAATCGGCGCCCGAAAGTCTTTTGGCTTCTTTTGCAAGATTGAGTACGGCTTCCTCGGTCACTTCTTGAATGGCGAGTGCAAGATCACAATGGATCTGCTCAAGCTGGCTTTCAGATTCTCTTTTTGGGAAACCGAACAAATCTTTCCATTTATGATCATTAGTCATTCTCAGACCAGTGGCATAATTAAAATACTCCTGTTTCAAAAACACGGAGCCATCCGGTTTTAATTCAATCAACTGATTCTTGATAATGTCTACATATTTCGCAACCTCGGCGGAACCATGATTTCCGTAAGGTGCAAGCCCCATAAGCTTATATTCACCAGAATTTACTTTGAAGCCGCAGTAGTATGTGAAGGCAGAGTAAAGTAAACCGAGGGAATGAGGGAAATCCAGTTCCTTAAGAATCGTGATCTTGTTCCCTTCTCCAACGCAGATCGATGCTGTTGCCCATTCTCCCACTCCATCTATAGTTAAGATCGCTGCCTTTTCATAACGGGAAGGATAGAATGCACTTGCAGCATGTGAAAGGTGATGTTCAGGAAATAACAACTTTACTTTCTTACGATCGACTTTCTCAATGGAATCAAGCGCTTCATATATTAACTTCTTGAGGAACAATTTTTCTTTAATCCAAACCGGCATGGACATCATAAACGACGACAGACCTTTTGGCGCATAAGCGTAATAAGTTTCGAGAAGTCTTTCAAATTTCAGCAACGGCTTATCGTAAAAGACAATCGCATCCAATTGATTCACCGAAATACCAGCGTATTCCAGGCAAAAACGGACTGCATTAGTCGGGAAACCAGGGTCATGCTTTTTGCGCGTAAAGCGCTCTTCCTGTGCGGCTGCGATGACCTCGCCGTCTACAAGTAATGCTGCTGCCGAATCGTGATAAAAAGCGGAGACGCCTAAGATTCTCATTGATCTTTTTTTGGTTTCGATGGTATAGGGCCAATGTTTGAAGCGGGCTCTGCAACTGATTTTCAATTTTCCTAACCGCGCAGTTCATCTGTATGGCGCGCCAAATTATATCTTTTTTCCTTTTATTGCAACCCTTATTGCGGTATCCATAACTCTTTCCGCATATGGACGGCTGATCTCGTTCAGATTTTCAATGGAAGAATGTATAGCATCTTTATCATTGCCGGCTAATAATTGTTTTAGTCGGTCCACCGCTGCATTCGTTTCTTCAATTTCCTGGTTTGAAAGATGTGCTCTATTTTTTTGGATGAAGTTCAAGGTCGTAGATAGTAATTGCTCTGCTTCCGTTTTAGCTTCCACCAGCGCCCTGGTAGCGATGTCCTCCTGTGCATGGGTAATGGATTCAAGCAACATTTTTTCCACCTCTTCATCTGTTAAACCATATTGAGGTTTTACCTCTATACTCTGCTCTACTCCGCTACGGATTTCACGAGCCCTAACTAGGAGAATACCGTCAGCGTCAATCAGGAAACTAATCTCGATTTTCGGTAGTCCAGCCGGCATTGCCGGGATATTGGACAGAATGAATTCTGCGAGTTTCCGGTTGTCTCGCACTAAATCCCTTTCACCCTGGTAAACGCTGATCCTGATTCCAGACTGCCCATCCTTTTGGGTGGTATATTGCCGTGCAGCAGAAGTCGGAATTTTTGAATTGCGAGGTATCAAAACATCCATTAATCCACCCATTGTTTCCAAGCCTAATGAAAGTGGCGTAATGTCTAACAACAAGAGGTCGCGGTTGTTGCCCGCAAGAACATCCGCCTGAATAGCTGCACCAAGGGCAACGACCTCATCCGGATTCATATCGTCATGTACTGGCTTATTAAAAAATTGACCAACTGTTTGTTTTACCAGCGGAACGCGTGTTGAACCGCCTACCATTACAATTTCCTGGATCTGTTTGGTGGAAAGATTAGCATCCTTTAACGCATTCCTGCAACAATCGATCGTCCTTTCAATAAACGGATCGATCAACGTCTCAAACTGGTTCCTGGATAATTTCAATGCATGGTCCCTGATGCGGCCTGAAAATTCCTGTTGGTTGCTCAATAACTTCTTTGCTTCTTCGGCCTTCAGCCTCAGTTCCTGGGAAAGCTTCTTATCTGTCTCCAGTTCTTTTCTTTCGAGCTTCAGCTCGTTCATCCAGTAGGAAACAATTGCATTATCAAAATCATCGCCACCAAGATAAGTGTCACCGTTAGTGGATAGGACTTCAAAGATGCCGTTGCTTATTTGAAGAATCGATATATCGAAAGTGCCGCCACCGAGATCATATACGGCGATTAATTTTTCTTCATCTTTTCGCAATCCGAGACCATATGCGAGGCTCGCTGCAGTTGGTTCATTAATGATGCGCAATACATCCAATCCGGCCATCTTTCCTGCGTCACGCGTGGCCTGCCGCTGCGAATCATTAAAATACGCCGGCACCGTTATGACCACCTTCGTAACAGTGGTTTTTAAAATATGTTCTGCCCTTTTTTTTAATTCCTGCAGAATGAACGATGAAAGTTCGATGGGTGAATAAAATTTCTTGCCCACCTGCACCTTGACGAGTCGCTCAGTTTCATCGTCAATGATCTTATATGTAAAGAAGGAAGCGTGGTTACGAATATCATTGTAAGATTTTCCCATCAGGCGTTTTACTGAGAAGATCGTGTCCTGCGGATCCGTAATCAGGTATTGCTTCGCAGGTTCCCCTACTTCGATAGATTGGCCATCTCCAAAGTGCACTATGGATGGAACCAGTGAACTGCTATCATGTTCTTTTAAAACGACTGGCTTCTTCGTCTCCGGATGAATGATGGCCACCAGGCTATTGGTAGTGCCGAGGTCGATCCCTACAATCATCTCCTCCTTCTGTAAACTTCCCGTCGCTATGTTAATTGCAATTTTCGCCATTATGCTTTCTTTTTAAGGATCCATATATCCTGCTGCGGCTGCGAGGCATGCAAGTTACTACCTTCCACTAGTTCGCAGACTTCAAAACTGCCTTCCAAAAGATTTCTTAGGTAGTTAACAGGATGAAACGTAGAGAATAATCGGTGTCCTTCTCGTATCGTTTTGCGTTCCACCAGGCTGCCTTTATTAAATTCCTTTTTCTCGGCGCTGCTGAGTTTCTCTCTGAATGCTTTTCCCTGCGTGGTGATATAGAGTATTGCATCCTTTCGCATGATCCGATATAATTCTTGTATCCATTTTTGCTGTGCAGTTGAAGAAAGGTGCGTAAATACAGAGAGGCCGACAACTGCATCAAAAGAATCATCAGCAAAATTCAAGGGCGGGTAAACGTGGTTAATACTCCATGAAATCTCAGGAATATTTTGCTGGCACCAATGAATGTATTCGGCGTTATAATCTGTTCCAAAGACTTTCGAATCGGCAGGAAGAAAATCCGGCATGTGGCGCGTGATCCGGCCGGGGCCACAGCCCCAATCAAGAACTTGTAGAGGAGCGGTATATGAGTTTGAATACTTCTTTACAGATTCAATAATTTCTTTCGCAGTGCCGTGACCATCGTGGTAGTATAATTGATAATCGAGCTGGTAAGCTTCATAAATAAAATATGGGGGAGGAAATGGAAATTGAGGATGCTCATCCATAAACTTTCTGTTGCTTTCCGCTCTTCGTTTCTTTTGTACAAAGAATCGAAACTTATCAGTGATGCTGAGCAATCCAATTCTTCTTAGCCAATTTGAAATATGCATTCTCAACTCCATGGTGAATTGCCAAAAATAAAAAAGGAAGAGTAAAGCACTCTTCCTTTTTATTATTTTTCAGTGTTTGCGGAATTATCGCATCAGGTACATTTTGCCGTAACCGTTGTTGAAGAACTTGTCAGTATTGTCACCGTTGGCTTTGTACTTGTCCAGTGACTTTCCGTTCAGGCTAGTAACGAATCGGTATAGATATACTCCGTTCGCCAGTTTCTGGCCAAACTGATCTGTTCCATCCCATTTAAACTCGGTAATATTTCTTCCAATATGGATTGGCCCTAATTCATCCTTCGTGATTTCGCGTACAATCTTACCAGTTACCGTCAGGATTTGGATCTTCATATTCTGCGGTATTTCACTTCCTGTAAGGGTGAACACGAAAGCCGTTGATGTGGTGAATGGATTTGGATAATTCAGCAAGTTAGAGATCATCGGTTTGTTGATTACCTTAAACGTTACTCTGTATTCAAGGTTACCCGCTTTATTACCACTCCTGTCTTTCCCTTTAATGATCAGCTCATACTCGTCACCATCAGGATTCAATGGGCTTCCGTTCTGGTCTAATATTTCAGGGAAATACGGTCCAAACTCTATGGTGGCAGTATTATCGGCACCATTCGCCGCAGGAATAAATCTCAGTGTATCAGAATCAAAATTGAACGTCTTCAACGTACGCAACTGATCGGGATAACGAACCTGTACAGACATAAGGGCGGTATCATTCAGAAGCATATACTTCGCCTCATCTTTCAGCTTCACCTGGATGTGCGGTTTAGGTGAAACGATGTCCCTATTGAGGATATGCATTCCATCGAACGTCACATCAAGCAATGGGTTTTTCAAGTCTGGCCGTACATAAAAGTTGCGGAACACAAAATTATTATAGTGATAATGTTCTACCTGGTCGTTGTCAGGGTTGACTTCCAGATACAACACATTCTGACCTGGGAAATCCTTACTGTCCATCTGGTAAAGCAGTTTTACCGTATCACCACTAATGAGTGGTTTCGCTCTTGGCAGATCGATATAGTTGATGACGTTGTTGCGATCAAGAACATAGATCTTCACTTTCAAGCTATCGAAAGCCGCATTGCTTATATTTTTAAACGCAACTCCAAAGTTGAACTTCTCTCCAATTTCCATTGTGTCCCTTGAAACAAAGAATAGGTTGGGCGCAACGGCTCCTTCCGGCACTGGATCATACGTGACCTGCCAGGATTTTAGTTGATAAGGTGAAAGAGTCACCGAATCCACAGCCCTCATTCGCAGACGGACATACGGGTACTGGTTTGCATCTATTGAGGATATGTCAAAATTCTGTTGTGTTTGGTCGAGGGTATAGACGACAGACTCCGTATTATTCGCGTCCACTCCGATCACGTCGAAAGTCTCATTATCATTGGTAGGGTTTTCTAAACTTAGAACATTCCAGATCACATCATGCCATTTCTTTGACGGACCAAATTTAGG
>Ga0136846_1243625_pt1 | contig 10229 bp, 12 predicted proteins | sample HopSoiMetagenom2_FD_96841 | JGI IMG/M metagenome (GOLD analysis project Ga0136846, IMG submission 96841) | Grasslands soil microbial communities from Hopland, California, USA - 2 Assembly 2016 (version 4) | ecosystem: Environmental > Terrestrial > Soil > Grasslands | place: USA: Hopland... | reverse complement strand
TCTCGCGCTATCTTGGGAAGAGCCGGCCCGGCTGATAGTCGTCAGCGCGTGGCTGACCGATACATCACTGCCGAAGGATTGGCGCGCATCCGCACCGAATACGATGAGCTGTTTGGGATCGAGCGGCCAAAGATCGTCGAAACCGTTTCCTGGGCAGCCTCGCTAGGCGACCGTTCGGAGAACGCCGATTATATCTACGGCAAGCGCCGCCTCCGCGAGATCGACCGACGGCTCGGCTATCTCGCGCGGATCATGAAGGATGCAAAGGTTGTCGATCCCACAAAACAGCAGGACCGTGACCAGGTCCGCTTCGGAGCCACGGTCGAGGTGGCGGACGAAGACGACAATCGTCGCGAACTGACCATCGTCGGCGACGACGAGGCCGATGCTTCGGCCGGCCGGATTGGCTGGAGTGCACCGCTTTCCCGAGCGCTGATCGGTGCACGCGTCGGCGACGAGCGCGTGGTCCACCTGCCGACGGGTGAGAAATCATATGAAGTAATCGCGATTCGCTATCCGGATTAGGCTACGCGTGGCGCACTGACGAGCTGTGGCGGCTCGGCCGGCATCGCCTTGGACCAGGCGTCGGCAATGGCTTCCAAAGCGGCAAGCGCCGCCTGCTGCTCGTCATCGCCGTCAATGGTGCGCCAAGGCGACCAGCGCGTGTCGGTATTGGACCTGAGCTCCGTCAAAGCGTGCTGGTAAGCGGGATCATCGGCGCGGATGAAGTCGTCCACCGCCACTCGCGTTCGCCACCGATTCTGCCGACGTTGCGCCAGTCGCTGCTCCTGCACGTCCGCGCTCACATCGAAGTAGAGCTTGACCAGCAAGGTCCCGTAATCGCGCTGCTGGGCTTCGAACTCGTTGATCTCGTCGAAGACGCGGTTGATCGATTCTTCGGCGGTCCGGCCTAGCACACGGTCGTCAAGAACGCGGCGGTACCAGCTGCGGAAGAAGATCGTCGTATTGCCCGCGACCGGAAGTTGCCGCCAGAAGCGGGCTAGCCAATGGCCTTCGTTCGCTTCGCGTCGATCGTAAGCGGTCGGGTAGACGCCGACGTGGCACGGATCGAAGGCCGCCGCGAGTTGCTTCAGGGCAAATTTCTTGCTCGCACCCTGGGGACCTTCGAACAGGATGATCGCCCGCCGGCCGTGCGCGATCTGGGGCAGCTGGAGTTCGCCGAGATGCTCGCGCAGCGCAGTCAGCGCGGGTCCGAGATCCCCCGCCGAACTCGCTCCTGTAAACCGGGCCTCCCGCTCGACCATTCCCTGGGAAGTTAACGTAATTGCCGGCGTGCACAATGGCCGTTTTCAGGCCGCCTGCCCTGTTGCTTGTCCGCTGTCAGCGACGACCTTGATGCCTAGCTCCTTGAGCTGCTTGGGCATCACCGGCGCGGGGGCGTTCATCATCAAATCCTCCGCCTTCTGGTTCATCGGGAAGAGGATGACCTCGCGGATATTGGGCTCGTCGGCGAGCAGCATAACGATGCGGTCGATGCCCGGCGCGGAGCCGCCGTGCGGGGGAGCGCCGAACTTGAACGCGTTGATCATGCCCGCGAAGTTCGTGTCGACTTCGGCCTTTGTGTAACCGGCGATCTCGAATGCCTTGTACATAATGTCAGGCCGATGGTTCCGGATCGCGCCGGAGCTCAGCTCTACCCCATTGCATACTATGTCATACTGCCAGGCGAGGATGTCGAGCGGATCCTTGGCTTCCAGCGCTTCCATCTCCCCCTGCGGCATCGAGAAAGGATTGTGGCTGAAGTCGATCTTTTTCTGCTCTTCGTTATACTCAAACATCGGGAAGTCGACGATCCAGCAGAAGCGAAACGCTCCCTTCTCGATCAGGTCGAGCTGCTCACCTACTCGAGTGCGAGCGGCGCCAGCCAGCTTCGAAGCATCCTCTTCCTTGCCTGCCGCGAAGAAAACCCCGTCATCCGGGCCGAGTCCCAGCGCTTCGGCGAGCCGGTTCATGCCTTCTTCGCCGTGGTTCTTGGCGATCGGTCCGCCCCATTCTCCGCCCTTGCGGGTTGCGTAACCGAGGCCGGCGAAGCCTTCGCTCCGCGCCCACTCGTTCATATCGTCGAAGAACTTGCGGCTCTTCTCAGCTGTACCCGGTGCCGGGACTGCACGAACCACGGCGCCTTTCTCGACCAAACCGGCAAACAGGCCAAAGCCCGAGCCCTTGAAATGCTCGCCGACGTCGCTGATCAGCAGGGGGTTGCGAAGGTCGGGTTTGTCACTGCCGTATTTGAGAAGCGCTTCCTTGTACGGAATGCGCGCATATTCGCCCGCCGGTGTCACCGACTTGCCATTGGCGAACTCCTCGAACACGCCCGACAGCACCGGCTCAATGGCGTTGAAGACGTCGTCTTGAGTAACGAAGCTCATCTCGAAGTCGAGCTGGTAGAATTCACCTGGGCTACGATCGGCGCGAGCATCTTCGTCTCGGAAGCAAGGCGCGATCTGGAAATAGCGGTCGAAGCCGGCGACCATGATCAGCTGCTTAAACATCTGAGGCGCCTGCGGGAGCGCGTAGAACTTGCCGGGGTGGACACGGCTCGGGACGAGATAATCGCGAGCGCCCTCGGGTGAGCTAGCAGTCAGGATCGGCGTTTGAAACTCGGTGAACCCCTGCTCGATCATCCGGCGGCGGATCGACGCGATCACCGCTGAGCGCAGCATTATATTGGCGTGGACCTGCTCGCGCCGCAGGTCGAGATAGCGATACTTGAGCCGGATCTCCTCCGGATAATCCTGCTCGCCGAACACGGGCATCGGCAGCTCGGCGGCCGACGACTGCACGGTGACATTGGCCGCCCGCACCTCGATTTCGCCTGTCGGCAGGTTCGGATTCACGGTCTCCTTGGACCGCGCGACCACTTCGCCTTCGACCGTCACGACGGATTCCGCTCGGATGCGATCCAGGATCTTGAACGCAGCCGAATCGGTATCCGTGACGATCTGGGTGATCCCGTAATGGTCGCGCAGGTCGATGAAGAGCAGGTGCCCGTGATCGCGACGACGATGAACCCAGCCCGAAAGACGAACCGTTTCGCCGACATTGCTGGAGCGCAACTCGGCGCAGGTGTGGGTACGATAGGCGTGCATGATGAAGTCGGCTCTGCTCAACGAAAAAATTGTGGAGAAAATCGCGCGCCGCGCTTCAGGGCCGGAAACCTTTTTGTCAACCCGCCAAGGGGCCGCTAAAGCCGCGCCAGACTCATGCGTATCCATCCACTGATTACCAAGTCCGAAGACCTCAAGGCTCTCGTCGACCGCCTCGCCAAGCAGCCCTTCATCGCCGTGGACACCGAGTTCATGCGCGAGAATACCTATTGGCCCGACCTCTGCCTGATCCAGGTGGCGAGTTCCGAAGAAGCCGCGGCTATCGACCCGAAGGCCGACATCGACTTGAAGCCGCTTCTCGACCTGTTCGTGAAAAATGAGGAGATCCTCAAGATCTTCCATGCCGGGGGGCAGGATCTGGAGATCATCCACAACCTCACGGGCAAAGTCCCCCACCCGATGTTCGACACTCAGATCGCAGCGATGGCGCTCGGTCATGGCGAGCAGATCGGATATTCGAACCTCATAGAAAGTCTCCTCGGACATAGCCTCGACAAGGGCGCACGCTTCACGGACTGGAGCCGGCGCCCGCTCGACAAGCGTCAGATCGATTACGCGATCGCCGACGTAACGCATCTCGCCACCGTTTTTCCTCGCATGGTCGAGAAACTCAGGAAGAACGGCCGCGGCGCCTGGCTTGACGAAGAGATGGAGCGGCTGGCCGATCCGTCGAGCTTCGCCTTTCCCCCCGAGGATGCGTGGAAGCGGCTCAAGCTGCCGAGCCGCAATCCGACGGTGCTCGGCCGGCTCAAAGCGCTTGCCGGATGGCGCGAAACTGAGGCGCGGCAAAAGAACCTTCCGCGTGGCCGCATCATCAAGGACGACACGCTCAACGAGATCGTCCTTCATCCACCCAAGACGCAGGATGATCTCGGCCGGGTCCGAGGACTGTCGGCTGGCTGGAGAACCAACGATATCGGCGCGCGCCTGATGGGTGCGATCCAGAACTCAAAGCCGCTCGATCATGAGGAAATGCCCGATCGTGAGCCCCGGCGTCCCGGGCTAACCAAAGATGCGGCGCTCGTCAGCGATCTGTTGAAACTGCTGCTGAAAATCCGCGCCAAGGAGACTGGTGTCGCGGCGCGTTTGATTGCCCGATCGGACGATCTCGAAGCGCTCGCGGCTGGAGTCCGCAAGAACCTCAATATCCTGAGTGGATGGCGCTACGAACAGTTCGGCAAGGATGCGCTCGATCTTGTCGAGGGTCGCCTCGCCTTCGGGATCGAGAATGGTAAGCTCAAGATGAGCCGGGTCATGGCCAAGGAGACCGTCGACGCGTAGGCTCGCGCTTGCCGCGCCGGCGTTGCTTGTCGCATGCGCAGCCCAGCAGCAGCCGATCCATGGCGAGATGCCGGGCCGCATCTGCGAGGCCACCGGCTCCAAGCGGTTCATTGGCCAAACGGGCAGCAGCGAAAGCGGAGCCGCGATCCTGCAGGCAACGCACTCGGCTGTGCTACGCTGGGCGCCTCCCGGCGTCATGCTGACCATGGACTATAGCCCGAGCCGCGTAACCGTCCGGCTCGGTCCTGACGACAAGATTAGCGCCATCAACTGCGGCTAAGCCGCTTCGCCGATCATTCTCGCGTCGATCAGCGCCCGGCGAATCGTCGGCATGGAGAGTCGCGCGCGCTCTGCGATGGCATAGCGGTCGACCGCCTCGACCGCCCGCTCAAGGGTCCAGTAATCGCGATGCAGCCGCTCGCTCATGAAGCGAACGGCGTCTCGAGGAATGTGCAATCCGCGGTCAGCAAAATGAAGCTGGATCAGCGCCGAAAACAAAGCATCGTCCGGATGGCTGATCCGCGCAATTGGCGTGACCGCCAGGCGTGTCTTCAAATCCGCTAGGTTTGGCGTCCAAGCCGGCGGAACTTCATCGGCGACCATCACGAGTGGCCGTCCCGTGTCCTGAGCCTGGTTCCAGGCGTGGAATAAATCCTCCTCGTCGCGGCTGTCGGCATCATCGAAAAGGCGCCCGCCGACTCGTTCGATGAAGCTGCGCGCAAGCAATGTCCGACCGGATCGACGCGGACCGGTCAGGATGGTCGCTTTGACCGGCCACATGCTGAAATGCCGAAAATGATCGAACGCTTCGCGATTGGCGTCCGACACGATGAAGCGGGCATCGCCTTCGCTTTGGGGCCAGTCGAGCGGAAGCGCGATCTGGTCCGGCCCTCGCTTCACTGCTCGGCCTTTGGCGGCTGGCTTGTGGACTGGTTGGTCGTCGGCTGCGTCGGTCCTGGAACCGGCGGCTGGGCCGCTGGCTGCACCGGAGGCGGCGGCATTGCCGGCGGCTTGTCCGCATCGGAATGGATTTTCACTACCGTGACGGCCGCTTCGGCAATCCATCCCCGAGCGCTCAGTGCGGCGGCGAGCTGCGACACATCACCGTGATAGGTGACGAGGATGTAGCTGGTCCCGCCGGGATTAATCTGCTGCGGAGTTATCGATTCGATGCCCGGCACCGACCGCAGATGGGCCATCGCGAAGTTGTAGAAATTCACATTCTTGCCGGTGACTTGGACCTGGAACGAGTTGACCAGCTTGACTGGGGCGACGGGCTTCGCCTCCACCAGCTGCGGTAGAATCGGAGGCGGCGGCAGGTTGAGCGAGGAATCGCGGGTAAGCCGCCCGGCAGCCATGGCCTGCGCATAGAGCCCGTCCATCCGGCGAGCGCCCTCCGCCATCATGGCCCCCACCCCCTCGCTGTTCGCAGCAGTCAGCGTGAAGCCACCGACGACTTCGCCGTCGGGCCCGTGGCGGGCGATAAAGCGAGCTCGTGCGGGTCCGCTCGGGTAGAGTCGCTGCAGTTGGACCTCCGCAACAAGGATGTCGGCCGCGCCGTACATGTCGAGAAGGTTGCGCCACCAGCCGCGGCCGGGACGCACCGCTTGCCCAGCATTAAGCAGCAGGGGGTCGGCGCCCATCCCACTGATTCGGACGTAGTCGATCGGGCTTTGGGCAGTCCGGAACTGCGCCCACGCGCGCTGCCATGCGTTGCGGAGCTCCACGCTCGTCACAGTTCCACCCGATATCGTGACGGGGATGAGAAGCATCGGGACAGAACGGGTGAGCTGGCCGCCCTCCACTCCGAGGAAGGGCGCGGCCCGCGCTCGATCGAACTGGACGCCCAGGTCGGCGATGTAACGGTTCGGGCCAATCTGCTCGTGTTCCACATTCACCGAGCTGACGATTTGGTCGAGCGTGCCGTCGGGCAGGTTTGGGGCTTGCGTGAAGGGAGCATTGTGCATCTTCGCCCACAGCGCCTTGAAGCCCTGGCGTTGGGCGATTCGCCATCCGGCATAGCGCGCGCTTTGCGCATCCGCCCCACCGACATCGACATGAATGCCGCCGATCTCCAGGGTGTTGGAGCTGTCGAGGGGGAGGATCCCGCGATCACCGGATTCGAGCTGCGCGTAGAGCGCCCCGCCGAGCCCGACGGCGGCGATAAGCAACAGGAACGGGATTAGGAGACGGCGACGGAGCATTCGGGTGCGTCTTTTGGCGACAACGGCGTGGAAATCCAAGCGGCTTGTCTCTAGTGCCCGCCAGCAATGAGCCAAAAGCCTTTGACTTATGCCGACGCAGGAGTGTCGATCGACGCTGGAAATGCTCTCGTCAGGGCGATCGGTCTGCTCGCTCGCTCCACCGCCCGGCCGGGCGCGGACGCGGAGCTTGGCGGGTTCGGGGGATTCTTCGATCTCAAGGCCGCTGGCTACGCCGATCCTTTGCTGGTCGCCGCGAATGACGGCGTTGGGACGAAGCTCAAGCTCGCGATCGACACCGGGCGTCATGATGCGGTCGGCATCGACCTTGTCGCGATGTGCGCCAACGACCTCATCGTGCAGGGCGCCGAGCCTTTGTTTTTCCTGGATTATTACGCGACCGGGAAGCTCGACAATGACGTCGCGGCCGCGGTTGTGGCCTCTATCGCTGAGGGTTGCCGACAGGCCGGTTGTGCGCTGATCGGGGGCGAAACGGCTGAGATGCCGGGGATGTATACGGCGGGCGATTATGACCTCGCCGGCTTTTGCGTTGGCGCAGTCGACCGCGACAAGGTGCTCACTGGCAGGAACATAAAGACCGGCGACGTGATCCTCGGACTCGCCAGCTCCGGCGTGCACAGCAACGGCTTTTCGCTCGTCCGCAGGATTGTCAAACAGGAGCGCTGGAATCTCGAGACAGGCTTCCCCGCGGAGGATGGGGGAACTCTGGCCGAGGTACTGCTCGAACCGACGCGCATTTACGTGCGGTCGCTTCTGCCGTTGGTGCAGCAGGGGCGAATCAAGGGCCTCGCCCACATCACGGGCGGCGGACTTCTCGAGAACATTCCAAGAGTTCTGCCGGATCACTGTCACGCCATCGTTGACACGGAGCGCTGGCAACTCCCGCCGATCTTCGCGCTGCTTCAAAGAGCCGGAAATCTCGCCCCAGAAGAAATGGCGCGGACCTTCAATTGCGGTATTGGAATGGCGGTGATCGTCGCGGCAGATCAGTTGGATCGCGTCCAGAGCGCGCTCGAGGGCGCCGGCGAGCCCGTCTTTGAGATCGGCCGGATCAGCGAAGGCCGACGCGGCTGCACCGTCAGCGGCAAAATGGGGACGTGGAACTCACCGAAGGACTGGTCTGTCACCCACAATGCGTGACCCGAAACGCGTTGCAATCCTGATCTCCGGGCGCGGGAGCAATATGCGGGCGCTCGTCGAGCAGGCGAACGGCTATACGGTCGCGCTCATCGCCTCGAACAAGCTGGACGCGGGCGGCCTTGAATGGGCCCGCGATCATGCACTCCAGACCTGGGCGATGGAAAGCAAAGGGACAGGGAAGGAAGAGTTCGATCGGAAGATGAACGCCGCCCTCGACGAGCATCAAGTCGGAACGATTGCCCTTGCTGGTTTCATGCGCATCCTCTCACCCTGGTTCATCGACCCGTGGCGCGGGCGCATTCTGAACATCCATCCTTCCCTGCTTCCGAAGTATCGTGGCCTCGATACGCATGCCCCGGCGATCGACGCCGGCGAGAGGGTCCGCGGCTGTTCGGTGCATATCGTCACCGAGGAACTCGACGCCGGAGAAATCCTCGGCCAGGCCGAAGTCGTGATCGAGCGCGACGACACTCCGGAAACGCTTGAGCGAAGAATCCTTGGGGTGGAACATCAGCTCTACCCAAAGGTCTTGAGCGAGTTCGTGATTCGATGACCGATCCGCTGCGGAAGGTGCGCGAGGCCGCGCTGGAATTGCCGGAAACCGCGGAACGGTTGTCCCACGGCCAACCGACCTTCTTCGTCGCCGGCAAGCAATTCGCGCAATTCCGCGACAACCACCATGGCGACGCGAAGACGGTGGTGTGCGTTCGAGTCAGCAGCCTCGACGAGCAGACGATGCTCTTGGAGGCTGATCCCGAAACCTATTCGAAGCCCGCCTACATGCCGAGTTGGCTCTCAATCAGTCTCATTGGGGAGGACGTCGACTGGGACCATGTCGCGGACCGGATCGCGACCAGTTGGGAGCTTGCGGCGCCGCGCCGGCTGTTGGAAGCTGGCGGACGATGACCGACGAAAGAACACGCCGCCGCTGGATCAGCTTCGGGGAGACCATCGCGCTCGCTGCCCTCATTGTCTCGGCGGTCGGGGTCTGGATCGCGTACGAGAGCAGCAAAAATGACGGGCCGACGCGGATCGTCGAACAGAAATCCGCGGTGCCGCTCGCGTTGCGCGGCACGGTGAATGGCGACGGACGGACCCTGACGATCATGCCGGCAGACCCGTCGCACGCCCTTGAATCGCTGAAGGTAACGCTCAAGGGCGCTTCCGCGATCGAGATCGGCGGCGATGGGAAGCTCAGCGCAAGCGACGTGGAAGCCGCGCTCAAGGGGCACGAGAAAGAAGCGAAGGACGTTAGTCACAACGTACCGGTCCGCATCGATGCTCGCTACGTCGAATCCGGCGCCGATCGCCGCGGCGGCGGCAGTTACACTCTGCGCTACAAATGGGAGGGCGGCGGCCTGTTCGGCGGGCGTTCGCTCCGCCTGCTCGGATTGAGCCGCTAGCGGACACGCTAGCCGAGGAGTATTTCGTCGGCCGAAGGGGACGCACCATGCTTGCATCGATCCTCGCCGCAGCCGCGGCCAGCCAGGCGCCGGCCCTGCCTGCGTTCATGACTGGGTGCTGGGACCTCACCGAAGGCGATCATTGGACTCAGGAATGCTGGATGGAGCCGAAAGCGAGCCTGATGCTAGGCGCGTCGCGCGAAGGCAGCGGCGACAAGCTCAAGTCCTGGGAGCAACTGCGCGTTGAGCTGGGATCGGACGGCAAGGTCGTTCTGTGGGCCTCGCCGCACGGACGCGCGGCCGTGCCGTTCGAGGCCCGGAATAGTTCGGCCACCACGGTCGAATTCACGAATGTCAGGCACGATTACCCACAGCGCATCCACTATGAGCTCAAGGGCGAGAAACTCGAGGCCGAGATCTCGCTGATCGACGGCAGCAAGCCGGTTCGCTGGACCTACGTCCGGGAAAAACGCTAGCCGACAATCGTCGGCACCACGCGCCGGCCGGATGGCCTAACCGACGATTTCTTCAGCCTTGAAGAAGAAGTCGATCTCGATCTTCGCGTTCTCGTCGCTGTCCGAACCGTGGACCGAATTGGCCTCGATCGATTCCGCGTAGACCTTCCGGATCGTTCCCTCATCGGCCTGCGCCGGATTGGTCGCGCCCATCACTTCACGGTTGCGAAGCACGGCATTTTCTCCCTCGAGCACCTGAACGACGACCGGCCCGGAGGTCATGAAGGTGCACAGATCGTTGAAGAACGGCCGCTCCGTGTGGACTGCGTAGAAGCCCTCGGCCTGATCGCGGGTCACCCGAATGCGTTTTGAAGCGACCACGCGAAGGCCGGCATCCTCCAACATCTTGGTGACGGCACCCGTGAGGTTGCGGCGGGTGGCATCGGGCTTGATGATCGAAAAGGTGCGCGTCACGGCCATGACCGGGCGATCTCCTGAAAGAGTGGGCTGGAATTTGGTGCGGCGCCTAGCCGCGTAAAGCCGATGCGGCAAGCCTCAGGCCTTCTTGACCCACCTCCCATTTTCCCGCGCCCAGTAACG
>Ga0136846_1230999_pt1 | contig 10229 bp, 9 predicted proteins | sample HopSoiMetagenom2_FD_96841 | JGI IMG/M metagenome (GOLD analysis project Ga0136846, IMG submission 96841) | Grasslands soil microbial communities from Hopland, California, USA - 2 Assembly 2016 (version 4) | ecosystem: Environmental > Terrestrial > Soil > Grasslands | place: USA: Hopland... | reverse complement strand
TAGTACGGCGCGGATCGCCGGGAGCCGTTAAGGCTCGCTGGTACGCTCGCTGTAATGGCTGACCGACGACCACCGCGCCGTTCGGTCTGAGAAGGCCACCATCGCGTTAGGGCGTGATGGTGGCCTTCTTCGTTCCTGGCCCCTAGCCCCTCGAGACATGTCCGACTCCTCTCCCGCGCTTCGCGCGCAGCTCCGTCGTATTCTCTCCTGGCAGGATGCACACGTCGGTTTCGAGAAGGCCGTGGAGGGCCTCGCGCCGAAGCTGCGCGGCGTGCGGGTCGACGGATTTCCGCATTCCGCCTGGGAGCTCCTCGAGCACCTGCGGATCACGCAGCACGATATTCTCGACTTCTGCCGCAACGCGAAGTACGAGGAGATGAACTGGCCCGCGGACTACTGGCCGAAATCGCCCGCGCCGCCGTCCGACACCGCGTGGGATGACTCGATCAGCGCGTTTCGTGAGGATCGTGCAGCAATGGAAGCGCTGGCGGTGGACGAGTCGATCGACCTGTTCGCGAAGATCCCGCACGGCGACGGCCAGACGTACCTTCGCGAGATCCTGCTCGTGGCCGACCATAACGCGTATCATCTGGGGCAACTGGTGGCCGTGCGACAGCAACTGGGCGCGTGGGGCGCCGCCTAACGGCGGGCGGCAGGCGGCAAAAGGCGCGTGTCATTCCGAGCGAGCGCCAGCGAGTCGAGGGATGACACGCAGCTCGCTCGTGACCAATCGGTGCGTTCGAGAGTTTGGCAGGCACTATGAGACGTCCTGTTTCCCATATCCCGCTCGCCGTTTTAGTCGCCGCGTGCGCTTCCACGGGCGCGAGCTACAAGAGCGGCGTCGCGCCCAAGTCCTTCGACAAGCCGCCCTTCTACACCGGCGCCGACGTGCCTAACGTCGGCCGCGTCGGCCACTTGCCCATCCGCTACCAGCGCGGGGCAGAGCAGGGCGCGCAGTTCGAACCCAAGGCCGCGACCGGATCCCCGGCCGCCGCCCTCGTGGCCGACATGAACGCGTTCCTCGACTCGATCGCCGCGTCGGCCAGGCTCTCGCCCGCGTCCGCCGAAGTCGGCAGCGCCCCCGACGTCCACTTCGGATGCGAACCCGCCATGATCGGCGGCGATTGCCTCGGCGATGGAGACGAGAACGCCAACCATCACCTCGAGCTCTCCGTCGGTCGTCCGTCACAGGACTGGATCGGCTGGCTCGGCACCACGCTCGACAGCACCTCCCACGATCACGCGCTCCTCATCACGATGGAGCTCGGCCAGTACTGGCCGAGACAGAAAGGGCTCAGCCTCGGAAAGGAGGTACGCCTCGGCAGCGACTATACCGTCGGCGTCCCGTGGCTCACGTCACTCGAGCACCCCATTGCCGTCGTGCAGCTCACCGGGGTGCTCGTGGGACGCGACGGACGCGCGATCCGCATCGGAGCCGAAGGTATGCTGGCCAAGCGGAGTCACATTCTCGTGAGCGCGCTCGGCGCACAGTCGCTCGTCTCGGATGAAGACATCGAGCGGCTGCGGACCCTTCGGCGTGACGACCTGCCGGGCCAGCCGCTCGTGTGGCAGGTCGCGCTCAGAAACCTGGTGTCGCAGCTGACCGGTCAAGTCGGCCAGAGCTGACGCGGCTCGTCCCAAGGTTCTTGCGGCGCGGTTCGCGCCTCGTACCATGAAGGGGAGGCATCCTGGTCATCCGGAGCCGTAAGGCGAGGGATCGCCGTCGTCCCGAAAGAGGGCTCGGCCCCGCAAGCCCCTCTACCGGGAGGACGGCGATCCCTCGACTCGCTGCCGCTCGCTCGGAATGACACGCGCCTTTTGTCGCCTGCCGCCTGCCGCCTATCGCCCGTGACCCCGCTCGACGCTCGATCATCGATCTCGCGACGTTCGTTCCTTCAGGTCGTCGGCGTGAGCACGGTTGGCGCGTTCGCCGCCGCGTGCGATGTTGGAGGAGTGAAGGACGCCCTGGCACGGACGCCCGGTGGTCGTCTCACCGCACGCCCCGGCGCGCCGACGACGTCGGTCACGCCCGGCGAACAGTCGCTGTCGCTCGGCGAGGGCGGCCGGGACGGCATCCTGTATGTGCCGTCGGGATACGTCGCGACAAACCCGGCGCCACTCGTGCTCATGCTGCATGGCGCGACCGGATCGGCACGCGGCGCGCTGCGGCCGTTCCGCGAGCTCGCCGATGACGCAGGGCTCGTGCTCCTCGCGCCCGATTCACGGGGCGTCACGTGGGACGCGATCCGCGGCGACTACGGACCCGACATCGCGTTCATCGACCGTGCGCTCGCGTGGGTGTTCCAGCGCGTGGCCGTGGACCCGGCACGCCTAACGATCGAAGGGTTTTCCGACGGCGCCACGTACGCCATCGGCGTCGGCCTCACCAACGGCGACCTGTTCCAGCGCGTCATCGCGTTCTCGCCAGGGTTCATTCTTCCCGTCGACGCGCACGCCCGCCCGCACCTGTTCATCTCCCACGGGACGCGCGATCAGATTCTTCCGATCGACCAGTGCAGCCGCCGGATCGTGCCGCTGCTCGAGCGGGAGCGGTACGACGTGGAGTACCGCGAGTTCGACGGCCCCCACGCGGTCCCTCCCGACATTGCGAAGGATGCGCTAGCGTGGATGGGGACGATGTCGGCCCGAAGGTAGGTCGCCTCATACCCTGACGGGTAAGGCACTGAAGTTCATCCCGCGTCAATACGGTCAGGTACTAGCCCGGCCCTTGCACCGAGTAGATCCATGGCTCACACGCGAATAGGCCCCGCTGCCCTCGCGGTCCTTGGCCTCGCCTTCATCGCCTTCGGCGCCGCGGTCAAAACCGGCGTCATTGAGATTCATCGAGGCGGCGGGGGTACACGAGCAGCCGACACGGTTGCCGTGCGGACAGGCGCGGGCGATGTCGAAATGCCTGCCGGCCAAGCGAACGGCAAATCGGTGGCACCGACGACGGCTCCTCCGACGCCAAAAGAACTGGTTTCGGACACGCTCGTCGCGGAAGCCGCGGCGAACGACAGCAACGCCGTGAGGCCAACGCCCGACGAGCTCGCGCAGCTCGCGTCGGACCTCATCATCCCCGTCGTTGGCGTGGAGCCGAAGGACCTGCTCGACACCTTCGACGAGGCGCGCGGGAATCGACGCCACAACGCGCTCGACATTCCAGCGCCTCGCGGCACGCCGGTCATCTCGGCTACTGCGGGCAAGGTGCTTCGCGTTTTCTCGAGTCAGGCGGGCGGTCTCATGGTCTACGCATCCGACCCCACCGATCGATTCGTGCTCATGTACGCCCACCTCGACCGGTATGCGAACGGGCTTGCCGACGGGATGCCGCTGCAGCGCGGCGACACGATCGGGTTCGTCGGGACCACTGGTAATGCGCCGCCGAACGTACCTCATCTACATTTCGGTATCGCCCGGACGTCCAACGTCGGGCGATGGTGGACCGGCATGCCGGTCGACCCGCGCCCCCTGCTGCGGCGCTAAACCGGCGTCAGAGAAACCCCGTGTTCATCTCCGATTTTGCCATCAAGCGGCCGATCGTCACCGTCGTGACGATGCTCGCGCTCGTCGCGTTCGGCCTGGCCGCGCTCTACAAGCTGCAGGTCGACGAATTCCCTGACATCCAGGCGCCGATCGTCTTCGTTGGCGTCGGCTACCCTGGTGCGGCACCCGATGTCGTGGAGCGCGAGGTCGTGGACCGCATCGAGGATCGGCTGTCGAGCATCAGCGGGATCGACAAGATCAACTCGACGACGACCGACGGGTTCGCACAGATCATCGTCGTGTTCGTGTTCGAGAAGCCCGTCGACCAGGCGACGCAGGACGTGCGCGACGCCATCTCGGCCGTCAGGGGCCAGCTGCCGCAGGAGATCCTCGAGCCGATCATCCAGCGGTTCGACCCTAACGACTTGCCGATCGTCTCGCTCGCGCTCACGTCCACGAGCCTGACGGTCCCGCAACTGACGCAGCTCGCGGACAACCAGATCGGCGGTGACCTGCGCGCGGTCACGGGCGTGGCGCAGGTGAACGTCGTCGGCGGCGACAGCGCGACGCTCAACGTCAACATCAAGCCACAGGCGCTCGCGAGCGCGCGCGTCGGTGTCGATCAGGTCGTCGGCGCGCTTCGCGCACAAAACCTCGCGGCGCCGGTCGGCCAGGTGACGACGCCAACGACCGAACAGACGATTCGTCTCGAGGGCCGACTCGAGAATCCGCAGGATTTCTACGGGCTCGTCGTCACTCAGCGCGGCGGACGCGCGATCACACTCGGACAGCTGGCTGATGTCGAAGCCGGGAACGCCGAGCCGCGGTCGGCCGCGCTGTACAACGGGCGCGAGGCCATCGGCATCGACATCGTGAAGTCGAAGGGATACAGCACCGCGTTCGTAGCCAACGGCGTGAAGAAGCAGTTGGCGGCGTTGCGCCCGACACTGCCTGCCGGAACGCGGGTTGAAATCGTCCGCGACGCCGGCGTGCGCGTCGAGAACTCGGTACGCAACGTCGAAGAGACGCTGTTCGAGGGCGCGATCCTCACCGTCCTCGTCGTGTTCCTGTTCCTCATCTCGTGGCGGTCGACGGTCATCACGGGCCTCGCGTTGCCCGTCTCGGTGCTCGCGGCATTCATCCCGCTCTGGCTGCTCGGCTTCACGCTGAACACCATGAGCTTGTTAGGCCTTTCGCTCGCCATTGGGATCCTGATCGACGACGCCATCGTCGTCCGCGAGAACATCGTCAGGCACATCGAGGCGGGCGAGGACCACTACGAGGCGTCGCGCAAGGGAACCGACGAGATCGGCCTCGCCGTCGCGGCGACGACCTTTTCGATCGTCGCCGTATTCGTACCGGTCGGCTTCATGTCGGGCTTCGCCGGTCAGTGGTTCAAGCCGTTCGCGCTCACGATCGCGGCCGCGGTACTCGTCTCGCTCTTCGTGTCGTTCTCGCTCGACCCCATGCTCTCGGCCTACTGGGCCGACCCGCAGCTCGAGGCGCACGAGCTCCGCAATCCGATCGCGCGCGCGCTCGAGCGCTTCAACCGGTGGTTCGACGCGCAGGCCGAGCGGTACAAGCATGGGATCGCGTGGGGACTCGAGCATCGCGCGATCATGATCTCGATCGCCGTCGCGTCGTTCGTCGGGGCGATCATGTTGCAGGGCGCTGTCGGACGGTTCGATTTCGTTCCGGTGAGCGATTACAGCGAGATCAACGTCGCGATCGAGCTGCCGCCGGGCGCGAGCCTGCAGTACACCACGCAGCAGGCGGAGCGAGTGGCCGCGCTCGCGCGGGCACACAAGGAGGTCGTGTATACATACACGACTATCGGCAGTGCGTCGGGCGCGAGTGGCGTCGACAACGGGAACATCTACGTCAAGCTGAAGCCGAAGAAGGAACGCACGATCTCCCAGCAGGTGCTGGCGCAGCAGCTTCGCCGGGAGTTTGCCGCGGTCGGGGGTGTGACGGCGTACACGTACGCGTCGGGGTTCGGCGGCAACCAGAAGCAGATCCAGCTGCAGCTCACCGGCCCGGACAACACGGTCCTCAATCAGCTCGCCGAGCAGATTGCGGATCGCGCGAGGCGTGTGCGCGGGGCGGCGGATGTCGGGCTCTCGTCGCGCGGCCAGAAGCCGGAGCTCCGCGTTCAGATCGACCGCGGCGTCGCCGGCCAGCTCGGCGTGAGCATCGCGTCGATCGCGCAGGCGCTCCGCCCGGCGTTCGCCGGCGTCGACGCGGGCACGTGGGTGGATCCGTCTGGCCAATCCCGTTACGTGCGGGTGCGGCTCGCGCCGGAGTCGCGCGAGAACGTCGCCGACGTCGAGCGGATTCCGCTGGTGCTGGCGACGGCCGGCACGGACGGGCCGGCAATCGTGCCGTTAGGCCAGGTGGCGCGGTTCTCGAGGGGAACCGGGCCCGCCCAGATCACGCACCTGGATCGTCATCGGGTCATCACCATCGGTGCGAACATTCAGGGCGCATCGCTGGGCGAGGTGACGCAGGGTATCGCCAAGGCCACCGCGGACATTCGCATGCCACCCGGCTATCGGATCATTCCGGGCGGTCAGGTGGAGAGTCAGCAGCAAGTGTTCGGGAACATCTTCATTGCGTTAGGCATCGCCGTGATGCTGATGTACCTGATCCTGGTCGTGCAGTTCGGATCGTTCCTCGACCCGCTGGCCATTCTCGTGTCGCTGCCGCTGTCGCTCATCGGGGTGGTGCTTGCGCTCATCATGACCGGTGATTCGCTCAACATCATGAGCCTGATCGGCGTGATCCTGCTCATGGGCATCGTGGCGAAGAACGCGATCCTGCTCATCGACTTCGCGAAGTGGGGCACGGAGCGCGGCATGGGTCGCCACGAGGCGCTGGTGGAGGCGGGGCGAATCCGGTTGCGGCCGATCCTCATGACGACGCTGGCGCTGATCGCCGGCATGGTCCCGGTGGCGTTAGGCCACGGCGAAGGTGGGGATTTCCGTGCGCCACTGGGGCGGGCGGTAATCGGCGGCACCATAACGTCGACGCTGCTGACGCTGTTCGTGATCCCGACCGTGTACGACATCCTGGCGGGCTGGAGGGAAGCGCTCGGGCGGCGGCTTGGGTTCAAGCCGGTGACGCATCACGGCGAGCCCGTGCCGGCTCCCGGTGACTGATGTATGGTTTCGTGGTGGGGCCAGCTTTTTTTTCAACTGCGATTGGGCGGACCAGGGCGGAAACTGCCGGATCCGGCTTTGCATCAGTAGTGGCCTTTCCCAACGAGCCGAATTGCTTTTGGGAACTACCCCGGGGCGCATGATATGAACGTCCCGAGGGTGTTCACCAAGATTCCTGGCTCGTTGTGCGACCGAGTCGGCGCGTAAGGCAGTCGTCCGGTCGATTCTGCCTGATCTGCTTCATCGCTGTTCCCGAAAGAGGCTTGCTGCCGGGAAAGAGCCTTGGCTTGCTGCCAGGGAAAGCGCCTTGTCAGTGATCCGCGAAATCCCTTGTCGGGATTCGAACCCGGGCCCAGAATGAAATCATGACTACTCGACGCCATTTCGTCGCGATGCTCCCCGTAACGCTGTTCGCCGGGATTCACCACGCGCGACGCTGCGCGCCGAGCATGATGCGCGTGTCCGATCACCCCACGCCTCGGGCCGGCATTACGTCGGCCAAGGTGCTGACTAAGGACCAGCTGGGCGAGCACAAGGATGCCGCGCCGGTGTTCGACATGGTGCGCGAGATTCCCGAGGTCGTCGACGGCATCCGCTGCCAGTGCGGCTGCTCGGCCCTGGAGGGGAAGTATTCCCTGCTCTCCTGCTATGAAGCGGACGGCATGGCCGCGCACTGTCAGATCTGCCAAGGCGAAGGACGCCTCGCCTACCGGCTGCACAAGCAGGGGAAGACGCTCGACGACATCCGCGCGGCGATCGACGCGAAGTTCGGATGATACGTCGCCCGTCGGGGGTATCGCCGTTTCCCCGATTCCCTATTCCCATCTGCCCAGCTTCGCTGGGCGCCCGCCGATTCCCTCGCCCGCTGGGTTTAGTAGTCCTCCTTGCAGCCCCCAAGCTGGCGGGCGCGCAAGTGATGGCCTCGGAGAAAGGCACGGTCACCCAGACCGTCGACGGCACGACGATCACGGTCGAGTACTACCGCCCGGTCGCCCGAAACCGGATCCCGTTTCCCGACGTCGTCCACTGGGGCCGAATGTGGACGCCGGGCGCCAACTGGGCGACGACCCTCGAGGTCGACCAGCCGATTCGTCTGAATGGCAACCCGGTCCCGAAGGGTAAGTATTCGGTCTGGATGATTCCCCAGCAGGACGAGTGGACCGTCATCCTGAACCGCGACGCGCGGCGTTTTCACACGCAGCCGCCGGCGTCGAGCGACGAGGAGCTGCGCCTAACGGTGAAGCCCGCGGCCGGCGCACAGATGGAAGCGCTGACGTTTTACTTCCCGGTCGTCACGCGCGACGGAGCGACACTCGATATGCACTGGGGGACGACGGTCGTCCCCCTGCGGATCACCGTATCCCCATCGCGCCCACCGGACGTGTCGGCCAAGGAGCGCGCGACGTATCTCGGCCGATATCACCTGACGCCTAACGGGACCGACGAGAGCGTACCCGAGACCACGCTCGAGGTGACGGACGCGGACGGCCAGCTTCACGGTCACGCGACCCCCGCGCTGTGGGGCTACGACGCGACGTTCGACCTCGTCCCGATCGGGCCCGCCGGTGAGTTCAGGCTGGGCTTCTAGCGCAGTGGAAAGCTGTTCGGCATGGAGACGGAGGGTCAGCTGGAGTTCAGCGACGACTCGTCCGGCCATGCGACGACGATCCAGCTGTGGCAGTTCAATCGGCTGCTCGCTAAAGGCTCGCGCGAAAACTGATTCTCGTCGCGGATTCGGCATCCAGACTTACGGGAAACGGATTCAACGGAAACGCCGGATCAGAACGGACCGCTCCCGACGCCGATTCCCGATTCCCGATTCCCGAATCTGGACGGTCGAGCCCGGACGTTGCATGGTCATGGCGACCAAACCGGAAATCGAGGCCGTATGAGTCCCAGCCGCGTGACCGTCGCAAGCTGCCTGCTCGTGTGTATCGCCTCAGTCGCCCATGCCCAGCAGCCCAGCGCGGCGACGACACGCTCGCCCGACGAGCGTGCGGTCCTCGATCTCGAGGAGGCGTGGGCCAAGGGCGTCGTCAAACGTGACGCTGCCACGTTCAAGCGACTGCTCGCGCCGGGCTTCGTCTACACCGAAGACGACCGCGTGCAGACCGGCGACCAGCTCACCAGCGACATTATCTCCGGCACGGACACCGTTACCGAGGCGCGCAACGAACAGATGCAGACGCGCGCCTTCGACAACGCGATGATCGTAACCGGCTGGCTCATCATGCAGGGACGGGGCGGAGGAAAGCCGTTCAACCGACGATATCGATTCACCGACACGTGGCTCAAGCGGCATGGCCAATGGCAAATCATCGCCGCGCAGGACTACCTCGTGCCCGCGGGTCGCAAATGACGCGACGCCTAACGTTTGTACCTTGCATCGTCGTCGCGGCCGTCGCCGCCGCGTGCGGCGGAAGCAACCAGACCACCGCACGCACCGACAGCACCGGCACGGCCAAAGCGACCGGCGCCGCGAGCTCGGTTGCCGGAACGCGTATCGGGGCGCCGAGGACGACGGCGGCCGGCGAGTGGCAGATGCCCGCGGGCGATTACTCGAGCTCGAGATTCAGCGACCTGTCGCAGATCACGCCCGCGAACGCGCCAAACCTGCGCGCATCCTGGACGTTCTCCACCGGCGTGCTGCGCGGCCACGAGGGCCAGCCGCTCGTCGTGAACAACACGATGTACCTCGTGACGCCGTACCCTAACGTGTCGTACGCGCTCGACCTCACGCAGGCGGGGCAGCCGCTCAAGTGGAAGTTCCGCCCGGAGAACGCGCAGGCAGCAGCCGGGCAGGCCTGCTGCGACGTCGTGAACCGCGGCGCCGCGTACGCGGATGGCAAGATCTTTTACAACCTGCTGGACGGGCACACCGTCGCCATCGACGCCACCACCGGAAAACAGCTGTGGCGCACGAAGATGGCGGACCTCACGCGCGGCGAGACGATGACGATGGCGCCCATCGTCGTGAAGGGCAAAGTGCTCGTCGGCTCGAGCGGCGGCGAGATGGGCGTTCGCGGCTGGCTCGCGGCCATCGACGCGAATACGGGCAAGGAGCTGTGGCGCGGCTACAACACCGGCAGCGATCGCGATGTGAAGGTCGGCCCCCGCTTCAAGTCCTTCTACCCCTCGGGCACCGGCACCGACCTCGGCCTAACGAGCTGGCCGGGCGACACATGGAAGCAGGGCGGCGCAGCGGTGTGGGGCTGGCTGTCCTACGATCCGGAGCTCAACCTCGTGTACTATGGCACGAGCAATCCCGGACCCTGGAACGAGGGCGTCCGCAAGGGCGACAACAAGTGGTCGTGCGCGATCATGGCCCGCGATGCCGACACCGGCGAGCTGCGCTGGGCATTCCAGGTCACGCCGCACGACATGTGGGACTACGACACGGTCAACGAGAATATTCTCGTTGACCTCCCGTTAGGCGGAACGACCCGCAAGACGCTCGTACACTTCGACCGCAACGGCTTCGGTTACACGATCGACCGCGCGACCGGGGAGGTGCTGCTTGCCGAGCCGTTCGTTCCGATGAACTGGTCGAGCGGAATCGATCTGGCGACGGGCCGGCCCAAAGTC
>Ga0136846_1230998_pt1 | contig 10229 bp, 5 predicted proteins | sample HopSoiMetagenom2_FD_96841 | JGI IMG/M metagenome (GOLD analysis project Ga0136846, IMG submission 96841) | Grasslands soil microbial communities from Hopland, California, USA - 2 Assembly 2016 (version 4) | ecosystem: Environmental > Terrestrial > Soil > Grasslands | place: USA: Hopland... | reverse complement strand
GCTCGCGGGCGTACGGTAACTCTCGCCTCACTCGCCGTCGTGGCGTGCGTCCTCGTGCTCCCGCCGGTATTTCGACGCCGGCGCACAACGCCTGCGATGTCATCTTGAATTCCGATCGCCGGTCGGATCAGTTAATGAGTGTCGCGGGATTCAAGTGAAGGAATCGTGGCGCTTACGTTACTCATGCACGGACCTGCCGTCGGAGCCGTGGCTCCGCACGGAGCAAATCTGCGAACATCGGCGTCAGCGATGTTCGAAATCCGCGTTAGGCCTTGCTGTGACTCATCTTTCCTGACTACGGCGCCAGACTCGCGACGCAGTCCCGACGGACGATGCGTCGGTGAGTTACGGGGTCGGCAAGCGTTAACCAAAGTCGGCGACGCTCGTTCACTCGTCTCTTCCGTTGTCTGCCCCTTTCCGGAGCCCAGATGCTGAATCGTCTCTGGTTGCGCCGCGCTGTGTGGGTGCTGGCACTCAGCGTTAGGCCCCTCACGAGTCAGACACCAACGCGGACCGCTGACACGTCCGTCGTGGTTGCGATCAAAGCAGGCCGCCTCATTGATGGCCGAGGCGGTACGCCGATGCCGAACGCGGTGATCCTCGTGCGTGGGGAAAGGATCCAGGCTGTCGGAGCGAACCTCGCCATCCCCGCGGGAGCTCGCGTAATCGATCTCTCGAGCGCCACGGTGCTTCCCGGGCTCATCGACTGCCACACGCACATCACGATGATGCCCGGTGAGAGTGGCGATCAATTCCGCCGCAGCTTCGTCGACGCGGCGATCATGGCGCCGACGTACGCGAAAGCGACCCTCGACGCGGGCTTTACCACCATTCGCGACCTCGGGGCATCCGGCTTCGTCGACGTCGCGCTGCGCAACGCGATCAACCGTGGCGACATTCCCGGACCACGCATCCAGGCGGCGACGATGCCGATCAGCGCCACGGGCGGACACGGCGACGTGAGCGGGCTGTCGCCGTACATCCACCTCGACGACATGTCGGGCGTCGCCGATGGCGCCGACGCCATTCGCCGGAAGATCCGCTGGGAGGTGAAGTACGGCGCCGACGTCATCAATGTCATGGCGACCGCGGGCGCGATGGCCGAAGAAGAGTCCGTCGACGCCGCGCTCTACACGCAGGACGAGCTGAACGCGGTCGTCGACGAGGCGCGCATGTGGGGACGGAAAGTCGCGGCCCATGCGCACGGCACCGAAGGCATCAAGCGCGCCGTGCGTGCCGGTGTGGCGTCGGTCGACCACGGCACGTTCCTCGACGAAGAGGGCGCTCGCATGATGGCGGAGCGTGGCACGTACCTCGTGAAGGACTCGTACGAGGATCGCTGGTTCCTGGAGCGAGCGCCGGGGTGGGGTTACCCCAAGATCATCATCGACAAGCTCGCGAAGATCGTGCAGGGACACGAAGCGGCATTCAAGCTGGCGAGAAAGTCCGGTGTGAAGATCGCCTTCGGCACCGACGTCGGCATGCTGCCGCACGGCGAGAATGCGAAGCAGTTCCGTGATTACATCGCCTGGGGCATGCCGCCGATGGAGGCAATACTCACTGCAACACGCAACGCCGCCGACCTCCTCGGCTGGGGCGACCGCATCGGCGCGGTGGCGCCCGGGTACTACGCCGACATCATCGCGGTACCGGGCGATCCGCTCGCCGACCCGATGCTGCTCGAGAAGGTGAGCTTCGTCATGAAAGGCGGGGTCGTTTTCAAGCGATAGCTGTGGCTTCAGACTGCTTAGAAAAGCATCGATGACCTGCGCGGCTTCGTCTGGCTGCTCCATGAAGAAATAGTGACTGGCGCTAGGGAATTCGACCACGCGGTTCTGAGGGAACCGGCCGAACGCGTCACGGTTCTTCCTCGTCCAGGGAGCGAAGAGCGCATAGTAGTCCCTGGCCGAGCCTGATGCAGGGAATCGAGCGAAGACCAACACCGCAAATACGTCTCGTACGGTGCCGGCGTCGCGTAGACGCCTAACGACTGACACGTCACACGTTCCCATCGCGGCGTGGGCGTGGAAATATTCCAAGTGTCGGCGGGACTCGGCTTTTGTCCGACGAGTCGGCCATCGTTGCTCCACAACCTCGACGCGCGCAGCGCAGCGACCGGTGGCCGGAATCGTTGCGTACGAGCGTACCAGTCACGGACGCAGCGGAAGAGCTCCGGCCTGGGCTGCCTAACGCGGATTCGCCACGTCGAGGCGGGCGCGCGCTCCGTATCCGCGCTCGCCCGTCACCTGCAGTCGGTCCACCCACATCTCCTCGAGCACGCGCAGGTCTTCCGTCGGATCGTAGTCGGGCTGCCCCTCGGGCGCCTTCAACGTGTCGAGCACCTCGAACACGAACGCGTCGGGCCCGTGCGTCGCCCAATCGCGCTGCAACGCGGCGTTCGGATGGCCGCCGAACCGCAGCGCCACGCGCTCGCGGTTGAGAATCGCCGGCAGGTCGACCGATCGGCCGATGAGCGAGCGATCGTCGCGCGTGTTGTGGATCCGATACACGCCCATGGGGCGAGGCGTTTCCTTGTACGCTCGTATGAGTGACTTCCGGTCCATGGGCGCAGCCTGAGCTCGAGAATAGCTGATTATATCCGGGTGAAATACTGAGGTCAATACTACCCGGCTATAAAACCGATCAAGGGCTCTGACCCCTTGATCCGCGCGGATCAAGGGGTCAGAGCCCTTGATCGCTTTCACCACTCTGTGCAAGGCCGATGAGAGGTGACGTCTCCCAGGTGACGATACCAGGAGCCCAAATGTTCGCCCTCTCCGTGCGCTCGAGCGTCGCCCTGCTGCTCAGCGTCACTGCTGCACCACTACTGTCGCAGACTATCGTATCCGGCGTCGTTCGCGCTGACCGTGGCAAACCGATCGCCGGGGCGGTCGTGCAGATCAAAGGCACGCACGGCGGTGTAACGACCGACAAATCGGGTTTGTATCGACTCGTCATTCCTAACGATGGATTCGCGACCGTCGACTCTTTGACGGTCACGGCCCGGGCGATCGGGTTCCAGCCGAGCAGTCGGCGGATTCCAGCGCGCCCCGGCTCGGTCACGCTCGATTTCGCGCTCGAGGCGTCGGCGGTCAAGCTCGAAAGCGTCGTCGTGACGCGCACCGGTACATCGACAGACGCCATGTCGTCGCGAGGTGGAAAGGACAGCACGGCACCGACGGTCGCGCGCCTCGAGGCGAGCGTTGCGGATTCCCGCGAGGCACGGCCGGCGATGAAAGCGCCGGCGTTGGCGAAGGCTCGCGCTGACGGGAGCCGTGTTGGCGGTCCCGCGTCAGCGGCGAGCCGAGAGCCTCAGGACCCGAGTCCGGGCATTCTGACGGCGGCGGTGTGGAACGACGCCGAGCATTGGCAGCAGTACTCGCGCTTTCTCGACCGCGCTCGCGAGAACGCCTGGAACCCGTGGGGCCTCGAGTTAGGTAAGCCGCGATTGCAGCCTATTCGCGCCGATGCACGACCACGCTCGCCACGCCGCGCTCTCGACCTCGGGTTCCTGGTCGACGCGACCGGCTCGATGGGCGACGAGATGTCGTTTCTCCAGAGTGAGCTCAAGGACATTGTGCGACGGGTTCGCAGCGTCGAGCCCGATCTCGACATTCGGCTATCGGTCGTGTTCTATCGCGATCGCGGTGATGCGTTCATCACGAAGTCGCTGCCGTTCACGCGCAGCGCGGATGACGCGGTGTCGTTCATCTCGAGCACCACGGCGGATGGCGGCGGTGACTATCCGGAAGACATGAACTCCGGACTCGAGGCGATGATGCGGCAGCACTGGTCGCGTGACGCGGTGCCGCAGATGCTCTTCCTCCTCGCCGACGCCCCGCCGCAGCAATACGCGGGACAGGACTACACGTATCACGAGGCGATTCAGGACGCGGCCGCGAACGGAATTGCCATCTACCCGGTTGCCGCGAGTGGTGTCGACAAGCCCACGGAGTTTCTCTTCCGTGCGATGGCGGTGATGACGGGAGGGAAGTACGTGTTCCTGACCGATGACTCCGGCGTTGGAAACTCGCACGAAGAGCCGGACATCACCGGATACAAGGTCGAGAAGCTCAACGACCTCATGGTGCGGGAGATCCGCTCGTACGTTGCCGCACACACCGTAACGCGGAGCGTCGCCGAGGATCGTTAGGGCCGGTCTGGTCCTTCGGTGCGTGCCACACCTCGCGCGCGGGACGGTGCCCAGTCATCTTGGGTAGCCCATTTTCGAGGTGGCTATGGCCCGCAGTGTCGTTCTCGAATCCCTGGTGCTCGCGGCCGCGCTCGGCGCGGCCGTGCCGGTCGCGGCCCAGGATTCTGTTCGCACCGTTGCCGCAGGCCAGCAAGGTCGGAATCGCGACCTCCCGCTGGATGCCGCGCGGAACATCACGATAGACACCGACGAGGGCTCTTGGCTCTCGCTCGACGTCTCACCGGACGGGAAGACGATCGTCTTCGACCTGCTCGGCGACCTGTACACGATTCCGGCTGCAGGTGGCGAAGCGACGCCACTCACGAGCGGCATGCAGTTCGATGCCCAGCCCCGATGGAGCCCCGACGGCAAGTCCGTCGTTTTCACGTCCGATAAGGACGGCGGCGATAACGTCTGGACCATCGACGTCGCGACGAAGGGCCTGAAGCAGATCACCAAGGGCAAAGGCAATCGCTATCGCTCGCCCGAGTGGACGCCCGACGGCGACTACATCGTCGTGTCGAAGTCGACGACGCCCATCGGCCCGTCGAAGCTCTGGATGATTCACAAGAACGCGGGTGGCGGAACGCAGCTCATTCGCGATCCGCAGCCGATGCTCGCCGGCGCCAATCCCGTGAGCACCGTCGGCGCGGCATTCGGGAAGGACGACCGCTACATCTGGTTCGCGCAGCGGTTCGGCGCGTGGGAGTACAACGCCGGGTTGCCGCAGTACCAGATCATGACGTTCGATCGGCAAACGGGCCGCCGAGAAGCGCGCGCGACCCTATACGGGTCGGCGTTCCGTCCCGCGGTCTCGCCCGACGGGAAGTACCTCGTGTATGGGTCTCGCTACGAGACGCAAACCGGGCTTCGCGTTCGCGACCTCGAGACGAGCGAGGAGCGATGGCTGGCGTACCCGGTCCAGCACGACGAACAGGAGTCGGTTGCGCCGCTCGACGTACTGCCCGGCTATTCCTTCACGCCGGACTCGAAGGCGATTGTCGTCTCGTACGGCGGCAAGATCTGGCGCGTTCCGGTCACGTGCCCGTCCGCACAGGCTCCGAGTGCCGCCGCGCAAGGCGGACGACCCGATCCGTCCTGCGGCGCGACGAACATCCCGTTCCATGTGAAGACGGAGATCGGCATCGGGCCGAAGCTCGCGTTCAACTACAAGGTCGACGACGCATCCGAGTTCACCGTTAGGCAGATCCGTGATGCGGTCGCGTCGCCGGACGAGAAGAAGCTGGCGTTCGTCTCGATGGACAAGCTTTACGTGATGGACTACCCGAGCGGCACGCCACGAAAGATCAGCGACCTGCCGGGTAACGACGCGCAGCCGGCGTGGTCGCCGGATGGCCAGTGGATCGCGTTCGTCGAGTGGTCGCGCGACGGTGGCAGCCTCTATAAGGTTGCGGCCGCGGGTGGAAAGCCGATCCAGCTGGCCACCGGCAACGCGCTCTACGTGCAGCCCGCGTGGTCGCCCGACGGCAAGCGCGTCGTCGCGATGCGCAGCCCCGCGCAGACGGTTCGCGAATCGGGTGGCTACTCGGGGCAGGCGGAGCTCGTGTGGGTCCCGGCCGCGGGCGGCAAAGCCACGTTCATCGCCGGCGCGTTAGGCAGGAGCGGGCCGCACTTCACGAAGGACACGACCCGCATCTTCATGTACAGCCAGGGTGAGGGGCTCGTTTCCATCCGGTGGGACGGCAGTGACCCACGCACACATCTCAAGGTGACTGGCGCGCGGTTCCCGGAGCCGGCGCCGGGAGGACCGGCCGGAGCCCCGGCGGCAGTCGTGAAGATGGCGCCCGTTGGCGACCAGGCGCTCGCGCAGATCTCGAACGACCTGTACGTCGTCCCGGTGCCGTTGAGCGGCGAGGCGCCGAGCATCTCGCTCGCCGAACCCACCGCATCGGAATTTCCGGCTCGCAAGCTGACCGACGTCGGTGCGCAGTTCCCGTCGTGGAGCGCAGACGGCAAACGCATCCACTACTCGATCGGCAACGCACATTTCGTGTACGATCTCGATCGCGCGCAGCAGGTCGACGATTCGGTCGCCAATGCTCGCCGTGCTCGCGGCGACGCGGATACGACACAGCGTCCGGCCGGTCCGGCGGCCAACCCGCGCGGCTATCAGCCGACCGAGACCCGCATCACGCTCAAGGCGAAGCGCGACACGCCGGAGGGCGTCGCCGTTTTCCGGAACGCACGCATCGTCACGATGAAGGGCGATGAGGTGATCGAACGCGGCGACATCGTGACGCGCAACAATCGCATCATCGCCGTCGGCCCGGCCGGCTCCGTGCAAGTGCCCGCCGGCGCCCGCGAGTTCGACGCGACCGGAAAGACGATCGTGCCGGGCTTCGTGGACACACACGCGCATCTGCGATTGAACCAGGGCGTGCACCAGCAGCCGTGGTCGTATCTCGCCAACCTCGCGTACGGCGTGACGACGACGCGCGACCCGCAGACCGGCACGACGGACGTCCTCACCTACGAGGATGCCGTGACCGCCGGATCGGCCGTTGGTCCGCGCATCTACTCCACAGGCCCCGGGCTCTTCGGAACCGGCTACATCCCGCAGCTGGGCGAGGACATCAAGGACCTCGACCACGCTCGACGCATCATGCGCCGCTACAGCCAGTACTACGACACGAAGACCCTCAAGATGTACATGGCCGGCAACCGCCAGCAGCGGCAGTGGATCATCATGGCGGCGAAGGAGCAGAACATCATGCCGACATCGGAGGGCGCGCTCGACTACCGGTACGACCTAACGATGCTCATGGACGGTTACCCCGGTCAGGAGCACGCGCTGCCGATCTACCCGCTGTACAAGGATGCCGTGAAGCTCTTCGCCGAGAGCGGCATTACGTACACGCCGACGCTCATCGTCGCGTACGGTGGTCCCTGGGGCGAGAACTATTTCTACACGACGGAGAACGTCTACAACGATGCGAAGCTGCGCCGCTTCACGCCGTACGAAGTGCTCGCGGCGTCGACGCGGCGTCGGGTGCGCTCGAGCTTCCCGGGCGGCGGGAACGCCGGCGGCTGGTTCATGAAGGAGGAATATCCCTTCATGGACGAAGCGAAGATCGCGAACGAGATCGTGAAGGCCGGTGGCCGCATCGGGGTCGGAAGCCACGGGCAGCTACAGGGACTCGGCTATCACTGGGAGCTGTGGATGGTGCAGAGCGGTGGCATGTCGAACCACGACGCGCTGCGGTGCGCCACGATCTTCGGCGCCCAGGCGATCGGCCTCGGCACGGATCTCGGCTCGCTCGAGGTAGGAAAGCTTGCCGACATGGTCGTGCTCGATGCGAACCCGCTCGAGAATATCCGGAACTCGAACACGATTCGCTACGTGATGAAGAACGGCCGCCTCTACGACGGCAATACGTTGGATGAGGTGTGGCCGCGCCAGAAGAAGATGGACGCGGTGCCGGGTATTCCGGACAGTCCGCAGGCGCCCGCCGGGATTTTCCATGGTGGTGATCCGGCAGGTGGGACGAAGGGGAGAAACTGAGAACAGCCGGCGACGGGCGGCGGGCGGCAGGCGGCAGGCGGCAGGCGGCCGAAAGAAAGCCTGTTATTCCGAGCGGAGGCGCCGGCAGGCGTCGCAGCCGAGGAATCGCCGTCCTCCCGATAGAGCGGCCGGTTTGGATGTGACGTTCGAAGTGGTCTTGCTGGTCTAACAAACGCCGGGGTAGGCTCCGACAGCTTACCCCGGCTTCCTCTTTCCGCGGAGAATGTGTGAAGTCTTTCTTGTCGGTGTTCGCGTGTTCAGTCTTGATGCTCGGTGCGTGCTCGTCGGCGTCGCGGTCCACGGAAGCGGCCGTGACGCCAAGGGATGCTGCCGCTCCCGCGATACCTAACGAGCTCCCGCTCAAGTATGTCGGTCCGCCGACGCGGCCGGCCATCGCGGCGGCCGACATGATGACCCGCCTGTACATCCTCGCCGACGACTCGATGATGGGCCGCAGCGCGGAGACCGAGTACAACGCAAAGGGCGCGCTCTACATCGAGCGCGAGGTCAAGCGCATGGGCCTCGAGCCCGCCGGCGAAAACGGGACGTACTTCCAGTTCCCACTCGAGCAGCGCGAGCTGGATCCGGCACCGAGCCTCATCGTAAAGGACCGACCGCTCACGATCTGGAAGGACTTCGCACCGCGTGATCAGGGCGCCGGCGCCCGCGCGTTCGATGGCGCATCGGTCGTGTACGCCGGATCGTTAGGCGACCCGCAGCGGCTGCTGCCACCGGCGGCCGTCGCCGGAAAGGTCGCGCTCATCACGGTTGCGAAGGATGCCCAGGGACGGGGAAACTTCAACGTGAATCGGCCGCAGCTCTCGGCGCACTTTTCCCAAGCCGCTGCCATCGCGGTCGTGAGCATGGACTACTTCCCGCCGGCCTATGCGGAACAGCTCAGGGGTGCGGCGCAGGTCGCACCCAAGGGATCGTCCGATTCGCGCCCGCGGCCGAGCTACTTCTATGTCTCCACCGCGGTCGCGCGCGCGATGCTCGGCCAGGACGCGGAGTCGGCGCAGCCGGGCGCGACGGGCGGCGTGCTGCGCGGCCAGATCCGCTACGTGGCGAAAGAAGCAGCGGCGCGGAACGTCGTCGCGATCATCCGGGGGTCGGATCCGGCGCTTCGTGGTGAGTACGTGGCCATCGGCGCGCATAACGACCACGTTGGCTTCAACAATGAGCCAGCTGACCACGATTCAGTGAAGGCTTTTCAGATGGTCGCGCGTCCGCAGGGTGCGGACAACGAAGAGACGCCCGTGACCAACGCCGACTGGGCGCGCATCCGCCACATTGCCGACAGTCTTCGCGCGCGGCACGCGGCGCGCCGCGACTCGATCTATAACGGCGCTGACGATGACGGTTCTGGTACGACGACCGTGCTGGAGATCGCGGAGGCGTTCGCGAGCGCCAAGGTGAAGCCGAAGCGATCGCTGCTCTTCGTCTGGCACACGGGAGAAGAGCTCGGGCTGCTCGGCTCCTCGTACTTCACCGATCATCCAACGGTCCCGCGCGACTCGATCGTCGCCCAGCTCAACATCGACATGGTTGGCCGCGGGGGCGCGAACGACATCACCGGCGTGACGAAAGCCGGTGCCCTCATTCACGGCGGTCCTGGCTACGTGCAGCTGATCGGATCGCGGCGGTTGTCGACGGAGCTCGGCGACCTGGCTGACAAGGTGAACACGGAGCAGCGAATCGGCCTCGCGTTCGATTACTCGCTCGACGCGAATGGACATCCGCAGAACATCTATTGCCGCAGCGATCACTACATGTACGCGCGGTACGGGATCCCGATCATTTTCTTCACGACCGGCGGTCACGCCGACTATCACCAGGTGACTGACGAGCCGCAGTACATCGACTACAACCGCATGGAGCAGGTGGGGAGGCTGGTGTACGGCATAGCGGAGCGGGTCGGCGACCTGGACCACCGCGTCGTGGTCGACAAGCCGAAGCCGAATCCACGTGGCGAGTGTCAGCAATAACTGGCGACGGGCGACGGGCGACGGGCGACGGGCGACGGGCGACGGGCGACGGGCGAAAGAGCGTGTCATTCCGAGCGAGCGGCAGCGAGTCGAGGAATCGCCGTCCTCCCGGTAGAGGGCCTCAGTTCCCAGTTCCCAGCAGTCGCCCGTCGCCCGTCCCCCGTCCCCGGCAGTCGTTAGGCCGCCACCGCCAGCGATCCTGTATCGTAGACGTAGCGCTCGTGGACGATCTTGCCGTCCCGCCACGTCTGGACCGCGATCTCGTCCATCCGGTACGACGTGCCGTCAGCGGTCGTGTAGGCGAACACCCAGTTGATAACGGCGCGATCGCCTTCGACCACGACCGACACGAGGTTGAACTTGAGCGCCCGGAGCGAACCGTAGAACGCTTCCTCGCGGGCGTAGTTTTCGGCGAAGCCGACGGTGGGTGTCGAGACGTTCTCCTGCATCGCGACGTTCTCGGCGTAATAACGATTCATAGCCTCGAGCATCTGGCCCTTCTCGACGAGGCTGATGAGGCCGAGTACCT
>Ga0136846_1232386_pt1 | contig 10230 bp, 8 predicted proteins | sample HopSoiMetagenom2_FD_96841 | JGI IMG/M metagenome (GOLD analysis project Ga0136846, IMG submission 96841) | Grasslands soil microbial communities from Hopland, California, USA - 2 Assembly 2016 (version 4) | ecosystem: Environmental > Terrestrial > Soil > Grasslands | place: USA: Hopland... | reverse complement strand
GAATTGAATGAAATCCTGGACGCGGGGCGTAGCTATAACTCGGGTAAGCCGCCGGATGTACTGCGCTTCGGCAAAGCCGAGGTTCCGAATCCCCGCAAAAACGCTCCACCACAGACTATTCTCGGCGCAGAACAAAAAGCCTGGTTCTTGGAAAAATTGCGAAGCTCGCAAGCGACCTGGAAGATTTGGGGCAGCACCACGGCGACTTTGGATATGCGTGCTGATCCGCAGAACCTGCCGGCCGGCTTGACATCACCCTGGCCCGGAGCAGGATACGCAGGCATGGCAGGCGGAGACATCGCGAACGCCATCAGCGAGCGGGGTGAGATCTATGACTTCGTTCGCGATCAAGGCATTACTGGTTTTGCCGCCGTTGCCGGAGATCGCCACAGCTTCTGGGCGGGTTTGGCGGCGAAAGCTCTCCCGCCTCGGCCTTTCGAACCAGTTGGCGTGGCGTTCGTGACAGGTTCGATCTCGGCGCCAGGCGCTGTAGAAGCTTTGGAGCACAAAGTATCCAAGAAGGATCCCCTCCGGCCCTTGTTCGTGGGACAAGGACCTGAAGACAAAACTCCTCAGCCCACGATCAACATGCTGGTGAAGCGTGGCGTTCGCTCATGTCTTGAATATGCAAAGACCGGAGACATCGCCAAGGCGCGCCAGCTAACCAATCCTGATCTCGCGCCGCATGTGGAATTTGTCGATATGGGGGGTCACGGCTACGGGGTGGTTCGCATCGCATCCGACGAAATGGAAACCGAATTTGTGTGTATACCCCGGCCTGGCGAGCGTTCCGACCGACCTGATGGAGGACCGCTGCGGTATCGGGTCACCCATCTTGCCAAACTTTGGCGAAAGCGCGAAGCACCAAAACTGACAACTAAAGTTTTAGAAGGTGATCCCGTCTTTTCAATGTAGCAGCTGGTATAGGGCGCTCTTTAGCAAATCTGGCTGATTTTCGCCCAGTCCTAGAATCCCGGTGGCCTTTCGTCCATCACTGCGAAGGCACGCTCCAGCGCTATACCCACGCGGCCGATCGTGCCTTCGTCGAAGAGACGGCCGATCAATGTGACCCCGTGCGGAACCCGCCGCGGCGGGGAAAATTTCGGCAACGGCCGGCTCGGGTCAGGCGCCCAATCGCTGCGCGCTTCGCCCACTTGCACAAATCCAGCACGCAGTGTGAGCGACGGATGTCCGGTATTGTTGGTGATGACCAGCATCTCGTCCCGCAGAGATGGAACCAGCAGCAGGTCGACGTCCGAGAAGACGCGTCCCATCTCGAGCGCAACTTTGCGGCGCAAGCGATCGGTTTGTACGAAGTCCACCGCGGAAAGAAACCGCGACTGGCGGAAGAAGTTGGGCCATGCGTCTGGAGTTTGAACTTTCAGCTGGTCGAGCTCGCCGCTCATCGTCAGCTCTTCGAATGCGGCTGCACCTTCAGCGAAAAGGATTAGGTTGAGAGAATCGTAAGGCCAATCAGGAATACTCACCTCGACCGGTACCATCCCGAGCTTCTTGATGGTCTCTAGTGCCGCCCGATCAACATCAGTGGCTGGTGCTTGCTTCATCCATCCCGAGAAGTAACCCACACGCAGTCCCTTCACAGGTGTGCTCGAATCGAAATTGAGCGGCTTGGTCACGCTTGAGACGTCACCCCCATCGGCGCCGGATATCGCGTGCAGCACCAGTAAGGCGTCCTCTACGCTGCGAGTCATCGCTCCAAGTTTGTCGAGTGACCAGCACAACGTCATGGCGCCGGTGCGCGGGACGCGGCCGTACGTCGGGCGAAGTCCATTGATACCGCACCGCATGGTGGGACTCACAATGCTCCCTCCGGTTTCGCTGCCGATCGAAAAGCCGACCAATCCCGCCGCGGTCGCTGCACCGGGGCCGGCACTCGAACCCGAGGATCCTTCTTCCAGCAGCCACGGATTCATGGTCTGCCCGCCGAACCAAATGTCGTTCAGCGCCAATGCACCCAGGCTCAACTTCGCGATCAGCACCGCGCCGGCAGCGTGAAGACGCTTCACCACTGCTGCATCTTCTTTAGGAACACGATTGCGATAGGGTTCCGCGCCGTAGGTGGTGGGTATGCCGGCGGTGTCGAGAAGATCTTTGCCGCCCCATGGCACACCGTGTAACGGACCGCGGTACTTTCCCGCCGCGATCTCCTGGTCCGCCTTCTTGGCTTGCGCAAGCGCCAGCTCGCGCGTGAGGGTGATCACGCACCGCAACTTGGGATCGAACTCCTCGATCCGCTTGAGATAAATATTCGTTAATCGTTCCGAAGTCAGCTGCCGTTTTTCTATCCAGCGCGAAAGTTTGGTCAAGGAAGCGAAGGCAATGTCTTCGTCTTTCGCCGGCAAGGGGCCCGGATCGGATTTGCTGCGAACGAATACTTCGCGTTCCGTACCGACTTTCTGGCCGGGGAGCACCGGATCCCAACGCGACCACGGCGCGATCCCGGGCTCCAGCTGGATCTTGCGCGGGCCGGTGCGACGCTCGTAGAGGGGTGCTAGATTGCTGCGCCAGGTGGCCGCTGCCATGTTACGGTCGGCTTCTTTTAATTCGATCTGCACAAGTTTTTCAGCTTCAACAAAAGTAGTTGGAGAGACGGCCGGACCAACAGCGGGAGCTGTGCCGAAAGCCGGTGGGGCGCCCGGTGGCAGCTCGCTGGGCTTTTGTTCGCCTTGCGCCTGACCCAGCACCGCGGTTCCCACGATGGCAAGGGATGTGTTCGTCAGGAATTCTCTGCGCGATTTCGACATGGTCTCTCCGGTTCTTTTTTGTGACCGCGACAGCATACACTGTCGACTTCGCAGCCGTCTCCTAACCGGCTATCGATTCCATAGTTTGGATCTCGTCGGGCTTCAACACCAATCCCAAGCTCTCAAGGTCTTGCTTCATGTGCTCGGGATTCGATGTGCCCGTGAGCGGCAACATCCCGATCTGCCGCGCAAAAGCAAAAATGATCTGCGCGGCGGTAGCTTGATGTTGTTTCGCAAGCTGCACCACAAAAGGATGTCGAAGAACTTCTACATTTGCGGTGAGCAATGAAAACCCTTGATAGATGATGTTCTGGTCCTTGCAGAATTGCCGCACCTCTCGGTCCCATCCTAATCGCGCGTAGCAACGATTCTGGACGAATGCTGGTTGCTCCTTGTGAATTGCGACAAGTTGTTGCAAGTGCCGCATTGAAACGTTGCTCACTCCCAACAGCTGCGTTCGCCGCGCGTTCCTTTCGCCGACCATCGCTTCCCAAACTTCTGCATCCACTTCCGTCCAACGGTCGGACGACGGCCCATGCAATACGAAGCTGTCGACAGATTCAGCGCCGAGATGCTCAAGCGAACTCGCGAGTGACTGCGCGACTTGCACCGCCGGGGCAGCGGAAGGGTCGTATGGCAACCGATGGTCCTGCCCTTCCTGATAAGTGAACTTCGTCTGCAAGAACAAGTCTTCACGCTGTACCAATCCGTCGCGATAAACAGCAGCCAATCCCTCGCCAACGGCCGCTTCAAAGTAGTGTTTGCGCTGGTTGGCGGTATCGATACCGCGAAAGCCGGCCCGAATCGCTAGCTTCACGAGCGCGGCGGTGCGGTCTTCTTTCCAGGCCGTCCCATACAAGAATGGAGGCGAAGGCGACTGTCGTGTCATGGCGTCGCTATTCTCCCATTCCATTCGCCTATCCAGGAAATGAATCCCATATAAAGGTGGCTACATCTTTGTTACCTTCCGGAGGACGTATGGCCAAGTGCACGCACCTGAATCAGATCCACAAAGTGAAGCCGAGCGCGAAAGGATGCGAAGACTGCCTGAAGATTGGCGCCAGCTGGGTCCATCTGCGTTTATGCCTGAGCTGCGGGCACGTGGGATGTTGTGACAGCTCGCCCAATCGCCACGCCACCAAACATTTCAACCAGACAAAACACCCCATCGTCCAGTCGTTCGAACCCGGTGAAGACTGGCGCTGGTGCTACGCCGACCAGATCGAGGTATAGAGTTTTCGGAAAACCGGCACAGTTGCAGACCGCAATAGCCCGCACAGCGCGATTTCGTAGCAGAAACGCCAAACTGCCTTGAAATCTTCCTGGCTGTCTCCTTAAATAGCGTCTACATAGGAGGACTCACCAGTGAAAGCAACTCGTTCGTTGTTATTGATCGCAATCTTTGGGATGTTGGGCAGCATGAATGCAATCTCGACCCAGCCTTCTTCGGGTAGGATCGTCCAGAAGAACTCGCTTTGCTACGTTTGCACCCAATATTGCAAGACGCACCCCAACTCACCGCGCTGTCTGTAGAGCAGTGGCGTCGAAATCGTAGCCCGGCTGAGGCCGGGCTTTTTTTTATGGTGTTGGAGTCTGGAAGAATTCCTGCATGGAGGGCGCGCCCACCGCGTCGCCGAGGTTCACGGGTAAGCCTAATCGATCCTCCATCAACCGAAGCGCGCTCTGATGCTGGAAGAACGTCTGGGAAACATATCCGGGCTTCACGTCCGGTGAGACCACGATCACGGGAATGTGACCGCCGCCGTTCTCAAAATCTTTATCGAAGGACTCGTCCCACGTGATCAGCAAAAGCGTGTTGTGCGCTTCGAAAGTCGGGCTGTTGATTATGGGTTGAAGCGTGGTCTGTAACCAGGCATCACCGTCTGCGATCTTGTCGTCATTGGTGCAGGTTTTCGGCACGCCGCTGGCGCAATCGTGCATGTTGTGCAGTTGATCGGGAGTGATGTACACGAACGCGGGCAGATCATCGAGGGCGACATCGCTCTGCAGCGTGTCCGTTCCCACCATCTTCAGCGCTTGCGACGGAAATTGGATGATGTCGGCAAAGTATGCGAAGGGGACGTGCGTTTTAGCGTAAGGATAAGCGCGGTCACCGGTGTAGCCAGGTTCCGGAATACTCTCTGCGTAGGCCTTCCAGTCCATGGAGTGCTGCCCCAACTCGCGCACGATGTTGTCGTCCTGCACGATTCCTTGAAACACCAGGTCGTTGCTGATGATCTGGCCCGTGGTCAGCATGAAGTAATCGCCTATCGACGGATGCGTGTTCGCAAAGAAGTTCGCTGCGACCGCATAGCGTCGCGCTAGAGAATTCAAATACGGCGCCCGCGGATTGCCGATGATGGCTCCATACTTCTGGTTCTCCAGGACTACCAGGATGACGCGGTTGGTCACAGGCTTGAAGGGCAGCTTGGGCTGCGGGATCTCCGAAAGGTTGAGCGGGCCCCGACAACCCACATACACCAACAACTCCAGGAGTATTGCCAACTTGAATTGAAAACTTCTATTACCAAGTCTTCTAAAAAAGTGCATGGGGCCCCAAAACTCGTATTACTCCGTACTAATGACCAGGTGCTACTTCCTGGGTAGGATCGCAAACGCCATTCTGCGGCTGCTCCGGCAGGCTGGGAATGGCGGTTCTCGGGGATGAATTGAAATCAAAAAATTCCGACATATTGTCCGCGGCAGCGTCGCGCGCCGTCAGCGGGTTCAGATTGAATCGCGATTCTATGAATTTTAAGACCGAAGAAAATTCCCTGGGAGTGTGGGAAACGAAGTTCCGTCTTCCCCAAGGTGAGACCAGAATGAACGGAACGCGGAACCCTGTCGTATCAAAGCCGGCCTGAAAATCCGCTGGTCCAAGGTCGGGAGGAATGTTGTCGGGCGCAGGCACCGCGACCGGGGGAACGTGGTCGTACATTGCCCCACCTTCATCAAACATCAAAATGAATGCCGACGTTCCCCACGCCGGGCTGTGCATCAGAGCGTCGATATAAGATTTCGCCTTCGCAGCGCCCTTTTGAACGTTGTTGCCGGGATGTTCATCAAATCCTTCCTGGCGCTCGATGAATGCTACTTGCGGAAACGTACTGTCGTTTTGCAGATCGCTGAAATATTGGCTGATAGGAACGATGTGGCTCGCGTAACGCGCTGCGCCGCCTGGGAACTGCTCAATGAATGGCGGCTTGGAACTGGAAGGAACGTAATATTTCCAGCTAACACCGGCTTCTGTCAGTTTGTCCCAGATGAGCGTGTATTGCTGCGGAAAAGGCCCGATCGCTTTGGTCGCTCCCCAGGAAGTTGCGCCCATCAAGTACAAGCGGTTGGGAACGGTCTCGGTCATCACCGAGGAGAAGAAGCGATCGCTGGTGGCGTACTGGCTTGCGAGCTCGTAGTAATAAGGTAGATCGCTCCAGTCGTAATAGCCCATTGCCCGTGTTGCATCCGGATCGATGTCCGATTTCGTCGCCGTGTGCATGAACAGGTCCATTTTTCCGTTGTCCCAGTAGAAGTGGCTCTGGTTCCATGAGGGGCTGATGTTCTCGTGGCAAACCGTGCGGAAGTGGAAGGGTTGAACAGCGGCGCCGGAGCGTGCGAACAAAGTCACATCGATCGGCAGGTCTTCCACGTCGCCGGGAATGCCGTGATCACGCTTGTATTGCCCCAGTCTCCCAAAATAGCTGTCGTAGGATCTGTTCTCCTGCATCATGAACACTATATGGTTGATGGACGCAGGAACCGGAGCATCAGAAGACGAAGAAGAGCCTGAAGACTTGCTTCCTCCACAGCCCACTTCGAGCATTCCCAAGAAGATAACCACGCTTACAAAGATCGACGTTCTGGCCCGAGACATTCCAAGCTCCTGCACGAATAAGTAAGAATGAGCTCGCAAATTGCGGGTTGCACTGATTGGGCGCGGATAATCACAGGCGGGTACAGTTTCGTCCCAGCGAAGAGAGCAAAATGTGCTGCGGCATGCAATGGCACACTGGCCGTTAATGTCGGGCTTCAGCGCGAAGCGACGCATCTCGCCTCTTGCTCCTGAGAGAGCATCCCGAACCCTAGATGTTGCGGGTTACAAGCCGCCGGCAGTGACTAAGGTTAAGTACTTATTGAGGGTAAGTAGATGCCCTAGTAGGGTGGCACCTTCGTTTTGAGCAAGCCAATTCAGCATTAGGAGTGCCGCTTGAGATTGAAACTTTTCCCCTGTGTCTTCATCGTCTTCTTTTACATTTTAATTCCACTATCCAATGCAACCACGGTAAGCAATATCGATCAACAAAAAGGATGGAACTCTTGCTCGGCCTGCGCAAATGGCGGTGTTGCCAGTTACTCTCTGACCCAATTCCTCTCTTCGCCCTCCCTCGACGGAAGGTCCGCAAAATTCCACCTTGGCGGCAGCACTCCGCTATCAGATGCCTTGTGGTTCAAGCGCGTCGGATACAACAGCACCGCCACCCACTTCACTAACAGCACCAACTATTACTACAAGAACCCCTCAGCCCCGAGTGGGATGGAGTTCTCCGTCAGCCAGCATGTCGGATCCAAATGGTATCGATGGGATTGGCAGTGCTCGTTCTATTACGGGGTGTGGCGGACATGGGACAGCGGGAACGCACGCTGGGTGAATACCACTGCTCCCTGTCATCGGCCGAGAGCCTACACCTGGACGCACACAACTTTTCAGGGACACCGCGCGAACGGCAAGGTTTACTTTGACACGGTGACCGTGAATGGCCACAAGTACTACATCAACAAGTCTTTCTATCCGAAGTCAGTCTCCTACTCAGGAAACTGGATCACGCTGCATTTCCAACTTAACGGGAACAAGACGCAGACCGACTTCGACGTTTGGGGCGACAAATTCCAAGTCAGTTATTGGTGAAGAGCTAGTTTCCCGTGATCGACGGTGCCGCGTATTGCGGCAGCTTTTCCAGTGATGCCGACGAAGGTTTCACCACGATCTCATTGAACAACAATGAGGGCGCAACGAAACTGGTCGGCAGCCGGTCTGCACTATTGTTGGCGAGCGGATCGTCACCCACGAAGTGAAGCTCGTTGCGGAAGGCGCGCGTGTCCAGCTCGTCCAGCACCGCGCCCCGCACAAGCTCCTCATGCCCGTCTTTTACCCACACGCGATACAACAGCCGCGGATCGTGAGCACCCGCCATGCTGGCCACGTAGTATCCGTATTCGAGGCGCTTCTGCTTGCATAGATCGATAAGGTGCTGCTTCATCTCAGCCGAGGGTGTTGGGGCAGACGACTTCAGCACCATGTTGGCGGGCGAGACCCCCGTCATCGGGCCGAGGTTGCGCCCGTGTCCATTCGACTTCGGAAAATCTTTGATCGGTCGTCGCGAAAGCAGATAGGTTTGCAAGACTCCGTTATCCACTAGAGTGACAGGCGCAGCCTGCACGCCTTCATCGTCATACGCGTACGTTCCAAGCAGTTGGCGATCGCCGACATTGTCAAGCAAGGGACTATCGGTCAGAGAAACATGTTCAGGAAGCACCTGTGACTTAAGACTGCTGGCATAGGCGCCCATCACGCGAGCCGGGTTTCCCGGTTGCGGACGACGCCCGTCGAAATTCCTCGCAAGAACGCTTTCGAGCAGCGTTCCTCCCGAATCATTGCTGAACAACACCGGCCCGCGATACTCATCTTTCACAACAGGGGCTGCGCGCAACAGGTGAAGAGTGTTGACCATCTCCTCGCTCAATTGCAGGAAGTCGCTGAACGAAGGCAGAGCCTTCGCCGTCCGAGCCGATCGAGAAAGCGAGCGCCTCAATCGCATGCCATCCGCCGCTTGCGCAGACCCGATCAACGCTACCGATTGCGCTCCCTGCCCCATCAGCAGGACGGTTCCCTCGCTGTTCACCAGGTAAAAATTGTTCGCCGAAAAACGGATGCGGCCATCCAACTCATCCAACTCAGGATATTTACGATAGAGCGCCGTCGCCTTCGCCAAAGTTTTTTCCCATCCGGCAACGTCGGCGTCCATGTGAACTTTCTCTTCAATGTGCGTGACTGGTGTCTCTTTCGAGAAGTCAGGAACGTCTTGTTCCTCTTCGAATTGCTTCAGCGCTGCTTGTTTTTCGGTGTAGGTCTCAAGCGCAAATTTGTAGGCACGGTCCGTCGCAAGCCAGATAGCGCGACGCAACGCGTACACGTCGTCATCCACCGGAAGTGGCTCGTAGAGTCCCATTCCGCCACCGATGTCGCTATCGCTCGCATAATCTCCTACACGCACTACCACCGTGAGGGTTCGCAAGCGTGTGCGAAGACGGTTCACCGGCGCGCCAAACCCGCTCTGCAACACGAAGTCGTCGCTGTCGTTGACGCTGTATTGAATAAAGTAGGGCTTGCTCTGCGTTCCCAACTGCAATTTTTCTTTTGCGCGGGCCAGCTCTTGCTTGAGCGCAGTCATCACTGCGTCATCGCCGGCCTTGCCGATGGTTGCGGAAGAGGTTTGCGCTTGTGCAATCACGCTGACAGCGAGCAGTACGAAGACGGAGGAACGGAGCATCTTCATTGCGCACCTCCTTTGGCGGCGGTCTGAGTCATCGGTGGTGGCGGCAAGATCGGCGGACGATCATGCTCCTGCGATTGTCGTTGGGTCTCCAACTCTGAAAACAGAAGCGACGGCGAGGCGGCAGAGACGGGAATCTGTCCCGACTCGGCCCCACAGATGCCGTTGAAAACTTCAGTCGTATCTCCGGCTGCGATGATGTGCCCGAATGCTGCCAGCGGCGTTCCGACGATGTCCACCCCGCGCACCAGCTCATCCGGGCGCCCATCCGCATATACGCGCCACACCATGATCGGCAGCACTTGGAACGCTTGCGGCATCTGCCGTTCGGTCATGGTGAAGCCGCCTTGGATATCGTCGAAATACAGCCCGTAGGCTTTTCCCTGCCGCTTGATCTCGGCGATGAACTTTTGCCGCAGCTCGGCGTTGCTCACGCTCTTTGAGCTCGTCACGATCAGATTGCCCTGGCGTCCCGTGGCCATGCGGCCACCTTCAGAACGTCCGTGGCCGTTGGAATGGTCGAAGTGGTTCACCGGCATCCGCGACATCAAGAAATCTTTCAGCACTCCTGCCTGAATAAGCTTCACTGCCTTCGCGGGCACGCCTTCATCGTCGTAGTCATAGGTCCCTGCCAGGTTCACACCATTCAATATGGCTTGGGTGGGATCATCGGTTACGCTCAGAAAGTCCGGCAACACCTGCCCGTTCACTTTCTTGGTGAACGTTTGACCTTCATCGTCGCCGCGTTGGCGCTGCCCTTCCAGGCGATGCCCAAGCACTTCGTGCGTCATCACCGCCGCTGCTCTGCCGGAGAGCAGGGCTGGACCGTTGTATGGTTCAGCGATCGACGCCGTGCGCAACTTCTTCAGGTAAGCCGCAATCTTCGTGATCTTCGCTGCGAGCTCTGCTTCGCCTGG
>Ga0136846_1229220_pt1 | contig 10230 bp, 12 predicted proteins | sample HopSoiMetagenom2_FD_96841 | JGI IMG/M metagenome (GOLD analysis project Ga0136846, IMG submission 96841) | Grasslands soil microbial communities from Hopland, California, USA - 2 Assembly 2016 (version 4) | ecosystem: Environmental > Terrestrial > Soil > Grasslands | place: USA: Hopland... | reverse complement strand
GGCGGCCTCCAGAACACCGGCCGCTCGACCGACGTGTCGATCCAGGGCGACGGCTTCTTCGCCGTCCGCCGCGGCAACGAGGTGCTCTACACCCGAGCCGGCGCCTTCACCTTGGACGGCCTGGGCAAGCTGGTCGTGCCCCAGGGCGCACTGGTCCAGGGCTGGTTGGCCACGGGCAACACGATCAACACCAATGGACCGATCACCGACCTCACCATGCCCGTTGGGCAGCTCGTAAGCCCGGATCAGACGACGAACGCGACGCTCGGTGGCAACCTTCCCCAGGATGCACCGCTGACGACGGCAGCGAACCTTGCACTGGCGACACCGGTGATCACGGCGGGTTCTCAGCTGGTGACATCGATAAGCGTGTACGACGCCCAGGGCGGGGCGCACACGATGAGCTTCGAGTTCACCCACGTGGGGACTCCGCCGGCGCAGTCGAACCAATGGTCGGTCCAGGCCAAGGCGACGGACCTGGCCGGCGCGGTCGTCAAGGTGGGCGCGGCTCACCTGATCGACTTCAACCCGGCGACCGGTGCTATCGACAAGATCGACGGCGGCGCCTCCCTGACCGCTGGGCAGACCGCCACGTTTCCGATCACCAAGGCCGAGATGGTCACTGCCAACATCGGCACGTTCACCACGGCGGCGGCATCGGGTGCTCTCAACGCCATCGATATCAACTTCGGGAACGTGGCCGCGCCAGGAGCGCTGACCCAGTTCGCCGGTGTCAACGGCCTCACCGCCGTCGACCAGAACGGCTCTGGCCCGGGCGCCCTGCAGTCGTTCGCGGTGTCGACCAGCGGTGTGGTCACCGGTGTCTTCTCCAACGGCAAGTCGAAGGCGATCGGCCAGATCGCCCTCGCCAACTTCCGCAACCCGTCTGGTCTCGAGAAGGTCGAGGGCTCGATGTACCGGGCCACCAGCAACTCGGGTGTGCCTGACGTGGGTGTGTCGGGCACGGCTGGTCGAGGCACCATGGCCGGCGGCACGCTCGAGATGTCGAACGTCGACCTGGCCCAGGAGTTCACCAACCTGATCGTCGCCCAGCGCGGCTTCCAGGCCAGCGCCAAGATCATCACCGCCTCCGACGAGATCCTCCAGGACCTCGTCAACCTGCGGCGGTGATGAGTAGATGGCCCGCGGCAGCTATCGCAGCAGATGTGACACCTTGACACCCGCGTCGTACGGCGCGCTCATGTTCAGCCGGCCGCTGCCGATTCGCAGGACCGGAACACCAGGGACGGAGCCCATGATCCTCATCACCCGACTCAACGGACCGCAGTTCGCGCTCAACCCGGACCTGATCGAGCGGGTGGAAGCCACGCCCGACACCGTGTTGACGCTCGTCGACGGCACGAAGTACCTCATTGCCGACTCGGTGGAGGATGTGATCCAAAAGGTGCGCGAGTACCGCGCATCGGTCATCGCCCTCGCCCAGCGCATCGAGGTGCGCAGCGACACAACTGCTGACGCCGGGTCCCGAGGTCTCCAGGTCGTCCCGGATCCGGAGATCTGATGGATCCGGCAACCATTGCGGGCGTCGCCATGGGCTTCGTGGCCATCTTCCTGTCGATGATCATGGAGGGCGGCCAGCCCACGGCCCTGCTGCTGATCCCCCCGATCGTCATCGTGTTCGGCGGCACCTTCGGCGCGGCGATGGCCGGCGGCCTGATGAAGGACTTCACCACCGGGCTCAAGCAGTTCAGCCGGGCGATGTCATCGAAGCCGGAGGCCCCCGACGAGGTCGTGCGGACGCTGGTGGGCTTCGCCGAGCGGGCCCGGCGCGACGGCCTGCTCGCCCTCGAGGAGGCGGCCCGCCAGATCGAGGACCCGTTCATGCGCAAGGGCATCGAGATGGCGGTCGACGGCACCGACCCCGAGGAGCTCCGCAACATCCTCGAGACCGAGATCGACGCCAAGAAGAAGACCGACAAGATCGGCATCGTGCTGTTCCAGAAGATGGGCGGCTACGCCCCGACGATGGGCATCATCGGCACCGTCCTCGGCCTCGTCCACGTGCTGGAGAACCTCTCCGAGCCCTCGAAGCTCGGTCCGCTGATCTCGGGCGCCTTCGTGGCCACCCTGTGGGGCATCCTCAGCGCCAACGTCATCTGGCTCCCGATCGCCTCGAAGCTGCAACGGTTGAGCGAGCTCGAGGCCCACCACATGGAGCTCCTGCTCGAGGGGATCATGTCGATCCAGGCCGGCTCCAACCCGCGGGTCATCCAGCAGAAGCTGCTGTCGTTCCTCCCCGAGAAGGACCGGGCCGCGCTCGGCGGCGAGGAAGCCGCTTAGCCATGGCCGCGCAGCGCCGGAAACGGGGAGGGGAGGAGGCGGAGCACGAGAACCACGAGCGGTGGCTCCTGACCTACGCCGACATGATCACCCTGCTCATGGTGCTGTTCGTCGTGTTGTTCTCCATCAGCCAGACCGATCTCGCCAAGTTCGCCCAGCTCCGTGAGGGCCTGGCCAGCAGCTTCGGCACCGAGACCCCGGCGCTCAAGGGCTCCTCCGGCGTGCTCCAGGGGGCGAAGGTGTCGAGCAGCGACAACAGCCAGCTCGACGGGGGCTCCGCCGGCATCACCCTCGAGCAGGCGGCGGCCGTCGAGCACCAGAAGCTCGACAACGTGAAGGACCAGGTCGAGAATCAGCTCCAGAAGGCTGGCCTGCAGCAGCAGGTCAAGATCGAGAACAAGCAGCGGGGCCTGGTGATCACCGTCCTGACCGACGACGTGCTGTTCGACCTCGGCCGGGCCAACCTCCGGCCTGAGGGGCAGGCGCTGATGGACGGGCTGTCGTCGGCCATCAACACGATCCCCAACCAGGTGGTGATCGAGGGCCACACCGACAACCAGCCCATCCGGGGTGGGGGACAGTTCGCCACCAACTGGGAGCTTTCGACCGCTCGGGCCACCACCGTGCTCCGTTACCTGCTCGATCACGACCACGTTGCCGCCAGCCGGCTCTCCGCTGCCGGCTACGCCGACCAGCGACCGCTTGCCCCCAACGACACGCCGGAGCACAAGCAGCTCAACCGGAGGGTCGAGATTGTCGTTGTATCGGCTACCGACCAGCCGGCGCCCCTTGCCACCACGACCACCACGGCGCCAGCCGAACTGAAGGAGACAACGCCATGACCGCAGTCCGCGGCGCCGCCAAGAAGCAAGCAGCACCGGTCGCGGCCCCGCCGCCGCCGCCCGCGGCCCCGGCCAAGAAGCCGCTCAACACCAAGATGATCGCCGGCATCGCCGTCGTCGTCCTGCTGGCCGCCTACTTCCTGGTGCTCAAGCCCAAGCCGGCGTCCACGCCACCCGCCGCCGCCACGGGCACGGCGATCACCGCGGGCAACGTCAAGCTCACGAACCTCGACAACATTCCCCACGACGGCCCGGTGGTGGCCCTCGACTCGATCACCGTGAACCTGGCCGACGGCAAGTTCCTCCGCGTCGGCCTGGCCCTCCAGCTGGGCAAGGCCGGCGCCAAGGAGGGCTCGGTCGACCCCAAGAGCTACGGGGCCCGGGCGCTCGATTCGACCATCTCGGTCATGTCGACCTACACGACCACCGACCTGGCTGACGTCAAGGGTCGGCTGAAGGCCAAGGAGCGGCTGACCCGGACCATCGTGGCCCGCTACGGCGGCGAAGTCCTCGGCCTCTACTTCACCGACTTCGTGATGCAGTAGCGCCCCCCGCCGGTTCTGTGTCGTCCGGTAGCCCGAGGCGGGCACCCCGGCGACACAGATCAGGCAGCGATGGCGCTGGACAGCGTGCTGAGGTGGGCGACGACGTCGACGGGATGCTCGACGACGTCAGACCAGCCGAAGTGGTGCACGTCCCATCCCCCGGCTCGCAGTTGCCGCTCGCGGAGGAGACCCCGTTCGAAGTCGTGCTTCGTCGCGTGCCAGCGGCGCCCGTCGGCTTCGACGGCGATCATCAGATCGGGCCAGGCGAAGTCGAGGAGGAACGGCTCACCGTTCGGTCGCGGCACCGGGTGCTGCAACACCGGGGCTGGCAGGGCCGCGCGCTGGATCAACACGTGGAGCCGCCGTTCGAGCTCGCTTTGCAGCCGCTCGTCGGGCAGCGACTGGGCGACGATTGCCCGGAGGACGGCGGTGCCGTTGCGACCCCTGCGCCCGACCCGCTCGAGCAGGGCGATGAGCTGTGGCGCCGTCGTGAGGTTTCGGATGATGGCATCTTGAGCCGCCTGCTCGACGACCTCGAATGGAATGGCGGCGCCGAGGTCGAGCAGGGTGCGCGGGATCGTCGTCACGGGCACTCCACGCACGGTCGTGACGTCGGCCGTATCGAGTTGTCGCGTCCGATGGGACATGACGCCGACGAGCCGCGGAAGGTCCTCGTGAGGGCTGGTGATCTCCGGTCGCGACCACCGCACCCCCCGCAGTCCGTGCATGACGGCCGCGCTGCGGCGCGAACCGACGGCGCCCTGGCCGGCCGCGAGCGCTGCCGCCAGCAGTCGACCGTCATTGGTCGCGGGCACCGCAGCGTGGCGGTAGACGCCAGGGTGGACGGCGACCAGGACGCCACTTTCGCGGCGGCGCCGAATCTCCTTGTCCGAAACGCCGTTGGTGAGCAGCTCTTGTCGGCTCACGACCCCGTGGGCGGCGCTGGCCAGCCGATTGATCACCTTGTCCGCATTGTCCATGTCCGACAGTCAACGACGGGGGTGTGACGCTCTCCGTTCTGTGTCGTTTGGTAGCCCTCTATGGGCTACCAAACGACACAGAACGGGTTTGGGGTGCAGCCAGCTCGGGGCGGGAGCTAGAACCGCTCAACTCCGGGCGCTCGCTGACGATCTGAGAAGTCGTGACCGACGTAGGCCCCGGCGACAGCGGTGAGCTGACGCCGGAGGAGCTCGAAGAGCTGATCTCCCGGGCCTCGATGACCGTGCGGGAGCCGGCGAGGGGTGGGAAGAAGACCGCCGAGCCCGAGCTGTTCGACTTCCGCCGGCCCTCGAAGTTCAGCCGGGAGCACGTCCGTGCGCTCCAGATCGTCGGCGAGACCTTCGCCCGCCAGCTCGGCACGATCCTGTCGACCACCCTGCGGGCGGTCTCCCAGGTGAACGTCCTGTCCGTCGAACAGGTCGCCTACCAGGAGTTCGTGGCGTCGACCCCCAACCCGTCGATGCTCGCCATCCTCTCGCTCGATCCACTGCCCGGCGCGGGCATGCTCTGCCTGCCGCTGCACCTGTCGATGACCGCGGTCGACCGCCTGCTCGGCGGCACGGGCAGCGGCAACCAGCCGATCCGGCCGCACACCGACATCGAGGCGACGCTGCTGCGCGAGCTGCTGCTCCGAGCCCTCGCCGAGCTCAACTACGCGTTCGAGGCGCTCCTCACGCTGGAGGCCGGGATCGTGCAGCTCGAGTCGAACCCGCAGTTCGCCCAAATCGCGGCGCCGTCCGACATGGTGGTCGTGACCTCGTTCGAGACGCGCATCGGCACCGAGGCGGGCCTGATGACGGTGTGCCTGCCGTACTCGTCGTTGCAGCCCACCCTCGAGCGCTTCACCAGCCAGCTGCTCTTCACCGAGCGCGGCAACCTCGATCGCGACCGCCTCACGAACGTGATGCACGAGCGCCTCGAAGAGGTCCCGATCGAGGTCAGCGTGCGGTTCGAGCCGATCACCCTCACCTCGGGGGAGATCATCAGCCTGCGCAGCGGCGACGTCGTGCCCCTGCACCAGCGCATCGATGAGCCCCTCACTGTCTCGGCTGCCGGCGTTCCCTGCCTGTCTGCCAAGGCCGGCCGCAAAGGCAAGCGGCTCGCCTGTCTGATCGTCGAACCCATGGAGCGTCGATGACCTTCCTCTCTGGCGAGACCGAGTCACTCGTCGCTCGCATCCTCCCGGCGCTGTCGGCCTCGGCCGCCGCCGCCGCCCGCTCCCTGCCGCCCCGCGGGGTGATGACCGCAGGCGAGCCCCAGATGGTCGACAACCCCGACAGCATGCTGCCGGGCGACGGTTCACGCGCCCTGGTGGGCTCGCTGGCCGGCGTCATCAGCGGCAACGCGGTGATCGTCGTCTCTGCTGCGTTGGCCGAGGCGATCGAGCGGGGCCCGTTCGGCGAGCAGCAGCTGGAGGCGGCCCTCGAGCCGACGCTCCAGGCTGCCCTTGGCGAGCTGCAGGAAGCCGCTGGCGGCCTCGTCACGCTGCGCGGTGGTCGTGAGGTCGACGGCGAGCTCGCCTTCGCTGACGCGATTGCCGGGGAGACCATCGTGCTCGCCGTGCCGATCATCGATGCCTCCGAGCACGTGGCCACGGTGGCCGTGCTGCTCGAGCCGTTGCCCGAGCCACCGGCCGCCCCCGTCCCGGACGACTCGGTGAACGTCGACGAGGAGCCGGTGGCCCAGCACGAGTTCCGCTCCTTCGACGAGGGCAGCCGCTCGCGGGAGCCCGTGCATTCGCTCGACCTCTTGCACGGCGTGGAGATGAGCGTCACTGCCGAGCTCGGCCGCACCAAGATGACCGTGCGCGAGCTTCTCGCGCTGGCACCGGGCGCGGTCGTCGAGCTCGACCGCGCAGCAGGCAGCCCGGTCGACGTGCTCGTCAACGGCACACTCGTCGCACGCGGCGAGGTCGTGGTGATCGACGAGGAGTTCGGCATCCGGATCTCCGAGATCGTCGGCATGGAGCCGACCTCGGTCGCTCCGCCCGGGCGGGCGGTGTGACCGACGGCTCGGTCGTCGTCCTCTTCGCCCGCCTGCTCGTTTCCCTCGGTGTCGTCCTCGGCCTCATGTGGGCCATCGGCCGCGTCCTCCGGGCCCGGGGCTTTGGAGGGGTGTCGAAGCCGAACGCGGCCATCGAGGTCGTTGCCCGCCAGTCGGTCAATCGCACCTCGTCCATCGCACTGGTCCGTGCGGCGGGCAAGGCCCTGATCGTCAGCATCAACGAGAGCCAGATCAGCCTCCTCGCCGAGGTTGACCCGGCCGAGATCGACGGACCGGTCAACACGACGGTCACCACCACGCTCACTGGACTCGAGGCCCATCGGACGGCGCCTCGGGGGAGTGCCTCGCCGCGCTCCAGCTCGCCACGGAAGACCCTGCTCGAGGTAGCGCGGGAGCGAACGGTCCGCCGTTGACCCCGCGCCTCCGCGGAGGCGTCACATGCGAAAGGCCCTGGTCGGATTGCTGGCGTTCGTCGCCGCGTCCGTGGTCGCGCTCGTGATGCTGGCCGGCCCGGCCATGGCGCAGACGGCGCCGCCGACGACGGCCGCACCGGCCGCCCAGGTGAACCTCGACCTCGGTGGCACGGGCACGGGCAACGTGCCGAGCCAGAGCGTGGTCATCATCCTGCTGCTCACGCTGCTGTCGGTAGCACCGGCGCTGCTGATCATGCTCACCAGCTTCACCCGCGTGGTCGTGGTCCTCTCGCTGACCCGCAACGCCCTCGGCCTGCAGTCGATCCCCCCGAACCAGGTCGTGGTGGGGCTGGCCCTGTTCCTGAGCCTGTTCCTCATGGCGCCCACCCTCAGCGACATGAACAAGAACGCCCTGCAGCCCTACCTCAAGGGCACCAAGACCCAGTCGGTCGCCTTTGCCGACGCCCAGAAGCCGCTCCGGACCTTCATGCTCAAGCAGGTTCGCTCGAAGGAGCTGGCCATGTTCGTCAACGCCAGCGGCGAGAAGCGGCCGGCGCGTCCCCAGGACGTGAGCATGACCGCGCTCATCCCGGCATTCATCCTCTCCGAGCTGAAGACGGCGTTCATCATCGGCTTCATCGTCTTCGTGCCGTTCCTGGTGATCGACCTCGTCGTCAGCTCGTCGCTGATGTCGATGGGAATGATGATGCTCCCGCCGGTGCTCATCTCCCTCCCGTTCAAGCTCCTGTTGTTCGTGATGGTCGATGGCTGGGCGCTCGTCGTGCGCTCGCTGCTCGCCAGCTTCAAGTGAGAAGGGACGCATGACCGACACCGTCGTCATCGACATCGCCACCAAGGCGCTCATGGTCAGCGTCAAGCTGGCCGCGCCGATCCTGATCGTGTCCCTGGCCATCGGCGTGCTCGTCTCGCTGCTGCAGACGGTCACCCAGGTCCAGGAGGTCACGCTCACGTTCGTCCCCAAGCTGGCCGGCGTCGCCCTGGTGATCCTGGTCGGCGGCAACTGGATGCTCCACGAGATCGTGCACTTCACCCAGGACCTGTACATGTCGGTCCCCCAGCTGCTCGGCAACTAGCGCCGACGACACGACCGTGACCATCACCACCACGCCGGCCGCGCTGGCGGCGTTCGTGCTGGTGATGGTGCGCACGTCGACCTGGCTCATCCTGGTGCCGCCGTTCGGCAGCCGGGCAATCCCCACCAAGGTCAAGATCGGGCTGGCCGCCGGCCTCTCGCTGCCGGTGTTCCCCAGGCTGATCGACCAGGCGCCGCAGAACCTCGATGTGGCGCCGATGATCGCGGCCGCCGCCCTGCAGATCGTGCTCGGGCTGGCACTCGGCTTCCTGACCTACCTCATCTTCGCGGCCGTCCAGGCGGCCGGCGAGATGATCGACCTGTTCGGCGGGTTCACCGTGGCGCCGGCCTACGACCCGCTCGGCAACGCCCAGTCGTCGACGTTCGGGCGCTTCTACCAACTGCTCATGATCACGCTGCTGTTCGTGACCAACGGCCACCTGCTGCTGATCCGGGGCTTCATGGCGTCCTTCGACGCCATCGGCTTCCATGGCCCCGCCCTGGCCGACCTCTCCCAGCTCTTCATCCACCAGCTGGGCATGTTCTTCGTTGCTGCTGTCGAGATCGCCGCGCCGTTGCTCGCCGCCCTGTTCCTCGCCGAGGTGGCGCTCGGCATCCTGGCCCGGGCGGCGCCGCAGATGAACGTGTTCATGCTGGGGTTCCCGGCCAAGATCCTGCTCACGCTGGTGCTCGGTGGCCTGGCGCTGCCCCTGCTGCCCGGGGCCATCACCTCCCTTGGTGGTCGGGCGATCGACGGCATGGGCTCGGTCCTCGCTGGCCTGGTGGGCTGACCGATGGCGGCGAACGACCAGAAGACCGAGAAGCCCACCCCAAAGCACAAGAAGGACCAGAAGCGGAAGGGCCAGGTGGTCCGGTCGCCCGAGCTCCTCAGCTGGAGCTCGGTGCTGGCCGCGACCTTCCTGATCCAGGCGACCGTGAAGCTGGGTGTCAGCCAGTTCCGCTCGATGTTCGCGCTGACCGGCGGGGCCATCGAGAACCCGGACACCGGCGTGGCCTTGCAGCTCTTCGGCAAGTGGCTGTGGACCGGGCTGATCGTGCTGTCGCCGCTCGTGCTCGGCCTGCTGGTCGTGGGCGTCGGCCTCAACTACGCCCAGGTGGGATGGTGGCCGTCGGGCGGCTTGGTCAAGCCCAAGTTCAGCCGGGTCTCGCCGGTTGGCGGCCTGAAGCGACTGTTCGGACCGACCACCGCGTTCGGTGCGTTCAAGGAGCTGGTCAAGCTCACGGTCGTCGGCTTCCTCGCCTACCGCGCCGTGACCGGCGTGGCGCCCGAGCTGATCGACCAGGGCCGCTTGTCGGTGCCGGCCATCACCTCCCTGACGGCCGGGGCCGCGCTCCGCTTCATTCGCCAGGTCGCCATCCTGGGGCTGGTCATCGCCGCCATCGACTACGGGTTCCAACGCAAGCGCGTCAACAAGCAGCTGATGATGACCAAGCAGATGATCAAGGAAGAGCACCGCCAGCAGGAAGGTGATCCCCTCCTCAAGCAGGCGATCCGCCAGCGCCAGATGATGATCAGCCGCAACCGGATGATGGCCCAGCTGCCGTTTGCCGACGTGGTGGTCGTGAACCCCACCCACGTCGCCGTCGCCCTCCGCTACGACACCGCCCGCGGGGGCGCTCCCCGGGTGGTGGCCAAGGGCGCGGGCGTGGTCGCCACCAAGATCCGCGAGGAGGCGGCCCGGCACCGCATCCCGATGGTCGAGGACATCCCCCTGGCCCGGACCATCTACCGCCTCTGCAACCTCAACGACGAGATCCCGGCCGAGCTCTACGACGCCGTGGCCCGCCTGCTCGCGTTCATCTACGGCCTCAAGGCCAGGGGCGTGACCAGCGAGGGCATCCACCAGCTCGCCGCTCCCCTCCTTTCCGTCTAAGTCCTCAACTGGACGGACCGGCTGCCGATCGGTAGGGCGCAAGAGCTGGAGCCACGGACGGCTGGCAGACAAGAGGGAACGTGAATTCCAGCCGGATCGGCGCGATCGGCATCCCCGCCGCCGTCGTCGCAGTGGTGG
>Ga0136846_1226984_pt1 | contig 10231 bp, 10 predicted proteins | sample HopSoiMetagenom2_FD_96841 | JGI IMG/M metagenome (GOLD analysis project Ga0136846, IMG submission 96841) | Grasslands soil microbial communities from Hopland, California, USA - 2 Assembly 2016 (version 4) | ecosystem: Environmental > Terrestrial > Soil > Grasslands | place: USA: Hopland... | reverse complement strand
TCCGAAGAGAAACTATCATTCGTCCCATCAATTAGAGGACATCGTCCCAAAAGTTTCCGAAGCCCGTCCCATTTTTAAAAAACCGATGCATTTGAAATTTACTTTTGTACTGTACTCGCGTTTACAGCTCTTTGACATAGTTTAAAATTTCAGCTTCACGCCACCGGCTACAATGTATTTTCCATAGCCTGCTTCCACAAAGAAGCCGCCGTTTTATAAGCATTGATCTGAACACCGAGGCCAACCTGGTAAGCGAGTGTAGTGCCATCATCGGCATTAGCTGCCTTGCTTCCATCACTGGCCAGGTAAGTTGCCGAACCGGTGTTAAAGCCAATAGCAGTTTTCATATAAGGCACTACTGTTTGCCTCGCGCTACCCATATACCGCGTAAAATTGAGCAACACGGCAGTATTGGTCATACTACCCGTAAAGTCTTGCTGACCGGTGTTAAAATCGTAATAAGGGCGGCTTACTTTACCATAGTTCACCATTACGCCAATGGCCATGCGGGGTGCAAAATGATAATCCAGGCTGGCGATAATGGGACCGGTTTGTGTAGCGTTTCCCTGGTAATAGCCATAAAAATCACTGAGCAGGTATTTATCGAGATTGGGAAAACCATAACCAACGGATACATCCAGCGAAGGTTTGAAATTTTCCATTTCCCTGAATTGTTGCTGACGGTAGCCCCTGGGTCTTCCATAACGGCCATAGCCGCCATAACCACCGCCGTACTGGGCATTGCCTTCATAAAAACAAGCCACCAGGATGAGGCCTACAAGTATTCCTTTACGCATATTATTTTTGCTTTGGGAAGCTTAAATGCGTCAAAGGTTTAAAGCGTACCTGCGCAAAACCGGCCTTTTACAAGCCGATAACAAAAGCGGGAAATATGGTTCAGTCGCTGTTTTTGATAGATGAATGCGGAATTAAGAAGGACCAATGTTGATTTTGGAAGGTTACCGATTCTTTAAAGGAGGCGGGTTGTCTTTCCAGCGCCAAAGATACATACAGGCATAGGAACGGTAGGGACTCCATTTTTTGGAAATACGCAACATGTCTTCGCGGAATTTCTTTTTATCGGTGCGATCGAGTTTATACAACGCTATCATGGCGTTTTGTACACCCAGATCGTCAAGGGCAAATACATCTTTTCTTTTAAGTGCAAACATTAAAAGCATTTCTACCGTCCAGCGGCCAACGCCTTTTATCTGGGTCAGGTAGGTAATCACTTCTTCATCATCCATTTTATGAAGGCGGGTATGTTCCATGCCATGTTCAATGGCAAAACGGGCTACGTTCTGCACATAACTTACTTTTGCATTGGAGAGCCCAATGGCCCGCAATGTTTCGGGCGCCGTGTCCACCACCTGTTCAGCAGTAGGTTCATTGCCACCATACAGATTCAGAAATCGTTGGTAGATGACATCAGCTACTTTCGTGGACAATTGCTGGCTCATGATAGAGGCGCAGAGATAAGTACAAATATTTTTTTGTTTCTTCAGGGTGATGGTCCCGTGATGATCGATCAGCTTTTTTAGTTTCTTGTCTTTCGAAAGGTGTAAGGTATACTCCATGGTTGTAACGGTTTACCGGAATCTTTGCAATTTACCTGTTAATTTTGTTCCCATGCAACGAAATTTAATTGTAACCAAAGATGGTTCGCACACAGTGACGATCCCCGAATGGAAGGTTTTTTATCATTCGGTGCATGGCGCTGTACAGGAATCGTTGCATGTTTATATTGAAGCCGGCTTCAACCATTGGTGGAACCTGCATGAGAACGCCAGCAACTGTGTGGTTTTTGAAATGGGTTTTGGAACCGGTCTTAATGCCTTGCTCACTGCCCTGGAGGCAAAACGCCGGCAAGGCAAGGTGTTCTACGAAACAGTGGAGGCATTTCCACTGGAAATCGCGCTCGTTGAAAAACTGAACTATTGCGATGCGCTGGAAGATCCTTTCTTACAACCGGTGTTCGACTCATTGCATACCAGTGAATGGAACAGCGTTCAGCTCATCACTCCTTTCTTTTCTTTTAAAAAAGTGAAGGCATCGCTGGCCGACTATATACCGAATGAACCCATCGATGTGATCTTTTATGATGCATTTGCACCTGCCGCTCAACCTGAATTATGGACCCAGCCCGTGTTTGAAAAATTATTTGCCATGCTGGCACCCGGTGGTCTCCTGGTAACGTATTGCAGCAAGGGCGATGTGCGAAGGGCCATGCTGGCAGCGGGATTTAAAGTAGAAAAAGTGCCTGGACCGGTTGGGAAAAGGGAAATGTTGAGGGGAATAAAAAGTGCGTCACGTATTACATGACGCACCTGATTATATCGCTTCAGGCTTTCGCCTTTATGCTTTTGGCTGTATGCTAAGCAAAAGAGTAGCTTACCCCACCGTCTTTTTCATCTTTCAACAAAATTCCCAACTGCGTTAACTGCTGGCGAATTTTATCTGAGGTAGCGTAGTCTTTTCTTGCCTTGGCTTCTTTACGAATTTCAATCAATAATCCTATTACACCATCGAGCTTACCATCTTCGCTCTCTTCATCACCTTTTAGCCCGAGGATATCTTCCAGGTATAATTTAAAATCGCTTTGCAGCAACTGCATGGTGTCTACACTCAGCGCATCGGGCGCAATGTGTTTATCTTTTATAGAGTTGATAACCGGCACCAGCTCAAACATATTGGCTAATACTTTGGCGGTGTTAAAGTCATCGCTCATGAATTCATCCAGCTCCAGTAACAGTGATTTTACCTTGGCATCCAGTTCGGCATCGCCGGCTGTTGATTTCAATCCTGTCACTTCCAGCTTCTGTAATACTTCGTATGCTTCCCACAGGCGTTTCAATCCTTTTTCTGCAGCCTGTAAAGCCTCGTTACTAAAATCGAGCGTACTGCGGTAATGGGTTTGTAAGATAAAGAAGCGAATGGTTTGTCCGCTGTACCCTTTTTCAAGCAATGGGTGATCGCCACTGAACATCTCTGTTAACTTGATCACATTGTTATAGCTCTTACCCATTTTACGGCCATTAATGGTGATCATGTTATTATGCAACCAATAACGGGCAGGCACATGTTTATTGCAAATGGTACTTTGTGCAATTTCACTTTCATGATGCGGAAACTGCAGGTCCATACCACCGCCATGAATATCGAATTCAGTACCCAGGTATTTAGTGCTCATGGCCGAGCACTCGATGTGCCAGCCGGGAAAACCTTCGCCCCAGGGGCTTATCCAACGCATAAGATGCTCCGGTGGCGCCGCTTTCCATAACGCGAAATCCTGTTTGTTCCGTTTCTCATCCTGGCCTTCCAAATCGCGGGTAGTTTCCAGCAGGTCTTCCATTACGCGACCGCTGAGTTTACCGTATGGATAATGCTCTGCATATTTTTTTACATCAAAATATACGGAGCCGTTCATTTCGTAGGCATAGCCTTCTTCCATGATCTTTTTGATCATTTCTATCTGCTCTACTATATGGCCGGTGGCGGTGGGTTCAATACTGGGGTCAAGATTGTTCAGCTGTTTCATGCCCCAATGAAAAAGGTTGGTGTACTTGGTAACCAGCTCCATGGGTTCCAGCTTTTCCAGCGTGGCTTTTTTGGCAATCTTGTCTTCGGCTTCTCTTCCTTCTTCTTCAAAGTGACCGGCATCGGTAATATTGCGTACATACCGAACTTTATAGCCAAGGTGCATGAGGTAACGGTAAATTACATCGAAAGTAACATACGGTCGGGCATGTCCCAGATGGCTTTCCCCACTCACAGTAGGACCGCACACGTATAACCCCACATGACCGGGTGTAATGGGTGTAAATACTTCTTTTTGCCTTGTATATGAATTCAGGACTTTCAGTTCACTCATAAAAATTCATTAATCAGTCTGATGATAGTTAAAATAAAGCCGGTAAATGCAAAAGTAAATGTATCCCGCCAGAACGGCGAATCAGAAACGACAGAAACAGCAAGTAGGGGAAATGATATAGATCATACTTCAAATATAGGTGTTTTAGGTAATTTAAGGGGCTACTCCTCCTTCAATTTGATATCCGCTACCACGGGATAATGATCCGACCAGGGCACCAGCGAGCGGTTATATTGTAATACGTCGAATTTTTTATCGGCCAGAATATAATCAATGCGCAGGGTAGGCGAGATGGCGGTAAAACTGCGGCCGATGCCTTTGCCTTTTCTCACAAAAACATCCTGCCGGTTGCCTTTTATCCGAAAATAAGTATAGGAGTTGGGCACATCATTAAAATCGCCACATATCACTTCCGGGTACGGACAACTATCCAGTTTATTGCGCACCAGGTCTGCCTGAAAACCACGAAAGGCATAGCCCAGCCGCAATTTTTTTATAATGGAGCGGGAAGCCATTACCATACTGTCATCCGCCGATTTTATGATCTCGAGGCTGCGGTAATCGTTTTTCTGAAACAGCACAGATTGCAGGTGAGTGGTATAGATCCTGATCTTTTTACCATTTACCAGCAGGTCGGCACTAATCAGGCTCTCGGCGGCGCGTAAATTGGCGGGATCGGGATAACGTACCCGTTGGGTATCAACAATGGGATAGCGCGAAAAAATGGCCACCCCGGCCTCAAAACGGCCACCCGCTTTGCCATAATCAATAACACGGTAATAGTAGGGATAATTCAACTGTATAATGGCGTTGGTATTGCTGGCGGCAAATGATTTTCCCAGCTCCAGAAATTCCTGGAAACACAGCACATCCGCATTCTGCTCTTTTATAAAAGCAATCATGTTTTTGCGGTAGTCCTTATGTTCCTTTATTCTTTTGTTATGGTCATCGAACCAATGCACGTTCCAGGTCATTATCCGCAAGGCGTCTTTTTCTTTTTCAGGTTTGAAAGCGGAAGCGGCGAAATGCATCCCCAGGAAAACGCGAACGTTTGAAAAGCCTAAAAGAAGTGTTAAAGCTGACAGCATCGCCCATTTTGACCGGAGGATAAGCCAGAAAACAAGAAAGAGAAATGAAAGGAGTAACAGCACCGGAAAGCCCAGTCCCAATAATGAAAAAAACCACCATTTAGAGGGATGCAGCCATGCATTGGCACAGGCTATCAGGAAAAGACCTGCGATAACCACGTTCAATATAATGCATAACCGCTTTGTAAATGTTCTAACAAACCGGGCCATATTTTAAAATTACAATTCTTCGTCTTCTGCAGCCCGTTTCAGAATATCTTTTTCTTCATCGGTGAGAAAACGGTAGCCTTGCTGATTGATCTTATCCAGTATTTCATCAATCCTTTTCTGGGTAATATTGGGAATCTTTTTGTATGGCTGGGTGCCTTTTGTATTGTAATGCAGATCGGTTTTTGCGGTCTTCTTCCAGTTTTTCCGGTCGGGGTTAAATAAATTCCCGAACCAGTCAAAGAAGTTATTCATCCAGTTACTCCAGTCGTGCCCACGACGCATTTGATAAATAAACAGGAAACCAACCACGGCGCCGGCAATATGAGCAAATGCCCCGGGAGGTGTCTTTTGCGCTGCTATCAGGGAAAAATCGATGACCAAATACAGTACGGTCAGGATCCACAGGGGAATGCCGCCGTTTATCATGGGAAAAATGCGATAATCAGGCGCCAGCGTAGTGGCCGCGACAGCAATGGCCATAATACCGGCCGATGCGCCTACCAGGGTAACCGAAGACCCCATTGGCACCAGTTTAGGCACCAGGTTGTAGCTGGCTATAAAAAACAGCGCGGCACCGAAGCTGCCGTATATGAAAAGGGGAATGAGCTTTTTATTTCCGGTAAGGTCCTGAAAAATATAACCGAAGGCCCAGAGCCACAGGATATTTCCCAGCATATCCCAGGGATCGCTGTGCATGAACATGAAGGAGAGCAGCGTCCAGGGGCGGGTCATCATTTTTTCAAAGTCACCAGGCACTACCAGCCAGTTAAAGATGTTCTGGTCGTAGGTTCCCATGTCCTTCTCGGCAATCTTGTACACCAGCCACATGAATTTGAAAATACAGAAGACTATGGCGAGAACGCCAATCAAAAAAACCAGGTTGTTGCCTTCCTGGCCTAATCCTACTTTCTTCCTATACCTATCTTCGCTTAGCACGGAATAAATTTTAGTGAATTTACAAAATCATTCGATCCTTTGGAATAACTCCCCTACACTTCCGTTGACTTCCCGCTAATTTAACAGCCAACAGGTAGTTAAAGTTGCGATTGGTTCAATAAAAGGTGTTCCGGTTGCTCTTATTCATTGTTATTACCAGAATCAGACCAACAATTGCCCCACCTACGTGCGCAATATGAGCTACATTATCTCCTGCGCTGGGGGTAATGCCCGCGAATAAGTCGACCAGGAAATATCCAAACACAAGATATTTGATCTTTATCGGTATAGGCAGCGGGAAAATCATCAGCGGGGTATTGGGGAACAAATAAGCAAAAGCCGCCATTATACCATTCAGGGCCCCTGAAGCCCCCAATACACTAAAGTACCAGATACCGGCAGCCCGTTGTTGATAATCCAGCTGAACAGCCTCGCTCACCTGAGGAAATTTGAACTCCAGGTAATTCATTTCAACAGCCAGAACACCTAATTGAATTAATCCGGCCGCTACGCCGCAGATCAGATAAAAAATCAGGAAACGTTTGGCGCCCCAGATCTCTTCCAGGTTGGAACCAAACATCCATAATGCTAACATGTTCCAGAGAATATGTCTGATGCCAGAAGGATCATGAAGGAACATATATGTTACCAACTGCCATATTCTGAAATCGGGTGATTTATGATAATGAAGCGATAATAATTCAATAAATCTTCCGGGAAAGGTGAATTCCGCTATCCAAACCAGGACATTTATGATAAGTAGGTTTTTAACAACCATTGGAATACTCTGCAAACCCCTCGGTCGTAAATCAGCCATTCTACAAAGTTTAGTACGTGAATTTCGTGATGTTTTTTTACAAATAAGACAGTGAGATCGTTATTTTTAACCTCTCAATTTTAGTTGAACCACATTTTCGATATGATGTGTATGTGGGAACATATCAACCGGCTGCACATGGGTCACTTCATATTTTTCGTCGAGTAAATTCAGGTCTCTTGCCTGCGTGGCCGGGTTGCAGCTTACATACACCACCAGTGGCGCCGATGTTTCCAGTATTTTACGCACCAGCTTTTCATGCATGCCTGCCCGGGGCGGATCGGTAATTACCACATCGGGTTTTCCATGTTGTTGAAAAAATTCACTGGTACAAACGTCTATAACATCGCCGGCAAAAAATTGCGCATGTTCAATATGGTTGAGGGCGGCGTTCTCCCATGCATCGGTAATGGCTTCCTGCACCGTTTCAACACCTATTATTTTTTTTGCTTTATCGCTTACAAACAGCCCGATGCTGCCCGTACCGCAATACAGGTCGTACACGGTTTCCTGGCCGGTTAAACAAGCCAGCTCACGGGTAACCTGGTACAAGCGCTCGGCCTGGCGGGTATTGGTTTGAAAGAATGACTTGGGCCCTATCTTGAATTTCAGTTTTTCGCCTCCGGGTGTGGCCGACAGGGTTTCAATGATGTATCCTTTGCCATGATAGGCTTTGGGCTCCAAGTCGTAAATGGTATCGTTCTTTTTGGGATTGATGGTATACAACAAAGTCGTAATGCCGGGCACCTGTTTCAGCAGGTGATCGAACAAGCGCACTCTTTCCTTTTCATCGTCATACCCAAAGCACACATTCACCATTACCTCGCCGGTAGTAGCCACCCTAACAATGAGGGTGCGCAGCCAGCCATGGTGAAAACGGATATCGTAAAAAGTAAGGTTATTCTCTTTTGCGTATGCGCGAATGGTGTTTTTGATGGCATTCACCGGTTCTGCCATCAGGTGGCAGGTGTTTATGTCAATCACTTTATCGAACAGGCGGGGTACGTGAAAGCCGAGGGCATTTTCCTGGTCGATGGTGGTGTCTTTTGCCGCTGCAATTTCATCGGGTAACAAATACCGGCGATTGCTAAAAGTGAACTCCAGCTTATTGCGGTAGCGGGCCGTTTCGGCACAGCCTATTATGGGTTGAATGGGGGGCAACTGCACTTTACCTATCCGTTTCAGGTTTTGCACTACCTCATTCTGTTTGTATTGCAATTGTTTTTCATAAGGGAGCATTTGCCATTTACAGCCGCCACAAACGCCAAAATGTTCGCAGAACGGGGTAACTCTGTCCGGGCTGAGGGAATGGAAATGAATGGCTTTCCCCTCGCCCCATTCTTTTTTGCTTTTTGACAGCTGTACGTCAACTACATCGCCGGGTACGGCGCCTTCAATAAAGATCACTTTGCCGTCGATTTTGCTCAGCGCTTTGCCTTCTGCCGCATAATCTTCTACAGCAACCTGTTGTAACACCGGCTTTCTCTTTTTATTCATGGCGCAAAGATAGTCTGTTGACAATAAAAAGGCAGCCCTGTTAAACAGGGCTGCCACCTTCACGCTATTATTACAAGCAAAAATAGACCAGTGGTTAAAGAACCACAGTCGTTACTTTTATAACATCGGGCTGCGCTATAAGGTTGCTATATTCCTGATTTTTGATTTTTATTTAATATTAACCCTTAGCGTTCGGTAAACATCTCCCTAAGCAGTCAAACGGCAGAAGGCAGACGGCAGACAGAACCTCCTTAAAAATCAAATGCTTAACGCTGTTACACGTTAAGCATCGATATGTTGCGCAAAGCCGATTTTTGTCAGTTGACTCGAGTGTAAACGATTTTCTGCCTTTTGCCGTCTGCTTTCTGCCAGACCTGCTTATTACTCACCCTTTTTTGTTTCTTTGTTCTGTTCGGCCTCATTGTACTTTTTTTCTGCGGCCTGGGCTTTCTCAAAATCCAGCACCACGCCATTTATGCAATACCGCAAACCGGTTGGCGGGGGACCGTCGTCAAAAACGTGCCCCAGGTGCGCTTTACAACGGCCGCATTCTACTTCGGTGCGGGTCATTCCATGCGAATTATCGGCCACGTAAATAATGCTTCCCTTGCTGATGGGCTGGTAAAAGCTGGGCCAGCCGCAACCACTCTCGAATTTGGTATCGCTTTTAAACAGCGCGTTGCCGCAGGCGGCGCAGTAATAGGTGCCCACTTCCTTTGAATTTTCAAATTTGCTGGTCCAGGGTCTTTCGGTGCCCTTTTCCCTTGCAATGGCGTACACATCGGCAGGCAGGATCTTTCTCCACTCATCATCGCTGATGGTCACCTTCGACGAGTCGGTGCGGGAATAAACGGTGTTCTTCTTTGATGTATCCATATTTGCTTTTTTCGGTGTATTAGATTGAGAATAAGAGCATTGCTGTAATATCACGGCCAGCATCAATAGTGACAGGCTCTGTAGTAAGCGTTTCATAAAATTGATTGTGTTTCCCAAATGTACGTAGCGATGGTACCGTTTGGATGTCAGTTAACCGACACCTTACAAGAGCTTAACATTTCGTTTAGACGATGGTTTTACCGGTGCCGCTGTTTATCCCCGATCAATATATTAATAAAATCGTGTGAACCTCTTGTAATTGCGGCATCCGCAGCAAGAAAACCCGGTTCTGGTTAAATAATTTTTAATCGGAATGCCCATATTCTAAAGGGAATATTTCTGTGGTTGGTTTATATTTGCCGACTCATAAAGGGACTAACTAAACATGTTTAATCTTATATTATTTGGACCTCCCGGTAGCGGAAAAGGAACTCAATCAGAGAAATTAATTGAAAAATTTGGTTGGATCCACCTGTCAACCGGTGATTTGTTGCGTAAGGAAATTGCGAATGAGACCCAATTGGGCCTTGAAGCAAAGGCATTTATGGACAAGGGCCAACTGGTGCCTGATGAAGTGGTAATTGGTATGATCGGCTCTGCCCTCGATGCCAACCCAACCGCCAAAGGCTTTTTGTTTGATGGATTTCCCAGAACAACAGCCCAGGCTGAAGCGCTGGATGCTTTGCTGACCAGCAAAGGCAGTGAAATAACCCTGGTGCTGGCGCTGGAAGTAAGTGAGGAAGAACTGGTAGCGCGTCTGTTGAACAGAGGTAAAACCAGCAGCCGCCCCGACGACCGTAATGAGGATGTGATCCGCAAGCGTTTGTTGGAGTATGACCAAAAAACTGCCATTGTCGCTCACCACTATGCTAAATTCGACAAAGTGGCCAAAGTAAAAGGCGAAGGAAGCATTGATGAGATCTTCCAGTCACTGCG
>Ga0136846_1207807_pt1 | contig 10231 bp, 8 predicted proteins | sample HopSoiMetagenom2_FD_96841 | JGI IMG/M metagenome (GOLD analysis project Ga0136846, IMG submission 96841) | Grasslands soil microbial communities from Hopland, California, USA - 2 Assembly 2016 (version 4) | ecosystem: Environmental > Terrestrial > Soil > Grasslands | place: USA: Hopland... | reverse complement strand
TTCGGCGTCAAGGCGACGTTCATGATGGTCGGCGAGATGGCGCAGGCGCATCCGGAGACGGCGCTCAAGGTCGTTGCCGCAGGCGAAACCATCGGCAGCCACACGTTTCGTCATCCGGATCTCGACAATATGAGCTTCGACATGGCGATGGCCGAGATCATGCGCGGCAAGAATGCCGTCGCCAAGGTCGTCGGTATGGATGTTCCCTTCTTCCGCTTCCCCTACCTTGCCGATTCCAGGCGCCTGCGCACGGCCGTCACCATGCGTGATCTCGTCATCATGGATGTGGATGTCGACAGCAAGGACTATTTCACCCTGTCGCCCGCCGCCGTTGCCGCGCGCACCATGAACGAACTGCGCAAGCGCGGGCGCGGCATCGTCCTGATGCACGACATCCACCAGCGCACCGCCACCATGCTGCCCGCCCTTCTGACCCGCATGGAAAAAGAGGGCTACAAGGTCGTGACGCTGACGTACAAAGCCGCGCCCAAGCCGACTTCGGATCTGGTCGCCCAGGCCGATATCAAGATGGTGCGCTGAGGCAGGCAGGCACCGGAAATCTGTATGACGGCACGCACTTGGGGAAGCACGGTTGCTTCTCCGGGTGCATTTTGATTTGTTTATATGCGATTCACATTATCCATAGCGTATCAGGTTCCCCATGCATCTCCATCTCGAACACGACGACGATCCCCTCACCCTGCAATTCGTCGCCGAGAGGAATGCACAGTCGGAACGATCACTGGTGACGCCCGAATTCGAGGCCGACAGCGCGGCGATCAAGGCGATGATCGAGCGCGAGGACCGGCTGATCCAGCCGGTTCGCCGTGGCAAGTGGCTGTTCGATTTCCATCGCAGCGCGGATCATCCCCTCGGCATGTGGCGCCGACTTCCGGCCAATCTGGACCCGGTGCCCGCCGCCCCATGGGAACCGGTCTTCGATCTCGACGCCTTCTGCGCATCGGAGAACAAGCTCTGGATCTGGCGCGGCGCGATCACCTGCCCCTGGGAACCGACGCGGGTGCTGATCTGCCTTTCCGATGGCGGCTCCGACCTCGGACGGCTGCTGGAATTCGATTGCGAGATCAAGAGCATCGTCGAGGGCGGCTTCGATACGCCGCCGGCACGTTGCCATGCGACCTGGCTCAGCCGCGACGAGATCGCCTATTTCGGCTCGATCGACCGCTTGTCGGCAACGCGCTCCGGCTGGCCCCGCGTCGGCCGCCGCCTGAAGCGCGGCCAAGCGCCGGCAAACGCACCGCTGCTCTACGCCACCGCCGATACCGACGTCTACGGTTCCTGCGTGGTTTTCGACCCGGTACTCTCCGGCATCGCCAGGAAGGGAACGGCCAAGCCGATCCGCCTGTTCATCACCGGCCACGAGATCGGCAGTTGCAGCGTCTTCGTCAAGGACCCGGATTTTTCGTTGCGGCGGATCGATCTGCCCAGGGAAATCGACGTTCAGTTCAACTATTCCTATTGCCTTTGGCTCGCCAAGACCGATGAGCGCATACCCGCCGGTACGCTCGCGCTGCAACCCCTGCCGCGGCAGGCTGGCGATATCAGCGCCGAGGCGACGCGCGTGCTGTTTTCGCCCGGTGAGCGGCAATCCGTATCGCAATTCCTTCTGATGCGCGAATGGTGCGTCTTTGTCGTCTCGGACAATCTGCAACCCCGTCTTTTCGTCCTCGACCTGACCAGGACGGAAGCGGAGATCCAGGAGATCCCGCTGCCGGCGGATGTCGAAACGGTTGCGCTCCAGCCACTCTATGCCGAGCTGCATCTTGGCGACGACACCCTGCAGGTCTACGGCGAAGGCTTCCTGCAGCCGCCATCCTGCTACCGCCTGGAACTTTCCAACCACCAGAAGCCGCTTGAACTCATTCGCGCCGCCAGCTCGCCCGCCTATTTCGACAGCGACGGCATGACCTCCGAATTGCTCGAGGCCACATCCGAGGACGGCACGAAGGTGCCATACCGGCTGGTGTTGCCGAAGACGTGGACAGAGGGCGAACTTCCGGTGCTGATGTATGGTTACGGCGGCTTCGACGTCTCGCTCAGTCCGAATTATTCCGGCGTCATCGGCCGCTGGCTGGAACAGGGCGGCGCCTATGTGCAGGCCTATATTCGCGGCGGCGGCGAACTCGGTCCGAACTGGCATCGCTCGGCCAAGGGGCATGGCCGGCACAGGGCTTTTGCCGATTTTGCCGCCATCGCCCGCGATCTCGTCGCGCGAGTCTATACCAAGCCGTCACGCATCGCAGCCAATGGCGGCAGCAATGGCGGGCTTTTGACGGGCACGATGCTGACCCGCTATCCTAGGGATTTCGGGGCGATCTGGTGCCAGGTGCCGGTGCTCGACATGACCCGTTTCCACATCTTCCCCGCCGGGCAGGCCTGGATGGACGAATACGGCAATCCCGACGATCCGGCGGATCGGGATTATCTGCTCTCCTACTCACCGCTCCACAATCTGAAGCCGGCCGCGGACGTCGCCTATCCGCCGATCTATATCGAAAGCTCCAGCAATGACGACCGGGTTCATCCCTCGCATGCGCGGCGGTTCGCGGAACGGATGGAGAAACTGGGCCACCATCCGCTGTTCCACGAATTCGGTTCGGGCGGCCATGGCGGCGATGGTGCTTCGAGCGATCTCGCGGCGCGTATCGCCTTGGGGTACAGCTTCCTCCGCGAGACGATCATGAAGTCGGGCAAGGCCTGATTTCGATCCTTTCGGGAGCCTGCGAAAATCAACGGTTGCAGATCTTTCGGCACGCTTGAAACGCGTCGAACGACATGATTAGTTGCAGCGTGATCACGAAGAGCGGGCCAACCCGCCCGCTCGTATCCTGGGGGGAGAATATAGATGGATCGTCGTTCATTTCTGAGGAAAGCCGGCGTTGCCGGCGCGGGCTCGGTTGCCGCCGCGGCCCTTGCGGCTCCGGCCATTGCTCAGAGCATTCCGAAAATCAACTGGCGCCTGACGTCATCGTTCCCAAAATCGCTCGACACGATCTATGGCGGCGCGGAAGTGCTGTCGAAATACGTCTCTGAAGCGACCGACGGCAATTTCACGATCCAGGTCTTCGCGGCGGGTGAAATCGTGCCCGGCCTTCAGGCCGCCGACGCGGCCTCGGCGGGCACGGTCGAGGCCTGCCACACGGTCTCCTACTATTATTGGGGCAAGGACCCGGTCTGGGCGCTGGGAGCGGCCGTTCCCTTCGCGCTCAATGCCCGTGGCATGAATGCCTGGCAGTATCACGGCGGCGGCATCGACCTGTTCAACGAATTCCTGGCAACGCAAGGGCTGATCGGTTTTCCCGGCGGCAATACCGGCGTGCAGATGGGCGGCTGGTTTCGCAAGGAAATCAATACCGTCGCCGATCTCAAGGGCCTGAAAATGCGTATCGGTGGCTTCGCCGGCAAGGTGGTGGAGCGCCTTGGCGTCGTGCCGCAGCAGATCGCCGGCGGCGACATCTATCCGGCGCTGGAAAAAGGCACGATCGACGCAGCCGAATGGGTCGGCCCCTATGACGACGAAAAGCTCGGTTTCTACAAGGTCGCGCCCTATTATTACTATCCCGGCTGGTGGGAAGGCGGCCCGACCGTCCACGTCATGTTCAACAAGACGGCCTATGATGGCCTGCCGAAGGCCTATCAGTCTCTGTTGCGCACCGCCGCCCAGGCGACCGACGCCAATATGCTGCAAAAATACGACTATCTGAACCCGGCCGCCATCAAGCGCGTCGTCGCCGAAGGCGCCAAGCTGCGTCCGTTCAGCACGGAAATCCTCAACGCCTGCTTCGAGAAGTCGAACGAGGTCTACGCCGAAATGGAGGCTTCGAACCCCACCTTCAAGAAGATCTGGGAATCGATCAAGGCCTTCCGCGGCCAGCATTACCTCTACGCCCAGGTCGCCGAGTACAGCTACGACGTCTACATGATGACACAGCAACGCGCCGGGAAGATCTGACGGAAACACCTTCTCCCCAGCGGGGAGAAGGAAAATCTCATTTGAAGGATGGCGGCTGGCTGAGGTCGTTGGCGGGCGGAGTGGCCTGACCGCCGTTCTGATCGGCCGGCTTGTCATCCAACGAGTTGCCGCCTGGCAGCTGGAGGCCCGGCAAGCCGAGACCGCCGCCATTGTCCTGACCGGGCGCGCCGAAGCCCGGCACGTCGATCTTGATCGTGTTGGGATCGATGCCCGTGCCTAAACCCTTGTAGTGCATGACCATCTGCGGGAACATGATCGTCAGCGCCACCATCACGACCTGAATGCCGACGAAGGGTACCGCTCCCCAATAGATCTGCCCCGTCGTCACCGGCGCGGTGTTCTTGCCTGTCACCTTGTCGAGATAGGGCACCTTTGCCGCGACCGAGCGCAGGTAGAACAGCGCGAAGCCGAAGGGCGGATGCATGAAGCTCGTCTGCATGTTGACGCCGAGCAGGACGCCGAACCAAATCAGGTCGATGCCCAGCTTGTCGGCGGCGGGCGCCAGCAGCGGCACGATGATGAAGGCCAGCTCGAAGAAATCGAGAAAGAAGGCCAGCACGAAGACGAGCAGGTTGACGACGATCAGGAAGCCGACTTCGCCACCCGGCAGCGACACGAGCAGATGTTCCACCCAGACATGGCCATTGACGCCGTAGAAGGTCAGCGAAAACACCCGCGAACCGATCAGGATGAACAGCACGAAAGAAGAAAGGCGGGTGGTCGAGGCCAACGCCGAGCGTGTAACGTCCATGCTCAACCGGCCCTTGCCCGCCGCCATGATCAGCGCACCCACCGCACCCATCGCACCGCCCTCGGTCGGTGTCGCGATGCCGAGAAAGATGGTGCCGAGCACGAGAAAGATCAGCGCCAGCGGCGGGATCAGCACGATGATCACCTGTTGCGCCAAGCGTGACATCAGATTGAACTTCATCGTCTTGTCGATAACCGCGATGGCATAGATGAACGCGATACCGACGGTTGCACCGAGAATGTCGGCGTTTTCCCCGTAGATCGGTGTCAGGTAGACATGGGCGGCATAGGCGACGCCGGCGCAAACCAGCAACGCGACGAAGAGCGAGGTCACGCCCGAACCGAGCGAACGCGCCTCCTTCGGCAGCGCCGGCATGGAATTCGGCCGGACAATCGACATGATCAGCACGTAGCTCATGTAGAGGCCGGTCAGCACCAGACCGGGAATCAGGGCGCCGGCATACATGTCGCCGACCGAGCGGCCGAGCTGGTCGGCCAGCACGATCAGCACCAGCGACGGCGGGATGATCTGCGCCAGCGTGCCGGAGGCGGCAATGACGCCGGACGCCACCCGCCGGTCATAGCCATAGCGCAGCATGATCGGCAGCGAGATCAGGCCCATGGCGATGACCGAAGCCGCAACGACGCCGGTGGTAGCGGCCAAAAGCGCGCCGACGAAGATCACCGCATAGGCAAGACCGCCGCGGATCGGCCCGAAGAGCTGGCCGACCGTATCGAGCAGGTCCTCGGCCATGCCCGAGCGCTCCAGCACGATGCCCATGAAGGTGAAGAACGGGATCGCCAGCAGCGTATCATTCGACATCACGCCCCAGAACCGATCAGGCAGCGCATTGAGCAGTGGCCAGGACAGATTGATCGAGCCGCCGGAATAAGGCGCCAGCTCGACGCCGATCCAGAAGAACAGGAGGCCGTTGGCGGCGAGCGCGAAGGCGACGGGATAGCCGAGCAGCAGGAAGATGACCAGCGAGGCGAACATGATCGGAGCCATGTTCACGGCGATAAATTCGATCATCAGCGCACCTCCCCCGCATGCGTCTCGATATCGAGAGGTGCATGGGTCGGCACATAGGGTGTCGGGTCTTCCATATCGCCGCGCATGATGGCGATCTTCTTGATGATCTCTGAGATACCCTGCAGCGCCAGCAGAAAGAAGCCCGCCAGCAGCAAGGCCTTGCCCGGCCAGATGACCAGGCCGCCGGCGCTGGAGGAAACCTCGCCGGACATGAGGGACATCCGGACATAGGGCACGAGGTCATAGACCATCAAAAGCACGAAGGGCATGAGAAACAGGCAATGGCCGAGAAGATCGATCCAATGCTGCACGCGTCGCGACAGGGAACCGTAGACGATATCGATGCGGATATGCTCGTTCTGCCTCAGCGTATAGGCGGCGGCAAGCATGAAGGCGGCGCCGAACAGATACCATTGCGCCTCCAGCCAGGCATTCGACGAGATATTGAACACCTTGCGGACAATGGCGTTTCCGGCACTGACCAAAACGGCGACCAGGATGAGCCAGGAGACCGATTTGCCGATGACCTCCGTGACATGATCTATGAGCCGGCTGAAGCCGAGCAATGCTTTCATGATTTTTCCCCCCGCGGCAGTTTCTTCCCAGGATACTTTCGCCGCGCACAGGCAGAGTGCCGATTTCACGCTGTCAATCAAGAGCCTAAGCTGGTTTTCCAAGTGTGATGATGGCAGGGTGATCGCGGCCCTGTGTCGAAGCAGCGTCGCATTTGCGCTTTCCCGCCCTTGCCCACCTCCGACGTTCTGATAAAAGACCATACCAATAATCATACTAATCGAGAGACACCCATGTCCCCCATCAACCTCGCTATCGTCGGCGTCGGCAAGATCGTCCGCGACCAGCATCTTCCGTCCATCGCCAACAACGCGGATTTCAAACTGGTCGCCACGGCAAGCCGCCATGGCACGGTCGAAGGCATCCAATCCTTCACAACCATCGAGGCCATGCTGGACGCGGTTCCCGAGATCGATGCGGTCTCGCTCTGCATGCCGCCGCAATATCGCTACGAGGCCGCCTACAAGGCGCTTCAGGCCGGCAAGCATGTCTTCCTGGAAAAGCCGCCGGGCGCGACGCTGAGCGAGGTCGCCGATCTCGAGGCGCTCGCCAAGGCAAAGGGTGTTTCCCTGTTTGCGAGCTGGCATTCGCGCTATGCCCCCGCCGTCGAAGCCGCCAAGGCTTTCCTGGAGGGAACGACGATCAACAGCGCGCATGTGATCTGGAAGGAAGACGTGCGCCATTGGCATCCGAACCAGGAGTGGATCTGGCAGGCCGGCGGCCTCGGCGTCTTCGATCCGGGCATCAACGCACTGTCGATCGTCACCCATATCCTGCCGCCGCTCTTCCTGACCGGCGCAGTACTGGAATTCCCCGAAAACCGCGATTCGCCGATCGCCGCAGATTTGCAGTTCAAGAGCGGCCAGGGGCTACCGGTTCGTGCCGAATTCGACTGGCGCCAGACCGGCAAGCAGAGCTGGGATATCCTCGCCGAAACGGATGCGGGCCAGATGGTGCTCTCCGAAGGCGGCTCGAAGCTCTCCGTCAACGGCGAACTGACATTCACCGCGCCGGAGGCCGAGTATCCGTCGCTCTATCGCCGCTTCGCCGAGATCGTCAAAGCCGGCACCTCCGATGTCGACCTCTCGCCGCTGCGCCATGTTGCCGACGCCTTCATGCTCGGCAAGCGCAAGTTCGTGGAAGCCTTCCACGACTGAGGCTTCATTGACCGGTGAGATGCGCCGCGCCAAATGCTAACGTGGCGCATCCTTATTTGTCAGGGAGACGATAATGTCCTCGGAAGGCGACGATAACTTCGGATTGGGCGTCAAGAACAAGTTCGTCACTCTCGCCGATCCGAATATCCGATGGCAGCAAGCCTATGCGCTGGAAGAGGCCGCCATTCGCCAGACGCTTGGCGATATCGCCCTGGACATCCAGCATGTCGGCAGCACATCGATCCCCGCGATCAAGGCCAAGCCGATCATCGACATCGCCGTCGGCATCAGGCGCTTCGACGATGGTCCTGCCTGTATCGCGCCGATGGAAGCCATCGGCTACGACTATGCCGGTGCTGATATCGTTCCCGATGACCATATTTTCGGCCGCGGCGTCAAGGACGAGACGCGCACGCATCTCGTCCACATTGTCGAACATAACGGCATCAACTGGAACCAGCTCATCCGGTTTCGCGACAGGCTCCGGGCGACCCCTGATCTGGCGCGGACGTACGAATTGCTGAAGATCGAGCTGGCCAGGCAATATGCCGACAATCGTGCTGCCTACACGGAAGCGAAGAGGGCCTTTATCGAGAAAGTTCTCGCCGTGTCAGGCAAGTGAACCTTCACCTTCGCCCCAGCGGGGAAAAGGTGAGGCATCACGCCTTCTTCTCCCAGCGCCCTTCCTGGGTCTGTTGCCAATAGGTGAGACTATGCCCCTCGCCCTTCAGCTTCTTCCACTGCGCGCGGGCGCCTTCCAATTGCTCCTGATCGTAGCCGTCGAAGATGAAGACGACGCGCTGGTAGGTGTCGATATCGGCGGCTTCCGCGCCGTCGATGAAGAAGCGGACGTTGGCATTGTTCAGATTGTCCGGCGAGACCGTCAGGAGAACCGGCTGCTTGTCCGCCATCTCGCTTTCGTCCGTGCCATGCGGCAGGAAGCTGTCCTCGCGATAGGTCCACAGATGCGCGTCGAGCGCATCCCGCCTGGCCGGCTCGCGTGTCTGGATAGCGACCTGCCAGCCGCGCTCGACACTCTTGTCGATCAGCGGCGGCAGGGCATCTTCGAGCTTGGATTCCGTCAGATGGTAGAAGAGAACGTCGGTCATGCCGCCTCTCCTATCTCAAACATGGTCGAAGGTCACGATTCGTAGTTCTCGCGCACCAGTTCATCGAGCAGGCGCACACCGAAGCCCGACCCCCAGGACTGGTTGATCTCGTCCTGGGCCGAACCCATCGCCGTGCCGGCAATGTCGAGATGCGCCCAGGGGGTTTCCTGCACGAAGCGCTTGATGAACTGGGCGGCGGTGATCGAGCCGGCATAGCGGCCGCCAGTGTTCTTCATGTCGGCGAACTTGCTGTCGATCATCTTGTCGTAGTCCTTGCCGAGCGGCATGCGCCACAGGCGCTCATTGGTGACAAGGCCGGCGGCGGTGAGTTGGTTTGCCAGCTGGTCGTCATTGCTGAACAGGCCGGCCTGCAGATTGCCGAGCGCAACCAGGATCGCGCCGGTCAAGGTCGCCAGGTTGATCATGAACTGCGGCTTGAAACGATCATTGGTGTACCAGAGCGCGTCGCAGAGCACGAGCCTGCCTTCGGCGTCGGTATTGACGATCTCGATCGTCTGGCCGGACATGGAGGTGACGATATCGCCCGGACGCTGGGCATTGCCATCGGGCATGTTTTCGACCAGGCCGATGACGCCGATGGCGTTGACCTTGGCGCCGCGGGCAGCCAGCGTGTGCATCAGACCGGTGACGGCGGCGGCCCCGCCCATGTCGCCCTTCATGTCCTCCATGCCGGCGGCGGGCTTGATGGAAATGCCGCCGGTGTCGAACACCACGCCCTTGCCGATGAAGGCGACCGGCTTTTCCTTCGGCTTGCCGCCCTTCCATTGCATGATCACCAGGCGCGGCGGGCGCACGGAGCCCTGCGCCACGCCGAGCAGCGCACCCATGCCGAGCCGGCGCATCTCGCGCTCCGTCAATATCTCCACTTCGACGCCGAGCTTTTCCAGCGCCTTGGCCTTGGCGGCAAACTCGACCGGGCCAAGCACATTCGGCGGCTCATTGACGAGATCACGAGCGAGGATAACGCCGCCCGCAATCGCTTCCGAGGCGGCGAAAAGCTTCTTCGCCGCTGCGACGTTCGGGGTGACGATCGTGACCTTCACGGACTTCTGCGCACCGTTCTTGTCCTCGTCGTCGCTCTTCTTCGTCTTGTATGTGTCGAAACTGTAAGCCCGCAGCAGCATGCCGAGCGCAAAATCGGCGGCCGCGCTACCGCCAGCCTCGGCGCCGGGCATATCGATGAAGATCGCGGCCTTGTCGACATTGCGGATCATCCGCGCCGCCGCGGCTCCACCGAGCTTCATCCAGTCATGCGCGTTCAGTTCCTTTGCCCTGCCGGTGCCGATCACCATAATGCGGTCGACCGGCGCGCCCTCGGGCGCGACGATATCGAGGCTCGAAAGCCCCTTGGCGGTGAAGCGGGCAATGCGCGCGGCTTTCGCGAAAACATTCGCCGGATCGGCGCTTGCGGCCCCCGCCGGCAATTCGCTGTCCGTGTCTTTCAGGAGAATGGCAAGACCGCCATTGAGCCGAACCGTTTTGGCAAAGGAAATCTCAAATTTCACAGACATTTCTGCTCCGATGGATATGCATATTACAAAATGGAATTATAGCCCTCGATCATTCAAGCTTTTCCCATTGAATACAAGCTTAG
>Ga0136846_1239060_pt1 | contig 10232 bp, 6 predicted proteins | sample HopSoiMetagenom2_FD_96841 | JGI IMG/M metagenome (GOLD analysis project Ga0136846, IMG submission 96841) | Grasslands soil microbial communities from Hopland, California, USA - 2 Assembly 2016 (version 4) | ecosystem: Environmental > Terrestrial > Soil > Grasslands | place: USA: Hopland... | reverse complement strand
GTCCAGTCAGCACCGGCACGACGCGCGCGGGATCATCGAGATGGCGGCAGAGTTCCCGGGCGCGGGCGTATGCGCGCCCGACTTCGGGAACCGCGTAGCCGCGGCTCGTCTTCATGCACAGGCCATAGGTCATTTGCAGCCCGAGTTCGGCTACGGCTTTCTGGACCGAATCAGGTTCCGATTCGAGGAGCTTCAGTCCGCGGAGTGTCAGTTGCTCGGTCTCGTCGTGCGCATAGAGGCGCACGGCCGCCTGCGCCGCCTTATTCCAATATTCGGCGGCGCGAACGTTGTCGCGTGCCGCCTCGAGGAGCAGCGCAATGTCCGCGGCGCAATCACACGGCTGACCGCCCAGCCGTGCGATCAAACGCTCGGCGATGCCCCGGCTCAGGGTGGCCCGCCGCGTCGCGCGCAGAGAAGCGTCGAACGCGTTGTGATACACGTGATGCGCGAAGCGATACCGGAGCGTCAGCTCGCGATTGTCCGTTTCATGTTCATCGACGAAGCGCACCAGCGCGTGTTCGCGCTCGAGTCTTTCCAGGCAATCTTCCACTGCGTCCTGATCGCGCTCGAGCACACCCGCCACGATTCCGGAGTCGAAGTCGAGTCCCTGGACGCTCGCCGCGCCGAGCAGCCGGCGATCCGCTTCCTCGAGCGCATCGATCTTTCGTTGCACCAGGCTTCGCACCGACTCAGGCATCGCCCGCTCGAGCGAGGACAGATCCTCGCCGATGATCCACTGCCCGTCCTGTTGCCGCAGGATCTGCCGCCGTCGCAGGTCGCGCAGCAGATCGACCACGAACAGCGGATGGCCCTCCGTCCGCTGATGAATGAGCGCGGCGAATCCGCGTGGAAACGCGTGGTCGGGGAACTGGAGGGCGACGTACCGGCCGATCGCCGCCTCGTCGAGCAGGCCGGGCGATATTTCGCGACACGCGCCTCGTGCGACGAGATCGAGTTTCAACGGCAGAAACGGATGCTTCGCCTGCGCGAGTTCCGACGGGCGGTAGGTCGTGATGATCAACAGGCGCATCGAATCGATCCGCCGCGCGAGATAGCCGATGAGGTCCGTGGTCGAGGGATCGGCCCAGTGCACGTCGTCGAAACACAAGACCACCGGGTGCATCCGTGTAACTTCTTCGAGCAGCGCGGAGATTTCGCGCTTGAGCCGCTCCTGGGACCCGATCGCCACGTCGGCGGCGAGGCGCGCCGCCGAGGAATCGTTTTCCGCAAGCGGTGTGATCTGGACGTACCAGCTTGGCGCCAGCGCGCGCAGCAGACGCGACAAGCTTCCGTGCTGCTCGCTGCGCTGAAGGCTGTCGAGCACCTCCAGGACGGGTAAGTACGCTTCTGCTCCAGCCAGCCGTTCCGAACAACGGCCGCGGCCGACGCGCACGATCTCACCGCGATCGTCGAGCAGCCGTAGAAATGCATCAAGGATCGTCGTCTTGCCGACACCCGCTTCTGCCGAGAGCGCGACGAGACGACCACGACCTCGATCGGCGCGCTCGAATTCGTGGAGCAGCGCGTCCATTTCGAGGTCACGTCCGACGACCGCACGACTCGCGCGCGCGGTACGCTGCGAGACGGTGACGGCCGACAGCGCGGTCGCGATCGACGCATCGTGAGCGAGCCCGAGCCGATATAACACCTCGCCGGCGCCCGGCCGAAGACGGGCGTCCTTCTGCAGCATCTCGAGGATCAACTGATCGAGCGCCCGCGGAATTTCCGGGTTGATGAGCGTCGCGGGTTCCGGCGTCTCCCACATCAGCGCGTGCAGCGTGCCCAACTGTGAAGCCGCCATGAACGGATGCCGTCCCGTCGCGAGCTCGTAGAGCATTGCGCCGAACGCGAAGATGTCGGTCTCCGGCGCGACCGTCTCCCCACGCGCCTGCTCGGGCGACATGTACCCGACGGTCCCGATGATCAGACCGGGTTCAGTGGCCATGCCGGTTGGACCGGCGCTGATCGTCGCCTGATGCACCCGCGCGAGACCGAAGTCGAGCAATTTGATGTAGCCATCCGGCCGAACCATCACGTTGTCCGGCTTGATATCACGATGAACGATCTGTGCGGCATGCGCGACGGCGAGCGCTTCCGCGATCTGTCGCGCGATCGCGACCGTGCGCTCCAGCGGCAGTCCTTCATTCGCAAGCTCGCGAAGCGTTCGTCCCTCGACGAGCTCCATCGCGATGAAGCGGTCATTCTCGACGGTGCCTGTTTCGTGAATGGTGACGATGTTCGGATGGTTTAGGGCGGACGCGAGCGTCGCCTCGCGCAGGAGCCGCTCGAGTGCGTCTTCGTCTCCTTTCGAACCGGAGACGAGCGCTCGTCGAATGAGTTTCAGGGCGATGTCGCGCCCGAGCCGCGGATCATGCGCGCGATAGACCTCGCCCATGCCGCCCACGCCAAGCTGGTGCAGGACTCGGTACGGTCCGACGCAGGTTCCTTCGGACAGTGACATGGATGACAGATCGTTGAGGTTCAGTGGTCCAACCGGCAAGGCGGCGGACAGGTCGCGATTATATCAATGCAACTGCAGCGCGCCCACCAACGGGTAATGGTCCGAGCCGAAGCGTGAGTCGGCTCGATGCACATCCAGACGCCATTCGCTGGGCAAGCGATAGAAGACATGATCGAGTCGCAGCAGTCCACGGAACGTCGCACGCCGATCGGTGACGCGAGTCTCTGGAAATTCGCGCGCAGTTTCAACATATGCCCGATCTGAGTACCCGAACCATGTGTTGAAATCGCCGGCGAGGATCGTCGGCTGATCTCCACGCAGTAACGCCGCCAGACCGCGCGCCTGGCGGGCGCGGCCATACTCCGATCCAATCCAGGCGCGCTTTGCCGTGCCCATATTGTCGAGATGTGCGGAGACGACGCGGAGCTGCCAAGGTTCCCCGGATGAGGTGTGTCCGTTCACGGTCGCGGCGATCGCGACGCGACGCTGCCGTTCGAACGGCAGCTCGATCGCTTGCAAGTCAGTAAGCGAAAGATTCGACAGAATCGCATTTCCCCGGTCTTCCTTCGACCTCTCGCCGCCATTGCGCATCGACGGCACGTAATAGACCTGAAGATCCAGCAGCCGTCCTACTGCCTCGATCTCGCGATCGTCGCGTCCACCACCATCGCCACCCAACCGTCCCGCGAACGCCGAATCGCGATCCAGGTGCGAAGGCACCACGGCTCCCGAACGATAGACCTCCTGCAACAGCATGACGAGCGGCCGCCGCCGATCCACCTGCGTTCGAGCGAAGCGGACGATATCGGCTTCGCCCACGGCCGTGTTCCAGCTCACGATCGAGAGCGCATCGTGCGCATCACCGTCGATCGACGGACTTGGAAGGAGCGGCGGGCCGACGCTCTTTCGCCAGGGGCTGAGTAGCGCTTCGTCGCCAGCGATCTGCGGCGCGAACCATGCGACCGCGTGGCGCGAATTACTAGCAGACAGCTCGACCGTATTGCGCGGACCGAGAGAGGCGCCGGCGACACACGCCTGTGAGACGGCGGCGACCAACAAGAGGAAAAGAAAGGAATAGCTCCGCCGGCCGGAGCGACCGGATGGCCAAGACTTCATTAAAAAAATGTTCCGCTGGAGGAGTTGATTATAGCACGCTTTTTTATGACTGCGCACGGCACCACCGCCTGCTCCTCGCGCTGCCCGTTCGCGCGCCGCTCGGAACCGCAACCCACCACGCTGGCGACTTTCCTGCATAACAGCTGAAGTGTGAGCGCGCGTTGTCCATCTCTGCTGTGCCGGTCTCGCTTCACGCATGCACCGTTTGCTTACTCCTCGCTCGTACTGGCGGCGTGCCTGGCGTTGCTCACGGTGGCGTGCGGCAGTTCGGCGATGACGAGTGTCGCGGCTCCATCGAGCACGACGACGGCGCGATGCCAGCCAAGCGTGACCACACCGACGACATCGTTTGGTTCCTCGGGCGGCACGGGAACGCTCGCAATTACGGTGGAGCGAGATTGCACGTGGACCGCAACCACTCAGTCGCCATGGATCGCGTTCACGTCTTCCGCCAACGGACAAGGCGACGGCTCGGTCGCCTATCGCATCGCTGCGAACGCCGACCCCGTCAGCCGGACTGGCGCGATCGCCGTCGGTGATCGCCAGGTATCGCTCGCGCAGCAAGCCGCTCCGTGCCGGTACGAGGTGGCGGCGAGCGCCGCCGCCGTTCAGCCTCAGGGCGGCGAGTTGACGGTGACCGTTCACACCAATTCGGCATGCGCGTGGACGGCGTCGAGTGCGGTCGCCTGGGCGTCGATTACGCCGGCATCGGGTCGCGGCGATGCAGCGGTACGCGTCGTCGTTTCGCCAAATTCTGGTGCCGCGCGGCCCGTGTCGGTCGTAGTCGCAGACACAGCCGTCAACGCGACGCAGGCCGCTGCGTCGCCGGCACCCACACCGACACCTGCGCCGACACCGACACCTGCGCCGACGCCAACACCGGCGCCAGCACCAGCACCAGCACCGACTCCAGCACCGGTCCCGACGCCCGCACCGACCCCCGCACCCGCTCCGGTGCCGGTTCCGGTCCGGTCGATTCACCTGTCGGGCAAGGCAAACCAGGTATCGGGCACATGCCCGGCGATCACGTTCGAAATGAAGGATCGCACCATTTATACGACCGCACTGACATCGTTCGAAAAAACGTCATGCGATCGGATTGACAAGGGAACGGACCTCGATATCGACGGCATGGAGATGTCGGACGGTCGAGTCCGCGCCGACGAGGTAAAACGAAAATGAATCGATTCCTCACATCGGCAGCGCTCGTCGCCGTCCTTGTGCTGGCTCCCTGTCACCCGCTCGCGGCTCAGGGAACGGTGAACGACGTCGTCAGTTTTCTCGTGACGAATCAGGCAGTCGCAACCGACGACTTGCCGAAAGATCGCGCGGCGGCTGAGGCAGCCCGCGACGCGATCGCGAAGTCGTTGCTGCTCGATCTCACATCGGTGCCTCTCGCAACCGCCTCGAGTGGATTTTTGTATCGGCTGAATCCCGAGCTTGGCACGGTTGAGCGGGCGACTGACAGTTTCGGCGGATTCTTCGTCGAACGCGCGCTGACACCGGGAAACGGACACGCGTCGTTCGGCGTGTCGACGTCCACGACATCCTTCGATCGTTTTGACGGACGCAGCCTGCGCGATGGCGCACTCGTCGCGATCGCGAACCAGTTTCGTGACGAAAAAGCGCCGTTCGATACCGAATCGCTCATCCTTCATATTCGCAGCAGTGTCATGACGCTGTTTGGCAGCGTCGGGGTCGGCAGTCGCGTCGAGATTGGCGCGGCCGTTCCACTGGTCCAGCTCACGCTTGACGGTCAGCGAATCGAAAACTATCGAGGAACGACGCTTATTCAGGCGTCTGGCAATGCAACGGCGAGTGGCTTGGCAGACCTCGCCCTTCGGGGCAAAGTCAATCTGCTGGCGGTGCGGACCGGAGGCGTCGCAGTCGCCGGCGAAGTGCGCCTGCCGACCGGCGATGCGAACAATCTTCTCGGCGCGGGAAAAACGTCGCTTCGCCTCATGGGGATCGGATCGCTCGAGCGCGGTTCCTTCGCGCTCCACGGCAATGCATCGGTCATCAGGGGTGGAATTTCGTCCGAGTACGATCTCGGCGGTGCGTTATCGATCGCTGTCGATCCGAGGGTAACGGTCTCGGGCGAAACGCTGTTCCGCAAGGTAACGGAGCTACATAGCCTCGGGCTCGTTTCAGCGCCACATCCGACCTTGCGAGGCAATCCTGCCGAAGGAATCGCACCGGTCGACACCTTCCGTCTGGCTCCCGGTCTCGGGGCTGAAACTCTTCTGGGAATCGTGACCGGCATGAAATGGAACGTGACGCGCACGCTCGTTATCGGTGGCCATCTGAGCTGGCCGCTGACGCACGGGGGCTTGACCGCGCCGCTGACACCAACCGTCGCACTCGAGTACGCGTTTTAAAAGGCTTATGGCTTAGGGCTTAGGGCTCAAGATGGCTCAGGCCTGAAGGAACTGTCCCTGGGTCCTGAGCCCTAAGCCTTGAGCCATGAGCCTTGATTGATCATCGTGCCTGAACGTGCACGATGCGCCACCCACCGTCGGACTCGTTCAAGTCGAACGCCCACTTCCGTGCGGCGCTGCGCTCGCCGCCGCCGATCTTCGGTGTCCAGGCTGCGCTGCCCGAACAATTCGCCCGCGCGGTGCTTCCACTGACGTCGACGCTGCAGTTCTGCAGCGAAACGCGCTGCGCAGTAAGACTGTCGAAGGCGCGGGCCAGCGCGCGCTGATCGAGCGTTGGCCAGATGGTGTGGACCGCCTCAACGTCCAGGCGGTTATAGGCGGCTTCGTACCGGTTGAGCGCGGTGCGGATGGCTGCCCGTTCATCTCGTAGCGGAGCCGCCGTCGCGGCTGGCATCGACGCACTTGGAGCCGAAGATCCAGATGGGACATTGACGGCCGGCATCGCGTCGGACGTTGGACTGGTGGAACTATTCGACGCAAGATTCGCAGCCCGAGATGTTTCCGGTGATGGAGCGATTGGGGGAATCAAATTGCTCACGGCCGCCGGTTGCGCGGCTGGCAGAGCCGGGGGAGTCCGAACGTCGATCGCAGGTGCGGTCGCAGCCTCGCGTTGCGGGCGCGGCGGTAGTTCTGCTGCTGGTCTATTTGCCGCCACTGTTCGTGTCGTGTCGAGCTGAGTCTCGATCCGCTTGGTATTGCCGGTGGTTGCCACAGAACTTGATCCGGTCCCTGGCGAATCTGAAGCGGAGGCTCGGGTATCGATCACCTGGTCCGGACGAATCAACGTCGTCTGGACGATGGCGTCGGACGAGGAAGACGCCGGCTGACTCGACGGGCTCGCTGCGGACTCAGTCGCTCCACGCGTTGGAACACCGATCGGCGTTGGATTCGCCATTCCGGTGCTCGCGTCCATCTCGGTATGCGCCTTTGGCAGGAGCAGGGCCAATCGCTCTCTGTGGACCCACCCCTCCCAACCCACAGCCGTAAAGACGATGAATCCCGCGGCGATGGTCACGCCAGTCCACCAATAGCCATCGCCGCGCGTGGCAACATGCGGCGCGGGCAGTTTCAAGGCATCGAGCCTTGCGGTGAGTTCCTCGAGGAGAGGATTCGCGGACGATAGCCGACGGGCTTCGTCCAACGCGTTACTCGCTTCAGCGATCGACCCGTCGTCGAGCGCTGCGGAAGCGCGCTGCAGGCATCGTTCAGCCTTTCGCGCGCGCATGCGGACTTCAAAGCTCTGCCATTGCGGGGTCGCAAGATGCGCGACGGGTGCGTCCCCGGCTGGCACTCCCATATCAGGCACGCACCCATGATATGCAAGAGACGTGCTTCTGACGAGGCGCTACGCGGGCGTGGAGGTAGAAGCAGGTAAGTTATTGAACAGCCGTTCGGATTCTTTATTCAGCAATACCCAAAGTCCGTACGCGCCGGCGATTGTGCCAAGAGGGATATTGATCAGGCTGATTGCGGAGAGCACGATTCCCAGGACGCGCGACCATGGTTTGAAGGTGAGCAAACCGTATCCAGTAATAAGGCTCGGCAACCCCATCACTCCGAAGAATGTGGCAAGCGCCATCCCGGCAATGCCGATAACAGGAATGGCAATCGCGGCATCGTGTGGCTCCGCCGTCGCTCCGACGATTGACGCAACTCCACCGAGCGTCAACGTGAGGAACACCGCTCCCAGAAGCATGCAACCGCCGATGGCTAAGTAGACGACGCCAAGGACTTTGATGTGCGTCTGCATTTCCCTCTGCTCGCTATCGATTGTCGGGGCTCGCAGGTTCAGTCACTTCTTCTCGAACGGCGATCTCGAACTGCGGAGCGAGAACGAACCCTCGACGTTGTTATTCCTCGTCGGGTGTGTCGTCGTCTTGCTTCGCGCTCGTGGCGATGTCGTCGATGTCGAGGTCGTCCTTCGAATCGGCGCGCCAGTCTTCGTCATTCTCGTACAGCCGACTGACCGGACGCTCTTTGATCGGTCCTTTGGGACCCCGGTCGTCCTTTCGCACCTGCTTGCGCTTGTTCTTGGGCGGCGCGTCGGGCCCGAAATTGCGATTGCGCGGGCCGCCTGGCGCGCCTCCCCCTTCGGGTCGAGGCGCCCATCCGCTTGGGCGCGGCGCGTAGCCGGCACCGGTTGGTGCGCCGCCAGGACGCGGTCCACCGTATCCGCCCGGACGCGGCGCGCCAGCAGGACGCTCTTCACGAGGACGGGCTTCGCTTACCGCAAGCGGGCGTCCCTTGAAAGGCTGCTGGTCGAACCGGCTGATGGCCGCTTCGGCGACTGCGCGATCCGCGTAATCCACAAATGCGAAACCGCGAGGCCGTCCTGTTTCACGATCGACAGGGAGAACGATCTGGGTAGGTTCACCGACGCCGGATAGATGCTCTCGTAACTCTGCCTCGGATGCCGCGTACGGCAGATTGCCTATAAACAGACGAACTGGCACAGCCCCCTCTTGGTTCTGTGCCGAGAAGGAGACGGCCGGACTACCCCGCAATCCCCCCCCGGCAAAGCCCCAACAAAATAGCACAAATGCTTGCTGTCGAGGTTGAGGGATTCCGCGGGGGTGCGGTACTATGGACTGTTCCGCGTTTCAAAAAACAGGGGACAGTCGCGACGGCGCCCGGGCGAAGCGCCGATTCGGCTGTCATGCGGTCGCAATCGCGATTCGGCGGCTGAGCCGTTTGAGACCATGCACAGAACGAGCGAGACCCAACAGCGCGGCCAGATCGTGATCCGGGGCGCGCGTACACATAACCTGAAGAACGTCGATCTCACCCTGCCTGCACGATCGCTCATTGTCATGACGGGCGTCAGCGGATCGGGAAAGTCCTCGCTCGCATTCGACACCATTTACGCCGAGGGTCAGCGGCGCTACGTCGAATCGCTGTCCGCCTACGCGCGGCAGTTCCTCGAACGCATGGAAAAGCCGGACGTCGATTCGATTGAGGGGATCTGTCCGGCGATTGCGATTCGGCAGAAGAACAGCATCCGAAATCCGCGCTCGACTGTCGGAACGACGACCGAGATTCACGATTATTTACGACTGCTCTACGCGCGGGTCGGGCGCACGTATTGTCGTAACTGCCGGCGGGAAGTGATTCGCGAGACGGCGGAAGTCGTCGCCCGGCGCTTCACGGAATTGCCCGAAGGGACGCGACTCCTGATCGGCTTCGACATGCCGGTCGTCACGGCGCCGACGAGCACGCCTCCTCCCGAGCTCGAGGATGAAGATGCGGCGGCAGCGGAGGAAGGGACCGACGATCTGCCGCAACCGGATTTGCCTGGGCTGACCGATCCGGTTGCGGAAACGATTGCCGCGTTGCGACGGAAAGGTTTTGGCCGGCTGTATCTCGACGGCCGCGCGATTGCGCTGGACGATGTCGATCGGTCGTCGCTCAAAGATCGCGCGACCCTGCAGGTGATTGTCGATCGCGTCAAGATCGAAGGGGACCTGCGCGCGCGTCTGACCGACTCGATCGAGACGGCATACACGGAAGGCGGCGGCGCCGCCTTTGCGATTCAAATTCCTCCCCAGGGCACTGACGGCGACGCGGTTACCGTTCGGTTCAGCGAACGGTTCGAATGCCGTGAATGCGGCATTCCCTACGAGCTGCCGCAGCCCCGCCTCTTCTCCTTCAACAACCCGTTCGGCGCCTGCCCGCTCTGTCATGGGTTCGGCAACATCATCGAGCTGGACATGGATCTGGTCGTTCCCGATCCGTCGAAGTCGATCGCGCAGAACGCGATCGAGCCATGGAGCAAGCCGCACTATCGCGCGCAGCTCGCCGAACTGAAACGCGCGGCAAAAATCCGCGGCCTGCGAATCGATGTGCCCTGGTCCGAGCTGACCGACGACGAAAAGCGATTTGCGATTGAGGGAGACGGCGCGAGCTACGAAGGCGTCAAGGGCTTCTTCCGATGGCTCGAGCGGAAGAAGTACAAGGTTCACGTCCGAGTGTTTCTGAGCCGCTACCGTGGGTACTTGATCTGTCCGGACTGCGGAGGCGCGCGCCTTCGCCGCGAAGCCCGCGACGTGCAGGTCGGCGGACGGACGCTCGACGCCGTTTGCGGATTGACCGTTCACGACGCGGACGCATTCTTCGCCGAACTGTCGCTGTCCGAGAAAGAAACGGCGATTGCAGACAAGGTGCTGCGCGAAATCAGGAAGCGACTTGGCTTCCTGCGCGACGTCGGCCTCGATTACCTG
>Ga0136846_1236164_pt1 | contig 10232 bp, 2 predicted proteins | sample HopSoiMetagenom2_FD_96841 | JGI IMG/M metagenome (GOLD analysis project Ga0136846, IMG submission 96841) | Grasslands soil microbial communities from Hopland, California, USA - 2 Assembly 2016 (version 4) | ecosystem: Environmental > Terrestrial > Soil > Grasslands | place: USA: Hopland... | reverse complement strand
CATTGCCGCCCGGCGGGCGAGCGCTGGTTGTTCGTGACCTCTTAACATTTAATACGATTTATGGGAGTGGCTTGCCCGTTGCGGGCGTTTTCACGAATAACTCTGCTTTGGATAATAGCGGCGATCACCTCAAACTCGAGGACGCGAATAACGACACTATTTCGGAGTTCAGTTACGATGATGTCCCGCCGTGGCCGATAAGCGCGGACGGGGCTGGTTATAGTCTGGTCTTGATTCAGCCTGAGACAAAACCCGACCCCGCGATTCCGACAAATTGGCGCTCCAGCGCCTTGCCCGGAGGGTACCCGGGTGCGACCGACATTGTGCCTTTTCCGGCGGATCCGTCCGGCGACGCGAACGGAAACGGCCAGCCCGATCTCCTCGACTACGCATTTGGCAACGATCTCGGCAAACCGCCGATCTTCCCGGGAATGGCATTGCAACCTGGCGCCTCGGGAGGACTTTCCATCCTGCGTTTCAGCTATTCACAGAGCATTGGCGCAGAGCGGGCCAGAATTGAAATCTTGTCTTCGACCGATCTCGTCACGTGGGAAGCAGCATCCAGCGCACCCGGAACGGTGTCGACACAAGAACTCGGTGACGGGCGGATCCTGCTTAACTGGGATGTGCAACCGCCGCTGGCGACAGAACCACAGATTTACCTCGTTCTGCGTGTCACAGCGGAATGACAGGCCTTTATTCCTTGCAACGCCAGTTTGCTTCCGTTCGGAAACAATGTCGAAAAGCGAAATGATTTATGATCGCAATGGCTAATTGACGGCCTATATTGCGCGCCATGTTCAGCGGAGTTAGCCAGTCAGCGTGCTTGCTTCTGATCGTGCTCTGCCTTGCGGGATGCAAACGCAGCCCGTCCGTTTCTTCGAACTCGGCCGCCGCAAATAGTCCTTCAGATCAGTTCATCAGCCTGATGAATGCGGGAAAAAATTATTTCGATCAAGGTGATGCCACAAATGCGCTGATAACATACAAAAAGGCCGCCGCTATTGCGCCGAACGATCCGGACGTGCATTTGAATGTCGCGAACGCTTATTTGCTGAACGGGGCGTCAACGGACGCCCTTCGCGAAGCGGACGAAGTTCTAAAACTCGACCCCAATTCAGCCGCGGCCTATTTTGTGAAGGGCGCGGCCTGCCTTCGACTCCAACAACCGGAAGAAGCCGTGAAAGCACTGGAGAACTCTAAAAAGATTGATCCCGGAGAAACGGCGACACACTTCCAGCTCGGTCTGGCCCGGATGGGCTTGAAAGAATGGGATGCGGCCATCACTGCTTTCCAGGAAGGTCTCCGGATTGACCCGAATCACCTGCATTCCGCGGCGCATTATCTTTTGGCTCAGTCGCTCATCCGTGCCGGCCGGGAGAAGGAGGCGCAACAGGAACTGCAACTGCACCAGGCCACCGTGGAGGAAGGCGCCGCCGCCGGTAAATTCGAAAAAAGCAAATACACGCAGGCGCGAGTGCCATTTAAATTGGACCAACCGGATAAGGAAGGAATCACGATCAGGTTTGTGGACGCGACTAAAGAAGTCCTGGGTAACGGCGCGCAAAATTACTCCGGCCCAATCGCCGTGATCAATCCGAATCACAAGGGGTGGAACGAACTATTCGTAACGGAGAAGGGGCGGGGCTTTCGCTTGCTCGAAAATAGCGATGGCACGTTTCATCCCAATGCGATCTCCTATCGGGCGATACCCGGCGTGACTTATTCCATGATGCTCGTCGGTGATCTGCAAAATGACCGCTTCGATGACATCGTGGTGCTCGGTGATAAAGGAAGTCATCTTTTTAAATTCGGGACAGATGGATTAGTCACGGACGTCTCTTCGCTCAGTCACTTAAGCAGCTTGAGCGCGGTTGACGGAATTCTCGTGGATCTGGATTTCACCGGGAAACTTGATTTAGTCGCGGTGACCGCGACTAATGATGTCCGCATCTATCGCCAATTCGGACCGCTCCTTTTTAAGGATATTACCAGCACCTCCGGCATACCGGCGTTGTTCCGCGACGCGCAGGCGATCGTGATGGAGGATTGGAATCGCGATCAAAATATGGATCTGATCGCGAGTCGCAAAGCCGGGCCGCCGGTGTTTTTGGAAAAGCAGCGGGGCGGACCACTGGTACCGCGCGATCTGACAAATTGCGTTGCCGGAGCCATTTTTTGCGCGGGCGACTTTGATAATGACCTTCGGCCGGACCTGGCGATATTCAATGAAGGCAAAATCACGATCTGCTTCAATAACGGAGGACGAAAAGAGATGGCGATCCAGGGAAGGGCTCCTGTTCGGCAGCTTATCGCGATCGACTACGACAATGATGGATGGCTTGATCTCTGGGCGGTAGGAGAAAAGATCCAGGCGTGGCGGAATCGCGGCCTTTCCGGTTTTCAGGAACAAACAGGCGAACTCGGCCTGAATAAATTCGACGGCGGTGCGGTATCAGAAATCCACTTCGCGGATTTTGACATGGATTGCGATTCGGATGTGATCGTCGCGCTTGCAAACGGAGGCTTGCGCTATCTTCGCAACGAGGGCGGAAACGCCAACTCGCAAGTGAAGGTGCAATTGATCGGGAACCGATCGAACGCCAGCGGCATCGGGTGTAAGGTTGAAATTGAAACGGGCGGGCTGCGGCTGCTTCGGACTGTGCAGCAACTGCCGGTCGAGGTCGGAGTGGGAAAGCATCAACGGTTGGATTCTTTTGTGGTCCATTGGTTCAACTGGCCCCAAGGGCAGGCTGAGGTGCCGGTTGATTGCAAGGAACCGCTTCTCGCGCTGGAGTTGATCATTCAGGAAGGTTCCTGCCCTTATTTGTACGCGTGGGACGGGAAGCGTTTTCGTTTTGTCACAGATATCCTGGGAGCGTCGCCGCTCGGGTTGCCCGTTGTCGAGGGCCGCTATATTGATGCAGATCCGAAGGAATTGGTTTGGATTGGAGACGAACAGAGTTTCCCGGTTCGTGATGGCACGCTCCAGCTTCAGATCAGCGAAGAGCTTCGCGAGGTGCTTTATCTCGACGAAGCAAAGCTTGTGGTCGTCGACCGTCAACCGGGCACAGAGGTGCATTCCACGAGCAAGCTGCTGCCCGGCAAACCATTCCCTGCGGGGGGCCTTCTCACTTTGCACAATGAACATTCCTTGTTGAAAGCTGAGACTCTCGACGGGCGCGAGATCACTTCTGCCTTGAAGAGCGTGGATGGCCGACGAGTGTCGCCGCCGAGATTGCGCACCCCGCAACTTCGCGGCCTGGCTGAGCCTCACGGAGTGGTCCTTGATTTCGGATTTCTCGATACAGGAAAAGCGCTCGTCCTTGTGATGAATGGCTGGCTGCGGTTTGGCGGCGGCATGGCCAATATCGCCGCTTCCCAGGACCCGGCCCTCCCATTTCCTTTTCCGAAGCTCGAGGCCGAGATCGCTCCGGGAATTTGGAAAGCGGTGGACGTGACTATTGGTGCGCCGGCTGGAAAGACCAAAACAATTCTGGTGGACCTCGAAGGAAAACTGGAGACAGGCACCCACCGTTTGCGTCTGACCGAAGCGTTTGAAATTTATTGGGATCGCATCGCGCTCATGGAAAAGAAATCGGACGCGCGGACAAAAACCACATTCGTTCCAGCCAGCGAAGCGGACCTGCATTTCCGCGGCTTCAGCGCGTTGCAAAGTCTGCCGCCGGATGCTCCGTTCACGCCGGATTATGATAAAGTGAGCGCCAATTGGTATTGGACCATCACTCCAGGCGGATGGTGCACGCGTTATGGCGACGTCTCTGACCTGATCGCCTCTCGCGATGAGGGGCTCGCTTTGATCAATGGCGGCGATGAATTGACGCTGAAATTTGCGGCGGAGGCTCTGCCGGCGAAGCCGAAGGGCATGGTCCGGGAATTTTTTCTCTACGTCGATGGCTGGGATAAAGATTCGGACTTTCACGTGGCCAAAGGTACGGAAATTGAGCCTCTGCCTTTCCACGGGATGAACGATCAACTTTATGGCATTGAGAAGCGGCCTCGTTTCCCGAGCGATACACTGCACCAAAAGTACAACACCCGATGGGTGGAAGGCAGAGTTCTGAAACAAACCGCGCGGAATTAGCAACGTTCGGGCACGGGCGCTTCTTTGAAAACTACCTCAGTTAAAGTTTTCGGTATTCAGTGAGAAAGGTCGAGCAACTGTTTTACCCTCGAAACGCTTGGCACCCCAGTCTCCACGGCGACGATGTGACCCAAGTCATCGGTGATCACTGTGGAAGGGATGGGAGATTCCTGGCCGAGTGCTTTAGCGAAGGCCGCGAGGGCTTCAGCACGTTTCGCGGAGGGGATATTGACGAGGCGCGAGGTGGGTTTCTTTTCCTGGGCGTAAGCGGCAAGTTTCTGGTTGTCGTCCGCGTCGTCGATGGTCACGGCGACGACGTCCACTCCCTGGGGCTTCAATTCTTCTTTCATTTGGGCGAGGAGCGGCAGATCTGGTTCGCACGATGAGCAGGTGGTGCTGAAAGTGGTGTAAACGCGCAAGCGCGCCGGTTTGGCGGCACTGTCCATAGCGCGGACGGCAAAAGTCCGGCGCTCCGCTGTAATTGGCGACGAGGTAGCTTTCCTGATTCGATAGGCCGTGGCAGTGAAGGTTTCGCCGGAAGGGCTATCCGCCGGATTTTCGTAGGCCTGGAGCAAAGTTCCTTCGGGGACGTTCCTCACGCCGGTTGTTTTGCCGGATGGCCAGCGCACTAAAATGGAGGCTGCTTTCGCATGAGAGCCGATCCCGACGATCATGGTCGCGGAATTCTGAGTGGACCAGCCATCGCCGCAACGATGCTCGCGAATGAGTTGTTCGTCACCCAGATCCATCGTCACGCGAGCCCCGTAACCGTCGCGATTGCCGTATTCCTTGTTGGGAGTGGCGGCGTGATTCCCGCCAATAAATCGAATGGCAATCATTCCGCCATGCAACCCGGCCGCGGGCATTTCATTGTGATAGAGATTGAACATGGGCTCGTTCGCATTGACTAGTGCGATGTCCTGCCAGCCGTCGCGATCATAGTCCAACACGGCGAAGCCGCGGCTGTCTGCAGGATTATCTACGCCGGATATGCCCGAGATATCCGCAAACGAACGGCCGCCGCGATTGGCGAAGTAATGGTTCCGTTCGTTGCCGTTGAGGGAATGAACGAGGATTTTGTCTCCCTGACGCTCGACTCCGGCCAATCGCGCGTCGATCATCGGCCCGAGGTTATCCGGGCCCCGTGTTCGTTTCCATTCGGGCGAGAACCGGAAGCTTGAACGGGAAAGGTTTTGATCCGTGCGCACCATGGTCCGCCAAAGATTGCTTTCCAGATCCAGGTCGGAAGCGAGTTCTTTTGGGGCCGTATAGTAGCCGCTCAGCACATAAAGATCGAGGAAGGTATCGTTATCGAAGTCAGCAAAACATCCGCCCCAGGACCATCCTGCGTTCATCACGGCCATGGCCGGAGATTTGAGGCCGGCGACCTGCTCGAATTTTCCGCCTTCGACCTGATGATAAAGCCAATTCCCTTCCGCCGACTCCAGAAAGCTCTTGCTGACGCCGGGGATGCCTTGAGTGATGCGGCGGCCAACTTCGCTGTACATATTAGAGACGTAAATGTCTTCCCGGCCGTCATTATCGTAGTCGCCCCAGGAGGCGCCCATGGCAAAGCCGTAAGCAGTAATCCCCGCTTCAGCGCTCACATCGGTAAAACCGTTCGGCCCGTCATTGCGGAATAGGTTATCCGGCGCCCAATCATTCGAGATGTATAAATCGGGATCGCCATCCTGGTCGTAATCGCCCCACGTAGCCTGGAGTGAGTTTCGCCAGACACCGATCGTTTCGTTCTCTTTCGCGATCTCAAAATGACCGGCGCCTCGATTGACGAGCAGAACATTCGGCGGGCCGAGTTGGTCGAGCACCGTCGCGCCTTTCCGCTTTTTGTGCTCGGCGAGCCTGCGCTTGTATTCCGTAGCCAGCTCCGGGGAGAAAAATTCGTCCGGCCAATCGAAACTATCGGCCGCTCCCTGGGACACCCCGCCCGCCGGACTGTCACTGACCGGAGCAGCCGGACGGTAAGTGCACATATAAACGTCCAACAAGCCATCACCATTAAAATCCGCGGCGGACATGGAAATGACCGCCATCGGCATGTAACTCGGAATCGGCAATTGAAAAAAATGACCACCCCGGTTTTCGAGATAAGAGCTCTTGAGCAAACTGCGTCCGAGGATCACATCAAGGTCGCCGTCGTTGTCGAAATCAGCGAAAAGAGCGCAGGTCGTATGTCCCGGAAGATCGAGCCCGTAGGCGGCGGCCTCTTCGGTGAATGTTCCGTCTCCGTGATTTATCAGCAGCATGTTTTTCCCGAGACGGACCGTGATATAAATATCATCAAAGCCATCGCCATTGACGTCGGCGATGGCAAGCCCCTCTTTTTGGTTTGCGGAAATTGGTGCAAAGTACGGATGCGGCAACTTCTGCATCCCCTCTCGATAGAATTTTACTGTGGCGGCGTAATGCTCGGAATGCCGGGCGCGAGAAAGATCGTTGGGCGCGCGCAGAGCGGAATCGAGCGCCTCGACAAAGAGACGTTTTGGGCTGGCGATCCAATCCAGCTCTTTAGTTTTCCAACTGGTGATTTGCCAACCCGGCTCCTCGCCGCTTGATGCTTTGGAGCGTTCCCAAACGAGCGTTATTCTACCGTTCAGCGAACGCCACTCTCCCGATTTCATCTGAGCCAGGGCATCGAATCCGCCCAAAGCTCGAAACTTTCCCATGTCGCCGCCCGGATGTTCGCCGTTTATGATGTAAACCTCCGCATGTTCAAAGCGGGAAACCCCATCAAATAAGGGATGCCACAGGTTGGGCTCTGTCACCTGCTTCGTGCCCGTGGTCAACGGCCAGGAGTGTGTCTCCATATCGACGCCATGAAGAGAAATCTCTGGAGCGTGACCAATATCAGAAATCGTGACAGAAGGCGCGAAGACCGTCTGTGCTTCTGAATCGGGCAGGCGCAAATTGAGCAACCCCTTTGAAAGGAGAGCCATTTTTGGATTGAGCTTTAAAGAAGTTTCTTCGGCTGTCACCAGTGCGCTGATGACTACGGCGTCATTATTCGTTAAAGCCGGTTGGACGGCTGATTCGGTTCGGTTTTGCGGAAGAATGGCCGAACGCTCGCTTTTCTTCCTGGAGAAAGAAAATATCGCCAGGACCAGAATGAAAGAACAGACGCAAAGGACGATCAGGCGAGAGACTTTCTTTCGAGAAGGCGCGCCTTCGGTGTGAGGAAGACCGTTTTTCACAGGAAGTGAATTATCATTTCGTTCCTCTGACGGTCGAGGAGTTTTCGCTTTTTGGAAAATGGATTTTTCTTTTCTTTTTCACCACTTTTTATTTGACGCGTTTTGTCGATTCTGGCAGTAAGGCCGAATGCACACTCCCAGGGAGCTTACCAGAATCGCATTATTTATTCTTTCCTTCACTGCCACTACCCTTTGCGCCCAAGGACAACTCCTCTGGACCGTTGGCATGGACGATAACGGGTGGCCTCTCAACCAAGACACCCCCGGTGATGGGGGCGGACCGAACGCCACCTTCGTGCAGGAAGCCGGCACAAACCCATTGCCCGGAGATCCCGCCAGTCCCGAGCTCAACCAACAAGCCGACGACGACTACTACTTTGAAGGCACGTATACCACGGCAATCTCCTCGGTGATTGCTGAAAGCGGCGACTATACACCCGTCGGCGTCGTTGCAGCGAACGAAGAGGCCGTCGAAAGAGCTTTTGCCGGAACTGATAATGATAAAAGGTACCACTTTAACCTGCCGGGTGATTTAACCCCGACCGACCTTTTGTCAGTCACCTTTGACATGGTTAATTTGGACACTGGCGGCGGCGCCGATCCACGCTACGGCATCGAAGTCTATGTCAATGATGTAAAGGTTCAGGACGAGATTATTATCCGCCCCACTCAACTTGGAATAGCTTACACGACCCCGCAATTTACTTTGCAAAGCGTCAATGCTGAAGTTGGGCCTGGTTTCGATAATATGGTCAGGCTCAAGGGCATTAATTATGGAGCGGACGGAGGCGGCCAGTGGATGGGCATCGATTATATCCAGCTTAACCATGATACAGAAGTCATTCCCGCGCCCGTATTTCCAATCATGGTCGGCACAAACGACAACACGCACATTCGGAACGGCCTTGGGGGTGGACCGAACACAAGTTTTATGCAAGAGAACGGAAGTGTAAACCCGCTACCAGGCAGCCCGACGAGCCCTGCCATCGATAAAGCGGGTGATAACGATTACTATTTTGCTGGGTCCTATACCAAGGTCATTCCCGCCAACGGTACTTACACCCCTGTGGGGACCGTTGCTACCGACGAAAAAGCCGCGGAACGCGCTTTTGCCGGAGACGATACGGAACAGCGATACCATTTCAACCTTCCCAATACGATGCTCCCAACTGACCTCGTAGCCGTCTCGTTTGACGCCCTCGACCTGGAAGATCCGAGCGCAACAGTCACCGACCCGCGGTGGGGCGTAGAGGTTTATATGAACGGCGTCAAAGTCCAGGATCAGATTATCATTCGTCCCGCGCAACTGGACAAAACTTACACCACGCCTCAGTTTACCCTCAAGAGCGTCAACGCCGGCTTTGGTCCGGGGACCGATAATATTTTGACTCTCAAAGGGATCAGTTATGCGAACTCGGGTGGCGGGGGTTGGATGGGAATCGATTACGTCACCCTGGATCGTGTTACGACACCAATCCCAAATCCGATCCTGCCCTGGAGCGTGGGCATGGATGACAATGACTGGCCCGTCGGCACAGGTGGAGGAACGAACGCCAACTTCGTTGCGAACGATGGGACGCAAAATGCGCTTCCCGGAAATCCCGCTGGGGCGGACAACGACTATTACTTCGGCGGTCTTTATACCACCGTTATTCCGGGGAATGGAAGCTACGGCCCGGTGGGCACGGTAGGCGCTCCTGAAGAAGACGCAGAACGCGGTTTTTCTGGCGCGGACAACGAACAAAGGTACCATTTCAATCTTCCGGCCGTTCTTAAAACCAATGATCTCCTGTCAGTCACTTTTGATGCGTCCGCGTTGGATGCTACTGGAACAGATCCCCGTTACGGCGTGGAAGTTTACGTGAACGGTGTTTTGGTCGGGCCGCAGGTTCTGATCCGCACGGCCGATCTGGATACCGATTTTACCACACCGAAGTTTACAGCCGCCAGCGTCAATGCGATGGCCGGACCGGGCTTTGACAATATTGTCACTCTCAAGGGCGTTAGTTTCGCCGGATCTGGCGGAGGAAATTCCCTCGGTCTTGATTTCGTGAGGCTAAACGTGCATCCAAAATCAACCTTTCCATGGGCAGCCGGTCGCGATGACGATATTCAGGAAGAGGCTGGAATGAGTGGCGGGGGCTTGGAAGCGGCGTTTGTCCAGGAAAACGGAAGCATCAATCCGCTGCCGGGCAGCCCTTTCAGCGAAATTCGTTCCGGCGGGGCGGACAACGATTACTACTTCGCTGGGGATTACACTACGACCATTCCTTCGGTCGTTGCCGAAAGCGGCGATTACACTCCGGTTGGGGCAGTCCTCGTCAGTGAAGATGCAGCCGAACGGGCCTTTGCCGGCGCGGATAACGATCTTCGATTCCACTTCAATCTCCCTGAAACGCTGCAGCCCACCGACCAACTCTCGGTCGCTTACGAGCCAATCAGCCTCGATAACAGCGGAGGAGCCGCTCAATACGGCATCGAAGTTTATGTCAACGGTGTTCAGGTCCAGGATGAAGTTCTCATTACACCGGATGGTCTGTTTAAAGACTACACCACTCCTCGTTTCACTCTCCAAAGTGTCAATGCAGGTGTAGGCCCCGGTTACGACAACATCGTGAGCCTGCGCGGCATTAATTATAATGCCACCAGCGGCGGCAACTGGATGGGCTTTGATTATGTCCGCCTTAATAAAGATCCCCTTCCACTCACTTTGCCTATTATCGTGGGAGCTGACGATAACGGCCATCCGTTCAATGCCACAACTCCTGGCGACGGCGGAGGACCAACCACCACCTTCGTGCAGGAAAACGGCAACAGTAACCCGTTGCCCGGTAACCCAGATAGCCGGGAAGTCGATAACGCGCTGACGATGATTATTACTTCGCCGGCATATATACGAATACGCTTGCGAATGTTAT
>Ga0136846_1225373_pt1 | contig 10232 bp, 11 predicted proteins | sample HopSoiMetagenom2_FD_96841 | JGI IMG/M metagenome (GOLD analysis project Ga0136846, IMG submission 96841) | Grasslands soil microbial communities from Hopland, California, USA - 2 Assembly 2016 (version 4) | ecosystem: Environmental > Terrestrial > Soil > Grasslands | place: USA: Hopland... | reverse complement strand
GGACGAACTGGTCGCCACCCGGCCCCGCCGTCGCCGGGTTCTTCGTCGCGATCACTCGAGTGTTGGCAGGCGCCCTGAACTGGAGTGTCTGCATGCCCTGACCCTTCGCGGTGCAGCTGGCGCCCTCCAGCTGGCCGTCGAGAGCCCACTCGAACCGCTGCGTCCCCTCGATCGTAAGCACGAACCGCGGCGCGCGTGACGCTGCCGTCGCCGACGCCGCAGCCGCGAGCGCGACGGTCAAGATTGCGAGTACGACCCCTCGTCCTCTACTCAACGCCGCCACTGTCACACGGATCGAGCCCGTTCGTCAACGGCGCGTTGGCGACCGGCCTCGTTTTCGTCGGCATTAGCGGCGCGGATCGGTCGCCTCGACGATTTCGCGCTCGCCAGGCCCCTTCTCGACGACCGCAAACCGCTCGTTCTCGCTCACGATCCGCTCGACGTCTGGAACGACGTGACCCAGCGCGACGAAGAACCAGAGCGAGTTCGATCGAACGTGCTCGTACTCCTCACTCGTGATCGCCACCCGTTCCAGGCACTCGGCGTCTGCACATTCGCACAGGTACTCCTCGACGAGCGGGTTGTCGACCAAACCAACGGTCGAGAGGCTGTCGGTCAGCTCCTTGACCCGCTCGTTCACGGAACGAAATAAGGCCTCGTTCTTGGCCATCCTGTCGCTCTGCGCGTCTCCCATGATCCCCTGTCCTCGTTTCGGTTCCGCGGTACGCGGAGACACCAGTGAGCCTAGAGCCACGCGGGCTCGTTTCCAAGCCGGGAGGGCTGCGGCGGTGGCTCCTGACAAGCGGACGGAGAACGAGGCGGTCTTTCGGGCCGCAAATGAGCGTCTGAAAGACCGGCTCGCGAGACTCGAGGAGAACGTAAACGTCCCGTTCATCTGCGAGTGCTCAGACGCCAACTGCCTCGCAGTCATCGAACTCGCGCTGCCCACGTATGAGGACGTCCGCTCGCAGGGCGACCGACGGTTCTTCGTCCTTCCCGGTCACAACGGCGAGGGCGAGGAGGTAGTCGGCAACGGCGACGGCTTCGTCGTCGTCGAGAAACTCGCCGGGCAAACCGCTTAGCGCGAACCGCGGCGCATGACGCCGCATCCGCAGCCTCGAACGACACGGAGAGGTGCTGCGGCGGGCACGGCTGGGCGATTCCCCGAAAGCGGATGCGGACAGTGACGACGATCGGCGTGTACGGCTGGACGCTCGAGCGCTTTCTCGCTGCGCTGCGCGAGGCCGGCGTCGAGCTGGTCATCGACGTGCGCCAGCGCCGGGGCGTGCGTGGGCGCGAGTACTCCTGGGCGAACGCGCAGCGCCTCCAGGCGGCGCTTGCGGGCGCCGGCATCCGCTACTCGCATCACAAGGAGCTCGCGCCGACGACCGAGCTGCGGCAGCTCCAGTACCGCGAGGACGACCGGCTCGGCGTCGGCAAGCGGTCACGCACGGAGCTCGCCCCGGAGTACACCGCCCGCTACCTCCACGAGATCCTCGATCAGGTCGATCTCGACCCGCTCGTCGCCGAGCTGCCGGCCGGCGGCGCATCGGCGCTCTTCTGCGTCGAGCGCGACCCCGGGGCGTGTCACCGGTCGCTCGTCGCCGAGCGTCTCTCCGAGGAGTACGGGCTCCCGATCGCGCACCTGCTCCCCCCGGATGTGGTGAGATGACGCCGTGAGCGTCGGCGGCCGAGCGGATACACGTCAGCGCATGCTGCGGCGCGGCGGTCTCGTCGCAGGCGTGCTCGCCTTGCTCGCCATCGTGTTCCTCATCAGCGGCCACTGGATCCTCGGCATCGTGTTCGCGATCCCCGCCGCAATCGCGATCTGGGTCTTTCTCCAGGCCCGCGGCGTCCGCTAGCCCCTAGCGCGGCGCGACGAGAACGATCGTGCGAGTCGTCGCGACGGGGACGCCGGGCGTCCGCGCATAGCTCGCCCGCGCCTGCGCCGACAGCCGGCCGGCGCGCTTCAGCACGCCGTAGCCACGCGGCGAGAGCACGACGGAAACCGTTCCCGTCGCGCCGGATGGAATCGCAAAGCCCCGGACGCCGAGCGTGAGCCGCACGCGGCGGCTCTTCGAGCCGACGAGCTTCCCCGGGACCGTGGCGGTCAGCGTCAGCGTGCCGCGACAGGGGGCCTCGGGGCCGCAGCGCAGGGAAACCGGTGCGGTACGCGCCGGACTCACCCTGGCCTGGTGCGTCGCGAACGCGACTGCCGCGCTGGGCGTGCCAAAGCCTGTCACGGCAGTGGGGGGCGCCGCGTGCCCGGTCGTCCCGTCGCCGAGCTGGCCGTACGAGTTGTCGCCCCAGCACGAGACGCCGCCTGCCCGGGTGAGCGCGCAGTTGTGCACGCCGCCCGCGGCCAGTGCCGCGACGCCCGCGGGCACGCCCGGGACGTCGACGGGCCGATCACGGTTGCCCGTGCCGCCGTCGCCGAGCTCGCCGTTTCGGTTGTAGCCCCAGCACTTCACGCCGCCGCCGCTCAGGAGGGCGCAGGCATGGCCCCACCCGACGGCAATCGCCTTCCCGCCGCTCAGCCCGACGACGTCGACGGGCGTGAGGCTCCGCGACCCGAACGCCGTCCCGTTGCCGAGCTCGCCGTTGTCGTTCGTCCCCCAGCACTTGACGCTCCCCGCGCTGAGGAGCGCGCAACTCTGGAAGTCGCCGGCGCCGACGGCCGCGACACCCGCACTGAGGCCGGCCACGTCGACGGGCGTCGACCGGTCGGTCGTCGTCCCGTCACCAAGCTCGCCGTCGGTGTTGGAGCCCCAGCACTTCACGGCGCCGCTGACCATGAGCGCGCACGTGTGCACGTCCTCGATCGCGATCGCCGCCACGCCGCTGCTCAGCCCGACCACGTCGACCGGTGTCGGGCGATTGGTGGTCGTCCCGTCGCCGAGCTCTCCGAAGTGATTCTGCCCCCAGCACTTCACGCCCCCGCTGACGAGCAGCGCGCACGTGTGGCCGCCGGCCGCCAGCGCCTTCACGCCGATGCTCAGCCCCGAGACGTCCACCGGGGTCAGGCGAGAGGTCGTGGTGCCGTCGCCCAGCTCGCCGTGGCGGTTGTAGCCCCAGCACTTCACGCCGCCTGCGGCGGTGACGGCGCAGGTATGGAAGGCGCCGGCCGTGACCGCGGTCACGCCGCTGCCCAGACCGGAAACGTCGACGGGCAGCGACCGGTTCTGCGTCGTGCCGTCGCCCAGCTGGCCCTCGTCGTTCAGGCCCCAGCAGCGCACGCCGCCGGCCGTCGTGAGCGCACACGTGTGGCCCAGGCCGGCGTCGATCGCCAGCGCGGGAACGCGCTTCGCGCCCCCGGCTGCTCCGGCGACGAGCGTTGCGGTCACGAGCGCCGCGAGGATCACGATCGTGCGCCGGCGCGGTCGCTCGGTGACATCACGGCCAGTATCCGTGAAGCACGACCTCGAAGTAAGGCTCAGCGCGTGCCGCGGCAGTCGATGAACGTCAGCCGCGGGTGCCGAAATCGGCGGTGACGATCGCAACCGCCTCACCGTCGAAGACGCCCGGAGCGTCGGCGGCGCGCACGCAGCCGAAGCCGACCTCGGCCCAGCGCGAGAGCAGGTTCTCGCGGTGCGGCGGGCTCTGCATCCAGCTACGGATCACCGCTGCCGCGGACACGCCTGCCGGACCGCTCATCAGGTTCTCGCCGACCCGGTAGACGCGGAAGCCGTGCGGGGCCCGGTAGTACCCCTCGACGCGCTGCCAGAACAGGGAGCCGTTGTACGACGTGTGGCTGAAGTAGCCGTACTTGGCCATGGAGCGCGAATGCGCGACGGCCGCCTCGGTCAGGTCCCGTGACCGGCGCAGGGGCGGGAGGCCCGCCCGCAGGCGAATCGCGTTCAGCTGCCGCAGCAGCTCACGGTTCAGGTCGCCGGCGAGTTGCACCGACGCGAGCCCGCGGGTGCCGTCCGGCTTGAGCCCCTGCGCCGACCCGCCGTGGGCCGGGTGCTGGCCGCGGGCAGGGTGAACGGGAGCCGCTTGAGCGGCCACCGCGAGGACGGCGACGGCAAGGCAAAGCCAGACAGCGATGCCCAACCGCGCCAGCCGACGGCTGCGCCAGGTAGGGACTGCCAACAAGAACCAGTGGTGGTACGACGACGACGGTGGGCGCCGACCCTAACGCATCCCGATGGGCCTGCAACGGGTGAACCGTCACCTCGACTTCAGGCCCGGTCGGAGGGGCCAGAGGACCTATCGAACCGGTTCGCCGGGCGGGCCGAATAGACCGCGTCTGACCCCCAATCGAGAGGAGAGACGATGAGGAGGAGACTCTTGCTCGGCGGCGTGGCACTGACCGCTGTCGCGCTCGGTCTCGTGGCGACCCTCGTTCGCGGCCCCGGGCCGGATGCCGCGAACGCAGCGAGCCACAGGGAGGCACCACTGATCTCGCTCGACCCGGCCGCGGACATCACCGACTTCTTCATGTTCCGGAGCTACGAGCCGGGCCAGGAGAACAAGGTCGTCCTGATCATGAACACCCAGCCCGGCGAGGAGCCGAGCGCGGGCCCGAACTACTTCAACTTCGATCCGTCGGTGAAGTACTCGTTCGGGATCGACAACAACGGCGACGGGAAGTCCGACATCTCGATCGACTTCCAGTTCCGGAACGAGATCCGCGGCGTCGTCGACGCGCTCGGCCTGCCGCTCTCGTACGTCGGCAACGTCCCGCCCGGATCCGGCAGCGTGATCCCACCGATCACGCGGCTCGATGGGAAGGGCTCCGAGGGCCTCGGCCTGCGGCAGCGCTTCCAGGTCTCGATGACCGGCGGCTCGACGCTCGGCGACGAGAAGACGCTCGGCCGCGACCTGATCGCGGTGCCGTCGAACGTCGGCCCGCGGACGATGCCGAACTACGCGTCGCTTCGCAGCCAGGGCGTGTACAACCTCGGCAACGGCGTCCGTGTGTTCGCGGGCCAGGCCGAGGACCCGTTCTACATCGACCTCGGCGGCGTGTTCGACACGCTGAACTTCCGGCGGCCTGCACCGCTGCTGTCGGACGCGGAGGACGCGAACGACAACGTCAACCCGTTCGGCATCGACATGCTGTCCGGCTTCAACGTCCAGACGATCGCGATCGAAATGCCGATCTCGATGCTGACGGGCGCGTTCCAGACCCTCGGCGGCTATGCGTACACGAGCCGCCCCAACCTGTCGATCCGGTCGCACTGGTCGCACTGGCACCACAACCAGACGACCTTCGGCCACGATGGCAGGTACGTCCAGGTCCAGCGCCTCGCGAATCCCCTCATCAACGAGGTGATCATCGGGACGAAGGACAAGGACTACTGGAACTCGGTCCCGCCGTGGGAGGAGGGCCAGTTCCTCGACTACTACCTCAACCCACGACTCGCGCTCGCGCTGCAGTTGGTCTTCGGCGCGCCCGCGGCCACGAGCAACCGCACCGACCTCGTCAACGCGCTGCTCAAGTACGGCCCGGGCGATCCGAACAACTCCGACCTGCTGCGGCTCAACACGACCGTGGCGCCGGTCCCGCTCGCGCAGCAGAAGCGCCTCACGGTGCTCGCGGGCGACAACGCAGGCTGGCCGAACGGCCGCCGGCCTCGTGACGACGTGACGGACATCGCTGTCCGGCTCGTCGGCGGGCCGACGTACATCGCCCTCAAGGCGGGCGACGGGGTGAACAAGGACGACGCACCGCTGTCCACGTCGTTCCCGTTCCTCTCGCTCCCGTCCGACGGGCGCAACCGCTCCTTCCCCCACGTGAACCCGTAGGGATGAAGGCGCGGATCCTCATCGCAGTGACGGCGGCGGTCGGTGCCGCCGCCGTCCTGCTGCTCGGCGGCGCCCTGCGCACCTCGCAGGGCGCCGCCGGGGCACCTGCGGCCGTGCAGCCGACGCTGCCTGCTGTCCACGGCACCGAGGCCGAGGTGCGCAAGCAGCAGGCCGCGGTACGCACCGACCCCACCGATGTCCGCGCGCTCACCGCGCTCGGCTTCGCCTACGAGCAGCGGATGCGCGAGACAGCCGACCCGACCTACCTCACCAAGGCCGACGGCGTCCTGCATAGAGCACTGAAGCTCCAGCCGAGCAGCGCGGACGCGGTCGTCGGGCTCGGCTCGCTCGCGCTCTCCCGCCACCAGTTCGGCCGCGCCGTCGTCCTCGGACGCCGTGCACAGCGGCTTGCTCCCGGCGCCGGCCTCCCCTTCGGCATCGCGGGCGACGGCCTGCTCGAGCTCGGCCGCTACCGCGCTGCGTTCAAATCTTTCACGGACATGGTTCACGCCGAGCCGGGCTCCTCGGCGTACGCGCGCATCTCGTACGCGCGCGAATTGATCGGCAACCGGACGGGGGCGGAGGCGGCGATGCGCCTGGCGCTCGAATCCTCCCAGGGGCAGGCCGAGCCGTCTGCGTGGGCGCGCACCGAGCTCGGCAAGCTCCTCTTCGGCTCCGGCCACGCACGCGCCGCCGAGCGGCAGTACCGGATCGCGCTGCTCGAGCTGCCCGGCTACCCGCAGGCGCTCGACTCGCTGGCCCGCGCCGAGGCAGCGCTCGGGCATCGGCAGCGCGCCGTCCGCCTGGCGACGCGCGCGGTCGAGACGGTGCCGCTGCCGCAGTTCGTGACGACGCTCGCCGACCTGCTCCAGGCGGACGGCCGCCGCGCCGAGGCCCGGCAGGAGTACGCACTCATCGCCGTCGTCGAGCGGCTCCTGCGCGCGAACGGCGTCCGCTCCGACCTCGAGATCGCCCAGTTCTACATCGACCACGGCATCCGGCTGCCGCACGCACTGGCGCTCGCCCGGCGCGCCCGCGCCGAGCGGCCGAGCATCCTCGGCGACGACGTGCTCGGCTGGGCGCTCACCCGCAACGGCCACTGCGCCGAGGGCCTGCGCTGGGCGAAGCACTCGCTCCGGCTCGGCACCCGCGACGCGACCATGTTCTTCCACCGCGGGATGGCCGAGCGCTGCGCCGGCCACACGCAGGCTGCGCGCGCCTGGTTCGACCGCGCGCTCGCGCTCAACCCGCACTTCTCGCCAATCTGGAGCCCCGTCGCCAGGAGGTACTCGTGAAGAAGCTGCTCGTCGCGGCGGCCGCTGCCGCTGCGCTCGCCCTGCCCGCCGCCGCGGCGGCGCATCCGCTCGGAAACTTCACGACCAACCACTTCACGCGCATCGACGTCGCGGGCGACCGCGTGTACGTCACCTACGTCCTCGACCTCGCGGAGATCCCGACCTTCCAGGAGCGCGGCAAGGTCCACAAGCTGGGCGAGGCCGGCTACGCCCGCGCCGTTGCGGCCGGTGTCCGTACCGACCTCGCCCTGACCGTCGACGGGCAGCGCGCCCCGCTCCGCCGCGTCGACGACGTGATCGGCTTCCCGCCGGGGGCGGCCGGGCTGCACACGACGCGGCTCGAGGTTCTCTACGCCGTGGCGCCGCTCGGGCACGCCCCGACGAGAATCGCCTACCGCGACGGCAGCTTCTCCGGCCGGCTCGGCTGGCAGGAGGTCGTCGTCAAGGCGCGCGACGGGGCGACGGTGACCCGGACGACGGCACCGTCCACGAGCGCGAGCGACGAGCTGCGTGCGTATCCGAAGGACCTGCTGAGCGACCCGCTGCACGTCACCTCCGCGTCGCTCGCCGTGAATCCCGGCACGCAGGCCGGCGATCCCACGCCCCTCTCCGACGACACGCTGAGCGGAGCGGTCCACGTGGCCGGCGCCAGCGAGACGGGGTTCGCGTCCCTCATCGCGCGCGACCACCTCAGCACGGGCGTCGTGCTGCTGTCGCTGCTGATCGCGCTCTTCTGGGGCGCAGCGCATGCCCTCACTCCGGGGCACGGCAAGACGATCGTCGCCGCCTACATGGTCGGCTCGCGGGGCACGGTCTGGCACGCGGTACTGCTCGGGCTCACCGTGACCTTCACGCACACCGTCGGGGTGTTCTCGCTCGGGCTCGTGACGCTGGCCCTGTCGTCCTTCATCGTCCCCGAGCAGCTGTACCCGTGGCTGAACCTCGTGTCGGCGCTGCTCGTCGTCGGCGTGGGCGCAGTGGTCTTTCGCGCGCGCCTGCGTGCGCGAAAGCATGCACGCGCACACGCGCAGGCCCACGAGCACCAGCACGAGCACGGGCATGACCACGGCCACGGGCATCACCATCACGCGCCGCCCGAGGACGGCGGGCTGCGCGGCCTGATCGCCGTCGGCGTGTCGGGCGGGATCCTCCCGTGCCCGACGGCGCTCGTCGTCCTGCTGGCCGCGATCTCGCTGCACCGCATCGGCTTCGGCCTCGCGCTGATCGTCGCGTTCAGCTTCGGTCTCGCCGCGGTCGTGAGCGGGATCGCCCTGCTGGCGGTGACGGCGAAGCGCGCGTTCGGGCGCATGAGCCTCGAGGGCCGGATCGTCCGCGCCCTGCCCGCGGTGAGCGCCGTCGTGATCGTGCTCGTCGGGCTGGCGATGACCGTCCGCGCACTGCCGGGGGTCGTCGGATGAACCGGATCGGGAGCGGCCGCGAATCAGTCCCGTCCAGGGGCTGAGGATCGAGGGAGGCGACAGATGTTCGGGCTCGACCAGACCATCGCGCACATGTCGGACGGGACGACGCTGCTCCTCGTGCTGGCGGTCGCCGCGCTGCTGGGCCTCCGCCACGCGACCGACCCCGACCATGTCGCCGCCGTGACGACGCTGATCGCCGGAGGCAAGGAGCGCGGGACGCGGCGCGCGCGGAACCTCGGCCTCGCATGGGGCCTGGGCCACGCGACGACGCTCTTCCTGTTCGGCCTCCCTGTCGTGCTCTACGAGCGTTACCTCCCCGAGGGGGTTCAGCAGGGCGCCGAGACGGCGATCGGCGTGCTGATCGTGGCGCTCGCCGTCTGGCTGCTCGTGCGCTGGCACCGCGGCGCGTTCCACGTCCACGTCCACGACCACGGCGAGGTCAAGCACGTCCACGTCCATGCGCATGCGGAGACGCCCGCACATACCGGCCACCCGCACCCGAAGGTGCGCTCACCGTGGCAGGCGTACCTGATCGGCCTGCTGCACGGCGTGGGCGGCAGCGCCGGCGTCGGCGTCCTCATCATCGCGGCGGTCAAGTCGAAGGCCGTCGCGGTCGTGGCGCTCGGCCTGCTGGCGGGAGGCACGGCGGTCTCGATGATGCTGCTGACGGCGGGCTTCGGCGTGGCCCTCTCGACGACGCCCGCTCGGCGCGCCTGGAACCGCCTGGCGCCTGCGCTCGGCGTGCTGAGCCTCGCGTTCGGCGTCTGGTACGCGGCCGGGGCGCTCGGGCTTGCGCCCTACGTCTTCTGACGCCAGGCGTCCGCGGTCACCGCATAGAGCACGAAGTCGTCGCGGCCGGACGCCGTCGGCATGAAGGCATGCAGGACGCCTTCCTCGACGAAGCCGAGCCGCCGGAACACAGCCCGCATGGGCGCGTTCCACACCGCTGTCGAGGCCTGCACGCGCGCGGCGTCGTGCTCATCGAAGAGATGCGCGGCGATGAGGGTGATCGCCTCGCTCCCGTAGCCGTGGCCGCGCTCCGCCTCGTCGTGGATCTCGATGCCGATCTCGAAGACGCCGGGCGGCAGCGCGCCCGGCGGGTGGCGCGCCTCGACGTCGCCGACCACGCGCCCGTCCACGTCGATCGCCAGCTCGAGCCGGCCGCCGGCCAGACGGCCCGACCGCGCGATGCGCTGTCGGAGGCGCCGCCGCGCGGAGGCGCGGTCGGCGGTGCCGCCCACGCGCCATGTCGACGAGAGCCAGTGCTCGAGCAGCTGCTCCGCCTCCTCGTCCCGGTACGGGCGAAGGGAGATGCGGTCGCCGCGGATGACGAGCCCGTCCACGCGCGAGAGACTACGAGGACACATGCAACGAGGCGGCCCGTAGACCGCCTCGTCATTCGACCCCGTCACTGTCCGGAGCGCGTGTGGCTGCGGCCCCCCACGCGCAGCACAGAGAGCGGGGCCGTTACTCCACTCGGCAGGCCGGCGGCCCGACTTGATCCCTCGTCCGGGTGAACTACGGAGGCGCGCCTGCTTCCGTAGACTCTGCGGTCTCTGTGGTAGAGATCGTCCTCCTGATGCTGATCCTCAAGCTCCCGGTGGCGTACGTGATCGGCGTGGTCTGGTACGCGATCAAGGCGGAACCGCGCCCGGAGGAGCCCGCCATCGTGCGGGAAGAGCACCGGCCCGGCCCGCGCTCGCCCTCCAGCGCAGAGCGCATCCGCCGTGACCGCGGCCGTCCCGACCGCCGGCCGCCGCGCGGC
>Ga0136846_1225337_pt1 | contig 10234 bp, 13 predicted proteins | sample HopSoiMetagenom2_FD_96841 | JGI IMG/M metagenome (GOLD analysis project Ga0136846, IMG submission 96841) | Grasslands soil microbial communities from Hopland, California, USA - 2 Assembly 2016 (version 4) | ecosystem: Environmental > Terrestrial > Soil > Grasslands | place: USA: Hopland... | reverse complement strand
GCGTTTGCCGGGTTGACGGTGATCGTCGCTTTGATCGTGGCGTGGCTCGTCGAGCTCGGGCGTGGCAACGACGGCAGCCCCTATGGGCAGCTGATGGCGCTGGGCGGTCTCGCCTACCTCGCGGCGATCGCCTTCATCCGTTGGCGCGGCTAGCGAGGAGAGATTCGAAGGTCGGGTCGTCCGCGCTGCGCGGCGGCCTGACCTCGAGCCAGGTGCACTGTTCCGGATCCTTGTCCTCGCGGAAGCGCAGGAAACGCGAGCCGTGGCGGAAGCGGTTGCCCTGCACCTTGTCGTAGCGCACCTCGGCGACGAGCTCCGGGCGCACCGCGGACTCGGCGAGCTCGCCCGTCCCCCAGCGGTTCGGCTCGGAGAAGCCACGGTCCGGCGCGCCCTTCAGCAGCGGCTCGATTCGCGCGAAGATCTGGTCGTGCTTTCCGGCCGCGACCGCGGCCGAGCCGACGTAGTCCATCTTGCCGTCGTCTCGATAGAGCCCGAGCAGCAGTGTCGCGATGCGCGTCGGCTTCTCCTTCCAGCGCACGCCGACGATGACGCAGTCGGCCGTCTTGAAGGGCTTCACCTTGAGGACGCCGTCACGCGAGCCGGGGAGGTACGGGATGCCGAGTTTCTTCGCGATCACGCCGTCGAGGCCCGCGGCCTCGAAGCTGTCCAGCCACTGCTGGGCGGCGCCGGTGTCGCCGGTGGTCGGCGACAGGTGGAAGCCGTCGCCCAGTTGCTCGAGCCGCGCGCGACGTTCCTCGAGCGGGCGTTCGTGCACGGGCTCGCCGTCCCACAGCAGCACGTCGAAGACGATGAAATCCGCGGGGATCTCCGCCGAGAGCCTGCGGATGCGCGACTCCGCCGGATGCAGGCGCATCTGCATCGAATCGAAGTCGAGCACGCCGTCGCGCGCGATCACGATCTCGCCGTCGAGCGCCGAGTGCGGCGGGAGCAGGTCTCCGAGCGGACGCAACTCGGGGAAGTAGCGCAATAGCGGCCGCTCGTTCCGCGACCAGAGAGCCAATTCGCCGCCGTCGTTCTCGAGGACGCCTCGGAAGCCGTCCCATTTCGGCTCGAACTGCCAGCCGTCCGTCGCGGGCAGCTCCTTCACGAGCTGCGCCTCCATGGGCGGGAAGGGCACGTTTGGTCCGGGCACCGCGGGAAACCCTACTTCGCGTGAGTGAGCTCGACGGGGTCTGGGCGGTCGACCGTCTTTCCGGTGCGCTGCCGCCGCTGAACGGGTGCGTGAAGCGCATCAACGGCGAGCGTGGGACGACCGAGTTTCCGCTTGCACCGGGCATGCCGTTCGAGGTGCGCGGCCTCGAGCTCCACTACAAGCCGCCGTTCACGATGCTCGTCGACAAGCTCGAGCCGCAGGGCGGGGGCTATCTCGGACACGCCACGATGCTCGGCCGCGAATTCGGCCAATTCAGACTGAGGAGGCTGAACACGATGGATCAATTGAAGGCGCAACTGGTCAAGCACATCGACGAAGCGCACGCGATGGAGCAGAACGTGCTGCGCATGCTCGACGGCATGATCGCCACGACCGACGATCCGGGAGTGCTCGACGCGCTCGAGCACCACAAGGTGCAGACGCAGAGCCATGCGGACCGCATGGCCGAGCGGCTCGAGGCACATGGCGCGTCTCCGTCCGCCGTGAAGCAGTTCGGCGGCGTCCTGGGCGCGCTGATGAAGATGCCGCTGGATTTCGTGCGCGGCGAGAAGGCCGGCCGCAACGCCCGCGACGCTTACGCGACCGAGCATCTGGAGATCGCGAGCTACGAGCTGCTACGCCGGATCGCGCAGAAGGCGGGCGACGAGGAGACCGCGCAGACCGCGCAGGAGATCCTCGGCGAGGAACGGGCGATGGCGAAGCTGATCGAGGAACAGTGGGACACCTTCACGGAGCTATCGCTCCGCGAAGAAGGCATCACCGTCTAGGACATGTTCGGGGACTGTCCCGGGACATGTCCCGGGACAGTCCCCATCCGCGTCTAGTTCAGCCAGGGGGCGAGGAAGCCCTCGATGTCCCTGCAGCCGCGCGGACGCTCGAGGCGGCCCGCGACGGCCTTTCCTTCGACGACGATCAACGTCGGAACCGTCTGGATCTTGAAGTGCTCGAGCAGATCCGGGCGATCCTCCTCGGCGACGTGAACGACACGGAACGTGCCGTGGTTGCGCCGTCGTTGCAGTACCTGCGCGAGGAAACCCTCGACACGCCGACAATGTCCGGACAGTGTCGAGTGGAAAAACACCAGCCTTGGGGAGTCCTGCTCGAGAGCGGGAGCGGCCACAGCCATATATCGACCTCCATAGTCGTACTGAAGGGCGAGGACTTGGCCCTTTGCCAGGAATCGTTGAAATGTCTACCCAATCCTCTCGGTTCGTAACCTTGGTGTGATGAGACGAGTTGCCGTCACCGGCCTCGGGGCCGTCACGCCGATCGGAAACGACGCCCGCTCGACCTGGGAGGCGGCCGTGGCGGGCCGCAGCGGCATCGACTGGATCCGCTCCTTCGACGTGGAGGGGCTTCCAGTTCGCATCGCTGCGGAGGTCAAGGACTTCGATGCGACGCGGGTGGCCTCACCAAAAGAAGTGCGGAAGCTCGAGCGCAACGTCCTCCTCGCCCTGTCCGCCGCTCGGGAGGCGATGGACGACGCAGGCCTCAACGGCTTCGACCCCGCTCGGGTCGGCGTCGTGTTCGGTACGGCGATCGGGGGCGTCAACGGGATCCTCGAGCAGGAGCAGATCCTGCGGGAGCGCGGGCCGGAGCGGGTGTCCCCGAACTTCCTGCCGAACGTGCTCGTGGACTCGGCGAGCGGCCAGCTCGCGATCTCGCTCGGCATCAAGGGGCTCAACTACGCGGTCGTGTCGGCCTGCGCAACGGGCTCGCACGCGATCGGCGAGGCAGCCGAGATCATCAAGCGCGGCGATGCCGACGCGATCCTCGCGGGCGGCGGTGAGGCCTGCATGCACCCGCTGATCCTGGCCGGCTTCACGGCGATGCGCGGCCTAGCGGTCGAGGACGAAGACCCTCCGCGCGCGTCGCGGCCCTTCGACGCAACCCGGGCGGGTTTCGTCATGGGCGAGGGGGCCGGCGTTCTCGTGCTCGAGGATCTCGATGCGGCGCGAGCGCGCGGCGCGCGCGTGTACGCCGAGGTGCTGGGCTACGGCGGTTCGAACGACGGCCATCACATGGCGCAGCCCGAGCCGGAGGCGACCGGGGTGGCCAACATGATGCGGGCGGCCCTGCGCCGCGCCGGCGTCGAGCCGGAGCGTGTCGGCTACATCAACGCCCACGGCACGTCGACGCCTCTCGGTGACCTCGCGGAGACGAAGGCGATCAAGGACGTGTTCGGTGCGCACGCGTACGAGCTCGCCGTCTCGTCGACGAAATCCGTCATGGGTCACACCTTCGGCGCGGCGGGGGCGATCGAGGGGATGATGTGCGTCCTCGCGCTACACGAGGGCCTCTTGCCGCCGACGATCAACTACCGACAGCCCGATCCCGCCTGCGACCTCGACTACGTGCCGAACGAGGCACGCGAGGCAAAGGTCGACGTCGCACTCTCGAACGCAATGGGTCTCGGCGGACATAACGGTTGCGTCCTCTTTGGGAGAGTGGAATGAGCTTCATCGTCGAGCCTGCGGTGGAGGCCTATGCGGAGGAGCACTCGTCGCCCGACGGGGAGCTGTTCCAGCGGCTCGCGGCCGAGACGCGGGAGAAGTCGGAAGCGCCGCAGATGATGGTCGGCCTGCTCGAGGGGCAGTTCCTCGGAGCGCTGGTGCGCTCCACCCGCGCCAAACGGATTCTCGAACTCGGCACCTTCACCGGGTACTCCTCGATCTCGATGGCGCTGGCACTGCCGCCCGACGGCCGCGTCGTAACGTGCGACGTCAACGAGGAGACGACGGCGATCGCACGCCGCTACGCCGAGGAGGCGGGAGTTGCCGATCGCATCGAGTACCGACTCGGTCCCGCTCTCGACTCGATCGCGGCGCTCGAGGGCGAGTTCGACCTCGTGTTCATCGACGCCGACAAGCCGAATTACGTGAACTACTACGAGGCGGCGGTGCCAAGGCTCGCCCCGAACGGGCTGATCGTCCTCGACAACACGCTGTGGTCGGGTCGCGTCGCGGATCCGCAGGAGGATGACGAGAACACGCGCGCGATCCGCGCCGTCAACGAGCGAGTCAGGGACGACCCGCGCGTTCGCAACGTGCTCCTGACCGTCCGCGACGGAATGAATCTCGTCTGGCTCGCGTAGCTCCTTAGGCGGGGTGAAACGCTCCGCTGCGGTACACGAGACCCTCGCGCTCTCGCCCGAGCTCGATCGACTCCACCTCGCCGATGAAGACTGTGTGGTCGCCGGCCTCGTGCTCTCCGGCGGTGCGACATTCGAGCCAGCCGAGCGCCTCCGCGACCAGCGGTCCGCGCGCGCCGGGGCGCACGTCGACGCCGTTCCAAAGGGCGATCGGCGGAATGCCGCTGCGGGCGAAGTGCCGCGCGACCTCTCCCTGGTCGGCGGCGAGCAGGCTCGCGGCCCAACCGCCGGCCCGCCGGATCGGCTCGTGAGAGGACGAGTCCTTCCCGATCGAGATGCCGACCAGAGGCGGGGAGAGCGACAGCGAGACCAGAGAACCGACCGTGAGACCGAAACGCTCGCCTTCGTGCTCGGCCGTCACGACGGCGACGGGTGCCGGAAAACGGCGCATCACTTCCCGCAGCTCTTCGCCGGTCATGGCTCGATGATAGGGGCGTGAATCGCCGTGACCTGATCGAGATCGGCATCGCCGTGCTGCTGGTCGCTGCCGCGGCGGCGGCTCACTACGCGGACGCGACGCCGGTGCTCGCCTTCGGCATAGCCGCCCTCGCGATCGCGATGCTCGCGCGTCTCGTCGGCGGTGCGACCGAGCAGCTCGGCGGGCGCCTCGGTGCGTCGACCGCGGGTGTCGTGCAGTCCGCGCTCGGCAACCTGCCCGAGCTCTTCATCGCCCTCTTCGCCCTGCACGAGGGGCTCACCGGCGTCGTGCAGTCCGCGCTCGTCGGCTCGGTGATCGCAAACAGCGTGCTCGTCCTCGGGATCGCGTTCTTCGTCGGCGGCGCCCGGAACGGCACGCAGCGCTTCGACTCCCCGCGCGCTCGCCTGATTGCAACACTCACGACGCTCGCGGCGACGATCCTCGCGGTCCCGAGCCTCGCGCACGCATTCCACGCCCCGGCCGCGGCGCACGCGAAGACGCTGAGCCTGATCTGCGCCGGTGTGCTCCTCGTCCTCTTCTTCGTCACGCTGCCCGGCTTTCTGATGGGCGGTCACGAGCAGACCGGAGACCCGCCGCGCTGGACGCTGAGGACGACCATTGTCGTGCTCGGCAGTGCAGGGCTTGCCGCGGCACTGGTCAGCGACTGGTTCGTCAGCGCACTCAAGCCTGCGACCGAGGCGCTCGGGATGAGCGAGGCCTTCGCGGGTCTCGTGGTCGTCGCGATCGCGGGCAACGCCGTGGAGAACGTCGTCGGTGTGCAACTGGCCGCGCGAAACCGGCCCGACTTCGCGATCTCGGTGATCGTGAACTCGGCGCTACAGGTCGCGCTGCTCCTGACGCCGCTCCTCGTCTTCGGCAGCCTCTTCTTCGCGACGACGCTGACACTCGTCTTCCCGACTTTGCTCGCAATCGTGTTGCTGCTCGGGGCCGCGATCACGTCGCTTGTCGTCTACGACGGCGAGAGCACGTGGGAGGAGGGCGTGATCCTCGTCGGCCTCTACACGGTCATCGCCGCCAGCTTTTGGTGGGGCGCATGAGGGACACGTCCAGGGCCTGGCCCTGGACGTGTCCCTGGCAGTTGGGCGCTAGACCGCGGGAGCGGTCGTGCGATCCCGGACGGCGTCCCTGCTGAGTGCCAGGCCGGCGACGATCATGCCGGCGCCGAGCACCAGGTGAAGGATGTTGTCCGCCCAGTTGACGGGGATCCAGTTCGCGCCGCCTTCGTCGGCGCCGAAGATGACGCCGTAGAGGAACAGCACGAGGTAGATCGCACCGCCGCCGATCAAGAAGTTCCGTGCACCGTCGTACGTCCGTGCCAGCGCGAGGCCGGCGACGCCGAAGAGGAGATGCACGATGTTGTGCAGGATGCTCGTGTCGAAGATCCCGAGCAGCTGGGCGTCAGAACCATGCCCGGCGAACTTCAGGTCGTCGTAGTTCGACGTGATTCCGGGAATGAAGCCCAGGATGCCCACGAGCAGGAACACCACGCCGACCACCATCGCGGCGGTCTGGATCGGTGAACGGTCTCGCATTTCGCCTCCTGTTCGTTGCTTGACCACACTATTCGGCGGTCAATTCGATTCGGTTCGCTTATTCCAGCAAGAGCGCCAACACCCCTGCAACCAGGACGCCTGCGCCCAGAGCCGCCACACCGACCCGGTACCGTGCCAGGAGGTCGCCAAACTTCGGCTCGACCAGCGCCGCGCGCGGCAGTGACGCCAGCCCGAGCAGCACGATCGCCGCTGCGAGCATGGCGACGAGGAGCGGTTGAATCGCACGTGCCGTTTCCTCGACGCTCGAGCCCAGCACGCCGCCGGGATGCAGGCTCGGCGCGCCCGGCGAGCCGAATCCCGACGCGACCTTCGGCGCGTTCGCGGGCAGGCCCGTCTCGCGCTTTACGGGTGGAGCGCTGCTGCTCGTGCCACTCGTCGACAGCGCCTGACTTCCCGTCGGAGGCTCGCTGTGCCCGCACGCGTCGGCCGCCTGAAGCGAGCGCAGCTCCGCTTTGCTCGGAGCCGGCCCGTCGACGACGACCAGAGTGATCCGGCGGACGATCCGGCCGCGCACGGTGCGGACCGAGATGCGATAGGTGCCCGCGGAAAGCGGGTGGCCCTGGATGCGCCCGGCGAAGCGGATTCGATTCACACCCCCGTGCCCGGCAACACGGAAGCGGCCCATCCCGACGCAAACCGGCGAGACCTCGTTGACCGTGAAGATCACGCGGGCCGCCGCCGGCAGGACGAAGGACACGGTCGTCATGCGCCGCCGTCGCGGCCCGCCGGTGCCGATCCAGGGCCGGGATGAATCGACGTGCTCGACTGCGAGCCCGCCTCCGGACGGCGTGCTCGACGGGGCCGAGCCTCCGCCGGAGGCCGAGCCGCCACCGGAGGTCGAACCGGCAGAGCTCCCGGATGACGAGCTGACACCTGGCGAGGAGCTACTCGCCGCCGCGGTCGTCGAACGCGACAGCGGCGTCACAGCAACGGGCTGGTTCGTGGCGGCGGGCACCGAGCTCGGCGCAGCCGGCTTCGGTGTGGGCGGCGGCGTCACCGGCGCCGTAGGCAGCGGCACGGGCGGAGTCGGCACCGTGACGGTCACAGTCGGGACGGTGGGGACCGGCGGCGCAGGGACGGCGGCGACAGCCGTCCCGGCCAGCGCGGCTCCTCCGGCCAACACCAGCAGTCCCCCGAGCGCCCTCACACCGGCATAACTGTCGAGGCCGCGGATTGGTTGCGCCTGCCGACGCATCGGGAACAATCAGCCCGTGGCGGGCCTGCGGCGCGACTATTACGAGGTTCTGGGTGTTTCCCGCGACGCCGGTGCCGAAGCGATTCGCAAAGCTTTTCATGCCCATGCGCGCACCTGGCACCCCGACGTGGCCGAGGGGCCGGACGCAGAGAAGCGCTTCCGCGAGCTCGCTGAGGCCTATGCGGTCTTGTCCGACATCGATTCCCGTGAGCTGTATGACCGTTACGGGTTCCGCGGTCCCGGAAACGGCGCCTCAGGCGACGCCGTTCGGGGTGATGACGTGCACACGGAGCTCGACCTACGGAGCTTCGAGGCCGAGGACGGAGCGCGGCGAATCGTGGCCTTCCGCGGCACGGTCCGCTGCTCCGCGTGCGACGGTCGCGGATGCACTCATTGCGACGGCAAGGGGACCGTCGAGGCAGAGCGGCGGATCCGCGTGCGAATTCCGGCGGGAGTCGCGAACGGCGCGCAACTCCGGGTCAGCGGCGACGGCAACGACGCGGGCGCCGGTTCCGTTCCCGGCGATTTGCTGGTGCGCGTGCGCGTTCTGCCACCGCCGAGGGATCCGCTCTCGGTGCGCGTGACGGCGTTCGTGCTGCTGCTGATCGCGATCGCGGCGCTCGCGATCTACGTCATTCGCTAGCCCCGGCGAGGAAACCACCCAGCCGCGGTTCCCGTACCTCCGGGCGACCCCCATCAGGAGGAAATCGATGAAGGCACCACTCCTAGCAGTGGTTGCAATCGTGGGCGCGGCGCTGTTCTTGATACCGGGCCTTGGCCTTGGTAGCGGCGACAGTCGCAAGGTGCTCGAGGCGAAAGTCCTCGCGCCGCTCGCCCCGCCGTACGTGAACCCAGCCGGTACGCCCGAAGCCGCGAAAGTCAGGATCAACGGGGTGGCGGGCGCCGGCGCGCAATGGTCGATCGGCGGTGCGGAAGTCGATCTCCGTTCCGACGGCCGTCTCGAGATCGAGGTCGAGGGGCTGATCGTCACTGCGCGCGGCAACAACCCGCTCGGGCAGTTCAGGGCGATCGTCAGCTGCCAGTCGGTCGTCAACGGACACCCGGAGATGATCAACGTGCCGACGGCGGCGTTCGCCGCGAACACAGCGGGCGACGCGAGCACGGAGACGAACGTCGCTCTGCCGAGTCCGTGTCTTGCTCCGGTCGTGTTCGTGACGACGCCGACCCTCGCGTGGATCGCGGTGACAGGCCGCTAGGGACAGTCTGCGCCGGCAGGCCAGGGGTCGGCCTGCCGGTGCGCTCTGTTCGCCCGAGGCGGCGGGGGTGGGATTTGAACCCACGGACCGCCTTGCGACGGTCAGCGGTTTTCAAGACCGCCCCGTTCGACCGCTCCGGCACCCCGCCGTGACCACAGCCTAACCCGGCGTTTGCGGGGCGCTCCAACTGTCCATGGTTAGCCCATGCCGAGGCAGCGCGGTTCGCAGGGACGCCGTACGAAGCGCAGACAGCTGCTCCACGAGCTCTCGCGGAGGTTCTCGGACCACGAGTTGCCGATCTACGGGTCGGCCATCGCGTTTCGCGCGCTCATCGCGACCATCCCGCTGGCGTTGCTCGGACTCGGTCTCCTCGGCGCACTCGGGCTCCAGAACACGTGGCGAAACTCGATCGCGCCCGCGATCAAGCCGCGCGTCCTACCGCAGGTGTTCGACGGGATCAATGCGTCCGCGCTGAAAGTGCTGTCGAGTGGAACGGCCGGACTGATCGCATTCGCAATTGCGCTCGCGGTCTGGGACCTCGCCATCGGCATCGCCGCGGTCATGCGCGCGCTCAATCGCGTGCACGAGGTCGAGGAACGCCGCCCGGCGCACGTCCGCGCCGGCGTCGCAGTCGCGCTGGCGCTTGGTGTCGGCGCCTGCGTGATCGCAGCCACGCTGCTGCTGATCGCCGGGCCGCGTGCGGGCGGTGCGCTCGACGTCGTCCTCGGCGTCCTGCGCTGGGTGCTCGCACCGCTGCTGCTCGTCCTCGCCGTCGGCCTCCTCGTTCGCTTCGCGCCGGCGGAGAAACCCGAGGCGCGCTGGGCGAGCGCCGGTTCGCTGCTCGTGATCGTCGTCTGGATCGTCGCGACACTGCTCTTCCGCCTCTGGATCACGTACGTCGCGAACTTCAAGACGGCGATCGGAAGCCTCACGGGCCTGCTGTTGGTGACGCTCTACTTCTTCGTCTCGGCGGCGATCTTCCTCATCGGTGCGGAGCTCGACGAGTTGCTGCGCAAGGAGACCGACGGACGCGGCCTCGCGCTGACGGATCTCATCCGGCGCTGATCAGCTCTGCACGCGCTCGGGCGCGCCGTACTGCCGCAGCACGTCCGGCACGTCTCCCTGAAAGTTCTCGAGGAGTGCGAGCACCCAGCGGTCGGTCGCCGCCGTGCCGTTGAGCGTGTGCGGTGTCTCGAGCCGTCCCGCTTCGTTGCGGTAGCGAATGCCACTCCGCCGGGCCTGATAGTCGGTCGTGTTCGAGCAGGACGTGATCTCCCGGTAGCGCTCCTGCGCCGGGAACCACGCCTCGATGTCGTAGCGCTTGGCCGCCGCCGCCGACAGATCGCCCGCCGCGGAGTTCACGACGCGATAGGGAAGCGCCAGCGCCTCGACGAGTGACTCCTCGAGCGCAAGCATCTGCTCGTGCATGTCCCACGAAGCCGACGGTTCCGTGTAGACGACCATCTCCACTTTCTGAAACTGGTGCACGCGGAACATGCCCCGCG
>Ga0136846_1243731_pt1 | contig 10235 bp, 9 predicted proteins | sample HopSoiMetagenom2_FD_96841 | JGI IMG/M metagenome (GOLD analysis project Ga0136846, IMG submission 96841) | Grasslands soil microbial communities from Hopland, California, USA - 2 Assembly 2016 (version 4) | ecosystem: Environmental > Terrestrial > Soil > Grasslands | place: USA: Hopland... | reverse complement strand
TCACTAAAGCACAATCCGCCACGGATGAAAATCGCTCAGGATAGGATCGAGCGATAGATGGCGTCATAACGCTCGACGCCCGTGTCGAGGTCAAACCATCGCCGCGCCGCTGCCCGCCAGCGGACCATGTCGGGCTTCAAGGCCGCCAGCTTGTCGAGGGCGAAACCATAGCCGGCAGCGCTGAAGTCATCGACAACGACCCCGGCGCCGGCCTCTGTCAGGATCGGCTCGACGTCGCCGACATCGCCATTCGTGACCACGGGAAGCTCAAGCGAGAGGAATTCACCCATCTTGGTCGGTGAGCTCGCCTTCTTCGAAAATACCGGCTTGATGAAGAACAATCCGTAATCGGCCGCTGCGATCAGGCGCGGCACTTCCGGGCGAGAGGCTAAGCGGACAATCAGCCGGTCTTGGGAGATTCCTCGCGACCGCGCTTCCGATATGATTTGCTCGGCCGGCTCACGGCTGACGATCAGGAAGACTGCGCTGGGATCGCGCTCCAGCTGAACCTTGAAGAAGTCGAGCATTTCGCCGGTCAGGTACCAGCTTCCCCAAGAACCGAGATAAGCGACAACCGGCGCCTCGGTAGTGATGTCGAGCAGCCGCCGCGCCTCCGCGCGCGCCCTCGAATTAACGGCCGGAAAGGCATCGAAATCGACGCAACACGGAATGAGGGCGATTGGAGGGCCTTCCATGCCGCCGCGACGTTCCAACAGGATCTTCCGTCCCTCCTCGGTGAGGCTGACGACATGATCCGCCTCAGCCAGGAACTCGGCCTCGCGGCGCTTGAAGTAACGGTAAACCGCCAGAAACGGCGGCTTGGCGAGGTTCCAGATGCCGCCGTCGACGCGCTCGTCCGCCCAGAAACCGCGCATGTCGAAGATGAAGGGCACGCCCAGGCGGCGCTTCATCCTCAGCCCGATGAGCGAGGCGAGGTAGCTTCGGCAATGGACAAGATCGAAGCGCCGTCCGCGATGCAGGAGCGCGGCGAGGCGCCACATTTGGCGGACGTCGTACATCGACGACAGGATCTGCGGCCGCTTGTGATATGCAAGGGGCCGCCAGTCGATTCCTGCGTCGGCACAGGCACGCGAGACGAAAGAGCGTTCCTCTTCGCTGCGCTCGAACTTCTCGCAGCTGATCAGGGTGATCTGGTGACCCTTGGCCGCGAGCCCGAACAGATAGGGCAGGACCTGCGAGCCCCCAAGCGGATCGGTCATGCCGTCATAGGAGAGATAGAGGACGCGTGCGCCGGGCCGCCTTGATGCTCGGGAACTCATCGGCCACAGGCCTAGGGAGAATATCCCGACAGGCAAGGGTACAGCGACGGTAGGGAGTAACGCCGGACGTGGCCAAGATCGCATTCCTGCTTCCTGACCTCGGAGCGGGCGGGGCCGAGCGGATCGCCATCACCTTGGCCCATGCGTTTCGCGAAGCGGGGCAGGAGGTAGAGTTCGTCCTGATGCAAAAAAAGGGCGAATTGCTCGAAGCGCTTCCCAGCGATGTTCGGGTGGTCGACCTTGGCGCCCAACGAATTCGCCAGGCGATTCGGCCACTGGTCGGCTATTTCCGCGAATCGAAGACTGACGCGGTGCAGGCCCGGATGTGGCCGCTCACCGTCGCGGCGATCGCCGCTCGGCGTTTGGCACGCTCGCCGGCGCGGCTGGTCGTCAGCGATCACATTTCCTTGTCGCACCAAGCCGGTTCTAGCGCCGTGAAGCGCGCGCTTGTCAGGCTGACGACGCGCTTGTTCTATCCTCTGGCCGATGCCCGCGTTGGCGTGTCGGAAGGCGTTGCACAGGACCTCTCCCGGCTGTCCGGGATTCCGCGGGAAGACTTCACTCTCATCTACAACCCCGTCGCTGCTCCGGGCGTCGCGGCACAGGATTCTGCGGTCGAACACTTATGGGGTTCGGCGAAGGCGCGTTTCCTCACCGTTGGGACCCTGAAAGAACAGAAGAATCACGCGTTGCTGATCGAGGGTTTTGCAAGGGTCGCCGAGCGATTGGATGCGAAGCTCGTCATCGTTGGCGAAGGACATCTGCGGGGGGCACTGGAACGCCGGATCAAGGACCTGGAACTTCACGGTCGTGTCGAGCTGGTGGGATATGTTCCTGACCCATCGCCTTATTACGAGTCCGCCGACGTCTTCGTGCTGTCGTCCGATTACGAAGGCTTTGCCATCGTCATCGTCGAAGCGCTCCACCACGCACTCGGCGTCGTCAGCACGGACTGTCCGTCAGGCCCTGCCGAAATCCTGTGCGGTGGAAGGTTCGGGCGCTTGGTTCCGGTCGGCGATTGCGCGGCCCTGGCGCAAGCGATGGCCGACGAATGGCAGACGAAACGTAAATCCGAAGAGCTGCGGGCTCGCGCGGCCGAGTTCTCGCTAGAATCGGCGGCCAGTGCTTATCTCGGCCTGTTGGTTGGGGATCGCGAGGGCAGCAAAGCGATTCCCGAGCGCTAAGCCCAGCGGCCGGGTCAAGGCTGCGAGCCATCGTGAGGCTTCGCCGATTGCCATCCTAAGCGCGTGGCTCGGGCTTCGCGGGGAGCGGAGGCGATCACCGGGCTGCAGGTACGGCCAGCCGGTCTCGAACACTCGGTAATGCATGATTCGGTACCCCATCCGACACTCCAAGAACCGACGTTGGGCATGCCAGCTCGTGCGGAACAGGTGGTAAGGCGGAAGATCGGCGAGGACTGGCAGCCCCAACGCACTCTTGAGGTGTCCGAACAGCTTGGAAGCAGCAAAGACCAGGCTGGCATTGTCCTCGATCGGTCCTTCGAGAAAGTAATAGCCGTCCGGCGCGAGCAGTTGCTCCAGCTCGGCCAGCGTTTCCGCCGGACGGGGTAGATGTTCGAGGACGTCGCCAAGGTGGATGACGTCATACCTCCGTCCCTCGCGGATCAATTCCTCGAGCGATGCCACTCGACAACCGCTGTTGGCGGCGGCGATGCGCTGCGCTTCCCGATCGAGCTCGACGCCGTGCACCGTGAATCCGGCGCCAGCGGCTTGGCGCAGGAATGCTCCGTTGCCGCATCCGAAATCGAGGATCGTGGCGTTGGCGGGCAGCTTGCTTCGGAATGAATTGAACGCCGGCTCGGTGACTTCCTCATCGACATTCCCGTAGAAATCGTCGTGATAGCTTTCCTGCCGATACATTGCGGCGAAATCGTCGTCGCCCGGATAGGGATCGACGATGCTCGATCGGCACGTCTGACATTTCCGGTAGCGAAAAGTGCGGCCCGACCAGCGCGTCCCAAAAGGGTAAACCACCCGGCCCAGGCTGCCTCCGCATAGATTGCATTCGCTCATGGGCGTTCCGCCACGCGGTTGCGCGGATCCAGCGATCGGATGCGGAACCCCGCCGCCTCGAGCAAATCCCCGGCCGGCGCTTCGCCCTCGAGCTGCTCGAAGATGACGGCCTTCGTGCGCGACAAAACTTCTGTTGCGCCGGCCAGTGCGGATGCCTCCGCTCCTTCGATGTCGATCTTGATCAGATCGATCGGACCGGGCACGTCCCCGAGCAGCTTGTCGAGCGTTTCGGTGATCACCTTCAATGTTCGGCCCCGCTGATCTCGCGCCCGCCTGACGATGCTTGCCTGCCCATATTCGGCGCCAGTCACGAACGCAGTGATGGATTTGCCGCCTTGGTCCGACAAAGCGCACTCGAAGACCGTGACATTGTGGAGTTGATTGCCTTCGATGTGCCGACGGAGGCGATCCGCGGTGTCGGGCATCATTTCGATCGCGAACACCTTGCCTTCAGGGCCTACGAGCCGCGACGCCAACACGGTGCAGGCGCCGATATTGGCGCCGGCGTCGACGAAGGTCGATCCAGCCTTGAGGCGCCGGCGAATCTCCGATCGCACGCCAGCCTCCTGCGAAGGCAGCAATTGGTAAAGGTCGTCGCTGAATGCGCGCACCTCGAATTCGCCGACACCGGGAACAGCGATCGTCGCATTCGCCACCAACTCAGGATTTTGCCATTCCCGCAAACTTCGGAAGGCGGCGATGAGGCCCTGTCTAAATGAGCGCCGCAATATCGCCTGATCAGCCGCCGTTGCCCCGCGCAGCTCGGTCATGACCGCGCGCCAGGTTCGTACCCGGTACCAATAAGTCAGCGCGCGTCCGGCGATTCCGGATGCAGGTGCCGGCAGGATTCGCTTTAGCAGAGGTCTGACCGTCATCACTGGGGCAGGGCGGTTGATCAGCCCGCCATTGCAGCGGAGGGCTCCGCAATGCTGGGCCCCGCATGCTGGCCTTCGAGCCAGCTCTGGAACATCAGGATCGTCCACAGCCGGCCGGAATTGAGCTGCCCGCCCAGCTGTTCGTTCCACGCCTTGCGAATTTCCTGCGGGTGAAAGAATCCCTCGTCGCGCAGGCGGCGCTCGTCGAGCAAGGCTTCCGCCCAGTCGCGTAGCGGCCCGCGCAGCCAATCGTCGAGCGGGACTCCGAAGCCCATCTTCGGCCGTTCGATCAGGCCGCGCGGGACGTGCCGGTAAAGGACTTCGCGGAGCAGCCACTTGGTGACCCCACCTCGGATCTTGAGGCCGAGTGGCAACCGCCATGCAAACTCGACCACCGCAGGATCGAGCAATGGAACGCGGGTTTCCAGCGATACGGCCATCGACGCCCGATCGACCTTCACCAGGATGTCGTTGGTCAGGTATCCGAGCATGTCCTGCGCCATCATCCGCTCCACGCCGCTAATGCCGTCGAGCTCGGGCCCGACCGGCATCGGCAGGGCCGAGGAGGCTGGAGCACCGATCACGAATGCGGTGGGGTCGCGCCACAGCGACAGCATGAAATCGTAAAGCCGGTCCGGGGTCTCGCTGCACAGCATCGACGCGCCCTTGTGGACCTTCTCGCCGAGGCGCTTGTACCGCATCGAACCCGGCAGTGACTCCCCCAGCCTCGTCCAGGCCGGCGCCGGGACGCTTGTGAAGGCTCGCGCCGCAGCGGCGCGGATCGGCATCGGGATTCGCTCGATCTTGTCCCACCAGGTGGCGGTCAGGCGATACCGCTCGTAGCCGCCGAACAGCTCGTCCCCGCCGTCGCCGGACAGGGCCACAGTCACGTGCTGCCGCGCCAGGGCCGAGATCAGGAAGGTTGGGATCTGCGATGAATCGGCGAACGGATCGTCATACATCGCTGGCAGCTGGGGGATGACGTCGAGTAATTTGTCCGGCGACACGTAGAGCTCGGTATGGTCGGTACCGAGATGCCGCGCGACCGCTTTGGCATGCTCGGCTTCGTTGAACGCTTCCTCGTGGAAGCCGACCGTGAAGGTCTTGACCGGCCGCGTCGACAGCTTCTGCATGATCGCCACGACGCTCGAGGAGTCGACTCCGCCGGACAGGAACGCGCCGAGCGGAACGTCGGACATCATCTGGCGGCCGACGGCCCGGTCGAGGATTCCTTCGAACTCGTCCGTAGCCTCTTGGGCGGTGAGCGAGACCGGATTGGCGATCCCCGTCCGTGCAACTTGACCGCCCGACCAGTAACGCTCGAGGACCGGCTCGGCGTGGTCGCGGACCGTGAGCATTGCTCCCGGCAGAAGCTTTGCGATCCCGGGATAGATCGAGAGTGGCTCCGGCACCGCGAGGTAGCGGACGAACAGGCTCAAAGCCTCGCGATCGATCTCTCCGGCGAACTCCGGATGCTGCAGCAATGCCTTGAGCTCGGAGCCGAACAGGAACGGCCCGCCCGGCCGCTGCCGCCCGTAATAAAGCGGCTTCTCGCCGAGCCGGTCGCGCGCGAGCGTCAGCGTCCGCTCTTGTTTGTCCCACACGGCGAAGGCGAACATTCCCGTCGCTCGTTGCAGTGTACCCTTGATGCCCCAGGCATCGAACCCGGCCAGCAGAGTCTCGGTGTCCGAATGCCCGCGCCACTCGACGGCGAGCTCGTCCCGGAGATGGCCGTAATTGTAAATCTCGCCGTTGAAGGTGATCACGTAGCGGCCCGCCGGTGACGCCATCGGCTGGTGTCCGGCAGGGGACAAATCTATGATCGAGAGACGGCGGTGGCCGAGTGCGACGCCCGCCTCACGGTCGAGCCATACGCCTTCATCGTCAGGGCCGCGGTGTGCGAGCGAGCGGGTCATTCGGGTCACCGTCGCCGCATCGACGCTCTGTCCACCGAAAATGCCCGCTATGCCGCACATGGTCGGGTCTGGTTACCGCGATCGCGGCGCGAGCGCCAATGCCGAGGAGTCGATGCCGAGGCTGCGGCGGACAACAACCCACATCACGACGTTCCAAAACAACGTCGCCCCGGTCGAAGCGACGGCCGCGCCGACGATCGAAAAGCCCGGGATCAGAAGCAAATTCAAGAGACAGCTGATCGCCAGCGCGCCGATGAAGATCCACAACGCCTGTGCCTGCCTGCCGGTCAGCGTCAGGAAGTAGGCCAGCACGCCCGTGAAGGCATTAATCATTCCCCCCGCGACCAGGATCGCGAGGGCAGGGTAGCCGGCTCCAAACTCTGGGCCGAACAGCTCAAGGAGGCTCCTTCCAAAAACAAGCAGCGGCACGGCGAGCATGGCGCTGGCGACGAAGCCGAAGCGGGCGGTGATCCGTGCTACTCGAGCGAGCTCCGCGATGTCTTTCCTTGCGTGCGCTGCAGCAACCAACGGGCCACTGCTGATGCTGAGCGCGCTCAATCCGAAGACGATCAGCGAGGCAAGCCGCCAAGCGGCGGAATAGAGTCCGGCCGCTTGCGGGGTCTGCAGGTATCCAAGGATGATGATGTCGAGCTGGTTCAGCAGCTCCTGGGCGGCGCTGGTAAGCAATAGCGGAAAGCTCAGCGCCAGCCAGCTCCGCCACGGACTGTAATCCGCCGCACCGCGTAATGCGCCGGTCGCGCGCGCCACATGAACTACCGCGAAAAGCAGCGCGATGAATGCCCCCGCTGCAGTCAGGACCATCGCGTTCGCGGGTGAGAGGTTGATCCCTGCCAAGGCGGCGGCGGCCAGTCCGGCGATTAGCCCGGCCGGGCGCATTATTTGGTCGTAGAACTGTCCCGCTGCGATCTTGCGCGCCGTCCTCAGCAGGGCTCCGACGAGCCCCAAGGCCGCGATTGGAAAGATGAACAGCCCGACGCCCGGCGCCATCGACGGCCGCATGCTGGTCAAGCCAAGCTTCGTGACGAGAAAGAGGAATGCTCCCGCGACGGCCGAAACGCCAAAGACGACGCAAGCCGAGAACCGGAAAAACCCGCGCAGCCGTGCGGTCGATCCTTCCTCGAGATAGACCGATCCGAACCGCAGCGCGGCGTAATCCAGGCCGGCGCGCGAGGGCAGCACGAGCACGAGCGCCCAGCCGAGTGCGATCGAGTAAACGCCGTAACCACTGACGCCCAACAATCGCGACAGAAGGACCGCCGAGACATAGCTGAGCGCGACGCCAACGACGCGGGTCATGAATGAAGCGAAGCTCCCCCGAAGGAGAAAATCGAGCAACGGCTCGGCGCTCGCGTCCGGCATCCAGGCGCGCTTCACCATCGGACGGCCCATCAGCTGGCGCTGGCGAAGCGGTCGGTCAGCGCGCCGAGCGACGGCTCGTGAGTGAGGTCGAGATGCAGAGGCGTGACCGAGACATAGCCATCGGCGATCGACTCGAGGTCGGTTGAATGGCTCGGCGTCTGGACCATCGGGCCGAGCCCAAACCAGAAATAGTCATATCCGCGCGGGTCGGTCCGCTGGACGATCCGGAGACGGCCGTAATCGCGAATACCCTGGCGAACGACGCGAATGCCTTTGACATCGCCAGGCGGAAGGGCTGGGAAATTGACGTTGATCAGCGTCTTCGGCTCGGTTGCGAATTCGAGCAGGGGCCCGAGGACGCGCTCTGCCCAAATTTCAGCGGCGGCGAACGGTACTGTGTCGCCCATGCCTTCGCGCGAATAGGCTTGGCTGAGCGCGATCGAAGGGACGCCGGCAAGTGCACCCTCCATCGCCGCGGAGACGGTACCGGAGTAAGTGACGTCCTCGGCCAGGTTCGCACCACGGTTGATCCCCGAAAGCACGACGTCGGGTGGCGAATCCTTCATGATATGAGCGAGGGCGAGCATCACTGCGTCGGTCGGCGTGCCGGTGACCGAGAAGCGGCGCTCGTCGTGACGGCGTAGCCGGACGGGCGTGGTCAGGGTCAGCGAATGGCCCGCGCCAGACTGTTCCTCCGTCGGGGCGACGATCCAGATGTCCTCGCTAAACTTGCGCGCAACCGATTCGAGCAGCTTGAGGCCCCTCGCATTCACGCCGTCGTCATTGGTGAGGAGGATCCGCATGTTGGGCCTATGCGGGAGCCGCGAAGATGCTGCAACCGCGAACGGCACACGCGAAAATTGCGCCATATTCGCAACAGCTTGGCGATTTCTTCACGGTGTAGCCGTCAGTGCTTGTTAACACTTGGCGCCATAATTATAGGCGGCAGTTGGGGAAGGCAGGCATCGCCCGATAAGCTACGGGAAAGCCAGCCTTTATTTGCCTCCGGCTGCACCGGTGGCCCGGCCGCAGCCAGGCGGCGGCGTATGGGGCGTCCGCGCTGAAAACGCGTGGGCATGTGCGGGGAGGAAATAGATGGCAACGGCTTTAGTCGACCTTTATGGCGGCGAAGACTTCGAACCTTTCGACCGGATCATTCTTCCCGAGGCTTATCGCCCCCGGGACGATGAAGAATTCATGTGCGGAAAACACCGCGCTTACTTCCTCCGCAAGCTCAAGGCGTGGAAGGAAGACATCATCGAGGAGTCGCGCGCGACCATGGCGCAGCTGCAGGTGGATTCGCTCCGCGAGCCCGACCTTGCCGACCGCGCATCAAGCGAGACGGACTGGGGGATCGAGCTCCGCACCCGCGACCGCCAGCGCAAGCTCATTGCCAAGATCGATTGCGCCATCCGCCGTCTCTATGAAGGCGAATATGGCTATTGCGAAGTGACCGGCGAGCCGATTTCCCTCGGGCGCCTCGAAGCGCGTCCGATTGCGACCATGACCCTGGAGGCGCAGGAGCGTCACGAACGGATCGAGCGCGTCTCCCGCGACGACTGAAGTCGCGCCAAGACTCTGATTCAACGACGCCGGTGTGTCGCTTGCGAGCCGCCGGCGTTGTTCGTCTGGAGGCCGCTCGGCTGTCGATTTTCGGGAAGGCGAAGAGTTTGCCAAAATTTCACGCAACTACAAGTCTTGCGCTCGGCCCCTGCATGAATCATCTTCAAGGCTGCTTCAACGCAGCGAAAGGAGGTGATCCGATGTCTCATGGTTCAGCAGGGAGGTCGGAAAGGGGTGTTCGTCAGTCCTGAGAGCTGACCGAACGGCCGTCACTTCCGGCCGCTGACCATGTCGAAGGGCATCGCTGCGATACGCGGCGGTGCCCTTTAACATATCTGAAGTTCGCCACTTCCGGCTTCGTTCGGGAACCGTTACAGCCGTGAAGTGTCTTTTCTCCTAGGGAGATTAAGCGATGGCCAAACCAACCCGATCCAGGTCTTCAAACGCAGGTTCTTCTTCCGGTTCTTCTTCACGGAAGGACACGGTCGACAAGATCGCCAAGGCGGCGATGAGCAAGGAAATGCTCGCCGCGGGTCTGGCCGCGGCGGCTGCGGCAATCAGCGCCAGCCCGAAGGCGCGCCGTGCGATCCGCGACGCCGGGCTCGACGCCGCCGATACTGCAAGTCAGGCAGCGACCAACATGATGGCGAGCGCAACCAAGCTCGGCTCATTGATCGCCGAAGCTGTCGCTGATGCGGCGCAGCGCGTCATGTCGGGCAAGTGGTCGATGGAAGGCAGCGCAAGCGCGGGTTCGGGCGGCTCGGCCTCGCGCTCGAGCGAGTCGCGCACTGGTGGAGCACGTAAGTCGAGTGCGAAGCGCTCGACTGCCAAGCGCTCGACCTCCAAACGCTCGACGTCCAAGCGCTCGACTGCCAGCCGCAGCACCACGAAAAAGCCGACTACGTCGCGTGCGAAAACGTCAGCGCGTCCCAAGGCTGCCACGAGCGCCGCGAAGAAGCCTGCACGCAAGGCCCCGCGCAAGCGCACGACGTCTCGGTCCCGGACATCCCGGCCGAGCGGCGGATCGACCGGCGGCGGAACGCCGTCCGGCGGCAACGCCTAAGCGGCGCGATCCTCGAACTGGAGGCGCGCCAGCCGCGCGTAAAGGCCTTCGCGCCGGCTCAGAGTCGCGTGTGTCCCTTCTTCGACGATCCGGCCCTCGTCCATCACCACGATCCGGTCGGCCGC
>Ga0136846_1227553_pt1 | contig 10235 bp, 10 predicted proteins | sample HopSoiMetagenom2_FD_96841 | JGI IMG/M metagenome (GOLD analysis project Ga0136846, IMG submission 96841) | Grasslands soil microbial communities from Hopland, California, USA - 2 Assembly 2016 (version 4) | ecosystem: Environmental > Terrestrial > Soil > Grasslands | place: USA: Hopland... | reverse complement strand
CGTCAGCACTTGGTCAAACTGGTTTGTTGCGGCTGCGCGGAAGCCCTTGCTTCGCAGGATCTCGGCGGCGTCAAGAATTACGTTCGGACTTCTGCCGATGACGAGGATCCGTTCGGTTCTGCTGGCGGTGCGTTCGTCCATGAGCCGGTCTCCTCGGTCGGTTGAGTGTTGGCTCGGCCAACATAGCCTATGTTGGACGAGCCAACAACGTGTATCCTCGAACTCATGCCGATCGATCACCCGCCAAGTCGTACTCCGGCCCGTGTGAAGGATCGTCCGACCTGGCTCATCAGCCGGGCCTTCGCTCGCTCGTCGGGCATTCTCGCCGCTGGTTTCGAGTCGTACGGCGGCGGCCTTCGCAGTTACCACTACCGCCTACTGGCTGCGCTCGACGAGTGGGGGCCCGCGAGCCAGGCTGACCTGGGCCGTAGCACCGGGATCGACCGCAGTGACGTGACGGCAGTGCTGGCCGAGCTCGAGTCGCGCCGGCTCGTCGAGCGTTCCCCCGACCCCGAGCACCGGCGCCGCAAGATCGTCACCATCACCGAGGCGGGAGTCGAACAACTCCACGAGCTCGACACCGTCGTCGACGGTGTTCAGGAGCAGGTCCTGAAGCCCCTGACAGTCGCGCAGCGGCGCCAGTTCATCGCTCTGATGACAAGGCTCCTCGCACCCGAAGCCGAACCGACGAAGAGATGACTCTCGCGGCCTGACCATCCCTGCTTGAGCGCCCATCGGCGCATCTCCGCACAACGGCGCAAGGCCGTTGGGCATTGCCTCGGGGTGGTGGCGGGCGCACGATGGGTGGATCGGGGATGGGGGGCATCTCATGACAACGCCTACGCGACTGACCTGGAATCGGCAGAAACGTCTTGTCATCGGGCTCACCGGCCTGGTTTTCGCGTCGCTGATCGCGGCGACCACCGCCACGGCGACTGGGTCGCCGGCGTCGACGGGCACGCCGTACCGGGTCAAGACGCTGACGGCGGTGTCGGGGCCGAGTCCGTTCGCGGCGGGCTGCCCCGGTGGCTTCCATGACGAGCTCAAGACCACCGGTCTCGTGGTCGAGCCGGCGATAGCGGTGAACCCGAGGAACCCGCGCAACCTGATCGCGACCTGGAAGCAGGACATCTCCCCGAGGTGGAATGCCCGTGACGCTCTGATCGCGTCCTCGTTCGACGGCGGCAAGACGTGGCGTCGTACCACTGTCCCGAGGCTGACGCGCTGCACCGGCGGGACCTCCGACACCGCGAGCGATCCGTGGGTCTCCTTCGGCGGCGACGGTACGGCGTACTTCGGCGGACAGGCTGGAATCACGTCCACTGAGCCCGAGCAGATCGCCATCGTCGCCAGCCATTCGAACAGCGGCGGCCGTCGATGGACTCCACCGGCGACAGTCGCTCCGCGTCTCGGCGGCAACGAGCAGCCGGCGGTCACCGGCAGCCCCACGCGACCGGGTCATGCCTACATGGCCTGGGCCAACTTCCGTCTGGACGTCGATCCGCCGTGGACGAACACCGTTTCGTTCGCGCGGACCCGCGACCGCGGCGTCACGTGGTCGCGGCCCGTCCTCGTGGACCGGGCCGGTCCGTTCGCGATCGACCAGGCACCGCGGATCCAGGCGCTACGCAACGGAACCTTGCTGGCGATCTTCGCCCGCGCGGACTTCGCCACTCTGCGAGCGTCCATCCAGGTTGCGCGCTCACTCGACGAGGGCCGTACCTGGCTGCCGCCGGTCGAGGCCGGGTCCAAACCGCTCCAAGTGGACGAGTTCGTCGACCCCGAGACCCATGAGACGCTCCCGCAACCGGGTTACCCGAGCTCGACGGTCGGTCCGGACGGAACCGTGTACGTCGCCTTCGAGAACAGCACCTCCCCCACCTCCGGCGGGATCGGCATCGTGAAGTCGAGGGACGGCGGCCGCACCTGGAGCACGATCGCGCTGCCCGGCGTGACCGCCTTCGCTTTCGAGCCCGCGATCGCTGTCGACAAGCACGGCACGGTCGGGGTCATCTGGTACGACCTCCGCAACGACCGAACCGGCGACACAGCGACCACAGCTGACCTGTGGTTCTCCGGCTCCAAGGACGGCGGCGCGACCTGGCGGCAGATCCACGTCGCCGGACCCACAGACCTCCGCACCGCGGCACCCGCCGCGCAGAACAGATTCGGGGAGTACCAAGGACTGGCAGGACTGAAGACCGGCTTCGGTGCCATCTTCGGCCTGGCGAGCCCGCAGGCGAAGAACGGAGCAACGGACATCTTCTTCGCCCACATCGCCCCGGGCAGGTGAGGCTAGCTCCGCTGCCGGGAAGCGGTGGAGACGGCTCGGCGTCGGCGAAGACATGCCGGCATCACTCCCGCAGTGACCACGGATGCGTTTCGATCACTCGCCGGAGAACTTCCCCATTGCCGCAGCACCGGAGGCAGGTGTGAGGTGAAGGTAGGCGCGCCGGTGGACAGCCGGCGGCTGCACACTGGGAGGAGCACGATCATGAAGGCGGCACCTGGCGACTGGCTGATGATCGAAGGCACCCACCTCGCCGACAGGAAACGTCGTGGCCGGATCCTGGAGGTGCACGGCGCCGACGGTTCACCGCCGTACGTGGTTCGCTGGGACGACACCGACACCGAGACCCTCGTCGTCCCGACCGTGGGCGCCCACATCTTCACCGCCGAACAAATGAGGCAGACCGAGGACCACTGAGACAGCGAAGGTCCCGAGTCCTCGGCGGCGCCGTACTGGCACTCAGATGAAGATGATCTGAGCGCCGTCGGTCTTCTCGATGAAGTCGGCGGCGCTGATGATGCCTTCGACCTCCTCGTAGAGGTCGGACTCGTCGAGGTGCATCATTTCCGCGGACATGCGGCAGGCCCAGAGGTGGCCGCCGGAGGCGACGATCTGCTCCAGGAACTCCGGTACGTCGGGGACGCCGATGTCCTGGATCTGCTTCTTCAGCTGGTGGGTCGCCATGGCCGTCATGCCGGGCATGCCGCCGAGTCCTTGCGGAAGGTGGGTGGCGGTGTTACCGAGCATGGTGAACTTCAGATCGTTCATCCGGGACTTGGTGATCATGTCGAAACCCCAGAAGGTGAAGAACAGGTGTGTCTCCACACCTTCACCCAGTGCGGCGTTGGCCAGGATCATTCCCGGGTAGGCCATGTCCAGGTTGCCCTTGGAGCAGATGATCGCGAGCTTGCGGCCTACGGTCGCGTGGTCGCCGAAGTCGGGAACGACCAGTGGCATGCTCTCAGTGGTGGTCATGACGGTTCCTTCTCTCAGACACAACCGCGGGGCTTCGGCAGGCCGGCGACGTACGCCATCTTCTTGGCCGGTTTGCCGGGGAACAGGACGAACAGCTGCTTGATCGGGATACCGGCCACGGTCGATACCCGGCGCAAGGTGGCTGTCTCCCCGCGCGACAGGTAGTCGGTCCGCAGGAACCTGATCGCTTTCCAGTGCTCGTCGGTGAGCTCGATGCCGAGCTGCGCGGCCAGCTGTCCGGCGAGCTCGTCGGTCCATTCGCCGTACTCGGTCAGGAATCCTTCGGAGTCGATGTGGAGACGGGTGTCGCCCAGGGTGACGACGGTCATGGTCGGACCTCCTCGTCCGGTCGATGTTTGCCGGTCATGGACATCAGGGTCGGCACCGGCAGCCGGCGGCCCGGGAGCAGCAGATGCCAGTAGATCCACCGAAATGCGACCTTCCCCCAGTGGTTGACCTTCGTCTCCCGGAGCAGCGACAACGGGCCGATCCGCCCGAACGGGTACTGCCCGGGCAGCGGTTCGGTGTCGTAGTTGAAATCGATCAGCAGGGCCTTCCCGTCGCCAGTCTCGACGAAGCAGTTCGCATGCCCGTCGAACCGGTGAGTCATCGCCCGGCCGTCGACGTACTGGCAGAAGTTCTCGGCGAAGCTTTCGCCGGCGAAATGCGCCACCGAGCCCGCCTTCGACGTCGGGATGTCGTTGGCGTCGCCAACGGCGAAGATGTCCGGATGAGCCTTCGACTGCAGAGTGTGCTTGTCCACCGGCACATAGTTCAGCTCGTCACCGAGACCTGACTCACCAAGGAAATCCGCCCCCATATTCAGCGGCACGGTGACCAGCAGGTCGTAGCCGATCTCGCGTTCGTCATAGCTGACCAGGGTCTTGCGCTCGGCGTCGACCCGCTCGACCAGGAAGTCTGTCTCGACCACGATCTTGCGCTCGTCGAGCAACCGGCCGAGGTACCGCGATGCGATCGGCTTGGTGAAGGCGCCGTCCAGCGGCGTCACGTAGACGATCTCGACCTGGTCCCGCATCCCCCGGCCACGGAAGTAGGCCTCGGTCAGGAACGTGAACTCCAGCGGAGCCACCGGGCACTTGATCGGCTGGTCCACTATGTGCACGACCAGGCGGCCGCCGCTGAACGTCCGCAGCGCGTCGCGGACCGCGAACGCGCCTTCGTAGGTGTAGAAATCGTGGATGCTACGGCGCCACTCCGGCCCAAGCATCCCCGGCGTCTGGTCGGGCCTCGGGGTGGTCCCGGTGGCTATGACGAGATAGTCGTAGCCGACCACGCCCCCGTCGGCGAGCCGGACGGCCTTCCGGTCCGCGTCGGCGGCCGAGATCTCACCGATCAGCAGCTGCACGCCGTTCTGCAGCAGGCTGCGGCGCGGCTTCAGCAGCGGCGTCGGTACGCGCTCGAACGGGACGAACAGCAAACCCGGCTGGTACAGGTGATCACGATCGTGATCGATCACCGTGATCCGCCACTCGTCCGGCGCCAGCCGGCGCCGCAGTTTGTTGGCCACCGTCGTACCGGCCGTACCGGCACCCAGAATCACCAACCGTCTCATCACAAACGTCCCTTCATGAACGGGGCACCGGTTACTGGCGTGTACTGGCCACGACAGCCTTCTGCCGCTCCGTTCGGCAGCAACTCTCCTTCACTTCCACGAGACCTCGCGACGGGACGACGCAGCAGGGTCCAAGGCACCGGAAGCGGCAGACCTTCGACCCTGCCACCGTCGCCAACCAGCCGATGCGAGCCGGTTGACGGCGAGCGGACGATCAGCTGGGCCGAGGGCCTGTTTCGGAAATGAACTGGCCTGCGGTCACCTGCGCAGGTGGACGCGCTCGTGAGTGATCTGCTCGATGTCGGAGGTCGCGGCGTCGAGCAGCTCGTGGGCCAGGCTCGACAATGCCCGCGCGACCGCGAGCTCGTCGCCGATCTCGGCGATCTCGGTGTCGTTGGGATTCCGGCGAGCGGCACCCCAGCCGACGAGCTGGGTCTTGTCGTTCGTGTGCAGCCGAGCCTCCGCGCGGGTCATCCGCTCGTCCTCGTGCTCGTCGATGAAGATCTCGACCTTCCAGTGCCTGTGCGCCATCATGATGCTCGCCCTCCGGCTCGATGGACCCCTTCGAGGCCATCGTGCGACGACGCGTGGACCGCCACCAGAGCCTTCTGGTCCAAGCCCGAGGGAACTTATGCCCTGATCAGTCCGGCACGCCGTCGTCGTGACGAACCGCGGATGAGCCGAGGGCACAGCAGCAGCCGGTTGGCTGACTTCGGGTCAGTTCACCGGCACTCGGGCTCGGGCGGCGGTTGGGTTGCGCATGGTGAGCAACGACGTGCCGATGCCGTAGGTGAGGAAGTGGCCCTCGGGGAAGATCTCCACGATGCTGCAGTCGGCCAGTCGTTCGGGTGGCACCAGCTTCGACAGCTCCGGCAACAGCGAGGTGATGTAGCTGCGGCCGGCCGGGTGGACGACGGCCCGTGCGTGGAAACTGATCGTGGCCGGCGGGATCGGAGTCAGCAGGGACAGCAGACCGCCACGGCGTACCGGAACTGTCACGGCGACCTGGCCGGTTGCCGGGATGTGCAACGCCTTCCAACTGTCTGGCGCGACCGCGACGTACAGCCTGCCCCGACCTGCCGTGTAGACGACACCGCTGGATCGCGGTTCGCCGTTCGGAGTCACGTAGCTCAGCACCGCGAACGAAGCCTTGGTGATCCGCCGCCAGATCTCGTCCCTGATCGGTTGCCGACGAACTCCGTTGCCGACCACAACCTTCTGCTCTGCCTGCCTACCTGTCGTCGTCATCGTGGTTCCTCCTACCTTCGGTGGTCGCTGGACGGACTGAGTCAGTTCGCTTGCCGGCGCCGATCTGATTCGGCCCTTGCCGCGGTCGTCCGCCGGCTCGCCTGACCTGGCTCGTTGGCAACCGCGACCCCACCGAACATCGCGACCGCCTTGACGACGAGAACGGGCGCCTCAGCCGGCAGCGGGGCGTCCTGCATCGTGTTGTCCTCGACTCCTCCGAAGATCGGCGTACCTGACAAGGCGAGCCGCCACCGCTTGGGCATCAGCACCTCGACAGCACCGAAGAGTGCGAAGCAGTCGACCGTTGCTTCCTCGTCGAGGTGTACGTCGCGCAAGTCGAGAGTGACCGCACCGAAAACCGCCGTGGCATCGGCACTCCGGAGATGCTCGGACTGAACCACGGTCGTGCTCTCGCCGAACATCGCGAACGACTTGGTGTCGCCCGCGCGACCGCCGTACCTGCGGAACAGACCGAACCCAGCGGCGACCCCGACGACGAAGCCAAGACCGAGCAGCGTCGCCCGTAGCCGCTTCATAGCAAGCTCCTTCGCCATGGTCTGTGTCACGAGGGCACCTCTTCCACTCAACTCCACACTCGTGCTGGTTCCCCCTGAGCGCGAGAGTCGATGGGCCCGTACCTCGCTGGCGCATGCCCCTTGCGAGTCCAGGCGGGCGTCCCAGCGGGCCAGGACCTCGTTGACCGGCGGGAAATGGCAGATCGGCGCATAGCGCAGAGCTCCGGTCACGGTGGGCGACGTTCGATTGGCGGGTGCCTGCTGGATACCGTCTGGTTGGGGAGGACGAATTCGCTTCGCCGGCGGACCAGCCGATCGTGGCGGGTGTCTTGGCGGCGTTAGGCAGGTCGACGGAGACAATTCGGCCTGCGCGGCGCAGACTGGAGACGTGGGTGAGTCCGCGGTCGCGCGGCCACACCTCGTTGCGGGGCGGGTCGAGGAACAGCGAATCCTCGGCGCAGCGGTTCAGGGGGCGGCCGAAGGCAGGCCATGTGCGGTGTTCGTACACGGCGAGGCGGGCGTGGGCAAAACCCGCCTGGTCAGGCGGATCTGCGACGATGCCATCGGCCGCGGGTTCGCTGTGCTTTGGGGGCAGTGCGTTCATTTCGGATCGCTCGACTCGCCATACCTACCGCTGGTCAGCGCCTTGAAGGGCTGGGTTGAAGCGGCTGCCCCGCAGAAGCTGAGCGAGGTGGTCCACGCTGTCGACGGCGCGGCTGCTCTTCTCCCGTCGCTGGGCAACCACACTCCCGCAGAGAATGTCCGGTTCTTACCCGTGATCGACGGCCTCATTCTGGCCATCGCATCCCGTCATCCGACTGTGCTGGTCATGGACGACGTGCAATGGGCCGATCTTGCGTCTCGCGATGCGCTCGCGTACTTCGTTGCGGGATTCCGTGGTCAGGGCCTGACGGTTCTGACCACACACAGAGATGAAGAACTTGTCGCCGGCCATCCGATGCATGGGTGGCTGGCTGATCTCAGACGACTGCCGTCCGTAGCTGATCTGCGGCTCGCGCGACTGTCCTGGGACGAGACCGAGCAGCAGATCGGCATGCTGACGGGCGGCGCACCTCATCAAGAGCTTGTCGACGAGGTAATGCGGCGGTCCGGCGGGAATCCGTACCTCAACGAGCTCCTCGTCAAGGGGCTCACGCCCGATGATGCACACCTGCGACCGGGTCTCCCTACCGAGCTGGCCGAGGCTCTGCTCGCCACCTGGCATCAACTCTCCGAATCGGCGCGCGAGACCGTGCGGGTCCTCGCGGTGGCCGGCCGGCCGGCGACCGTGAAGAACCTGACGGCGGTGGCGGCGACTCGGGGAATAGCAACGGAATCTTCGGCCGGCGCGCTCGCCGAAGCGACGAACCACGGGATCCTCGTTGCACAAGATGCCGGCAGGTGCTGGTTCCGGCACCCGCTTCTCGCAGAGGTACTGTGCGACACCTTCGCCCCCGGTATGGCAGCGTCCATCCACGCAGTGTGGGCGACAACGATCGAAGCCGACTCCGGCGTCGGTGTTGACGAGGTACGACGTCAGGGCGATCTCGCATTGCACTACGAGGCCGCCGACAATCCGAACGCCAGCCTCCAAGCCTCGCTGCGGGCCGCCGACCTCGCGCAGAACCTCAAAACGCCACGCGAGGCAGCCGTTCACCTGCGCAGGGCGGCACGCCTCTGGCAAGCAGCACACCAAGGTAGGCCCGATGACCCGGATGGCGAAGCGCGCCTCGCCGAGAGCCTCGCCCGGGTGAGTCACCTGATCGGCGACGGCGAGGCTAGCTACGCGGCATGGAGCCACGCACGTGAACTTGTCGAAGCGAACACGGACCCTCTACGTGCAAGCCGATTCCTCATCGAGCAGTCTGTGGTCGCCTATGAACTGGGGCGCTTCGAGAACCCGCCAGTCGCCGAGGCCAGACAAGCCCTCCACCTGGCTGAGGCTTTCCCAGATAGCCACGACTACGCCTACGCGTTGGCCAATCTCAGCATGTGTGAAACCGAGACCGGTGAACCACAGGCAGCGCTCGAGCACGCCGAGGCCGCCGTTCAGGTGGCTCAACGGGCCGGCAACCTGGAATCGCTGACCTTCGCGTTCGGAGCTCTCGCCGCGGTGTACAAGCGAGAAGCAGGTGCCGCTGGCCACGTCCACGAGGCTATGCGATTCGCGCGGATGTCCGGCGATCCAGAGTTGCTCGGATGGTCCTGTGTCTACAACCAGAACGTTCTCGTGCAGCGCGGTGACATCAGAGAAGCAGCCGACTCCGCGGCCGACGCATTCGAGTCCGCGCTCGTCGCCGGCGCCCCGCAGATGGCCGTCATCCTCGCAAAGATCCTGGCGCGTCATCTGCTGGCATTGGGACGTTTGTCGGACAGTGACGCCGTCATCCGCGAAGGCCTTTCCCTCACCGGCGTGCACAACGCCAGCGCGGGTGTCCGGTTGGACGCAGCTCTGCTGGCAACACGCCGTGGCGAACTCGACTCCGCCCGAATGCACCTCCAACGGGCGAAGGAACTGATCCCCAACCTGGAGACCCGTACTGGACTCATGGCGCCGCCGATCCTGGCTGAGTATCTGCTCGCGAGACGTCAGCCCGAGCGCGCCCTCGAGATGCTCACGCGGACGATTGGGAAGCACGCCATCAATCCCCGCATTGCTGACGAGATGCTCATGTGGGGTGCACGTGCCGCGGCCGACCTGGCGCAGGACGCGAGAGACCGACATGACGGCGACCGGGCCGGCGCGGCGGCATCTGCCCTCGCCGATCTCGTTGCGTTACGCAACGACCTGCCCGATCGGCCATTCGATGTCCTCGTCACTGAGGACCGGGTCCAACCGGCGATGGAAGCGCTGTTCAACGCGGAGACGGGGCGGTGCACAGGTAAGCCAGTCACATCTTCGACGTGGCAAGAAGCTGCTTCTTCATGCGAAGCCGCAGGCCTTCGTTGGGAGCAGATGGTTGCGTCCTGGCGATGGGCCCAGGCTCTCCTGGACGCGGGAGCTGGTCCTTCCACCGTCGCTGGACCCCTCAGGGCAGTGCATCGGTTCGCCACAACATTCGAGGCCCGCCCACTGCAGCGGCAGGTAGCCGGGCTCGCGGCAATCGGCAAGATCTCGCTCGACGAACCGGCCGCGCCGACGCTACACGATGCGCCGCCGTCACCTTTCAGTGCGCTGACGAAGCGAGAACTGGACGTCCTCTCCCACCTCGTCGCGGGCAGAACCTATGCGGAAATCGCCGGCGCTCTGTACATCAGTAAGAAGACAGTCAGCGTTCATGTGTCGAACTTGCTGCGCAAGACGGGAACGTCGTCGCGTCGAGATGTATCCGCGCTCGCACTGAGACACGGCCCGCCTACGGTCAGATCGGAATGATCCACCCCCTGGTAGGCGACCTCGAGATCAAAACGGTCGGGCTGTCGCCGTACCTACCGAGGGTGGACGTACGGCCATCCGCCTATCCGACCGGCGCGTGGCGACGCCTGTACAGCCACACCCCACCGAGGGCGACGCCGGCGCCGCCGATCGCGGATGCGCCGGCCCGAATGACCTCGACGCCTGCGTCGTCCACCTGCAGCCACTGGACCACCGGGGCAGCGGAGGTTCCCCCAGAATCCGCCTCCGGAGGTTGCT
>Ga0136846_1227887_pt1 | contig 10236 bp, 7 predicted proteins | sample HopSoiMetagenom2_FD_96841 | JGI IMG/M metagenome (GOLD analysis project Ga0136846, IMG submission 96841) | Grasslands soil microbial communities from Hopland, California, USA - 2 Assembly 2016 (version 4) | ecosystem: Environmental > Terrestrial > Soil > Grasslands | place: USA: Hopland... | reverse complement strand
AGCTTCCCCTAGAAACTTTCTTGCTTTCATCAATCAATCGAAGTTCAATTTCATCATCATGAGAGCTGTGAAAAGCCGATCCTAGCGTGTTTTATTAGCCCGCTGAGCTAAAAAACCCCTCATCCGGGATGGGATGTATTATGCGCTTGTCCCGATGAAGCATAGGATCCGATAGAAACACGGGGTTTTTTAGATTCCTCACGCTCTCTTTTCAGGATTGAGAATGAGCCTGGAGATCTGAAGTTTTTTCTGTCCAGGCTATTCCGAAAAAGCCCCATAGTATTTCGTATTGCATGCTTGAACAAGATTCGTCTTTCTATAATAGGTCAAACTCTCTTCATTGAAGGGAAGTGAAAGAGGCTGTTCGCGGTGATGTTGTTGGTGTTGTGGATGCTGCACCAGTTCTTGTCGGTGCGCTCGGCTTCGCCCCGCATCTCCCTTCGGGGGTACTCGCAGGTGGAACCAACTAACAGGTTTGTTTAAAAGTGAATATAATGAGTCTCACCCTCTGCTCGTGCCAGCATATCCATGCCTTGATGATATCCTCTTTCACCAATACTTCATCTTTCTCTCTTTTGAGAGCACTTTCAAGGTGATTTTGAACATGTGACACAACAGCATGCATCAATATCATCAACTGCTTCTGAAATGAATGTTTCAACTCATCATCGTAAATAAACATAAGCAGTGGTCATTTTTCTATTTAGAACTTTTGAAGGCCTGTTGGAAGACAAGGTAATGTCTTCAGGTTTGGCACATTGTCGAGCACAAGTGAGGAGTCATTCCTAAATCGCTCAGTATTTGATGGTAGGCCTTCTAATGCACTGCAATTAACAACCCCAAAAGATCCTAAATGCAAAAAATACAAACCCTAAAGTAACCAGTCAGGATATTTTGCAGATTTGTAACCTTCGATTCTAAGGAGCCCCAAGTTTAGGCGGTGGCATCAGACCTTCTAGAATCTATACAAATGTAAACTATCCTCTGCATTCATATCATTCTTGCAACTCCAGACAAGGCGTAATCTTCCAAGATGACTTTTCTTAGAACTCTAACTTCGACTGCTTCATCCTTCCCAGTAACATTCTGGAGATTTATGACACTTAATGTACCACATCGTTCATGTCCCTCAGCTGTCGCAACTCATATCCCTTTCTTGCACAGAAAATTCATCAACTTGTTGGAGTGAAGTTAGCTTACCCATGTTATGAATTTGAGGCTGGGTTATTTTGTATAACCCTGTATATTCTATCATCATGCCCTTCAAGATGCCGTAACTTCCTTAGCAGATTTTGTAAGGCTACCTATTGATACGGAAAGAAAGCCATCTCTGGCTATTCTTTTTCGAGGTCATCTTCTTCAGCCTGTGTTAGTAGTGCTAGTTTTGAGTTTGTTTTTAGTACCTTACCCACTTAGGGGGTCTATAGAAAGGCTTAGAGGATCCTAAAGTGTCAGTTTATGTTGGAATTGCTTTGCTCTTTTCTTTACAGCTCAAGCAAATTTTATTTGAGTGGAAATGAAAGAAGAAATCGTCTATCTAGACAGAGTATGTGTATTATTCGGTCCATGCTTGCCCTTTAGGACTCGTATTCTAGTTTGTGAGAAATGCCCATTTCCCTCCGTCTTCCTTTGGGCAACGAAGAGTGCATTCTCCATCCAGTATTTGTTTGATGGTTCTCTATGCTTTCTTTCGACTGGAAAGCAAAGCTATTCTCAGTGCTCTTATTTCATTGAATGAACTATACACCCACACAATCGCGAATTTCTTAAGTCGCAACTTTGTACTTTGACTCTCATTTTTCGAATGAATGTGAAAAGCATGCATATCTCGGAAACCGATGCTTCCAATCTTCTTCGGGATGCACATGAAGAAGTGGGCACTGGTTTTCTCCATTCCCTCCAGCCTCGAGTGCCATCGTGAGGAGGAGACTCTGGTTTTGCGTCCTTTTTTCTTCAACTAAAGACAACTTCCAAGAAATTTCGTAGTGAAAGGCGAAAGTCTCATCAATCAAGGCATGTTTCAATGCCTTTGAAGGTGATCTATCATTTGGTAGTCTACCAGGCCCTCTTTATGGACACAATAGGGGCCTCATCCTTTTAGAACTTCCAGACCGGAGTGCTCTTACTTCAAGGATAAAACAAACTATCTATTCTAAAAATCCTTATCACTACAAGCTCCAATACCACGGGGTAGCGACAGAAATGTGAATTAGTACCCGTATCTGCTGATACCTGAATTGCTTCCACTTTTGAATCAGCTAGGCGAGAGCCCTGTTGTCCTACTGAAATGGATTCTAATAAATTCACAAGCACACGGATAATGAATGGAAGCTGATAGAACCTATTCAATCAAAAAACGTATTCTAATTTTAAGAAAAGCGAGGTTTCAATGGCTTGGAAGGGAATCTATCATCTGTCGGTCTAACGGGGGTTATAAGATGGATAATCTCACCAATGCTCTCTGACACAGCATACCTGCTATCCAAAGACCCCACCTATCCTGTCTGCGGATCTAAGAAAGAACACCCATGCGAGAGAACTGTCCCGCCTAGACTAGTGAATAGGGTCAACTATTCCATTCGAGAACGCTACCGCAAGAAGAGAAATAAGAAAGCTAAAGTGCAATAGTAACCCAGAGATACCAAACCTGTTGACCACTACGAAGAAGGAGTCCTATCTTGGTTCCCTCTATACTCAGTTGAAGTACCCGCCATCTGTCAATAAATGAATAACTTATCGCATGCCACTTCCCTTCTACGAGAACATTGATAGTTAGTAAGCCAGACCACAGTAAATCGATGACTCAATCGATAGATTGATGGAATGAAAGTATGAAGCTGTGGTGTACAGGGAAAAGGGGGAAATAACGAGAAGGATTTCCATATAAATGATCAATTCCAATGCCCCTATTTAATAAGTTTCGAGGTGAACGATCCGCATTTAGCAGGTCCCTCACTAGAATCTTGTCTGCAATGAAGAAATTCCTCCGCGGATAGAAAAGACAGCTTTCTAACGTGATATGCGCTAAAGAAAGGCCCGCACTTAGTGAAGCGGGAACCCTACTTGTCAATCTACTTCTTGTACTTGCTAAGGTTTGCTGAATTCAATCTCTCCGGATCCCTATCTTTTCCATAACATGAAATCACGAGACCAAAGCTCTAACAGATGGATTGACTGCGCTTTCGAAGAGCCACGGCTATTTGTTCACAAGGGCAATTCACTCAAATCCGGTCGTTGCAAACAAAGAAAAAGAAGTTTTTAACCAGAGGGCAATGGTTTCATTTGGTTTATTGCCACAGCTTCTTAGCTAAGCGAGCCACTATCAAGGCTTTCTCACTTTAGTTGTGCGCCAGCAGGTCAACTCTGAAGTTCCGATCTACCCGGATCCGTCTCATCTGAGAAAGATGTTTTCGAATACCAATCACTTGGTAGAAAGGATGCCCACCCAATCCCATTAAGAGGTTCGCTCCTAGCAAAGGAGAGATCTCAGTGTTAAACAATAGGCTATTGGCATTGGTTTCTATATGAAAAGAATCATCAAACGCGGATGAAGCGAAAACATGCTCTAGTGAGTGCCTTGCCCGCTCGGGTCAATCTTCCCATTGCTATGGATAGGTTCACTGCCACTTCGAGCAGCAATATGCGCAGAATTCCAAAGTTTAGTATCACGTGCCCGTGCAAACAAAGAGAAATCTGTGAAATTGTGTAGTGTAGTAAGAGCGAGCTGCTCCAACTCCTGCGTGCCATAATTCAGCAAGCAGTAAATGGGTATCTCGAGAAACAACCAAAGCTTTTGTAAAGATTTTTAGGTTTTCGTTCAATTCTGGGTCATTTAGCTCTGTTCGAGGTGTTTCAGAGCGATTGTGAGTTGGCTTTCTTTCCCAGCTTGAGCCTCGCTCTGCTATAGGTAATCTAATTAACTAAATTGATTGGTGCTCAACTGCTTATTCTGCTTTTCCTGGACGATGAGAAAAAAAAAGCCATATCTGGAGTCGAAGGCTTACATTCATTTCACTTCGATTTAGTACTTTCGCGCACTTAAGTCCAGTTCAGCAAGAAACGCCATGCAGTGCTATTGAGTTTTGAGAAGAAGACGAGTCCGGAGTGATCCGCAGTAGTACCTTGTATTGGTAGCGAGCTTACTTTCGTGCAATTCTGGAACTGAATAAACAGCATTTGTTCATGTTCCGCAGGCGGAAATCTAGCCTTTAACAGTGCGCTCATCTGCGGCCAACGATTTACACGTGGTTCTCCTTTCAACCTACGCTCCTCCTGATGGCGATGCCACCAAGCACCAGCTCCACCCTGAAGCTTAAATGCCACCAAAGGAACACAACGATCGATGTGACAGAAGGCTTGAAGTTAGATATTTCACAGTGCCGGGCCTATCCTCTATTTACGAGAATTTAGGAGCAGGAAATAATATAGCTAGTGATTATCCAGATCTAGATGAGTAACCTTGGGAAGGTCTCCGCTTTCTCTTTATGTGGGCCTATTCTATCACGCACGACTAGAATGCGACGAGCAGACTTCAACCGGCAAGCAAGCAAATACTTCTCTTCTTAGTATAAGGGAGGCAGGTCAGAGAGTTGGGAGCTAAGGGCGTATGGTCGAGAATGAATGGGTCGAGTTGAATGCCTTGCCATTTCCGTATTGATCTGCGTGTGTCACATGGATTTTCTCATTGAATTCATAGCCGGCGGATGCGAGACACACCTCTTTCCCAAGATGCCTCAGCAATATATCAGATATGGGCTTCCTTTTTCTTTGCTATTGCTATGGGAATTCATACTTTGATTAGCTTAGAACCGACTCTTCTATTCCGTATAATCTATCCTTGCTATATAGGATTTTATGCTCAGTCATTTCATTCATTCTATCGAGGGTGCGGAAGTCCTGCAAATAGCGGATCAACTCTCTTCGAAGGATAGATCCGATGAGTATGTGAATTGGTTCGTGGATCGTAGTCAAACAAGTCTTTATGCCAATGGGAAAACGGAATTGTCCATAAGAAAGGACCAGAAAATGCACATTGAGAATTCGGAGATTTCCTGAATTTCGAATCATTGTGTCCACTTTGGGAAAGAGAAATTCGCAAACAGGTACTGATCCATTTGGTTAGCTGGATAGGAGCCGCACACGATCATCCTGTGAAATATTCTAGAAATAACTGGACCACCATACAAGATTTTATGCAGAGTCCGCCAAAGTCAAAAGACAGTAGGAAACCCCGGAAATCAAAAGGTCTCACTAGAGATTCCCACAAACAAAAGAGAGATTAGGAAGACCGCTCCTTTGCGAACTTGGATGGCATTTTCAGCAATCTGTTTTGTGGATGATATCCTTCCATACCAGGAGGATCTGCTGGAGAATCAAGGGTCCATTCCAATAGACATAGTGCAAGAGAAGAGAATTGGGTGACTTGAATATGCAGCAATTTGCCCGGCTATGGATAGGCAGGCATTCCTTTCTATGGGCCACCCACTGCTCCTAATCAAGAAATTGCTTTAGGGCAAGAGTCATGTGTGACCAGATTGGAAACCGAATTCCATTCCTGATGAGAAACTATCTGATATTCCTCCTATTCCGGAAGGTTTTCTAGCCACCTGCTTAGAGATTTGACGGACTACCAATCCAAATAGCAGTCAAGAAAGAATCCAAGTTGCAGTCAAGATAGATGGAATGGACTAGGGCGCAAGGAAAGAGATCCAGAACGAGACCGATCATTCATTCCCTCTTTCTCTGGCCAAGCTATTCAACTGTCGACTATTCTCACTCCCCTGCCCCTGCTAGACTCAACTCACACATATCGACTCCACTGGAGAACCTGGGACCGGCACACTCAGTTGAGATGAAGTCTGTTGACTGCCGTTGATTTTCTATGTGCTCAGGTGCTTCAAGGGCGCGACTACCCGAATAGAGATTGTCTAAGGGCAAAGGTTCCGCCTCAGGCTTCGATCACATGGAGGAGGGTGTTTGTGCTGCAAGGGAAACTCTTTTGGCGGGTCTGATCTGGCGCATTGGAGATGGTTTAAGCACAGCAAGTTTGGGTGGACTACTGGATCCCAAGGTTCGAAGAGAGAGAAATTCCCTAATCGGCCTAACTCGATTGTGAGGGATCTACGGAAAGCTGATGGGAAGTCATGGGATGAGCAAGTAGTGCGGAATGTGTGTCTTCGTTGTGATGCCGACGATATCCTTAAGATAGATTCTTCTACCGCGTAGGAACGGGTTCCGAATGCGAACAATAATGTAGTTGGAAATGACAAAAGGCTCCTAAATTGATACCTAATAATAGCTTAGCAGCTCCTTCGTTTTACTAATTTTTTGAGTTCGGACAATCAACTCGGAAGGAGGAATGCGTTGAGATGCCTATGCCTAAGAGAGATAAGCGGAGGACGTATGATAGCCGAGAGGATGTCGGTAAACGACGGAGTTGAAGGAGTGGTTTTTTTCATTCGGCATGGCATATTGAATTGGATTTAATGAGAACGTCGTCTCCTTGCTTACCCGCCTGGCCAATGGAAGGAATTAATTACCTTGGTCAGTCAGCGAAAGAAAGAATCTCACCAGTTCATCATCCCAATCCTTCCTATTAGTTTCATTAATGAATTCAGCCCCAGAGTGTTGGCAATCAAGGGCCAAGAAAGAATCCCAAGTCTATCCTATCTTAAACGGTCGAAAGCACAATCCCTTTCTCTTCCTATACCGAAATCGTCGTTTCATTCCTCCGCAACTTCTATCGCGGACATGATCCAATCTACCTTGCAAGACAGATTAAGATATAACTTAAGGCTTTCCCAAGCTGGCGCATAACCTAAAGTCGGTTTGATATGATCTTATCTCCGGGAGGAAGGAAAAAATGTGAAAACTTCCTTTGTGGTTTACAGTTCAAATAGATCAGGTGCCTATGTTGTTGATACACCGAAAGATACTAACGCTATGCTCCAATGCGGGATGAGGGCCAACGATTGTGATGAGTGGGGACCTTAGAGCTTAAAACCTACATACAGTGACCCTTATGGGCAGCGCCCTGGGCTTAAATGTACGAGACATCAAACCGTTTCCCGGGTCCAAAGTTTCCATTTCCCGGCCTGATAGTCTTCAACGGAAAAAAAGTAGTGCGGAGAACTAGTAAGAATTGTGCCTGCCATTCAATTCGTGACGTGGATGATCCGCCGACGGAATCGATTAGGTGAAACGGCTCTGCAAAGTTTGTTTGTTCATAAAGGCTGCATGCAGCCATGCAATTCGTACTGCATGGCGATATTACTCTACCACTCTATAAATGGAGGCTCGATAAGTGTCTTCACTTCATCGCAAACCATAGCGACTAGCACGCATTGCTATGGATGCTGCAACTGCAACCAGGCTTTCTGCAATTGCTGCCGAAATGGGGCAACTGCAAAATGAAATTCAAGAGCGCCGTAGAGTGCGAAACTTCCTTTTGAGAAGTGTTAGAGCAGTGGATCCCGCAAGGAAAGAAGCGCGCATGCGCGCTACCAGAGAGCACATAGAGGGTTTGGAGGAGAGGCTACAAGCGCTGCGGGCGGAGCAGCAAGAGCTCATTGTTCATGGAACACTCGGTCGCCTGGGAGACTAGAATAGAAGAGTCCGTCGACTCTTTTGAGTTTTCTAAGGTTTAAATGAAATAAGTGTCTGGAGACATTTGTTTTCATGTCAGGTGTTCTTTGTCTTAGTTTGATGGAGATCTACTCCTATGCTAAGTGTCTTTGTTTGGTCTATGTTGTTGTGTTTGCATGTATGGGCTAGCCGTCAGTGTTCAATGCTTATGTTAATATAATAACGCCAAAATGTGCTGCAAATTCATGTTCAAGTTGAAATAAGGCCGAAGGGCTAAGTGTACTACTGGAGATTAAGCCTTTCCAGCTCTTAGGTTTCCTTTTGAGTCTGCGCCGTCTGAAATACCAAACCCTAAATCTTGCTAGTTCTGTTCGTGTGTTTTACGTGAGCGCGCTTCACTATTTATAAAAAACACTATTTCGAAAAAAACACACTAACTTGATCATAAAAGAAAGTGAAACGTTCACAAAGTGGATACAATTATACCTGCAAGCGCCTCACATGCGACGAATGGACCTTAACCACGACGAGTTGTCCGGCCTAGACACTGATAATGCGAAGACACCTGGGGAAGCTCGGCTAAAAAGGTCAGTCGGGGAGTGAGCTAACCATCCATAAAATAAACTAAGAGACACACAGAAGCTCCTGTCCTGCAATAGGGCAGATCGCTGTGAAGGCAGATTTGTTTACATAAGGATGATCAGCCTGATTGATCGTAGACCACCCCAGTGTCCCGGAGCGAGAAGCCACGCTTTGCTGTTGATGGTCATTTCGAAAAAGGTTGTAATAACTTATGTTGGAAGGCTTTGTACCCGGTCTTCCACACTCTCCTTGCTGAGGATTGAACAACCTACTTATCCGGCAACGTGGCATCCATTTAGTACTGAACTGAAGCTTATTACTCGATTACTGTTAGACCCATGTTGTATGCCCTCATTAGGAGCCCGCAAGCCACTCCTACCTCGCGGGTGATGCATTCCCTTCTCCAGGTACTAAAAGTGAGAAATAGGCTCGATTCTCATAAGAAACATGCCACTGAAACCAAAGGAAGTATCGAAGAGGTCCAAGATCCTTTACCTCAAATGCTTCTCCCTGTCTTGCCATTGGATTTCTTCACCAGTAATCACAATATTATCCAAATACACCGCCAAAATGGTGATATGGATTCGTCTATGCCGGTACTGTATGATCTCCATTACACTTTCAGTAGCCCATACCACAAACAACTCTCCTGAACCCCCGTGGCGACTGTTTCAAGCCATACAAAGATTTCTTGAGCCTTCTCCCATCAGTTCCAAAACCAGGTGGAATGTCCATATGGATCTCTTCTTGTAAATCACAACCATGAAGAAAAGCATTCTTCACATCTATGCGAGAAAACGGGTGATACCAATCCATTTTCCTTCGAGTCCGACCTCAGGAGAGCGCTATAGCTACCCTCTTCTCCAATAAGATGAAGATAGTCCTACTTTTTGACCAATATGCAACCGAAACACATCAAGAGAAACGAACGGAAACGCTACTTTAGCGCGCGATTTACCGCACATTGTCCACGCTTCGCTTCCGATGATACTTGAAAGAGAAGAGCTAAAACGCAGAAATCAATTGTATCAAGTTAGATGCTCTGAAGGCTTATCTCGCCTATTTCTTGCTACATAGCTGGATAAAGTCGGAAAATTCCACCCAAAACGGGATTTTTCTTGGGAAGTTTCGGGAATAAAATGGGAATGGAATAATATAGATTCATACAGAGGAAAAGGATCCCTTCGAAAGAATTGACCGAGGAGCCGTATGAGGTGCAAATCTCATGTACGGTTCAGTAAAGGGACAGTAAGGGTGACTTATCTGTCGACTTTTCCACTATCAACCCCAAAAAACCCAACTCTGCCTTGCCTCTGACATCTGGTTTATCCCTTTGATCCAAGACTGTGATCTATTGATTCAACCTTGACCCCAGGGGTCTCCTCTCCCCAACTACACTAGGCTCAAGGTGGAATAACGAAAGGAGGGTGCGTGCGATAGCTATGACAGAAGGGGCTTCTTGTTCTCACTTCTATTTGTCTCTGATTTATCTCCTAAAGAAAGCCCTTGTTCCCTCAATGAAGTTCAATTGCTTTGACGAGTGAGTCTGATATTCAGAATTTACAAGCGGATTATACGTATGTAAACAGCCTTCCCGCCTGGTTTGAATGAGGAGAGGAAGGATCCGACCTCTAGCTCTTTACTTTTACTGCCTGTGGTGAGAAATGGAACTACACTTCCAAGTCCTAAGAGAATACTAGTATACGATCTGTTATATAAATAGGTAAATGTTCCTTTCCATTATGAATCGCGATTGTATGGCCAAAACCATTTTGGGTAGAATGCTAGATGCCCGAGACCACGTTACTATTGTTTCTTTCTCCTCCTTCATCTTGACCTTTTCTCTTTTACCGCAGGAAGTTCTCCAAAAGGATTCTTTTTTTTTCGCGAACGTGTCACAGCTGATTACTCCTTTTTTTTTCCATTTTAAAGAGTGGCATTCTATGTCCAATATCTCGATCGAAGTATGGAGGTCAGAATAAATAGACTAATGATGAATGGAAAAAAGAGAAAAATCCTTTAGCTGGATAAGGGGCGGATGTAGCCAAGTGGATCAAGGCAGTGGATTGT
>Ga0136846_1236495_pt1 | contig 10237 bp, 7 predicted proteins | sample HopSoiMetagenom2_FD_96841 | JGI IMG/M metagenome (GOLD analysis project Ga0136846, IMG submission 96841) | Grasslands soil microbial communities from Hopland, California, USA - 2 Assembly 2016 (version 4) | ecosystem: Environmental > Terrestrial > Soil > Grasslands | place: USA: Hopland... | reverse complement strand
TTGCATCCACATACAGGAACACCGGTTGAAACACAGGAAGAAGTATACTTTGTAATGGAAAACCTGGATACAAGGTATATGAAGTTTGGACCTGATGTGGGCCAGCTGGCAAAGGGCGGCTGTGATGTGGAGAAGATCGTCAAGGATTTTATGCCGTTGATAGAACATGTGCACTTAAAGGACTATGCAGGTGGTGATAATGGATATTTGGGATATGCGCCATTGGGACAGGGACATGTGGAACTGAAAAAGATCCTGAAAATGCTGGAGGTAAGAAGGAACAAGATGGCTGGCATGATCATGTTTGAGCTTGATTCTGACAAAAGGATAAAAACGCCATTAACTGAATTTGAGGCGGCTCAGGTTTCTCGTGATTTCTGTAAGAAACTGGGATATAAGTTTAATAAACCATCCAATGCAGCATAAAGCTGGTAGTGATAAAATAAATGGGTATTGGTTAGGAAAATTTAAAAATAAAAGGACGGATAGATTATTATGAGAATGCTGGATAATTATGTAGATGGGAGTTGGACTAAAAGTAAAGCAACTGGTACAACGGATGTAATAAATCCTGCTACACAGGAAATACTTGGAAAGGTTCCCAATGGAAAACAGACAGTAGATGATGTAACTGCGGCGGTTGCAGCAGCTTCAGCAGCTTTTAAGTCATGGAGCCAGGTCCCTGTCATGAAACGGGTGCAGCCGTTATACAGGTTAAAGCAATTACTGGAAGAAAATGCAGAAGAGATTGCAAGAACAATTACGCTGGAATGCGGTAAAACATTGCCAGAATCAAGAGGGGAAATACAAAGAGCCATTGAAAATGTGGAAGTGGCCTGCGGTGCACCCATGTTAATGCAAAGTGAGTTTTCTGAAAATATTGCAGGAGGCATTGATGAATTCATGATCCGGCAACCTTTAGGTGTGTGTGCCTGCATAGCTCCGTTCAATTTTCCGGGTATGATCCCATTCTGGTTTCTGCCTTATGCCATTGCCTGTGGAAACACTTTCATTTTGAAACCTTCGGAAAAGGTCCCGTTGACCATGACGAAGGTTTTTCAATTGATAGAAAAGATTGACCTGCCAAAAGGTGTCATTAATCTGGTGCATGGTGGAAAAGAAACAGTGGATGCGCTTTTGGATCATCCTGAAATTAAGGCGATAAGTTTTGTGGGTTCATCCAAGATCGCGAGATATATCTATTCCCGTAGTGCAGCCAACGGAAAAAGAGTTCAGGCGCAGGGTGGCGCAAAGAATCCCGTGGTGATATTGCCTGATGCCGATATAGATATGTCTGTGCAGATCATAACTGACAGTGTATATGGTTGTGCCGGTCAGCGATGCCTGGCAGCTTCCAATATAATTACAGTAGGAGATGATGGGAAAATAAAGGATGCGCTTTATGAATCGGCCAAAAAAAGGAAGACAGGTTTTGGACTGGATGAAGAAATGGAAATGGGACCTGTCATTTCACCGGAGAGCCGCACAAGAGTGGAAGCTTTGATTGGAGAAAGCCTGAAGGAAGGTGCAAAAATTTTACTTGATGGCAGAAAGGCTTCGGTTAACGGGTTTGAAAAAGGAAATTTCATTAGACCCACCATACTGGAAGGTCTACCCCTGGATGGGGAGATTGTGAGAACAGAAATATTTGGCCCCGTAATGAGCCTTATTGAATTAAAGACAGTTGAGGAAGCGCTGGATTTTATAAACAGCGGCCACTATGGGAATATGGCATGTCTGTTTACAGGTAGCGGTGCAAATGCAAGAAAGTTCAGAAGTACGGCCAATGCAGGCAATATCGGGATCAATATTGGAGTAGCTGCTCCAATGGCCCAATTCCCTTTTAGCGGATGGAATGAAAGTTTTTTTGGTGACCTGCACGGACAGGGACGTCATGCTATCGAATTTTTTACGCAAACCAAGGTGGTTGTAGAACGATGGCCGAAGGAATGGTCACGCAAATTTTAAATAATTCAAATAATTAATTAACCATAACCCCAGATATTGATGCTTACGCTTAAAAAAGCTTTTTGTCCGCCTTTTGCTTTGCAAACAAAGTTGAATTTTTTAGGTATTGATTGTGTAGTGACGGACCTGAGCCATACTATTACTACAGAAGACCCCACTTTTATCGGCCATCAGCGAACATTGATATGGAGCCATCTTACGCATGAAGAAACCCAAAAAATGGGATTGACGAAGCCACCTTATTCTTATAAAGTAGTAGGGTTTACACTTTGCGACCATTCCAATACTCATGTTGATGCAATTAATCATGTAGTAAATGAACCTGATGCCCGTGCCATCAATGAACTTCCACTGGAATGGTTTATGGCACCGGCAGTCTGGTTTGATTTTTCTCATAAGGCCCCCAATAGTTATATTACGAAAGCAGACATTGAAGAGGCTATAGCTTTAACCGGAGTTACTATTCGACCTCAGTCAGTGGTATTAATTCATACGGGCTGGTATAAGAAATGGAAGAACAATTTCGAATATATCAGAAATTATCCGGGTGTTGACAGAAGCGCCATGGAATACCTTAATGACCTGGGTGCAATCAGTGTTGGCGCAGATGCTCCAAGTATCGATAGTTACCATGAGGTTGCAGTAGTCAGAGAGCAGCCAGCACATATCGTTTGCCGGGAAAGAGAAATTCTCAATATTGAGAATCTGGCACATATAGATATGATACCAGCCCATGAGTTCTGGTTCATTGGATTACCATTAAAAATAAAAGGTGGCTCTGGATCCCCATTCAGGGTTGTGGCAATAGTGCCTGAAAATAAAGTGAAATAAAAAATATGAGTTTACCTCTGAAAATGGATGCGCTTGTATTGAAAGGAGTGCGTGATTTTGTAATTGAAACAGTACCGGTACCTCAGCCGGATGCGGATGAAGTTATTTGTAAAGTAGATACAACTTATATATGCGGTACAGATCCACATATCATTAACGGTGATTTTCCTGGATTCTGGCCAACTGGTTTTCCCTTTGTGCCCGGCCACGAATGGGCAGGGACTGTAGTGCAAACCGGACCCAAAGCTGCAAACCTGGGATGGAAGGAAGGTGATCGTGTTTGCGGGATTTCCCATTGTGGTTGCGGATATTGTTCCATGTGCATGAAAGGACGATACAATCTTTGTCTCAATTATGGCAGAGAAGAACGCGGCCACAGACAATATGGCCATTACACACCCGGAGCCTACGCCCAGTACATGCGTACCTCAGTTAAAAGTATATACAGGGTACCGGATTCAATGTCGTTGGAAACTGCCGCCTGTGTGGACCCTTTGAGTATTGCCTTGTATACTGTGAAACGATCAAGGATGCAGCCGGGTGATGATATATTGATCCTGGGTACGGGGCCGCAGGGATTAATGGCGGTACTGGTGGCCAAGGCGCTCGGGGCCGGTCGTATTTTAGCTGCCGGCAGTGGTGAACGCCTCAAGAGGGCGGAAGAATTGGGTGCCATACCTATTAATTATAAAGAGGGTGATGTAGTGGAGAAAGTAAAAGCGCTTACTAATGGCCTGGGTGTCCCTGCAGTTTTGGAATGTGCAGGTACGCCAGAGTCATTTACGCAGGCCTGTTATGCTGCTTCAAAAGGCGGTGTGATCTCTGTAATAGGCATTCCGCATTCTAATCCCTCCATTCCACTTAAACGCATTGTACTGGATGAAGTTGAAATTATAGGAGACAGGGCAAACCCTAATACTGCACAGGAGGCGATCGGTTTATTGATCAATAACCGTATTGATCTAAAGCCCCTGCAAACGCATCGTTTTCCACTAAAGGAGTTCGCTACCGCATTGGATACTTTTGAAAAAAGAAAGGATGGAGCAATCAAGGTTGCGACCAAGCCTAACGGAATGAATTAATAATTAAGATTAACGATAAAAAAATCACTGATATGAGTAAAAAAGTAATGATCGTAAGTGGTGGCGCATCCGGACTGGGATTAGCTGCAGGCATAAAGTTTTCCAGGAATGGGTATAATGTGGTCTTAATTGATATTAATGAAGAAAAAGGAAAGGCCGCTGAAAAGAAAATAAAGGATTTGGGTGGAGATGCACTGTTTTGTCTATGTGATATATCAAATAAAGAACAGGTGCAGCGTGCTGCAAAATTGACAAAAGAGAAATTTGGAAGAGCGGATGTGCTGATCAATAATGCAGGATTGGAGGTACGTGGCAGCGTTTTACAATGCACGGAGGAAGATTGGGTAAGATTATATGATATCAATCTGAAAGGTATTTATTATATGTCCAATGCCTTTGTTCCCATGATGGCTGAACAGGGTAAGGGAGCAGTTGTTAATACGGGTTCCATACTTGGTTACCGCACAGTAGGTGAGCGTGCAGCTTATTCGTCCTCCAAAGGAGCAATTGATACACTTACCAGGAGCATGGCATTTGATCTTGCGGCTAATAATATCAGGGTTAATTGTGTAGTCCCGGGAGCTATAGATACACCTTTGCTAAGAGGTTCCATTAATGATTCACCTGATCCTGAAGGAACAGAGAAATTCCTGAACTCAAAAAGTGTTCTCAATCGGATGGGAACCTCTGAGGAGGTTGCGAATGTAATGTACTTCCTGGGTTCGGATGAAGCTTCATTTGTGACAGGCGCCGCTTATTTTGTTGATGGCGGCTGGTCTATTATGTAAGATGTATTTATTATCGAATAAAAGAATAGAATTTAAAATTTTAAACAAGCCTGCTTTGGTTTATCTAGACGAAAAAAAATCTTTAATAAGAAAAGGCATTACCCAATTGCTTCAGGTCAAAGATGCTGATATCCGGTTGCTGAGTCTGCATCAATGTCGCCATGCAGTTGATAATGCCATTCATATAGGTGGCGCTTTTTCAGCAACCATTCCAATGGTTAGCCTGTTTTATGGTGGGATCATTGACCTCAATATAGAGCAGCCAACAGCTACTGATCAGGATATGTTTGTATTAAGTAAGGGCCATGCAGTAGCCACGCTTGCCTCTATTTATGTAGACCTCGGATATTTTGATCGCAACGTTCTTGAAAACTCACGTTCCATATCAAGTATCCTGAATGGCCATCCCGGCCCACTTTTACCTGGTGTGCATGTAGCAACAGGACCAATGGGTCAGGGAATGGGTGTTGCACAGGGTTTTGCTATTGCAGGTCAGCGGTCACCGCAATTTGATGTTTATGCAATAACCGGCGATGGTGAATTGCAGGAAGGTCCCATTTGGGAATCCGTGATGTATGCGGGTTATAAACGACTCGAGAATTTATGCGTAATGGTTGATAACAATGGTGGCCAGCTGGATATTGTTGATAAATTGCATTTTCCTTATCATAATCTTGGGAACAGTTTTGCCAGCTTTGGCTGGAGAGTGATAGAAGTGGACGCTACGAAATACCATACCGTTTACAACGCCCTGCTTGAATTTAAATACGGCGAAAGAGATGGAAGGCCCACCGCAATAATCTGTAAATCCACAAAAGGCCATGGTGGTTTATCAGATTATATGAATACACACAAGACCGCCATATCCAATGATATTCTTGACCAGGAATGTAACCTTCAGAAACAACAGCGTGCAGCAAGAGAAAAAGATTTCTTTAAAGTATTCAATGCGTTATCTGAGGACAAGGCATATGCGGATGTAACGAATACAATTTCCATGCACGCTGAAAAAATTGGCTTTAAGATTGAAAATAAAAAGGATGGTTTTTCAAAACTGGTAAGCGTTGAAACTCCGGTTAAAGTACAAAAGGCCCCTGTGAGGGAAAAAAAGATCAATTATTCCCAGGATCAATTACCAAAACTGGAGAAAGGCAAATCTTATGCGGCCAATAAGGTCATTGAGTCTGCAATGAAGATTTACGCGAATGACGAAAGAATTGTTTCAATTGATTCTGATTTGGCATCTACGAGTGGACTTCAATCAGGAGTTGGCTTTGTAGATAAATATCGTGCATTGAATGCCGGTGTTGCGGAAGCAAATATGATGCTGATCGGTGAGGCATTTGCAATTTTGGGGGCCAATACCTGGATCAGTACTTTTTGTCCTTTCTATGATTGGAAAGTCCTGAGAAGAATTGCGGTTGGGCAACAGGAACGCCTGGAAGTAATAGCAGATAAGAACGGCTGGTTATCCAAAGGACATGCAATTGATCTGACAATGGTTGCAACAGCTCCGGATCTGGAGACCCAGTCAAATGGGGCAACACATATGGGTAATGATGATGTTATGTTGTTTAATGAGGTGGCACAGGTTAAGATCATCAATGTTTCCTGTCCACAGCAATTATTAGGCGTCATGAAATGGATAATGGAAGGGAACAAAGGAATTGTTTATCTGCGTGTCTTAAGAGCTCCTTCAACCGTTATTTATAATTCAGATTATACATTTGAATTTGGTAAAGCATATACCATCAGGCAATCAATAAGCCCCGAAGCTTATATCGTTACCTCTGGCAGAGGAGTATATGAGGCACTGGGCGCAGCACTCACCTTGGATTCAAGTGGTATTTCAGTAGATGTAGTTGATATGCCATCTATTGATGAAAATGCGATTGTTAATTTGTATCAATCGGGTAAACCAGTTTTTATAGCCGAGCAGAATAATGGGTTCATATTTTCCAATTTTAGAAAGGTGCTGTTTGAACGGGAAAAAACTATCAATCTGCAGAATCTCATCCCTATTAACACAACCGACAAAGGGAAGCCTCATTACATTCATTCTGGGACTTATACTGAGTTATCTGCCCATTATGGTTTGGATGCCACAAAATTGAGTGAACGAATATCAAAAGCATTAACTATTAAGGAGCTAAAAAATAAACCTGTATGACCATCATTCATGAAACCGAGGTTCCTGAGGTCCAACATCCTGGCAGATTTATGCGCTGGCTGGCAAATGAAAATTCCCTTGCAGCCAAAAATCTATCTGTTTGTGTGATTCGCGTGTTGCCGGGTGAAACGGTCAGGCCCGCTCATTCCCACCCAAATAGTGAAGAACTGATCTATATCATTAATGGCTCCGGAAAAGTAATGATTGAAGGTGAAGTTGGTGATGTAAAGGCCGGTTCTGCTATTCTTTTTGAGCAGGGTAAGATACATATGCTGAAGAATACCGGGAATATTGAGATGAAAGTGATCTGCTTTTTTGCTCCTGCTACCAACGTTGATAATTATAAGACTTTTGAAGAAATATCATTTCCAGAATAAAATCTCCGCTTTGTATTTGGATTAATGCTTTATTAATCACGGTATTAATGTTTAATTATCCTGTAAAGGGCTAAATTGACTGAGCCTGAATCTTTTAGGCAATAAATTATTTACCGGATAGTATAGCCAATGAAACTCTCTTTACGAATTGCTCTGCTGATGGCCGTCTTTATATGGGGCTGCACGATTTTCCAAAATAATAAGAATAAGAAAAAAGACCAGGACTGGCGCTTTTACGGTGGAAGCGAAGGAGGTGACCGGTATTCACCCCTAAGCCAGATAAACCTGAAGAATGTAAAGAACCTGCAACTGGCATGGACCTATAATACGGGTGAAAATGGTGAAATGCAAACCCAGCCGATTGTTGTTAACGGTATTTTTTACGGGGTAACATCCACCATGAAGCTTTTTGCCCTTGATCCGGTTACAGGAAAGGAGCTCTGGAAATTTGACCCAAAAGCAGCAACAGCCAAACGCCTGCAAAATCATGCAATACGGGGAGTGAATTACTGGGAAGAAGGAGATGACAAAAGAATCATCTATTCAGCAGGGACCAGCATTTTTGCGGTTAATGCAATAACTGGTCAGCAAATCAAAAGCTTTGGGGATAATGGAGAAGCAGATTTGTATGAAGGACTTGATAAAGCTATATTGGGATATGACCCGCGCGGCGCTTTTTACCGGAATACTTCTCCGGGTGCAGTTTTTAAAGATCTGTTTATAATAGGTTCCAGTATGTCCGAAGGACCTGATGCACCTCCGGGATATATCAAAGCATATAATATAAAAACAGGCAAACTAGCCTGGGTATTCCATACAATTCCTCTTCCAGGTGAATATGGATATGAAACATGGTCAAAGGATTCCTATAAAAAATTAGGCGGTGCCAATTCCTGGGCTGGAATTGTTATAGATGAAAAAAGGGGAGTGGTGTATGCTTCAACAGGTTCCGCTGCAACTGATTTCTATGGAGGTGCCCGCATTGGACAAAATCTTTTTGCCAATTGTGTGATTGCACTGGATGCATTAACAGGAAAAAGAGTTTGGCATTACCAGCTGGTGCACCATGATCTCTGGGATAAGGATCTTCCACAACCACCCGTACTGTTAACTGTAAAGCGTAATGGGAAGCCAGTTGAAGCAGTTGCCCAGGCAACCAAGGACGGTAAACTTTTCATTTTCAATCGTGATACCGGAGAGCCTTTATTCGATGTAAAGGAAACACCAGTTCCCGTTGCACCGGCATTACCTGGAGAACAGCCTTGGCCAACGCAACCAGTTCCAGTTAAACCTGCACCTTTTACCATGCAGACTTTAACCGAGGATAACATCACTGACCGTACACCGGAATCCAGGGCTTATGTATTAGAACGTTTTCAGAATAGTATTACGGGAAGTAATTATCAACCGCCAAGCTTAAAGGGCAGTTTATATTTTGGTTTTGGTGGTGGCGCTGAATATGGTGGCAGCGCTGCAGATCCCAATGGCATATTGTATGTAAATGGAAACAATATGCTTTGGTGGCAGATAATGAGACAAAACCCAACGATGCAGACCAGGGGGTCAATACTGTATAATACAAATTGTGTGGCCTGTCATGGCGATGGAAAAACAGCGGCAGTTGGAGATGGATCTCAAAGTATACCTTCCCTTGCAGAAGTAGGAAAACGGTTATCAGCAACTCAGATCAACGAAGTGTTAGAGAATGGACGTGGACGAATGCCTTCTTTTGGACATCTCTCCAAAGAGAACAGGCAGTCTTTAGTAAATTATTTATTGAGAACAGAGCAGGTGTCCTATATGGTATCAACCAGTTCCACCGATGCAAAATATGTTCCACCATTTTTAAGTAATGGTACACAGCAATTCAGAGATAAAGAAGGCTATCCGGCGATGAAAGCGCCATGGGGTGTTTTAAATGCAGTGGATATGAACACGGGAGATTACCTGTGGCAGGTACCATTGGGTGAATATCCTGCGTTAACGGAAAAAGGCGTGGCACCAACTGGTACCGAAAATCATGGTGGCCCGGTGGTTACTGCAGGAGGTCTTTTATTTATAGCAGCAACCTATGACCAGAACCTGAGAGCATTTGACACAAAGACAGGAAAGGTTGTATGGCAATATAAACTTCCTTTTGGTGCTGTTGCTACTCCAATTACTTATATGAAGGATGGAAAACAATATGTAGCTATCGCAGCAGGAGGAGGTAAATATGGGATGGCGAGAGGCAGCAGCTATCTCTGTTTTGCATTGCCTTCAAAGAAATAACATACCGATACCAACGATAATTTTCAATATGAAAGATAATCGCAAAGACTTTATCAAAAAAAGTGTAGCGCTGGCTGCAATGTCAGCAGGAGGAATAGGAACTGCCTTATCTGAAACATTGCATGCTAAAACAAAAGATTGGACAGAATCAGGTTTCCAGGGTGCATTTAAGGAATCTACTATTCGAATTGCCATACAGGCCCCGTTAGATGCTACTGCTAATGAGCTGAGCTTTTACAGGCAGATGGGCATGAAACACGTGGTATTATGGACTGATGAAACCAAAGCAAGTGCAGAATATTATTCCGATAGAAAGAAATATTTTGCTGATGCAGGTCTTGAAGTATATGGATTTGGTAACAGGTCTGTGCACAATGAAGAGAAGATTGTACTAAACCTTCCTGGCAGAGAAGAAAAGATCGAGCAATACAGGCAGCATCTTCGTGATCTCGGCAAAGCTGGTATTACCTACACTACTTATGCGCACATGGGCAATGGTATCTGGAGTTCAGAAAGGGAAACCACACGGGCAGGCGCGTCAGCAAGGTCTTTTGATTTGAAAGGCCCTAATTGGGGCGAATGGAATGGTAAGAAATATTATCCTCCTTTATCCCATGGCAGGGAATATACACTGGATGAAATGTGGGAGAACTTTAAATATTTTATCCATGCAGTAACACCGGTAGCTGAACAGAATAATGTGCGAATTGGCATTCATCCTGATGATCCTCCCGTTCCAAAACTTGCAGG